>Ga0302314_10015201_pt1 | contig 13097 bp, 12 predicted proteins | sample III_Palsa_N2_3_FD_200533 | JGI IMG/M metagenome (GOLD analysis project Ga0302314, IMG submission 200533) | Peat permafrost microbial communities from Stordalen Mire near Abisko, Sweden - III_Palsa_N2_3 | ecosystem: Environmental > Terrestrial > Soil > Palsa > Peat permafrost | place: Sweden...
CGTCCGAACACGTAGAAACGGTTGGCACCGAGAATCTCGGCGGCATCCTCGAGATCACGCTGCACCTCCGCCAGGGCCGGCTGCACGGTGCGCACCATGAACGGCATGCCGATCAGCGTCAGCGCGATGGTCACGCCGATCCAGGTGTAGGCGACCTTGATGCCGGCCAGCGCCAGGTAGTGTCCCAGCACCCCGTTCTGCGCGAACACCGTGGTGAGCGCGATGCCGGACACGGCGGTGGGCAGCGCGAACGGCAGATCGATGAGTGCATCCAGCAGCTTGCGGCCCGGGAAGTCGTAGCGCACCAGCGTCCAGGCGAGGACGAAGCCGAACACCAGGTTGATGCTGGCCGCCAGCAGCGAGGCGCCGAAGGACAGCCGGTAGGAGGCCAGGGCGCGCTCGCTGAGGATGGTGTGGACGAACTCATCCCAGTGCGAGGAGCCGGCCATGCTCACCAGCGCCGCCAGCGGAATCAGCACGATCGCGCTCAGGAAAAAGGTCGTGAAGCCGAAGGTCAGCCCGAATCCCGGCAGCACGCTCGGCTGCACCAACATCCACTTGCCGCTTGCTGCGCGTGTTGCCATGGGTGCGCCCTACTGCGGCTGCGACGATTCGCCGGGGGGACATACGACCAGCAGCGGGCTCGAATTGCCCGCGAGCAGCGCCGCGAAGCGCTGCGTCAGCACCCGGTTGTCACTGACCCCCAGGATCAGCATCTGGTTGGGCGCTTCGCCGAGCCGGCGCGTGAGCTCCGTTGCGACATCGCCGAAGCCGAGTTCGGTACGGATCTCCAGGCCATGCACGGTGTGGGCCTCGGAGCGCGCATCGAGCAGGGCGCGCATGCCGAGCGGGCGGTTAAGCTCGCTCTCATCCGCCAGAATGCCCACGTACACGGCCTCCGCGGACAGATGCCGCAACAGGCTGGCCGCGACCGCCAGGGTCGCGCGCCGCGCCGGCTCGTCGACCCAGTGGATCAGCACCCGCGCCGGCGCCGGCGTCTGCGGCGGCAGCACCAGTACCGCTTCCGCGCCCCGCTGCAGCAGCCCTTGCACGGTCTGCCCCGCGGCCGCGTCGGTGCGGATTACGGCAACGCCGGAGAAAGGCGGCGCGGCGTCGGCGGGCTGCTGCAGCGCCGCCTCCACGCGGGTGCTGACGCGGGTCTTCATGCGCCCCGCCAGCTGCACCAGCAGCGGCTCCTCGCTCAAACCGCGCGCCTCGGCCTCGGTGGTCGCGCAGGCCGTGAAGCTCGACAGCGGGGTCGTGAGGACGTGCAGGCGGCGCACGCCGAGCGTGACCGCCTGGCCGCTGGTCACCGGATAGGTGCGCCGGTCGTGCTGCGTACGGGTGACCTCCAGCAGCGCTTCGGCCACGTTGCTGTCGGCCGCGGTGACCACCCGGCCGGCGCCACCATTGTTCAGACGCACGCGCAACCGCTCATTGGCACCGACGAACAGCTGCTGCTCGACCGTCCCCAGGCCCAGGAAGCTCGATTGCAGCTGTTCGCGGCCCGGCGCGATCTCGATGTCCTCGGGCCGCAGCACCGCCACGACCTCCTGATCGCGCGTGCCCATGGTCCGGTCGGCCCCGAGGGCCATCACCCGATCCCCGCCGATGCAGATGCCCTGGGCGGTCTGCCGCGCCAGCACCAGGTTGGCCGCGCCGAGGAAGGTTGCGACGAAGCGCGTCGCCGGCCGTGCATACAGGTCCTCGGGACGACCCAGCTCCAGCAGCCGGCCAAGGTTCATGATGCCGATGCGATCGGCGAGCGCGAAGGCCTCCTCCTGGTCGTGGGTCACCAGGATCGTGGTGATTCCCAGCTCGCGCTGCACTTCGCGGATGGTCCGCCGCAGTTCTTCGCGGATCTTCGCATCCAGGGCACCGAAGGGTTCATCGAGCAGCAGCACTTCGGGCTTGTGGGCCAGTGCCCGGGCCACGGCGACCCGCTGCTGCTGACCGCCCGAGAGCTGCGAGGGGAGGCGGTCATCCATGCCCTCGAGCGCCACCAGCCGCAGCAGCTCCCGGCGCCGCTCGCGACGCTCCGCCGCGCGCATGCGCCGCACCCGCAGCGCGAATTCGATGTTGTCGGCCACCGTCATGTGACGGAACAGGGCGTAGTTCTGGAATACCAGGCCGACTCCCCGGGCGCGCGCGGCGATATGGGTTACATCGCGGCCGTGCAGGGAGATGCGGCCGTGATCGACGCCGGTGAGGCCCGCGATGGCGCGCAGCAGCGTGCTCTTGCCGCTGCCGCTGGGCCCCAGGAGAACGAAGAATTCGCCATCGCCGATATCGATGGAGACGTCATTGACGACGGGCGCGCCCTGATAGCGCTTGGTGATCTGATCCAGCGTGATCGACATTAATTCGCAAAGGAGAGCGATGGAGCCGGCGCCTGCCGGCAAACCGATCGATCCTAGACCGGGGCCGGTCTAACCGTAAGGTACGATCCGGTTATAAACCGGTTACAAAACCTCAGATGACGATCAGCACGTCGGGACAGGACTTGAGGTCAATCGCCAGGGCCGTCACCTGGGCGGCGCTGACGGCGTGAATCGTGTACGAGATGGACTGGAAGTTGCCGTTGGCGCTGAGACGCTCGGTGGTGCGCGCGGGCTCGAGATCCGGCACGTGCGATTGCACGATGGCATCGATCCTGGCGCGCAGGGTGTCGCTGGTGCGGCCCACCACCTTGATCGGGTAGTCGGTCGGAAACTGCAGCAGCGGGACGTGCGGGGGCTCGCTCACCACGGCCTCGCGGCGAGTTCCTGCTTGTAGCGCTGCAGCTGGGAGTGGATCGTGCGCCAGACCGGGCCGGGCTTGCCGGCGCCGACGGCGGCGCCATCCAGCACGGTCACCGGCACCACTTCGCGCGTCGCCGCCGAGAGCATGACCTCTGCCGCCGAGCGCAGCGCCGCCTCGGAGACAGTGCCTGCGCGCACGGTGATGCCGGCGCGTTGCGCCATTTTCTCCACTGCCCCGCGCGTCAGGCTCGGCAGCACCTGCGGGGTCAGGGTCGGAGTCACGAGTTCGCCATCGATGACGACATGGACCGCCGAGGCGGAGCCTTCGGTGAGCAGGCCTTCGCGCAGCAGAATGGTCTCAGAGGCGCCCGCCTGCGCGGCTCGCTCGCGCAGCAGGATGTTCGCCAGCAGCGCCGTGGATTTGATGTCGCAGCGACCCCAGCGGTTGTCCGCCGCCGTCACGCAGGTGAGCCCGCGTTCCAGCGCTGCCGCATCGGGCAGCGTCAACGGCACCGAAAATGCGAACACGGTGCGCTCGATCTGCGGCAGCGGCGCGTGATTGCGGCCGTACTCGGCACCGCGCGTGACCTGCCAGTAGACGTAGGTGTCGTCGGTGGCGTTGCGCTCGATCAAGGTGGCGATGATGTCGTGCCATTCCTCGCGGCTGTGCGGGTCCGCCATGCCCAGCTCCCCGAGGCTGCGGGCGAGGCGCTCACAGTGGGCGACGAAGCGGAACGGCCGCCGGCCATAGACCGGCATGACCTCGTAGACCGCATCCCCGAACAGGAAGGCGCGATCCAGCGGCGAGACCCGCGCCTGCGCCAATGGCAGATACTCGCCGTTCAGATAGCACAGGGGCAGAGGGGTCGCCACGCGCGCGGTCCTACTTGAACCAGAGTGAGATGTGGTCCGTCATGCGCGTCCATAGGCCGCCCACGGGGACCGCCGCCAGGGTCACGATGGGCGCCTTCGCAACCACCGTGCCGTCGGGCGTGCTCACCGTGTAATCGCCGACCTTCGCGCCCGCCGCCAGCGGCGCCATCAGCCGGTTCTCGAGGGTGGTCGTGGCCTTCAGCTGCGAGGCCTGGTCGCGGCCGACGGTCACCCAGATGTCCTGGTTGAGACCCACCGGCGCGGTGTTCGAGGCCGACAGGAACACGCGCGGCTGCGCCAGCACATCGCCGCGGCCCTTGGCCTTCACCGTCTGGTAGAACGAGAAGCCGTAGCCGAGCAGCGTCGCGCTCGACTGTTCGCGTGCCTTCACCGACCCGGAGCCCAGTACCACCGAGATCAGTCGCATGCCATTGCGCACCGAGGAGGTCACCAGGCAGAAACCGGCGCTGTCGGTGTGACCCGTCTTCAGGCCATCGACCGTCGGATCGGTGCTCAACAGGCCATTGCGGTTGTCCTGCTTGATGTTGTTCCAGGTGAACTCGTGCAGGCTGAACAGCGGATAGAAATCCGGAAAGTCCTGGATGATGTGATGCGCCAGGATCGAAAGATCCCGTGCCGTCGTGTAGTGGTCGGGGTTGGGCAGGCCCGGCGCATTCGCGAAGTGCGTGTGCGCCATCCCCAGGCGCTTGGCGTACTCGTTCATCACCTGCACGAAGGCATCTTCGGAGCCGGCCACGCGCTCGGCCAGTGCCACAGTCGCATCATTCCCCGACTGCACGATCATGCCCTTGATGAGGATGTCCACCGGCACCTGCGAGCCGACCTGGATGAAGGTGCGCGAGCCCTCCGAGCGCCAGGCGTGCTCGCTGATGATCACCTGGTCGGTGAGCTTGAGACGTCCGTCGTGCAGCGCCGTGAAGATGACGTAAGCGGCCATGAGCTTGGTGAGACTCGCCGGCTCCATACGGTCATCCGCATGATCCGAGGCCAGCACCCGGCTGGTCTGATAATCCTCCAGCAGGTAGGCGCGCGCCGGCACCGTCGGTGGCGTCGGAATGGGAGCGGCCGCCCCGGCCGTCAGCATGACGGTGAGGCCTGCTGCGCTCAGCAGAACAGTTGCGATGAGGCTTCGATACATCCGCGGTAATCCGTCGAAAAATTTGAGAGTTGAAGGCCTGGAAGTTTATCAGTCGTTTGCCAGCCGCGCGTCGGGAACTCCCAGCATCGCCAGGCGCGCGGCCAGGGCGTCGTAGTCCGGCACGTTGTTCACCGGACCCACCCGCACCCGGTACAGATGGCTGCCCGGCGGCGGCGGCAGGATGAAGGAATTCGCCATCCCGGCCCGCTGCAGGCGCTGCAGCAGCCCCTGGGCATTCACCGCCACGGCGAAGGCGCCGGCCTGAATGTACAGCGTCGGCCCCGGCAGCTCGTTTGCGCGCGTGAGCGTCTCGCTCTGCGGATCACCCGGCGTGATGACGCGTACCTCCACCATGGCGGTCCCGCCGCGCAGCATGTCGAGCTTTGCCGCGGCGGTGTACGACAGATCGATGAGGCGGTTGGCAACGAACGGTCCGCGATCGTTGATGCGCACGACCACCGAGCGGCCGTTCGCCAGGTTCGTGACGCGCGCATAGCAGGGAATCGGCAGCGTCTTGTGGGCCGCGGTCATCGCGTACATGTCATAGGGCTCGCCGTTGGCGGTGCTGATGCCGTGAAATCCGGGGCCGTACCAGGAGGCGACCCCGCGCTCCACGTAACCCTCGGGCGTCGGCAGCAGCGCGTAGCGGCGTCCCAGCACTTCATAGACGGGCGGATTGCCGTTGCGGCCGCGGGTCTCGATGCGCGGTACCGCATCGGGGATCGCCGCAATGTCCGCGGGCAGCGGCGCGGGCGCAGCCGGGACCGGCCCCGGACGTGCCGGGCGGGTGGCGGGGCGCTCCCCCGCGCAGCCGGCGCACAGCAACACCAGCGCGCCCAGCAGCAGCCCGGCAGCCACCCGCGAGCGGGTGTTCATGGGTTGGCGGCCACGCTGGGCGGCGCCACGTCGTGGGCGAGGACCTCGGCCAGATCGTCCACGGCCATCGCGTAGCGCGCGCTGCGGTTGTAGCGGCTGATCACGTAGAAATTGTTGAAGCCGACCCGGAACGCGGGGCCGTTTGCCTGCTCCGCGGCGATCAGTACCGCCGGTGTGGTGCCCGGCAGGTCACTGCTGGTGCTGATACCGAGGGACTTCAGGCCATCCAGGGTCTGGGTGAGATCGAGCATCCGCGGCGCCACCGGCAGCGGTGCGCCCGGCACCAGCTGCGCATCGGCAAGCACCGGTCCGTCGCTCTGCCAGCCGTTCTGTTTGAGGAGGTTCGCGATGCTCGCGAAGATGTCGTGCCAGTTGTTCCACAGATCGACGTGATGGTCGGCATCGGCATCGACCCCATAGCGGCGGTAGCTCGAGGGCATGAATTGCGGAGCGCCCATCGCGCCGGTGTACGAGCCCTTGATCGTGACCGGGTTCAGGTGGGCTTCGCGGGCGAGCAGCAGGAACTGCAGCAGCTCAGCGCGGAAGAAATCGCTGCGTGGCGGGTAATCGAACGCCAGCGTCGCAAGCGAATCGAGCACCCGGTCCTTGCCCGTGATGCGGCCGTAGGCGGTCTCGCAACCGAGGATCGCGACGATGTACTGCGGCGCCACGCCCTGTTCGCGCGCCACCGCGTCCAACACCTCGCGGTGCGCCTGCCAGAACCGCACGCCAGTGGTGATGCGCTGGTCGGTGAGAAAATTGGCGCGGTATTGCCACCAGGGCAGCACGGTCTCGGCGGGACGTGTGATCTGGTCGATGACCTTGGGCTGCGGGCGGGCGCGCTTGAGGATGCGGGTGACGCCGGCGCGGGTCAGCGGCGGCTGCTGTGCGGCGCCGTCGATGAAGCTTTGGATCTCCGGCCGCGCCAGGTCGAAGCCATGCGCGGCCAGGGCCGGCGCGGCGCACAGCAGTCCCGCGCACGCCAGCATCGCGTACCTCAGCCAGGCTTGCGGGTACGCGCGTGGCACTATGAACCGACGAGCTTCCGGTGCGAGTACATGGCCATCAGAATACCGAAGCCCGCCAGCAGGGTCACCATTGAGGTGCCGCCGTAGCTGATCAGCGGCAACGGTACGCCCACCACCGGCAAAAGGCCGCTGACCATGCCGGCGTTGATGAACACGTAGACGAAGAACGTCAGCGCGAGACTGCCGGCCAGCAACCGCGCATAGGTGTCCTGCGTCTGCGTCGACAGATAGATCGCGCGGCCGACGACGAAGGCGTACAGCAGCAACAGGATGAAGAGCCCCAGCATGCCGAACTCCTCGCCGATCACCGCGAAGATGAAGTCGGTGGAACTCTCGGGCAGGTAGTCGAGCTGCGCCTGGCTGCCATTCATCCAGCCCTTGCCGAAGACCCCGCCGGAGCCGATCGCGATCTGCGACTGGATGATGTGATAGCCGGCGCCGAGCGGATCGGTCTGCGGATCCATGAAGGTGAAGATGCGCTGCTTCTGGTAATCGTGCAGGAAGTGCCAGCCCACCCAGCCGCCGATGCCGGCCAGCGCAATCAGGCCGAACATGATGCTCGCCTGCACGCCCGCCATGAGCACCACCAGCGCCCCGCCGACGGCGATCAGCGCACCGGTGCCGAGATCGGGCTCTTTGACCACGAGGCCGGTGGGAATCAGGATCATCAGCGCCAGCAGCAGCAGTGACCAGGTCGAGGGGGGCAGCGGACGCTCGTGCAGGTACCAGGCGCACATCATCGGTACCGCAAGCTTCATGATCTCGGAGGGCTGGAAGCGCAGTACCCCCAGATCGAGCCAACGCTGCGCACCCTTGCCGATGACACCCATCGCGGCGACCACGACCAGCAGCAGCACGCCCACCAGGTACAGCCAGGGCGAGAGCCGCCGCAGGAAGTTGGGGTTGACCTGCGCCAGGAGCAGCATGGCGGCGGTGCCCATGCCGAGATGGCCGATCTGGCGCACCACGGTGCCGAGGCTCTGGCCCGACGCGCTGTAGAGCACCACCAGCCCATAGACCGCGATCAGCCCCAGGCCCACCAGCAACGGGCCATCGAGCTTCAGCGCGAGCAGCATGCGTGCCGCGCCGGTCAGCGTCCGGCGCGCGCTCGGGCCGTCGGTGAGTTCCTCGCGCATCATTCTTCGGGTACCGGCTGTTCGGGCTGGTGATCGGGTATGACCTCGGCCGGCGGCGCGCTGGACTCGGGCGCCTCCTTGACCGGCGGCGGCACCGCGAATGCCTTGAGCTTGCCGTCAGCGCCCAGCAGGTAGGCGTCCATGACCTTGCGCGCGATCGGTGCCGCGGTGCCCGCGCCAAAGCCGGCGTTCTCGGCGAGCACGGCGATGGCGATGCGTGGCGACTCGGCCGGCGCAAAGGCGACGAACCAGGCGTGATCGCGCAGGTTTTCGGCGACGGTCTTGGCGTTGTACTTCTCGTTCTGCCCGACGGTGTACACCTGCGCGGTGCCGGTCTTGCCGGCGGCGGTATAGGGGGTCTTGGCGAAGGCGATGTGCCCCGTGCCGCAGTAGCGCGCGCAGGTCATCGTGCCGATCATCGCGTTGATGACCGTGGTCCAGTCCTCCTGGGAAATGCCTTCGACCGGCTTCTCCTCGATCGGCGCGATCAATGTGACGCGACCGTCGGTGGCGCGCGTACCCGTGACCAGCCGCGGCCGGTAACTCCTGCCGCGCATGGCGATGACCCCGACGACATGCGCCAGCTGGATCGGGGTCACCAGCAGGTAGCCCTGACCGACACCCATGTTCACGGTCTCACCCGGGAACCAGACCTGGTCCGCCGCCCGTTTGAACGCCGTGCGTTTCCAGGCCGGGGAGGGCAGGATGCCGGGTTTCTCGCCACTGATGTCGATGCCGGTCAGCTGCCCGTAGCCGAAGGGTGCGAGACCCTGCGCGAGCTTGTCGATCCCCATCTCGGAGGCGAGCTTGTAGAAGTAGACGTCCGAGGAGCGGGCGATGGCTTCGGCGAGGTCGAGCTGGCCCCTTGGTTCGTCCTTGTCGGCGCGGTAGATGTGACTGCTGTGCGGTAGCTGGAAGGTGCCGGTGCACAGCACCTTGCGGTCGGCCGTGATCGTGTGATCGGTCAGGGCCACGAGGCCGATGGCCGGCTTGATGGTCGAGCCCGACGGATAGGTGCCGCGCAGCGCGCGGTTCAGCAGCGGCTTGTTGTCATCGTTAGACAGCGCCGCGTACTCGGCGCGCGTGATGCCGCGGGCGAACTCGGTGGGATCGAAGCCCGGCTTGCTGACCAGCGCGATGATGTCGCCGTTGGTCGGATCGATGGCGACGACCGCGCCGCGGTGATCGCCCAAGGCATCCTCGGCCACCTTCTGCACGGCGATGTCGATGCCCAGAATGAGGTTGTCACCCGACACCGGCGACTGCACGCGCAGCGTCGGGGTGACGCTGCCGATCTTGTCCACCGAGCGGCCCTGCGCGTTGACGAGGATTTCGCGATAGCCGTTGGTACCGTGCAGGCGCTTCTCGTAGGAGGCCTCGACGCCGAGCTTGCCGATCACCGAGGTGCCGGCATAGGCGGCCGTATCGACGTGCTGCAGATCGGTCTCGCTCAGGGCGCTGACGTATCCCAGGGCGTGCACCGCGAGTGCCCCGTTCGGATACCAGCGCGTCTGGCGTGACTTGATGTCGACGCCGGGGAAATCAAAGCGATGTACGGCGAAGCGGCCCACGTCCTCGTCCGTCATGCGCAGCCGGATCGGGACGCTGTCGAAACTGCGGCGCGAAAGCACCGTGCGGCGGATGTCCGGCAGCTCCTCGGTGGTCAGCAGGCCGATGTTCACCAGGCCCTCGAGGGTGCCGTCGAGATCCGGTACTTCCTCGCGCACCAGTTCGAGCTGATAGCCGGGCTGGCCACCGGCCAGGGTGGCGCCATTGCGGTCCAGCAGCAGGCCGCGGGCCGCCGGGATCGGCTCGATGCGCACCCGGTTGTACTGTGACTGCTGCGAGTAATACTCGAAGCGCACCACCTGCAGCAGCACCAGCCGTCCGGCCAGCAGCAGCAGCAGCAGTGCGCCGATGCCGCTTGCGACCAGCGCGCGCATCTCGAAGAGCCGCTGCTCCTTCCAGTGATCCTTGATGCGTACGCCGCGCATGTGGGCAGGCCTTAGGGCTAGCGCGCGCCGCGCGTGCGATCGAGCACCGCGGTCGCCAGCGGCCAGATGAGGGCACCGGTCAGCGTATGGATCCAGCGCAGCGGGGTGGTGACGGGATGTCCGGTCCAGCCGTCGATGGCGAACAGGATGAACTCATAGGCCACCAGTGCGCCCAGTACGATGAGTGCCTGTTGGAAGGAGGGCTTCAGGCGGATCTTCTGATGCTCGCGCACGGCCACGTAGGTGATGGCCGAGAGCGCCAGGGCGTTCTGACCGAGCACCGCGCCGCGGAACACATCGAGCGCCAGACCGCTGAAGAAGCCCAGCCCGATGCCACCCAGGCGCGGCACCGAAATCGACCAGTACAGCACCGTGATGACGAGGAAGGCCGGACGCACCGCGGACAGCCACAGCGGCAGGGGCAGCACCGACAGCGTCAGCGCCACCAGCACCGTCAGCAGCATGCGGCCGAAGGAATCGTGGGTGCGCTCGATCATTTATGTGCCTTGGTCGCGGTCTTGGTCGCGGCCTTGAGCGGCGGCTTGGTCGGCGCCGAGGACGGTGCCGAGGACGGCGCAGGTGGCAGCGCCAGCCGTGGCAGGTCCGGCAAGGGCAGCGGCGTCAGCGGCGGTCCCGGCTGGCGCTGCAGCGTCGGATTGCCGCTGGTGGCGGCGCCGGCCTTCAGCTGCACGGGGGCGGCCGGATGGCCGTCCTCGAACCACACCAGCATGACCTCGCGCAGCAGGGTCAGCTTGGCCAGCGGGCTCGCGCGGATCTGCGCCAGGGGCTGGACCGCATCGCGGCGGATTTCGGTGATGCGGGCCACCGGGTAGCCCTGCGGAAAGACGCCGCCGAGCCCCGAGGTCAGCAGCAGGTCGCCGTACTTGATGTCCGCATTGGCCGGCAGATAGGGCAGCGCCAGGGAGTCAGGGTCGCCGGTGCCCACCGCGATGGTATGCACGCCGGTGCGCTCGATTTCCACCGGGACCGCGTGTTCCGGATCGGTGATCAGCATCACCTCGGAGCTCCACGGGCTCACGCGCGTCGTCTGGCCGAGCAGACCGTAACTGTCCATGACGGCCTGGCCTCTGAAGACACCGTTGTGCGCACCGCGGTTGACCAGCAGCCGCTGCTTCAGGGCATTGAGTTCGAGATCGACGACTTCGGCCGGCATCCAGTGATCGGCCACCGGCGGCAGGGCGCTGCGCAGCCCGCGCAGTTCGTCGTTCTCGCGCAGCAGGGCATCGAAGCGCATGGTCTGCAGCGACAGCTCGCGATCACGCGCGCGCAGCGCCGCATTCTCGGCCTCGAGGGTGGCACGGGCGGTGAAGGTCTCCTGGGTCCAATGCCAGGCCTGGGCCGGGGAGCTCACGGCGAGCTGCAGCGGATAGGCGGCCGCGCTCAGGTAGTAACGGGCCTGGGTCAGCCAGCCGCCACGGCGATCGAGGACCATGAGTACGATCGCGAGGATCGCATACAGGGTGAAACTGAAACCGGCGGCCGGTCCCCTTCCCTGCGATACCCGGTAATTTCCCGCGCCGTAGGCAGCCACACTCGTTATTGGGCGGGTGGCAAAAGGTTACTCGAGACCGAAGTGTCCCGGGCCCATCTCGTCCATGAGCTCGAGAATGCGGCCGCCACCGCGGGCCACACAGGTCAGCGGATCATCCGCGATCACCACGGGCAGCCCGGTTTCCTCGGTCAGCAGCTTGTCGATGTCGCGCAGCAGGGCGCCACCTCCGGTGATCACGATGCCGCGCTCGGCCACGTCCGCACCCAGTTCCGGGGGGGTCTGTTCCAGCGCCTGCTTGACGGCGCTGACGATGGCCTGCAGGGGCTCCTGCAGCGCCTCGAGGATTTCGTTGCTGTTGAGGGTGAAGCTGCGCGGCACGCCCTCGGAGAGGTTGCGGCCCTTCACCGACAGCTCGCGGACCTGCTGGCCGGGGTAGGCCGAGCCGATCTCGATCTTGATGCGCTCGGCGGTCGCCTCACCGATGAGGATGCCGTAGTTGCGACGCACGTAATTCATGATGGCATCGTCGAAGCGGTCGCCGCCGATGCGGGCGGAGTTGGCGTAGACGATACCGTTCAGGGACAGCACGGCCACCTCGGAGGTGCCGCCGCCGATGTCCAGGACCATCGAGCCGCGTGCCTCGTGCACCGGAAGGCCGGCGCCCACCGCTGCGGCCATCGGCTCGCTGACGATCGCCACGGTGCGCGCGCCGGCGCCTTCGGCCGACTCGCGGATCGCGCGCCGCTCCACCTGGGTGGAACCGAACGGCACGCACACGAGCACCCGCGGGGAGGGCTTCAGCATGCGGTTGCCATGGACTTTGTTGATGAAGTGCTGGAGCATCTTCTCGGTGTAGGTGAAGTCGGCGATGACGCCGTCCTTCATGGGACGCACCGCATTGATGTGCCCCGGCGTGCGACCGAGCATGCCCTTGGCCTCGGCGCCGACGGCGACGATGATCTTGCCGCCGCGCGTGGGTTCATCCTGAACGGCGACGACCGAGGGCTCGTTGAGGACGATGCCCTTGTCGCGCACGTAGATCAGAGTGTTTGCAGTACCCAGGTCGATCGACAGATCACTGGAGAAGTACCCGCGAAGACGTTTGAACATGAAAAAAAACCGGCATTTGAAGCAAGCGGGAGGAGCCTCCCTTGAGTGGCGCGTACCATAGCAACCGATGCGACATAGGGCAAGGCGATGTGTATCATCTGGCGCCCATTTTCCCGCAGTTTGCAAAGCGCATCACGACTGCACCGAGGCTAAGAAAATGAAGCCCGAAGAGATCGCATCGATTGCTCACCTGGCGCGCCTGTCAATGGACGAGGCCGAGATCCCGCGTTACCAGGAGAGCCTGACGAGCATACTGTCGTTTGTAGGCGACTTGGACCGCGCTCAAACCCGTGACGTAAGTCCCATGGCGCATCCATTACCGGGGCTGGTACAGCGCCTCAGGGCCGATGTGGTCGCGGAGAGCGATGCGCACGAGCGCTACCAGGCCAATGCCCCGCAGGTCGCCGCATCCTTGTACCTGGTACCAAAGGTCATCGAGTGACACTGCATACCAAATCCCTTGCACAGCTTGCCGCGGGCCTTGCGGCCCGTGATTTCTCCAGTGTCGAACTCACGCGGGCGCTGCTGGCACGCATCGAGGCCCACCAGCCGCGTCTGAACGCCCTGATTACGGTCACGGCGACCACGGCCATGCAGGAGGCCGCGCTCGCCGACGGCGTGCTCGCGCGCGGCGGCGGCGGCCCGCTGACCGGTATCCCTCTGGTTC
>Ga0302314_10015202_pt1 | contig 13097 bp, 7 predicted proteins | sample III_Palsa_N2_3_FD_200533 | JGI IMG/M metagenome (GOLD analysis project Ga0302314, IMG submission 200533) | Peat permafrost microbial communities from Stordalen Mire near Abisko, Sweden - III_Palsa_N2_3 | ecosystem: Environmental > Terrestrial > Soil > Palsa > Peat permafrost | place: Sweden...
GCGGACGTCAGGAAGAACACGTCGCCACCACCTTCATATCCTTCAGCATCCCTGCCTCCGGTTTCGCTCGCGCCAAGGAACGCCGATTCTTGGCTCGAGCTCCCTGACGAGGCGAGGTTTACGCAGCCGGCGAGCGTCCCGTCAAAGCTTTCGCTTTCTTCGACGCATGTGCCGACGCCCGCCGGCTCATACTGGTAGACGTTCCATTGGCCGTCGACGGCCTGGGGCACTAGTGCATCTACGCTGTTGAAATACAGTCGACCATTGTTAAACAGGTACCGGGGCTGGTAGCGTGCCTGTCCGGTGCCAAAGTCCTCCTGGGTTGGAACGTTTGCAGCGACCCAGCGCGCTTCCCAGGTCTCTGGGCTATCGACGAGGCTCATCACCGATCCAAACCCCGACTCGAATTGGCCCACTGGGCGCGCACCGGTGGGATCACAAGATACGCATCTCAAGTGAGGCTTTGCTTCAGCGTCGTAGAGGTAGACCTCCTCATCGAGCAAACCGCTGTTGGCGTCCTGATTATCATATCCTGTCACCGGGTTTTCGGTCATGAATGCAAAGTAGCGGCCGCTGGGTGAAACCCGCGGGACCAGGCTTCTCTGAGGAGATTCGAGATCCTCGCTCGACAGTATCGCGATGAAGCTCGTCGTCCATTCCGTGCCGTCATTGTGCAGGACGTAAAGGTTGTCTGCATTCGCGGTGGCCTTTTCTTTGGTAGCTTCATTTTCGTTGCCGGCGAGAACACCATGCGCGACGAAGTAAACGTAAGAGCCGTCTTCACTTGCTCCTAGCACCGCAATTCCGCTGCTAACTTCTGCGCTTTCCCCCGCTTTAGTCGGGGTCAAATCCGTGAGCTGACACGTGAGCGCGCTGGCCGTTTCGATCATGTCGCACTCATACAGATCCCTCCCGCTTGTTCCGGAATGTTCTGTGAGTTGCTGTGTATCAGTAAAGAAAACTTTCGAGCCATCGGCGCTCGCAGCTTGGAACGACGGTTCACTGATGCCTTCCCCTCTGCCAGATTGGACTTCGTCGAGCCTGAAGGTCTTTTCGTCGCCCGTGTCACGCACGTAGATATGCTGCGTTTTACCTGCTTCCGCTTTCGGGTTTTCTCCATGCCAATATGTTCGCGTGCCGTCGTTAGACATCGCATGCGCAACATCGCCTTCGTCTTCGCCGCCGAGATACAAATTGCTGAATCCGGCTGCTTCGCCGCCTTCGTCTTCGGGCAGCGCGCTCACCAGCTGCAATCTGCCGGCGGACCACTCATACAGTGCGTCGGTCACAGGCGTTTCGGTCAGCGCCACATCTTCCGTGCGAAGAAGGACATGACTGAGGTCCGGAGTGGCGTCGACCACATTCAGAGGCGATGCAATGTTGGTTTCCGTCGGGTTGCCGCCGAACTTCGTGCCGGGCGGGACGTTCGCGGCAGTCACCAGCGGCAAATAGCCGCCCGTGGCGTCACGGATATATGGCGTGCGTTCGGTAGCTTCGGGCGAGAGCTTCGTTAGCGAGCCCCATGGCTCAAGCAGCGCGAGCGAAAGGTCGGGCGAAAACATACGGTATTCCTTCCCGTCACCGACGCCCTGACCGAGGGGGGCTTCATGGGGCGGCGAGATATCTTCATCTGACCAGCCTTCGGAGGTCCGTCTCGCCACGATCTGGTCCCAGAGTGCGCCGCCTTCCGCCCCGGGAAGCAGTGACCCCTCGCTCAGGAAGGTGAACGCGCCTCCTTCCGCTGAGGCTTGGGCGTCGCCTTCGAGCACCAGAGGCTTGATGAAACCACCATGCTTGTCCTGGGGCGAAACCAGTTCCCATGCGCGGCCATCCGGCAGCGCGCGCGCGGTCCCTTGACGGGGCGTCGTGAACGTCTTGTCTTCGCCTTCCACGGTGCCGAGCTCGTTGGCTGCGACTATTCGATAGTGATAGATGGTGTTCGCCTGAAGACCCTGCGGCTGCACGCTCACGACAGTACTCGTCGTCAGGTCTCCACCCACCTGACCCGCCGGGAGCGGCAACCTCGCGCCATACGCCTTGCTCGGGCCGTACTCGAACTGATAGCTGGTTTGCAAGCCAGCGGGATTGATACGCGCCGCGAGCGTCGCGCTGCTCGCGCTCACCGACGTGACCGACTCTTCTTCCACCAGCGGCTTGGTCGAGCTGAAGAACGGCAGTGCACTGCTGTTCCGGAGGTGACCACCAACCACGACGGTCAGCCGGAAGCTATACGTCGTGCGCGCCTCCAAGCCCGCAACGGTCGCACTCAAAGCCATAGGCCCGCTGCCCGAAAACGGGACAGCTTGTTCGCACGCGACCGAGTTCGGGTAGACGCCCGCTTCGGTGCCGTATTCGAAGCGGCATTCGCTCACCGCTTCTCCTTCGAGATCGATCTTGCCGTGGAGTGTGACGCTCGCTTCGGTGACGCTCGCTGCTTCCGCTTCCGGGAACGGCACGAGGTCGAAAGCTTCCACGTTGTCCACGCCACGCTGCGATACATAGACGGTGCCACTCGGCCCGTCTACGGCGATCCCGTTGGATTCAGACAGCGTCGGTTCCGGTTCGATCGGAAATTCCTGGACAGGGGTTGTGCTGGGTTCGCCGAACGGTCCGTACAGGGCGATACCGCCGCCCTGATCCACGAGCACATCGTTTGTCGAAGGATTTATCGCCATCGCAGTCACGCCAATGCCGAATTCGGCGACTTCCTTTTCCGTCACCGCTTGATACTTTGAGACCTTCGGTTCGCCATTGACCGCATAGACACCTCCGCGGGAATCGACACCCACGCCGGACCCTGCGCCACGGTGGGTGTTGATCGCCTTGATGAACGCACCAGTGTCGCTGAGCTCATCGACGTCCTTGTCTTGTTCGCTGTGAAAAACCCACAGGTCGCCGGACAGGTCGACCGCCAGGCCGTGTAGCACTCCGAACGCTTCGTGATTGGATTCCGTCAACTGGCCAGTTGTGCCCCACCCTTCGACCAACGCGCCGGATTCGGTGAACTTGGTAATGACGTGATTTCCGAGGTCTCCGACATACACATCGCCGCTGGAGGCGCCTGTCGAGTTGTCGACGGCGATCAGGGCCGGGGATTCGAGCTCGCCGGGACCAGAGCCGGAGAGGCCAATGAAGCACAGGGTGGTGCAGGTTTCGAAGCCAATGCCTCCCGCGACACCCCAACCCCACGCGCGGACGAACAACCCACTCGAGGTGAACTCGTCAACTCGGTTGTTGCCGGTGTCGGCAACATAAACACGTTTCGTAGTGCCGTTCACGGCCACGCCTTCAGGATCTTCGAGGTGGCCTGGTTCGGGACCCGGTTCGCCGAACGAGACACCGGCCGGGACGTACCCCTTCAGTGCCAAGGCTGACGCGCCCGTCATGGCAAGGGCGCAGAGCAGGCCGCAGAGGGTAGCTATCGTCAGGGCCAGGGCCAGCCTACGAGCCTTCATCGAGGTCTCGCCTTTCATGTCTCTTTCCCTCGGCCGCACGGCCTGGCTCCTCTTCGTTGCGCTTCGGCGAGACTACCGGCGTGGGGGGGGGGCCCCCGGGGGGGGGGGGCCCCCCGGGGGGGGGGGGGCCGGGGCCCCCCCCCGGGGCGGCCGGCCCCCACGCCGTTGTCGGCCCGGTCAGTCCGTGGCCGCGCCGGAGGCGATGGCCTCGTCGACCTCGGCGACGCGGGCGGCCTCCTCGGCGGCGAAGCGCTCGGCGTCCAGCCTCTCCGCGATGGCCTCGTCCTGCTGCATCAGCAGGTCGAGGTTGGAGTCGCCGAGCTCGAAGACGCCCATGTCGACATAGGCCTGCTGCAGGCGCGGGCCCCACAGGCCGATGTCCTTGACGCAGGGCACGATCCGGGAGAAGAGCAGCTTGCGGAAGAACTGCAGGTACTCGCTCTGCTCGCTGATCAGTTCGGCCTCGGCCAGCGGGATGCCGAAGTTCTCCAGGACCTCGGCCCCGCGCAGGCGGTCCCGCATCAGGTAGCAGCCCTCGATGACGAAGTCCTCGCGCTCGGCGCGCTCGGCCTCGGTCAGCTGGGAGTAGTAGTCGCGCAGCGCCATGCGGCCGAAGGCGACGTGGCGGGCCTCGTCCTGCATGACATAGGCGAGCAGCTGCTTGGGCAGCGGCTTGGAGGTGGTGTCGCGGAGCAGGCCGAAGGCGGCCAGGGCCAGGCCCTCGATCAGCACCTGCATCCCGAGGTACGGCATGTCCCAGCGCGAGTCGCGCAGGGTGTCGCCGAGGAGGGCCTGCAGGCTGTCGTTGATCGGGTAGAGCATGCCGATCTTCTCGTGCAGGAAGCGGGAGTAGACCTCGGCGTGGCGGGCCTCGTCCATGGTCTGGGTCGCGGAGTAGAACTTGGCGTCCAGGTCGGGGACGGACTCGACGATGCGGGCGGCGCACACCATCGCGCCCTGTTCACCGTGGAGGAACTGGCTGAACTGCCAGGAGGCGGAGTGGCGGCGCAGGTCCGCGATGTTCTGCTTGCTGAACTTGGACCAGTACGGGGTGCCGTAGACGGAGAGGGACTCGTCGGGCAGGCCCAGCGGGTCGTAGGGGTCGACCTCCAGCGACCAGTCGATGCGCCTGACCGCGTCCCACTGCTTGTCCTTGCCCTTCTGGTAGAGGGCGAGAAGCCGCTCCCGGCCCTCGTCGTACTCCCAGTTGAAGCGGGCGGCACCGGTCGCCGGGACCGTCCATATGCCTTCGGAGACAGGGGTGGTGTAGAGGTCATTGGTCGTCATCGACGGGCTCCTCGGCATGTGCGTTGCTGGGTGGTGCAGGGCACATTCAGGAGCTTCACACGATGTTACTGACGGGTCAACAGCCCTGTTCTCGCAAGATGACGGGTGGGCCGGAGGGTAATTTTGTGGACTTGCTCCAACGCCCAGCCCCCGGGTGCCGAGGCACTCCGGGGGCTGGGCGGGTCGCGGGACGGTTCGGCGGCGCCGTCAGCGGGGCGGGTAGAGGGAGTAGCCGGGGAAGTTGCCGTAGAGCTTCTCCTCGGCGCCGTCGCGCCCGTAGGTGACGGCGTGGACCAGCAGGTCGCCGCCGACGAACGCGCCCTTCCAGGACGCGCCGAGGCCGCCGAAGACCTCCGCCCGGTCGCCCCGGGAGCGCGGGGCGTTGATGCCGATCTTGAAGGCGTGGATGTCGGGGGCGATGCGCTCGGCGAAGGCGGTGTCGTCGGTCGCGATGCTGGCGACCAGCGAGCCGTTGCCGGCGTTCATGGCGGCCAGCAGGTCCGACTCGGTGTCCACCAGGACCACCGAGTCCAGCGGGCCGAAGGGCTCGGAGTGGTGCAGGGCCCAGTTGGACGGCGGGTTGAGGACGCAGGCGGGCGCGAGGTAGGCGGCGGTGTCCTGGCCGGGGAGGAACGTCCCGTCGGACAGCGGCCCCCGGTACAGCGGGATCGCCAGGGAGGCCACGGCCTCGTCGAAGCGCCGGGTCAGCTCGGTGGCCTTGGCGGCGTGGATGACGGGTCCGAAGTCCAGCTCGGGGAAGGGCGAGTCCGCGTCGGGGACGGCCAGCGGATGGCCGAAGCGCAGGTTCCCGATGACCGCCAGGTAGGTCTCCAGGAAGGCCGGGAAGAGGCTGCGCTGGACGACGTAGCGCGGGTAGGCGGTGCAGCGCTGCTTGGCGTACTCGAAGCCCTTGCGCAGGTGCGCGGCGAGGGTCGGCCAGTCCGAGAAGTCCCAGATCCCCCAGGCGTTCAGCCCTTCCTGCTCCAGGAAGTGACGCCGGTTCAGGTCGGCCAGCGAGGTCGCGGCGCGGCGGCCGTTGGCCCGTCCGCCGACGAAGGCGAGCGCGCCCAGGCCGGGGGCGCGGATCAGCGCGTCGGCGATCTGCGAGCCCATGCCGGAGAGCAGGGTCACCGGCAGTCCGGCTCTGCGCATCAGCGCATGGGCCAGGGTGAGGCAGTGGAAGCCGCCCTGGGAGGGGGTCTTGGCGACGACCGCGTTGCCTGCCAGCAACTGCACCAGCTCGGCGTGGACCTGGACGCTCATCGGGTAGTTCCAGCTGGCGATGTTGGACACCGGGCCGGGGAGCGGCAGGCGCGGGGAGTCGGTGTCCAGGCCGAGCTGGCGCTCGATGTTCTCCAGGTACCAGCGGACGCCGTCCAGTGCGCGGTCGACGTCTGCGCAGGCCAGCCGCCAGGGCTTGCCGATCTCCCAGACGAGCAGCAGGGCGAGCAGGTCGCGCTGCTCGGCGAGGGCGTCCACGGCCGCGGAGACCCGGGCGGCGCGCTCCTCCAGGGGGACCTTCGACCAGGTGAGGTGCTCGCGGATGGCGAAGTCGACGGCGGTCGCGGCCTCGTCCATGCCGATACGGGGAGGTCCGGGGATGGGGCTGCCGTCCACGGGGGTGGTGTGGTCGCCGGGGACGCCGACGGCATGCCAGTCGCCGCGTACGAGGTTCAGCAGTCGGTCCGGGGTGAATGCCTCAGGCGCGACACCGATGCAGCGGGCGTAGGTGTCGGCCCAGGACGTGCCTGGCTTGAGCTGGAGGGACACGGTGCGCTCCTGTTCGAGAGGGGAGGGAGCGTGGGCCTTGCAGGCCATCCAGCGTCGCACGGGGCGGTCGTGCACCGGTACAGGGACTGGGCCGGGAGTGGGACGGGCCTACTCGGAGCGGGGCTTGCCGATGGTCTCGGCGATGTCCAGGGCGACCCTCAGCGCGGTGGCCCGGCGGGTCTCCGGGTCCGGGGCCTCGGCGTCCGGCTCCTCGGAGTAGGCGTCCCCGATGAACTGGGTGATGTTGATCGCCATCAGTGCCATCGTCGAGCGGACCCGGTCCTCGAAGGTCGCGTCGGGGCCCTGCATCAGCCGGGTGAGGGCGATCATGCGGTCCTTGAAGCGGGTGCCGACACTCAGCTCCCGGATCGTCGGCTGGTTCTCGTGGAAGAACCGCAGCAGCCGCTGCCGGTCGGCCATGCCCTCGGCGAAGCGGCGGATGATCTCGTCCCGCACGGCGGGGCTGTAGGCCTGCTGCTCGCCCCAGGCGATGGCCTCCTCCATCGGCGCGGACATGCTGTCCACGATCCCGGCGAGGATGTCCTCCTTGGTGCGGAAGTGGTAGTACAGCGCGGCCTTGGTGACGCCGAGGCGGTCGGCGATCTCGCGCAGCGACGTCTTCTCGTACCCGTGCTCGGCGAACAGCTCCAGGGCGACGTCGAGAATGCGCGCCCGGGTGTCCCCGCGAGGTAGCTGGGTTGTCATCGCTCCGCCTGTGGACCTGTGTGCTGATGGTTTGTTCGGATCTGAGCTTACCGTGCCCTTGACGGATGAACTAGCCGGTCGGCTAGTAGGTTGATGGGCCCGGTGGCTAGTGGGGGAGCCGGTAGACGCCGTCCGCCACCGGCTCGACCAGGCCGTCGGCGACCAGGCCGTCCAGGGCCCTGGCCCGCTGGACGGCGTCCGGCCACACCAGGTCCAGCGCCGACTGCGGGACCTCGGCGCGGGTCGCGCGCAGGACCGCGAGCAGCTTGCCGCGCACCTGCCGGTCGGTGCCCTCGTAGGTCTGGCCCCTGCGGGCCGGGCCCTCGTAGGGCGGGCTGCCGGCCAGCCGCCAGGCGCAGCGGGTGGCCACCGGGCAGCGCCCGCACTCGGGCGCGCGCGCCGTGCACACCAGCGCGCCGAGCTCCATCACGGCGACGGCCCAGGTCGCGGCGGTCTCCGGCTCCTCCGGCAGCAGCGCGGTCGCGGTGCGGCGCTCGGCGGCGGTGGTCGCCGTGGGCGGGTACTCATTGCCATCGATCAGGCGTGCGAATACTCGACGGACGTTGGTGTCCAGGACCGCGTGGCGCTGCCGGTGGGCGAAGGAGGCCACGGCGGCGGCCGTGTACTCGCCGACGCCCGGCAGGGCGAGCAGCTCGGCATGGTCGGTGGGCACCTGCCCGCCGTGCGTCTCGACGATCGCGGTCGCGGCGGCGTGCAGCCGCAGGGCACGGCGCGGGTACCCCAGGCGCCCCCAGGCGCGGACCGCCTCGCCGGGCGGAGCCGCGGCGAGGTCGGCGGGAGCGGGCCACCGCTCCATCCAGTCGGCGTACATGGGCAGGACCCGCTTCACCGGGGTCTGCTGGAGCATGAACTCACTGACCATCACCGCCCAGGCGCCGGCCTCGGGCTCCCGCCAGGGGAGTTCACGGGCGTTGGCGGCGTACCAGGCGAGGATCTCGCGGTGGAGTGCGGTGTGCTCGTTCGCGTTCATGGATGTCGATGGTCGCACACACGCGGTCACGGTCGGGTAACCGGAATGGTCGTATCAAACCATTCAGATGGGGGATCAGGCCGATGATGTGAAAGAAGGGGCCCCGGGTACGGCGGTGTTGCTCTGACCGGGGGTTGAACTCTCGTAAGGTTTGCTCGTGCCTTCTCTGCGCAATCCTGTCGGGCCGCTGCCCTCGTCCATCTACTGGCGGCGGCGCGTTGTCGTGCTGACGGTCCTCGCCGCGGTAGTCGCCCTGCTGAGCTGGCTGGTCTTCGGCGGTGGCGGGAAAAAGACCGCCACGGCCGGCCATCCCGGACCGGCTCAGTCGATCACTCCCGGGCCGACCGGATCGTCCGGGTCGGGCAGCGGCGGGTCGAGCGACGGCTCCACGACGGGCGGTCCCGGCAAGGGCGGGCGCCCGACCGCGGGCGCCTCGGCGACCAGTGGCGGCGGCTCGGTCACGGTGACCGGCGGCGGCAGCGGGGGGAGCAGCAGCGGCGGCAGCGGTTCGACAGTGGCCAACAGCGCCGCGACCATGGGCCTGCCCGTCTGCTCGGCCTCCGACCTGAGCCTCTCCCTGGGCAGCACCCAGCAGAGCTACAACGCCACCCAGTGGCCGGTCTTCCAGCTGCAGATCGGCAACACCAGCGGGACGGCCTGCCGGGCCGACCTGGGCGCGGCGTCCGCCGTGGCCGTCGTCAGCACCAGCGGCAACGGCCATGTCTGGTCCTCGGGGGACTGCCCGCTGAACACGGCGGCGGAGTGGTACACCGTCCCGGCCTCGGGCAGCACGCTCACGGCGAACTTCCAGTGGAGCCGCACCACCTCCGCACCCGGTTGCACCCCGGGCGCGGGCGGGGCGGCGGCCGACCCCGGCACCTATGTGGTGCAGGTCAGCCTGAAGGGCCTGACGGCGGAGCCGTCGACCCAGTTCCGGCTCGCCCCGTTCGGCAGCTGAGGCGGTCGGGGCCGTCAGACGTAGCGTTCGAGGATCGAGGACTCGGCGAGTCGCGACAGCCCCTCCCGGACCGAGCGGGCCCGGGTCTCGCCGACGCCCTCGACGGCCTGCAGGTCGTCCAGGCTGGCGGCGAGCAGCTTCTGCAGCCCGCCGAAGTGCTCGACGAGGCGCTCGATGACCGTGTTGGGCAGCCGGGGCACCTTCGCCAGCAGCCGGTAGCCGCGCGGGCTGACGGCGGTGTCCAGGGCCTCCGGCGAGCCCGGGTAGCCGAGGGCCTTGGCGACCGTCTGCAGGTCGAGCAGCTCGGGATGGGTCAGCGAGTCCAGGTCGGCGAGGGCGTCGTTGATGGTGCGGCCGCGCTTGACGGCGCGGTCGGGGAAGTAGTCGCGGGCGACCAGCTCGCGGTCCGGTTCGACCCCGGCGATCAGCTCGTCCAGCTGCAGTGACAGCAGCCGCCCGTCGGTGCCGAGTTCGACCACATAGCCGGCGATCTCCCCGGCGATGCGGCGGACCATCTCCAGGCGCTGCACCACCGCCGTCACATCACGGACCGTCACCAGGTCCTCGATCTCCAGGGCGGAGAGGGTGCCGGAGACCTCGTCCAGGCGCAGCTTGTAGCGCTCCAGCGTGGCCAGTGCCTGGTTGGCGCGGGAGAGGATCGCCGCCGAGTCCTCGATCACCCGGCGGACGCCGTTGACGTAGAGCGCGATCAGCCGCATCGACTGGCTGACCGAGACCACCGGGTAGCCGGTCTGCTTGTTGACCCGCTCGGCGGTGCGGTGCCGGGTACCGGTCTCCTCGGTGGGGATGGTCGCGTCGGGCACGAGCTGCACCCCGGCCCGGACGATCCGGGTGATGTCCTTGTCCAGGACGACCGCGCCGTCGAGCTTGCACAGCTCACGCAGGCGGGTCGCGGAGAACTCCACGTCGAGGACGAATCCGCCGGTGCTGAGCGACTCCACCAGCTTGTCGAAACCGAGCACGATCAGCCCGCCGGTCCGGCCGCGCAGCACGCGCTCCAGGCCGTCACGCAGGGGCGTTCCAGGGGCTACGGCGCTGAGAGAAGCCCGCATGAGGGCCTCCTCGCGCCCGGCGCGATCCGCCCGGTCGATGGCTGCCACGGAACGACTCCTCCGATGGGGGTGCGGGTGTGCGTGCCCGAGTTTACCGGTGGGTGTCGCAGGGCGTGCCTGCTCCGGCCTTTCGGGGAGTGCCCCGCGGCCCCCGGGCCGCAGCCGCTATTCGGGTTCGACCGGCTCCCAGCCGTCCATCGGTTCGACGGTGCTGTCCGGAACGTCCCGGAACGAGGGCGCAGGGGGACGGGCCGACCCGTTCCGTGGCTCCCCGCTGCGTGCCTCCCCGCTGCGCTCGGCCCTTCGGCGCGGGCTGCGGTTGCCGGGGATGGCGGCCAGGGCCTCGGCGATATTGGCGACCTCGGTCACCCGCATCCCCTTGGGGACCTTTCCGGGCTCCGGCGGCACCAGCGCATGGGTGAAGCCCAGACGGGCCGCCTCCGCGAGCCTGCGCTCGACGCCGGTCACCCGGCGCACCTCGCCCGCCAGCCCCACCTCGCCGATCGCCACCAGGTTGGACGGCAGCGGTGTGTCCGCCGCCGAGCTGGCCACCGACAGGGCGATGGCCAGGTCCACCGAGGGCTCGCTGAGCTTCACCCCGCCCACCGTCGCGGTGTAGATGTCGAGCTTGCCGAGGCGCACGCCGCCGTGCCGCTCGACGACCGCCAGGATCATCGCGATCCGGGGCGACTCCAGGCCCGAGGTGGTGCGCCTGGGCGAGGGGATCTGCGAGTCCACCATCAGCGCCTGCACCTCCGCGACCAGCGGGCGGCGGCCCTCCAGGGTCACCGTCAGGCAGGTGCCGGGGACCGGCTTCTCACGCTTCGTCAGGAACAGCCCCGATGGATCCGCCAGCCCCACGATGCCGGTGTCGCGCAACTCGAAGCAGCCGACCTCGTCGGTCGCCCCGTAGCGGTTCTTGATGCCCCGGATGATCCGCAGCCGGGCGTGCCGGTCGCCCTCGAAGTGCAGCACCACGTCCACCAGGTGCTCCAGCAGGCGCGGTCCCGCGATCGAGCCGTCCTTGGTGACGTGACCCACCAGCAGGGTCGACATCGCCCTGGTCTTGGACGCCCGGATCAGCGCCGCCGTGACCTCGCGGATCTGGGCGGGCCCGCCCGGCGCGCTGTCCAGCTGCGCCGAGGCGATGGTCTGCACCGAGTCCAGGATCAGCAGCGAGGGGTTGATCTGCTCGATGTGGCCGAGCACGGCCGCGAGGTCGGTCTCCGCCGCGAGGTAGAGATGCGGGGACAGGGCGTTGATCCGGTCCGCACGCAGCCTGACCTGGCTGGCGGACTCCTCGCCGGTGATGTAGAGGGTGCGGTGCTCGGCGCTCGCGGCCTTCGCGGCGACGTCGAGCAGCAGCGTCGACTTGCCGACGCCCGGCTCGCCCGCGAGCAGTGCCACCGCGCCCGGCACCAGGCCGCCGCCCAGCACCCGGTCCAACTCGTCGATGTTGGTCGGCCGGGACGCGGCCACCCGCGCGTCCACCTGTCCGATCGGCAGGGCGGCGGCGCTCACCGGGCCGGCCGCGGTCGTCCGCACCGGGACCGCGCCGACCTCCTCGATGGTTCCCCAGGCGTTGCACTCGGTGCACCGCCCGGTCCATTTGGGCGGCGTGTATCCGCACTCCGTACAGCGGTACGAGGAGCGGACCTTGGATGCGGTCGAGCGAGCTGCCATGCCGTGAACGCTACAACGCGCCACCGACATCGATGTGCGCTCACTCGAATGGGCTACGTCGGCACCAAGGTCCGGTGGCGTCCGCGCAGCGCGCCCTACCGTCGACGGTGTGACCATCCAAACGCAGGCCAGGGCAGTCCCCCGGCAGCGCGGCCTCGACGAGACGTGGGAGCAGCTGGCCGACGGGCTGTTCACCTACTGCCTCTCGGTGCTCTGCGACCAGGACGAGGCCGTCGCGGCGATGCGCGACGTCCGTCGGCTGTCGGTCAGGCACCGGCGGCGGCTGCGGCAGCCCGCGCTGCTGCGTGCCTGGATGTACGCGCTGGCCAGGCACTGCTGCCTGCTGCGCATGGAGCGGGACGAGCCCGCGCGCAGGGAGCAGCAGGGCGTCGGCCGACACACCGTCAGGCACTCCCATCTCAGCCGTCTGGCCTGGCCCGAGGCGGCCGGCACCACTCCGGCCCAGCGCGAGGCACTGGAGCTCAGCGGGCGGCACGGGCTGGACACCACCGAGCTCGCGGCAGTCCTCGACCTGCGTCCCGAGGGCGCCAGGGTGCTGCTGGCGACAGCCGTGTGCGAGGTGGAGCGAACCGCGGCGGCCCTGATCGTCCTGGACATCGAGGACTGCCCGGAGCTGCGGCGGCTGGGGCGCGGACGCGGCCCGGTGCTCGGCCCGGCGCTGCGCGGCGAGCTGGTCCGCCACCTGGACAGCTGCCCGACCTGCCGGGGGACGGCGGAGCGTGCCGCGGCCCACGGCCCCTGGCCCGGCACCCTGCGCGCGCCCGGGGCGCTGCCGATCGTGCCCGCCCCTGCGGAGCTGCTGCGCGGGCCGGTCGCCGACGGCTTCCTCAGCCAGTTCGGCCGGCGCGACGACCATCCGCAGGAACCCCGCTTCGACCGGCGGGGCTTCCCGGTCCACCGGACCGGCCGCAGCGAGCGGGCCGCGGCACTGCGGCAGCGGGCGGTGGCCGGGTCGGTCATCGCGGCCGTCGTCGCCGCGCCGGTCGTCGCCCTGTGGTCGACCCACCACCACCGGCACCTCGTGGAGGCGGACCCCGTCTCCGCCATCAGCGTCGAGGTCCCGCAGACCGCGGCCCCCCCGCCAGGGCCCGCGCCCACGGCGCCGGGCGGCGCGCTGGGCCCGGGACGGCACGGCGCGGGCGTCGGCCCCTCGG
>Ga0302314_10015203_pt1 | contig 13096 bp, 12 predicted proteins | sample III_Palsa_N2_3_FD_200533 | JGI IMG/M metagenome (GOLD analysis project Ga0302314, IMG submission 200533) | Peat permafrost microbial communities from Stordalen Mire near Abisko, Sweden - III_Palsa_N2_3 | ecosystem: Environmental > Terrestrial > Soil > Palsa > Peat permafrost | place: Sweden...
ACCTGCCCGACTACCGCGTCAGCCTGATGGAGAAGATCTGCCCCGCGGCCGACCTCTCCGAGCAGATCTCGACCGCCGGCAAGGAGGCCAGCGGCACCGGCAACATGAAGTTCATGATGAACGGCGCGCTGACCATCGGCACGCTCGACGGTGCGAACATCGAGATCCGCGAGGAGGCCGGCAACGACCACTTCTTCCTGTTCGGCAAGACCACGGAGGAGATCGCCCAGATGCGGCGCACCTACTCGCCGCAGACGGTCATCGATGCGGACACCAATCTGCAGCGCGTGCTGGCGCTGATCAAGAGCGGCCACTTCAACCAGGTCGAGCCCGGGATCTTCGACGACATCCTCAGCAGCCTCACCACCTGGGGCGACTACTGGATGACCTGCGCGGATTTCACCGACTACGTCCGGGCGCAGGAGGAGGCCGCCAAGGCCTACCAGAACGTCGAGGGCTGGACCCGTTCGAGCATCATCAATGCCGCCACCAGCGGCAAGTTCTCGACCGACCGCACGATGCGCGAGTACAACGAGCAGATCTGGAAGCTGACCCCGGTCCACGCCAACCCGATCTGAGCCGGGTGTGCGCCAAGCGGACTGACCGCGTCCCGCTCCCTGCTTGCTCCAGGGTGGGTGCGGTCACCATCGCGGCATGCTCGTGCTGCATGGCTTTACCGAGACCGACCTCTTCTGGAGCGACCTGCTCGGCGCCCAGCTGAAGGCGACCTGCGCGCTGCTGCCGGGCCATGGCTGGAAGCCCTGCCCCCCCGCTGCGACCCTGGCCTCGGTGGCGCACGACCTGAGCGCCAAGCTGCCGGCCGACGGGGGCGATCTGGTCGGCTACAGCCTGGGTGGTCGCATCGCGCTGCAGCTGGCCCTGGATCATCCCGGCCGCGTCCGGCGCCTGGTCCTGGTCAGCTGCCTGGCCGGCATCCGCGATGCCACGGAGCGCTCCAACCGCATCGCGCGCGACGAGCGCATCGCCCAGGTGCTCGATGAGGAGGGCCTGGGCTCGTTCCTGGCGCTGTGGGAGACCAATCCGGCGCTCAAGCCCTGCCTGCCCCAGCCGCGTGGTCTGGCCGAATCGATCCGCAGCATGCGCATGAACCAGGACCCCAAGGGCCTGGCCACGGTGCTGCGCCGGCTCGGAGTCGGCCACATGGACAACCTCTGGCCACGCCTGAAGGAGCTCACCATCCCGGTGCTCCTGGTCGCCGGCTCGGCGGACGGCCGCTACGTCACGGCGATGCAGGAGATGGCCGGGCTGCTGCCCCACGGACGCTTCAGCCGGGTCGCCAACTCGGGGCACGCCGTGCACCGCGAGCAGCCGCTCGAGGTCCGGGGCCTGCTCACCGACTTCCTGGCCTGAGTCCATGAGCGATGCCCCGGTGACGCTCAGCGCGCGGGACCTGACCAAGCGCTACGGGACGATCCAGGCGCTGACCCGGGTCGCCTTCGAGGTCCGGCGCGGGGAAGTGGTCGGCTTCCTCGGCCCCAATGGCGCGGGCAAGTCGACGACCATGAAGCTGCTGACGGGCTTCCTGGCGCCGACCTCCGGCACTGCGCTGATCAATGGCCATGACCTGCGCACCGAACCCCTGGCCTGCCGCCAGGCGATCGGCTACCTGCCGGAAGAGCTGCCGCTGTACTTGGATATGCGCGTCGACGCCTACCTCGATCATGTCGCGCGCCTCAAGGGGGTTGCGCCCGCGCGGCGGCGCGCCGAGGTCGTCGAGGCGATCGAGTCCGCGCATCTCACCGCCAATGCCAAACGCCACATCCGCAAGCTCTCCAAGGGCAACCGCCAGCGCGTCGGCCTGGCCCAGGCCCTGCTCGGAAGACCGCCGATCCTGATCCTGGATGAACCGACCTCGGGCCTGGACCCGTCGCAGGTCGAGAACTTCCGCGCCCTGGTTGCGCGCCTCGCGCCGGACCATGCGATCCTGCTCTCGACGCACATCCTCTCGGAAGTCGAGGCGACCTGCTCGCGCGTGGTCTTCATCCTCGGCGGACGCACCATCGCCGACGAATCGATCGAGACGTTGCGCCGGCGCACCGCCCACGGCCTTATGCAGGTGCGGGTGCGCTCGGGGGATGCCAGCGCGCTCGGGGTCGCCGCCGCCGCGGCCGGGATCATCGGCCGGGTCCAGAACGATACCCTGATCGCCGCCACCGGCGATGCCGGGCGCTTCGCCCTGGCGGCGCTGGCCGAGGCGCATGGCGGTTTGCGCGAGCTCAGCGAGAGCCGGGCGAGTCTTGAAGATGTCTTCCGCGAACTCAGCCGCGACGTTCCCGCAGTCACGGCCGGCGCGCCGCCGGCGCCACCATCAGCGTCAGCGCACGCGCCGACCTAGGACGGTGCGCGCAGTGATCGTAACGCAGCCATCCCCAGCGCGGCGCGCTCGCTCCAGGCGCGGGTGCGCTCAGTGCTCGCCATCGAGGTAGCGCCGCAGCAGGATCGCCGCGCAGCGCGCGTCGACTGCGCCATGCGGCGCCGGCCAGGTGCCCTCGGCGCGCAGCTGGGCCTCGGCCTCGGTCGAGGTGTAGCGCTCATCGACCTCATGCACGGGCAGGGTGCAGAATTTCGCCAGCTCCGCGCTGAAGGCGCGCACCCAGCGCACATTGCCCCCCTCCGCGCCATGCGCATGCAGCGGCAGGCCGATGACCAGCGCCTGAGCGCCCTCGCGCTTGGCGATCGCGGCGACGATCACCGCCGCCAAAGCATCGCTCTCGCGGCGCACGAAGCCCAGCGCGGTGGTGCTGATGCCGAGATCGTCGCACACCGCGAGTCCGATGCGCACCCGTCCATAATCGATCCCCAGCAGGCGCGGCATGGCGGGATCCTATGCCTGGCCGGGCCGCCCAGAAGCCATGGGGCGGGCCGTCGGGCGGAGCAGTCCTTGGCGCGCAGGCGCCGGCCCTATGCTGCGCAGACCGCCAGACGACCGCGTCCGAGGTGCCGTAACACGCACCCTGGCCGAGGAAAGTCCGGGCTCCACAGGGCATGGTGGCTGGTAACTCCAGCCGTCTCCAGTGGCGGGGAGATAGGGACAGTACAACAGAAAGGATACCGCCGTGGCCTTCGGGTCACGGTAAGGGTGAAATGGTGGAGTAAGAGCCCACCGGGGACGTCGCAAGGCGGACCGCATTGCAAACCCCATCAGGAGCAAGCCCAGATCGCGGAAAGGCGCTGCCCGCGCCGTTTGATCCGCAGGTAGGGCGCCCGAGCGCTGGCAGCAACGCCAGGGCCGAGAGAAATGGTCGTCCACGACAGAACCCGGCTTATCGGCGGCCTCCGCACACATCACCAACCCCAGTCGCAAGACTGGGGTTGGTGATGTCTGGACCCCGGTGAACGCCGCGCGGGCTCGCAGGCGCGCGTCGGGTATGGATTATGCCCCCCTTGGGTTGTTGTAGGCGCCTGGGCGCTACAACCTGCCCATGCGCGTCCTTGACCGTGCGTGCCTCAAGGAATCGGGGATCAACTTCCTCTTCTACGGCCTGGGCTACCTCGGGCTGATCGCGGTGCTGATCTGCGCGCCGCTGCTCAAGCAGGGCGCGCCGCTGATGGCGGTGCTCGGCTTCCTGCCCGACAACCTGATGTTCATCAGCATGCTGGCCCTGCCCCTGGCGATGGTCACGGCGATCCTGGCGACCATCGGCCGGATGCGCGAGGACGGCGAGATCACCGCGCTGATGGCCGCGGGGGTCAGTTCGTTTCGCATCGCCCTGGCGCTGCTGCCCCTGGCGGTGGGCCTGGCGGTGTGGCTGGGCATCGCCGCCCACGTGGTCCTGCCGCACGTCGCCAAGCGCCTGGTCGAGGGCCGGGCCACGGTCGCCAACCAGGCGGCGGCGACCCAGATCTCGCGCCACCGTCCGGTCTACCAGACGCCCGGCGATCAGGACATCGTCTCGGCGGTGCGGGTCGAGGGCGACCTGCTGCAGCAGCTGTTCATGGTGCACTTCGACGACCCGGAGAACCCGCGCAGCGCGATCGTCGTGGTCTATGCCCCGCAGGCGCGCTTCGTCACCAACCCGACGGTGCTGCGCAGCATGGAGAATCAGCAGATCGCGGCATCCGAATCCCAGGAGCTGCCCAACAAGGCGGTCGGCGCCCTGGAGCTGCAGCATGCCTGGATGGTGCGCACCGTGCCTGACGGCGACCACCTCGACATCACCACCTCGGTGGCGCCGATCTGGCCGATCCTGCTGCCCGACCGCAAGCAGAACCTCTCCGACATGCAGGACGCCTTCTCGACCAGCAAGCTGGCGAGCCTCATCGATCAGACGCCGATCACCGACGCCAACCGCGCCTATGTGCGTGGCTTGCAGCGCGCCTGGCATACGCGCTGGATGATCCCCTGCGCGGTGATCGTCTACTGGGCCTTCTCCATCGGGTTGGGGCTGGTGCTGGGGCGCTCCAACAAGCTGCTGTCGATCTTCCTGGGGCTTTTGACCGTGGTCGCGACCCTGATCCCCGGCTTCGGCGTGGTCAAGAGCCTGGGGGCGTCTTTGATGTTCAATGCCGCGTGGCTGCTGTGGCCGCCGGTCCTGCTGCTCGGCCTGGCCGGGGGCTACCTGCTGTGGCGGCAGCGATGAGGGCGGTCTTCGGGCGGCTCGACCGCTACCTGGCGCTGCGCATGCTGGTCATCACCGTGATGGTCACGGCGCTGATGCTGATCGTCACCATCGCGCTGGATTTCCTCATCAACATGGGCGGCTATAAGATGTCGGCCCCGGGCCAGTCGCTGCTCATCCTCTACCTCTACTGGTTCAAGCTCCCGCAGCTGCTCAACCTGGCGCTGCCCACGGCGGCGGTGATCGCCGCACTCCTGGTATGCTCGCCGATGCTCAAGCGCGGTGAGTTCGTCGCGCTCTCGGCGAGCGGCGTCTCGCCCCCGCGGGTTGCTTTGATCCTGCCCTTCGTGGCCCTGGCGGTCGGCCTGGTCGACTGCTACATCGGGGACCGCATCACGCCGGTGGCCTCGATCCGCACCATCGAGATCCAGGACCAGCTGCAGAACCAGAACCGCAAGGGCCGCGTCTGGGAGGTGCCGGCCACGCACAGCAGCTGGTTCGTGGGCTCCGAGCAGCTCCTGACGGCGAGGATCCCGACCATGCGCATCGTGGTCATCGCTTCCGCGCGCGGCCTGGTGCGCGCCGACATGATGCAGTTCCTGGATGGCCACTGGCAGCTCTCGGGCAACCTGCTCGAGTTCCGCGTCAATGGCGATGGGACCACCGCCATGGATCGTCCCACCCAGATCCCCTTGGTCGACGATCTGGCCCTGCCCTACAACCCGCACCAGCTCTTCGCGCGGCTGTTGCCGCGCGACACCATGACCGGCAACCAGCTGATGCATGTCGGCGACCGCGGCGACGTGGCCTACGCCTGGTCGCGCTGGTCGCGCAGCGCCTTCCCCTTCCTGGCGGTGCTGATGGCCCTGCCGGTCTTCGTGCGCTTCGCGCACAAGGATAACCTGATCCTCGGTGTGGCGCGCGCGCTGGCGGCGGCGGCGGTGCCGGTATTCATCGTCACGCTCGGCGGCTTCGCAGCGGAGTCCATGCCGCCGGCGGTGGCGATCCTGGCGGCGCTGGCCATCGCGGTCGCGCCGTGCATCTGGGTCTACCGCCGCTGGCGGCTGTAGCGGATTGAGCGGATTGAGCGGTCGAGCGGCTAGAGCCGTCGTGCCGATCGCCCGACGTCCTATCCACACCTGGGCCGCGGATGCGCCGACGGTCGGATTCAGGCGGAGGTGATCGGCTTGGCCGGTGCGGCCGAGGCCTGCTCGGCGCCGGCGCCGGCGCCGCTGCCCTGCTCCTGGACCTTCCAGGCACGATGGCGGGTGCCCAGCCAGCGCACCCCGAAGCAGTCGCGCAGCCCGGACCACAGACGGTTGTTGATGCCGTACTTGCTGCGTCCGGCCGAGCGCGGGCGGTGGTTGACCGGGATCTCGGCGAAGCTGTAGCCGTTCATCACCACCAGGGTCGGCAGGAAGCGGTGGTAGCCGTGAAAGAAGGGCAGGTCGTCGACGCAGCGGTGGCGCATGACCCGCGTCGAGCAGCCGACATCGGTGACGGTGCGGCCGGTGATCAGATTGCGGAAGCCGTTGGCGAGCTTCGAGGAGAGCTTGCGGATGCCGTTGTCGGCGCGCTTGGCGCGGATGCCGTTGACCATGTCGACGCTCTCGGCCAGGGCGTGCGCAAGCTGCCGCGGCAGGTCCTTGGGATCGTTCTGGCCGTCGCCATCGAGCGTGCCGATCCATTCGCCCCGCGCGGCGCGGAAGCCCGCCGCGAAGGCCGCCGACTGGCCATGGTTGCGGTCGAAGGTCAGCCAGCGGTGCGGTGCGGGCAGGCTCTTGAGGATGGCGAGGCTCTGGTCGGTGGAGCCGTCGTCGACCCACACCGCCTCCCAGGCGTAGTCGACCGCGCCCAGGGCCTGATCGATCTCCAGGGCCAGGGCGCGGATGGTGCCTTCCTCATTCTTGATCGGAATCACGACACTGAGAAAGGGCGGCGGCTTTTCCATAGGCGGGCAGGGTGGGGTCCTGGCGCCTCGTGCAAGGCGAAGCGCCGGGGCCGATCTCAGCGCAGATCCACCCAGGTCGGATTGCGATAGACGGTGTGCCGGCTCAGCCACTGCGTGATCGCGGTGTCGCGCTCGATGCCATGGTCGGCCTGCCAGCCGTAGACCAGGGCGCTGCGGCCCTGGTCGTCGGTGCGGGCCAGGAAGAGCGGATAGAGGCCGTTGGTCGCCGCCTGCTCGTTGAGATGCTGGGCCTCGGCCTCGATCTTGCTCAGTTCGTCCTCGGAGAGCCTGGTCGGCGGGGTCAGCAGCAGGATGTAGGGTCCGGCGGCGACCAGGATCGCATTGGTCGCACCGCCCGGGGCGGTGGTCGCGACCGCACGGACCTTGTAGCCCTTGTAGGGCACCTGGGCCCAGCCGCTGTCGGCATCGACGATCAGGATGCGGTCATTGGCCGGGCCATCGATGGGTTCGGTATAGCGCAGCTGCCACCAGCGGTGCCCCGACGCGTCCGGCGCATCCGGGGTCAGGACCTCGACCGGCTGGCCCCAGAAGAAGCCATCGTTGGCCATAAGGTCATCGGCCAGGGTGGTGGCCTCGGCCGGGCTCAAGGGCGCGCGCTGGTCGCCGCACCCGCCCAGGACGGCCAGCCCCATGCACAACAGCCCGAGCAGCACCTGGCGCATCGCCACCAGTTGATTGTCCCGTGGCCGCACCACAACCCCCGGTCTGACGCCGGCGGTACCGGCCAGGACCCGGCGGCGGGGGCTCGCGCGGCCTCGCGCTGCACGCTATGCTGCGCCTCGTGATCTATGCCGACTACAATGCCACCACCCCCTGCCTGCCGGCGGTGATCGAGGCGGTGCGCCTGCAGCTTGCGGTCGCCGGCAACCCGTCCTCGCGCAGCCACGCCGCGGGCCGCCAGGCCGCCGACGTCCTGGCCAAGGCGCGCAGCCAGGTCGCGGAGCTGCTGTGCTCGGAGCCGGAGCGCATCATCTTCACCAGCGGCGCGACCGAGGCCTGCAACCTGGCTATCTTCGGCGTGGCGGAGCGCCTGCTCGGCAGCCGGCGGCGCTTCGTGCACATCGCCACCGAGCATCCGGCGGTGCTCGAACCGCACCGCCGGCTGCGCGAGGCCGGCTGTGATGTCGTCAGCGTCCCGGTCGACACCCAGGGCCGCGTCCAGCTCGAGGCGCTGGCACAGGCCGTGGACGGTTCCACCGCCCTGGTCAGCGCCATGGCGGTGAACAACGAGACCGGAGTGATCAGCGACATCCCAGCCATCGCCCGCCTGAGCCATGCCCAGGGCGCGCTGGTGCTGTGCGATGCGACCCAGGCGCTGGGCCGCCTGAGCCTGACCAGCGAGACCTGGGGCCCGGACTTCATCGCCTGCTCGGCGCACAAGCTCTACGGACCTCCCGGGGTCGGCGCGCTATGGATCCGTCGTGGGCTCTCGCTGGAAGCGCAGCTGCTCGGCGGCGGCCAGGAGCGCGGGCTGCGCTCCGGCAGCCACAACCTGCCGGGCATCGTCGGCTTCGGCGTGGCGGCCAGCGCCGCCGGACGCGCCGCCGCCCAGCGCCATGCGCACCTCACCGCGCTGACCAGCGAGCTCGAGACGACCCTGCGCGCGGCCATGCCGCAGCTGGTCATCCATGGCGGTCAGGCCGTGCGCGTGCCCGGCACCAGCTTCATCTCATGCCCGGGGCTGCCGCGCGGCTGGCTGGCGCAGCTGACCGATGTCGCCGCGTCGGGTGGCTCCTCGTGCAGCTCGGGCACCGGCAAGCCCAGCCAGGTGCTGCTGGCGATGGGGGTGGCGCACGCCGAGGCCGCCAATGCGATCCGCATTTCCTTGGGCGTGCCGAGCACGTCGGCCGAGGTCATGATCATTGCGCAATCCCTAATAGATGGCGCGCGCCGCCTCCAGGGCCTGGCACCCGCCACGCCGTAGCGCTTTCCCCTGGCATCGGGGCCGGCGCCACCCAGCCTTTTCGCCATGAGCATCACCGCCGCCTTGCAGCCCTTCGTGACCGCCAACGCCCTGGCCGGGGCCGTGACCCTGGTCGCCTCGCCCAGCAAGGTCCTGGGCCAGGAGAACGTCGGCTTCTGCGACCGCGAGAAGCGCCTGCCGATGCGCGCTGACAACCTCTTCTGGATCGCCTCGACCTCGAAGCCGATGACCGCCATCGCGCTGATGATGCTGGTCGACGAGGGCAAGATCGATGTGACTGCCCCGGTCGCCAAGTACCTGCCCGAGTACGAGGGCCAGGAGCTGGCAGTCGAGGTCACCGAGGCGCAGACCGTGCTGCGCAAGCCCGCCCGAGCGATCACCGTGGCCGACGTGCTCAGCCACACCAGCGGGCTGCCCTTCATGTCGCGCCTCGAGAAGGGCAAGATCGACACCATGACCTTGAAGGAGTCGTGCATCAGCTACGCCCTGACCCCGCTGCAGTCCGAGCCGGGGACGAAGTACTCCTACAGCAATGCCGGCACCAACACCGCCGGCCGCATCATCGAGGTGGCCAGCGGATTGTCCTACGAGGCCTTCATGCAGTCGCGCCTGCTGACGCCCTTGGGCATGAAGGACACCACCTTCCGTCCCAACGCCGCGCAGCTCCAGCGCCTGGCCAAGGCCTACAAGCCCAATGCCAGCAATGACAACCTGGTCGAGACCGACCTCGCGCAACTGACCCTGCCCTTGGACAATCCGCGACGCGGCCCCTCACCGGCCGGCGGCTACTTCTCGACCGCGGCCGACCTCGCGCAGCTCGGGCGCATGCTGCTCAATGGCGGCACGCTCGATGGCCGCACCTACCTGTCGCGCGCCGCGATCGCGACCATGACCAGCAAGCAGACCGGACCCAACGTCGATGTGACCTACGGCTTCTGCTGGGGGCTCGACGCCGCGACCGGGAATTACGGCCATGGCGGCGCGCTTTCGAATGACTTCACCATCGATGTGAAGAACCAGCTGTGCCTGATCTTCCTGGTCCAGCATGCCGGCTTCGGTGGTCCCGATGGCGCGAAGATCAATCCCGCCTTCAAGGCCGCGGCGGTGCAGACCTACGCCGGGCTCGCGCGCAGCGCCACACCCTAAGCGGTCGCGCTGCGGTCCACCGCCTGCGGGTGGTCTCCCGCATCCGGGTCAGCTCCGTCGTGAGCCTGCTCGTGAGCCTACTGCAGGTCCGCCCGGAACTGCCGGCTGGGCTGGTCCAGGCGGCCTTGGGCGTCGATCACGCCCAGGGGCGATCCGCACATGGTCTTCACCAGCGAGCCGAGCGGCAGCGCGCAGGCGCCGCCAGCCCACAAGGCCAGCGCCTGCGCGCGCTCGACGACCTGATGCGCCGCGCCGCGTTCGATCAGCGCCTGCGCCGCCCAGGGCAGGAGACGCTCGCGCAGCGTCACCAGCAGCCCGCGCGTATCCGCCGGCAGGGCGCAGGCGGCGACCTGCGCGGTGGCCATGACCACGGCCTCGGCGCGACGGTAGCAGCACAGCGGTGAATCGGGCAGGTACCGCGCGAGGGTGCGGTCCAGCTGCGGGGCACGACCCGGGATTCCGGTCGCGGGCTCAAAGCCCTCCTGGACCAGCAGGCAGGCATAGAAGGGCTCGGTGCCCTGGCGGTGCGGCCACAGGCGCAGCGCGCCGCGCCCATCGAGATCGGGATCGCAGCCAGGGCGCACACGGGGGCGGATCGTCCAGGCCGGATGGGTGGCGAGGAAGCGCGCGATGAGCTCCTCGTTCTCGGCCGGATAGGGCGTGCAGGTGCTGTACACCAGCCGTCCCCCCGGGCGCACCAGCTGGCTGGCGGTCTGCAGCAGCGCCAGCTGCTGCTCGGCCATGCGCGCCACCTGGCGCGCACTGCGCGCCTCATGGCCGCTGCACGGCGCGTCCAAAAGCAGCGCATCCGCGCAGCGCGGATGCCGCTCGGCCAGGGCTTCGGGCGTCATCGGCGTGACCAGGGCGCAGGCGACGCCCTGGCGCGCCAGGTTTTCGCTCAGCACCCGGCGGCGTGGCTGCGAGCGGTCGGCGCAGATCAGGAGGCCATCGTCCTGCAGGGCGAGTCCGATCTGGGTGGATTTCGAGCCGGGCGCGGCGCACAGGTCGATGACCACCTCCCCCGGCTGGATCGCCAACAGCTCGACCGGCAGCTGGCTGGCCGCGTCCTGGGGATAGATGGTGCCGGTGTGGTAGTCGAGGTGCCCGCCCGGGTCCTGGTCCGGACCATGGAAGGAACCCAGCGGACTCCAGGGCACTGGGCTCAGCTCCCGCCACGGGCCGAGCTGACCGCGGCGCGGGTGGCGGCGCAGGGCCCGGCGGAAGGGCCCGGGCAGGGCCGCCAGGAAGGCCGGACCATCCGGCAGCCGGGCGGCGCACTCAGCCAGCATCAGAGCAGGTCGTGCAGGGCCCGCGCCAGGCGCGGCAGGTCGGGATCGCGCGCGCCCATCACCAGGACGGTATCGCCTGGCAGGGCGCGCTGCGCCACCCACGACAGGACCTCCTGGTGCGTGGCGGCGTAGCCGCAGCCGAGCGCCGCGGGCAGGTCGCCGGCCAGATCGCGCGCGGAGATGTCCTTGGCCACGGTGCCGCCGGCGAAATAGATCTCGGCGTAGCAGAAGAGGTCATCGTCGCGCAGCAGTCCGGGCAGCAGGGCGGTGAGCTCGGCGCGCAGGAAGCGCGCCGGTCCGAAGCCATGCGGCTGGAAGACGGCCACCAGGCGCTCGCAGCCGGCCTGGGCGGCGAGGATCGCGGCGCGGATCTTCTCGCCGTTGTGCGCGTAGTCGTCGACCACGCGGATCCCCGTGTCGGTCGTGCCGATCACTTCAAAGCGGCGCGCGACCCCCGGGAAGCAGGCCAGGGCCTGGCAGATGCCCGCAGCGGAGACCCCCTGCAGCCGCGCGACCACGGCGGCAGCGGCGGCGTTCTCGAGGTTGTGGCGTCCCGGTTGCGGAACATCCAGAAACAGCTCCTCGCCACGGAACACCAGGATCCCCCGCGCGCGGTGCGGACCGGCGCTGATCAGCTCCAACGGCGCGACCTCACCCGTCACCGCAGGTGGCTCGCCGGCAGGCGCATCAAAACCATAGCGTATCGCCTGGGGGTGGCCGCTGGCCAGGGTGCGCGCCTGGGCGCAGGCCTGGTTGACGACCAGGGTGCGGCTGTGCGCCGCGAAGGCGGTGAACTGCCCCAACACCTCGGCGACCTCGCCGTGGTCGCGCGAGATGTTGTGCACCAGGCCGATGGTCGGGGCATAGAGCGCGAGGCTGCCGTCGCTTTCGCAGGCCTCGGCGACCAGGGTCGTGCCGCGCGGTCCGGCGCTGAAGCCGCTGCTGCCTTGGGACCCGGTCCAGCCGGCCCCGCCGAGGAAGCTCATCGGCGTCCCGGCCTGGCTGAGGATCCAGGCGAGCATGCCGGTGACGGTGCTCTTGCCGGAGGTGCCGGCCACGGCGATGCCGGGGCTGGCCTGGTTGACGACCTCCGCCAGGAGCTTGGGACGCGGCACGAGCTCAAGACCCAGGGCGCGCGCCGCGAGAACTTCCGGCGTGTCCTGCTCGACCGCGGTCGAGAACACGAAGCGCTCGAGACCGGGAACGATGCCCTGGCCATCCTGCGGGACGATGGCGATGCCCAGCGCCAGCAGGCGCTCCTTCAGTGCGAGGTTCTTGCCGTTATCGAAACCACGATCGGAGCCGGTGACCTCATGGCCCCAGGTGCGCATCATCTGCGCCAGGGGATTCATGCCGGCGCCGCCGATCCCCGAGAAGAACAGCCGCGTCATGCCCTGACCATGCGCCTACCGCCCGGCCTTCAAGAGGTCGTGCCGCTATCCATCGGCTGACATCACTCCGGGTATTTCGCCAGCAGCTGCTTGGCTGGATCGACATAGTCGCTGATGCCGCAATTGTCGATGTAGCTGTGCAGGATGGTGCGCGCCTTGTCGAGGGCCTCCTTGCGCGTCTCGGCCGAGGAGCCGATCGCCTCGTAATCCTCATAGAGGTTGTCGACTTCCGACTTGGTCGTCTCCCACGACTTCTTGGCGTCGTCATTGACCCAGGAACGCAGCCCAGAGAAATCGGCGGCCGGGAACTTGCGGGCGGCGTCGTCGATGGTGGTCAAAGCCTCCTGGAACTTGCCATCGGAGGTCAGATCCTTGACCTTCTTCTGGGTCTGGTCGACCGGCGTCTGGGTGTCGGCGACCTTGCGGCGGTTGCGCTCGGAATCGATCTCCGCCATCTTCACCTGGATGCGGTTGACCTCGGCCGCGTACTCCTGGATGTAGGCGGTGTTCTTCACGCCGGCCGGGTAGTCGACCGGATCGTCCATGAAGGCCTGGGCGGCGGCCTGGAGCTTGTCGAGATCGGTCTCCTCGTCGGAGATGTGCTGGAACTGATCCAGCAGGGTGCCGAGGTTGGCCTGCACCAGGTTGTCGTGCTTGATCGTGACCAGGCGCTCCTCGCGGTCGGCCAGCTCGCTTTTGACGTTGGCGACCAGCACGTTGAGCTCGGGCTTGTCGAGCTTGGTGACGTCATCGAGCTCCTGGTGCGCGGTGGCGAGGGTGGCCTCGGCGTCCTA
>Ga0302314_10015205_pt1 | contig 13096 bp, 8 predicted proteins | sample III_Palsa_N2_3_FD_200533 | JGI IMG/M metagenome (GOLD analysis project Ga0302314, IMG submission 200533) | Peat permafrost microbial communities from Stordalen Mire near Abisko, Sweden - III_Palsa_N2_3 | ecosystem: Environmental > Terrestrial > Soil > Palsa > Peat permafrost | place: Sweden...
GATCTCAAGACACTGCTTTGACACGCTCGGCGGCTGGGACGAGTCTTTCTTCCTCTACTCAGAAGAAACCGACTTCTGCCTTCGCGCCCGGGACATCGGATTGCGTACCTGGTATGAGCCGCGATCAGTTGCGGTCCACATCGGCGGCGGCTCCGGCAGAAACGATCGGACCCACGCGATGCTCGCCGTCAACCGGGTTCGTCTGTACCGGCGGCGTCACGGGCAACTCGCTAGCTGGTGCTACTACTGGCTTACCGTGGCCAGGGAGTTCGCGCGGTGGGCGCGGGGGTCTGCGCATGCGCGCTTTGCCCTGATGGCTTTGTTGTGGCCGTCATTGCGTCCGGGCGAGCTGGGCTGTTCGGGACGCTGGATGCCGCGTTGACCCCCGTGCCGGGGGCACGGGGGTCGGGGCGGGGTCGGGGCGGTGGTGGGGGCGGGTGTTAGGGGTTGACGGTGGCGCCGGTGTTGTCCCAGGTGTTGCCGGTCCAGGTGTTGCCGTTGACGCCGGCGGCGGTGTAGGCGCTGGTGCCGTAGTAGCCGCCGGTCGGGTAGTACAGGGGGGAGAACCGGTTGCCGGTGATGGTGATGTCGGCGGGGGTGGTAGCGCCGGGGAGGCTGGAGCCGCCGCCGTAGATGCTGTAGCCGCCGCCGGCCAGCAGGTTCCCGGTGATGGAGGCGTTCATCTGGGGGCCGAAGTTCTGGAACAGGGCGATGTCGTCGGTCTGGGTCAGGGCGTTGAGGATCGTGTTCCCGGTGATCGTCAGGCCCGCGGCGCTGCCGGCGTTGCTGATGATGCCGTCGGTGTGGTCGCCGGCCTGGTAGGCGAAGTCGTGGATGTAGTTGCCCTCGATGAGCCCGGCCGACAGGGCGATGCCGCCCTCGGCGTGCCAGATGTTGTCGTCCTTGATCACGGTGCCGGTGGTGTCGCCGTAGATGTCCTTGATGCCGGCCTGCAGGCGCAGCGCCCCGGAGGCGGCCGGGCTGGAGATCGAGCAGTGCTCGATGAGGGTGCCGTCGGCGTGGGACAGGCCGACGGCCCAGATGTTGCCGCCCGTGGTGACCTGGAGATTGTCCAGGGTCACGTTGCTGGCGTCGACGTCGACGGTGCCCGCCACCGCCAGGTCCGACAGGACCGCCCCGGCCCCCGTGACCTCGATGGTCCCCCAGGACGCATTCCACGCCCACCCCGGCCCCGACGTCTCCTGCCCCGGGACCGCGACCAGGGCCTGGCCCGGCTGCACGCCCGTGTTGGTCGCATCCGGATACCCGCACACGTGCGGGCTGGCGGCGCAGTCCATCATGACCCGCGACCGGGGGCCGTCACGGGCGGTCGCGACGGGCGTGATCACAGCCTTCGATGGCGTTGAGGCCATCACGGGAGACATCGATACCCCGGTAGGCGCCGTCGCGACCACGTTCGCCGACGGGGCCACGCCCTGACGGGACTCCGCCAACTGTGAGAGGGCGACGCCCGTTATGACTACAGCCGCGGCCAAGCCCGCAGCCGACCATGCATATCTCACCGAATCACCCCACCAATTCGCCCCGCCCCCACAATTACCGAGTTTAGCGGGATCGGCTCGCAGCCGGATTCAGCTGAGCAATGAGGCATAGAAGGCCGCGAGTTCATCGAGTTGTGCCTGGAGCGAGTATCGCGAGCGGATCAGCTCAGACGCGGCTAGTCCTCGGTCGCGAACCGCCTGAGGACGGGAATCGAAATCGGCCATCGCCCGTTCCGTTGCCTGGGCAAAGGCGAGGATGTTGCCCTCTTCGACGGGGGTACAGATGTCCGGGTGGAAGAATTCGCGTCCGCCAAGGCCAGTGAATCCGACCACATAGCAGCCGGATGCCATGGCTTCCGCCGGAGGCATACCGAATCCTTCTTGCTCACTGAAACTGAGAAATATGCCGCATGTCCGAAATGCCGCGGCTGTCTGTTCCTCCGTCCGTCCCTCGATGCGGACTATCTCCCAGTTGTCCGTGCAGCCCCTGATCTCCAACAGGTCAAGAACCTGCTGGGCATCGGCGCCCCGCCGCCGCGGCATATAGCCGATCGTGCGGCCCGGCGGGTTCCTGGCCGGCTGAAACAGATTGCTGTCCACGGAGTTTCGGACGCGGGCGACCCGCGCACCCGGAAAGACATAGCGTGCGTACTCCGCGTTATCGTGAGAGACGACGACAATGGCCGCGAGGCTTTCCGACTCGGCGTAACGTCGCCACGTGGCCACCGCCCCGCGGCCTGCGAACGTCTGGTAGGTGTTCTGGTTAAAGATCACCACGCGAACACCGGCCGGGAGATCCGCGAGGGATGGCCCGTAGTACTCCGGCACGACGAGGATGTCCGCTGGTGAAAGCACCGCGTCGGCGGCGGACATGACCTTCGTCTCATGCGCGAACCATGTACACGAGAACCCAGTTCGAACGTGTATCACGGCAGCGGGCATGCCGGCCGAGTTCAAGAGGTCGACATGCCGGTAGATAACCCGGACTCCGCCCGTTGGGACGTTGGTGTCCGGGCATAGGTACCAGATCATCGGCGGTCGTCCGGTCGGCACCGGGGAAACCAGCAGCCGTGGCAACGCCCGGGCGCGAGCGTCGGCGCGTTCGGTGACGACGTGCATAAACCGCCTCGCCGACCCGCGTGCTGAGCTCATCGGATCATCGCCGGGCTCTTGCTCCGGCGGCACGCGGCGACATCGGTTAACGCACCGCCGCGTGCAGGACCGACACGACGCGCTCCTGCTGCTCCAGCGTGATCTCGGCGAAGAGCGGGAGCGAGAGGATCTCGCGGGATACGCGCTCCGCCACCGGGAAGTCTCCTTCGGCATACCCAAGCCCGGCATACGCCCTGGTCAGATGCACAGGTACCGGGTAGTGAATACCGGCGCCCACCCCGGCGGCCTGTAGTTCCTTCAGGACGCGGTCGCGATCGGGGACCCGGACGACGTACAGGTGCCAGACGTGCTCGTTGCCTTCCATGGTGAGCGGCAGCGTTACGCCCGGGATCTCGGCGAGCATCTCGTGGTATCGGGCCGCGGCGGTTCGCCGTCCCGCATTCCACTTGTCCAGGCGGCGCAGCTTGGCCGAGAGCACGACGGCCTGCACGGCATCCATGCGGCTGTTGAACCCGAGGACCTCATGCTCGTACTTACGAGGCGAACCATGATCGCGGATCATCCGCATGTGCGCCGCGGCTTGCGCCGAGTCGGTCAGCACGGCACCGGCATCGCCGTAGGCACCCAGGTTCTTCCCCGGGTAGAAGCTGGTAGCGGCGGCGTGGCCAAGAGACCCAGCGCGGACGCCGGCGCGCCGCGCGCCCTGAGACTGCGCCGCGTCCTCCACGATGCAGGCACCTGCCCACTCGGCGATGGGCACGAGCAGTTCCACTGGCGCCGGCTGACCGTACAGGTGCACGGGCACGATGGCCCGGGTACGCGTCGTGACGGCGGTCTCCACCGCGGCGGTATCGATGAGGTAGGTGCCGTCATCCGCGCAGTCAACGAGCACCGGGACCGCTCCCGCCCTGCTGACCGCCTCGGCGGTAGCGATAAACGTGTTCGCCGGGATGATGCACTCATCGCCAGGTCCCACGCCAAACGCCCGGAGTGCGATCTCGATCGCGTCCGTGCCGTTGCCCACGCCTACGCAGTGCGAGGTTCCGATGAAGTCGGCATACCCGCTTTCGAACGCGGCTACCTGAGGTCCCCCGACGAAACTCATGCGATCCAGGATCTCCTGCCAGCCGGCCGCCACTTCAACAGCTATCTCGGCCTGTTGTGCGGCAAGATCAACAAGCGGAATAGGTCCCATGGCCCCTCCTCAAAGAATAACCGGCACACTTGTAAATACCGGATAGATACGGAATCCTAGTAAACGGGCCACTACCCACGGGCGACCAACCGGAGCACGTCTTGCGAAGAGTATCCCGGCACTCGGGGCCATGCGACGGTATCTTAGATATCCCAGCCAGGCTCACGGGCACGCAAAATGCGCATCTAGGCTTAAATGCTGCTTTCTATGATCACGTCGCGAGCCGGGCCGGCCAGATGGCCAGCAACAAGCGATCAGGGGGTGCGAATCATGAGTTCGGTCAGCGTTGTCATTCCTTGTTATAACTACGGACATTTCCTTCGCGATGCGGTAAACAGCGTGCTTACCGGCCAGGATGGGGTAGAAGTACGCGTTCTTATTATCGATGATGCCTCTACCGATGGTAGCGTTGAGGTTGCCAAGGCCATCGCGGAGGCGGATTCCCGGGTCGAGGTCACTGCCCACTCGATCAACCGGGGCAATATCGCTACCTACAACGAGGGGCTGCTCGAATGGGCGGATGGTGACTACACCGTCCTGCTCTCGGCCGATGACCGGCTGACGGCGGGATCACTGCCGCGGGCGGTCCAGTTGCTCGACACCAACCAGCGGGTGGGCTTCGCCTACGGTCACCCTCTGCACTTCCGCGAGGGCGGCCCGCTGCCGACGCCTCGCACCGAGGTGCGAGGCTGGTCGATCTGGCCTGGGCAATGGTGGATCCAGCGGCGCTTCCGGTCTTCAGTGAATTGCATCACCTCCCCAGAGGTCGTGGTGAGAACCGCGATGCAAAAGAAGGTAGGCGGCTACGACCCCCGGCTGCCGCACACCGCCGACCTTGAGATATGGATGCGCCTTGCGGCCCATGCGGATGTCGGCTACGTACAGGGGGTCGACCAGGCCTTCTATCGACTGCACGGCCAGAATATGACAGTCGGCCGGAACAAGATCGTCGACCTGCGGCAACGCCAGCTAGCCTTCGACGCGCTGCTTGAGACCTGTGGCGACAGGCTCATCAATCCCGATCATCTCTACGGGGTAGTGCACGGGAAGCTCAGCTGGGAGGCCATATGGCACGCTTCCCGCGCCTATGACCGGGGACGGACCGAGCGTGTTCCAGTGGACGAACTTGTCGCCTTCGCGTTTGATTGCTGGCCAGCGATTGCCCGAAGCACTGTCCATCGAGGCCTGCGGCTCCGGCAGGCCGTCGGCCCCAGGTGGATGCCTTACCTCCAGCCTTTCATCTGGTCAGCGGTTACCCATAAGGTCAGTAACAAGCTGTGGTGGCGCACCTGGGAGCGACACGGCATCTGATTCGAATTGTTCGCTGCCAACCTCGGCTGTGGTTGCCTCGCGAAGTGTCGCGCGCAGCGCGGTGATAACCGGCGGCAGCCGACATCCAAGCAGGCCGATGGCCACGAGCGCCAGCACCCCGGAAACCGCGCACGCCACGAATGCCCGCGAGATGACGTCGGCGATAGCGTGCGCCGCGACACCGACTATGGCCGCGGCGAGCAATGGCAGCCACACGCGGCCGAGCAGCGCTCTCCGCTCGATTCCGACCTTGCCGAGCTCGGCCATGTACCAGGGCAGCACGACGAACAGCCCGACGGCTACCTCAGCCATCGCCGCCCCGGCTATGCCGTAGGCCCAGGTTCCGGCGATTAGGCAGGGAACCAGCATGATGAGCCAGACAACCTGAACGGTGAAAACCACGGTGGATCGGGCGAGGACCACGAAGAAATCGTAGATGAATTCACCAAGGATGCGGACCGCGGTGAGGCCGCCGAGCCAGACCAGCGCCTGGGCAGCCATCACCCATTTGGCCCCGTAAGCGAAGTGGACGAGAGGGACGGCGGCGCCGCAGAGCAACAGGCAGATAGGCAGCGTCAACGTCTCGACGAGTTCAAGGCAGGCCAGAAAAGTCTTGCGCATCGCCTGCTGGTCGTGCTGCAAACGCGAGAAGAGCGCGGGAGCGACAGTTCTGATCGGCATCGAGAATATGTTCAGCGGCCAGCTCGCCAGGTTGAGAGCGAGCGCATAGAACCCGAGTGCCGTCGCGCCGAGGACATGACCGACCACGATCTGATCCGCGTTCTGGACCGCGAACACCACAATGCTGGCACCGGCCAATGGCATGCCGAAGCGAATCAGTCCCCGCGCCTTAACGGGATCAAAACCAAAACGCAGTGGTTCAGGCGAAAAGGCAATGAACAAGACGGCGGCCACCGTGGCACCGGCGAGCCGCCCGATAGCCAGGCTCATCGCGCCGAAGTGGAGCAGCGCCAGCCCGATCGACGTTCCCGTGCCGATCAAGTTATTCGCCTGGTCAGCGATCATCTTCCGGCCTTGCCGGAAGTACCGCTGCATCAAGGCGACCGGGGTCGAGACGAGGCCGTCGAAGATGACGTTGATCGCGAGCACTCGGATGACGTCGGTAGCTGACGGTGCGCCCATCGCTGATGCGAACGCCGGCGCGCCGAAGAAACACCCGGCGTAGATGATGACGCTAGAGATCACCGAGATCGTCGCGACGGTGGGCGCGATCTCGCCGGGCTCGCCCTCCCACCGCACGATCGCCAGGCTGACGCCCAGCTCGTTGAAGCTCAGCAGCGCGAGCAATGCGACAAGAGCGACGGCGAAGGCACCGAACTCATGGGGACCCAGGATGCGCGCAAGTGCGACGCCGATTCCGAGCGTGCTGAACCGCCCGACCATATTGCTAAGGAAGGTCCACCCGAGTGCCTTCGTCGCACGGCCGGCCAACGTCCCCTCGTTTGCCGCTGACCCACCGCTAACCCTGTGCCTGGGCGCTCCCCGGCGAGCCCTGTGCCTGGGCGCTCCCCGGCGAGCCCTGTGCCTGGGCACTACCTGGAAGTCTCGATAAGACGCCCATCAGTCGTAAGGGCACCGGCCAGGACATCGATGATCATGTCTTGCTCCGCCAGCGAAAGATCATGGAACAGCGGAAGGATCAGCGAGCCCGCGGTTATCCTCTCCGTCACGGGAAGCTCCCATGGACCTTCGCCGGCGTAAGCCGGCTCGGAATGCGCGGCCATGATTCCCCGCCGCGCGGATATGCCCTCAGCCGCGAGCAGGCGGAGCAGCTCGTCCCGGGCGGCAGGCGCGTCCGCGGGAAGCAGCACCCAGAAGGACTGGAAGTTCGTTTGCCCGTATTCCGGATCGCCGATCATCCGCAGGCCAGGGATCCTGGCGAGCAGCCGCTGATACCGCGCCGCCAGTTGGCGCCGCCGGGCGATGAGCGTCGGGAGCTTGCCGAGCTGCACCAGACCGACCGCCGCCTGGATGTCGGTCATCCGGTAGTTGTACCCGGTCTCCAGATAGTGCTCGATGACCGGTTGGCGGCTGACGTGCCGCTGCGCCGCGCTCGCGTCCATGCCGTGTTCGCGCAGGCGACGGAGCCTGGCCGCGAGCTCGCCGTCCGGCGTGACGATCATGCCGCCCTCGCCGGTCGTCAGCAGCTTGCGCGGATGGAAGCTGAAGGCCGCGACGTCAGCGCCGGCCCCGGCCGGGCGCCCTCGATATTCAGCGCCTGCCGCGCACGCCGCATCCTCCACAACCACGATTCCGCGGGCATCGCAGAGCTTGCGCATCGCGTCCAGGTCGGCTGGCACGCCGCACTGGTCCACGAGGATGACCGCCCGCGTGCGGTCGGTCAGCACCGGTTCGACAGTCTCCGGCGTCAGGTTAAGCGTCACGGCGTCGACATCGGCGAACACCGGGCGAGCGCCCACGTAGCGGGCGGCGTTCGCGGTCGCGATGAACGACAGCGACGGGACCACGACCTCATCACCGGGGCCGATGCCAGCCGCCAGCAGTGCCAGGTGCAGCGCCGCGGTGCACGACGACACGGCCACGCCGTGGCCGACACCGATCGACGCGGCGAACGCGCGCTCGAACTCGGCTACCCGGGGGCCCTGGGCCACCCAGCCTGATTCCACCGTCGCCGCCGCGGCGGCGGCTTCCTCGGCGCCAATCCACGGCCGCATCACCGGGATGGTCATGAGCCAGCCCTCACGGCCGCGGCGGTCTCCGTCACACGCTCGGCCCGCCACCAGTCGACCAGCCGCCGCAGGCCTTCCTCTAGGCCCACCTCGGCGCGCCACCGCAGGCGCTTCTCAGCGTGCGAGACATCGGCGAGCCGCCGCGTGACGGAGTTCACTCCGCGCGGCGGAGCGAACTCAACGGGCAGTTCGCTGCCCATGACCTTCAGCAGCGCGGCGGCCAGTTCAAGAAGGCTGGTCTCTGTCCCGCTGCCGATGTTGAAGACATCGTCCGTCGCCGCGGATTCAGCCGCGAGGAGGTTGGCGCGCGCGATGTCCTCGGTAAAGACGAAGTCCATCGTCTGCATCCCGTCGCCTAGTATGAGCGGCGGCACCCCGGCCTCGATCCGCTCCATCCACCGGATCAGGACCTCGGTGTATACCCCGTGGATATCCATGCGCGGCCCGTACACGTTGAAGTAGCGCAGGGCAACGTAGTCCAGGCCCCGCATCGCGTGAAAACTGCGCAGCAGTCCCTCGTTAAAGGTCTTGGCCGCACCGTACAGGGTGTCGTTGGCGTACGGATGCTGGTCTTCGGCGGTGGGGAACCGCGTAGCGAGCCCGTAGACCGACGCGGAGGACGAGGCGATAACCTTTCGCACCCCCGCCGCGGCCGCCGTCTCCACGATGTCGTAAGTTCCGTCGACCAGGACCTCAAGGGCTAGCCGCGGCTCCGACGCGCACTGCGTGATCCGGATGGCGGCAAGGTGGAAGACGAAATCGGTGCCGGCCATCAGGTCGGCGACGAGCGCGCGATCGGTGATGTCGCCCTCGACGAGGCGTACCGCGTCGTGGGTCAGCGCTCGCGCCAGGTTCTGACGACGGCCGCGGACGAGGTTGTCGAGGACGATAATCTCGCCTGCCCGCGCGGCTATCAACTGGTCGACGACCGCGGAGCCGATCGTGCCGGCCCCTCCGGTGACCAGGCACCTGCTTCCCTTGATCATTCTGCTCCCCGATTGCTCACGGCGATCTTCGCCCCATTACGCTCCGCGCTCAGCGACGCGGCCTCCAGCAGTTCGAGAACTCTTACTCCGAAAGCGCCATCGGTAAGTGGCTGGCGCTTCTCATTAATCGCCCCCGCGAATTCAGCCATCACATTCTTGAGCGCCTCGCGCTCAGGAATGGCAGGGGCGTGCATGTCGCCGAGCCGATAGGAGATGAGCGTCTCCCTGCGCTCTTCCTGCTCCATTCCGCTGCCGATGAGATCGACACCGCGGTCATGAATCATGATCCGGGCAACGGGATTCATGTCATCCCACACAATTGTGCGCCGTGATCCGCCGAATAGCGTGGTACGGATCTTGGTCGGGCTGAGCCAGTTCACGTGCACATGGGCAAGCGCGCCGTTGGACAGCCAGATGGAGAGATAGGCGAGGCAGGCCCGCCCGGTACCCAGCGGGTCACCCGCGTGCGCGGCGATGGCTACCGGGACCACATCGCCGGGCAGCACGAACTGAAGGATGGACAGATCGTGGGGCGCGAGGTCCCAGAGCACGTCGACATCCGGCTGAACCAGCCCGAGATTAATGCGCACCGAATCCACGAACTGGAGGTCGCCGATCTCACCACCATGGATGAGCTCGCGAATGCGCTGCACCGCTGGCGTATAGCAGTAGGTGTGATCGCACATCAGGATGCGGTCCGTGCGGTCGGCGAGCTCGGTGAGCTTGCGCCCCTCGTCGACCGTCGGGGTGAGCGGCTTTTCCACCAGGACGTGCTTGCCCGCCTCAAGCGCGCCGCGCACCAGGTCGAAGTGCGTCGCGGCCGGGGTCGCGATGGCCACCGCCGCCACCTCCGGGTCGGCGAGGACCTCATCGAAAGAGGAGGTACTCGCGACCGTGCTTTGGTTACCGAGCACACGCCGTGCGCTGTCGATGTTCAGATCGCACAGCCACTGCAGACTGAATTCCGGTGCTGCAAGGGCACTGCGAACCAGGTTTGGTCCCCAGTACCCAGCCCCTATCACGGCCAGCCCTATAGGCGGCATGCAATTCCCCCTGTTCTGATTGCATGGCTTAGCTGCTGCCTTTACAAGGATTTTCGCCCTTACTATTGCGTCGTGCTAAAAACCACGTCGACGAAATAGTTATCCGAGTTAAAGGTACTTGTCGGCCATGCCGATGAAGTGCTATATGCGTATACACCGCCCGACGCTAGCGCTGTCAGCGGACCATAAGCCACCGAACTCGACATCCCATTGGGCTGTACCGCGTATTCGCCGTTTGGTGCGAGGTACGACGCCACGTACGTCGTCCCCGCGGTCACCGGGATCGCGGCGGCGAAGTTGGCTTGCTGCCATCCGGCTGCCGACTCATTGGAGAAGGTAACCTGCCCGAGCAGCGTTCCTGTCGACGTCCAGAGGCTTCCCACGTGCGTGCCTGTGTTCGCTGGACCCTTGTAGAACCGAATACCCGTAATATAGCCGTTGGTCGCTGCCGTGAATTGCACGCCCAAGTTGATCGAGTTCGGGTCATTCGCGTCCGGCGTTGCCGGGAGCGTTGAGTCCGGCCAGATCGAACACGGGCACTGCCCAGACGGGGCCGTAGCCTGCGCGGTCACGAAGCTCCAGGAGAACGGGGCGGCCATGACGTTACCGTTGGTGTCGGTCGCGGCGGTGACCGACCCGGTGTAGGTCATCGCGCTGGACAGCGTCGACGTTGGCGTGAACGTAGCCGTATCGGTGGACGAGTTGTACGCGACACTGCCAGAAACGGAGTTCCCGGAAGAGTTGGTCAGCGCGAACGCGATCGAGCTCGGCTGCACCGCCTCGTTGAAGGTGAACGACACCGATGACGTCGTCGGCACGCTCGTCTGGTTATTTACCGGGTTGGCGCTGGTCACGGACGGAATCATGGCGGCCGGCGTGTACACCACGTCCACCCAGTAGTTCGAGGAGTTGTAGGTAGCGGTCGGGAACGCGTCCTGGTTCCACAGATAGACACCGTTGCCACTCGTCCCGCCGGCCAGCGCGGTCAGCGGTCCGTTGGTGACCGCGGTATTGAGCCCTCCCGTTGTGATCGGGTAGTCCCCGCTCGGGTTGTAGTACGAGGCCACATACGCCGTACCCGCCGTGATCGCCACCGGTGTGGTGAAGTTGAGCTGCTGCCACCCCTGCGTCGTCTCATCGGTGAACGTACCGGTCGCCAGCATGGTGCCGGTCGCGCTCCACAGCGTCCCGGTGTGCGTGCCGGTGTTCCCCGCACCCTTGTAGAAGCGGATGCCGCTGATGTAGCCGTTGCTGCTGGCCATGAATTTAACGCCGAGCTCGACCGGGGTGGTACCGCCAGAATCGGGCGTGGCCGGTGCGGCGGTGGCGGACCACAGGCTGCACGGGCACGTACCGGCCGGCGGGGCCGCCACCGCGGTGATGAACGTGTTCGACACCGGGGTCATAACCTGACCGAACTGGTCCTGCGCTCCGCTTACGGTGACCGTCACCGTAGTGCCCGCGGGAAGCGGGGTCGCCGGGGTGAACGTCGCGATCGTATCCGTCGGGTCGAATGACGCGCTGCCGGGCACGTTGCCGGCCGGGTCCGCGAGCGTGAACGTGAGCGTGCTCGGCACGACCGCCTTGTTGAACGTCACGGTCGGGTCCACGTTGACCGGGTTGCTCGACGACCCCGGATATGGAACCTGAGCGACGATCGCTGGCGTCGCGCCCGCCGGCTGGGTCGTGTCGAAAATGACGTCCACGCCGTAGCCGGTTCCCTGGTAAGACGAGGTGGGAAAGCCGGGACCGCCGGCGTTGTACACACCATTCCCGGTGCTGTCGCTGTTAGCCCGGATGCTCACCAGCGGCGGGCTGTAGAGCGGTGACGCGTCGATGCTCCCCGTCACGGCGGGGTAGAACTGCTGTACGTCGGCGGCGTAGTAACCGTCGGGATCGTAGTAGCTCGCGACATAGGTGGTGTCGGCGGAGATCTGCACCGGGTTCGCGAAGATCAGGGTCTGCCAGCCGCTGGCGGACTCGTTGGTGAACGTCCCGGTCGCGAGGAGCGTTCCGCTGGCGCTCCACAGGCTCCCGGTGTGCGTCCCGTCGTTGCCGGTTCCCTTGTAGAACCGCACACCGTCCACCCAGCCGTTGACCGTCGGCTGGAACTTGACGCCAAGCTCAAGCGGCGTCGGGTCGTTCTCGGCGGTGACGGACGGAGTGTAGGCCTGGCTGTAGAGACCGCACGGACAGTTGACGGTGACCTTGACGCCGTCGCTGGGCGTTTCGATGTTGCCGCTGTCGTCCGTCGCCCGCGTCTCGATGGTCACCTGCCCGGCGCCGGTCGCCGCCCAGGTGTAACTCCAGTTGACGGTGGTCGCCGCGGCGCTCATGGTCGTCATCGGGTGCCAGGTGCTACCGCCGTCGGTGGAGATCTCGACTCCGGCGACGACTCCGCCGCCGCTGTCGGTCGCCGTCCCGGTGACGGTGACGGTGCTCCCGTTAGGGATGACGGTGCCGGCCGTGGGCGATGTGATAGCCGAGGTCGGCGGCGTATAGTCGGTTGACTCGGTCGCCGGGGTCAGACCGGGCATCAGCGTCTGTGGCTGCACGTTGCCCATGTCCGCCAGCAGGTTGACCGTCGCCTGCTGCATGGCCGGGCTGGTCGGCGGCTGGGCGTCGCCATCGTGGTTGGAATTCAGGCCCCACGCCCACTGGACGGTGCCGGCGCCGAACACCAGGGCACCGCTCGCCGCCCGGTACATCGTCAGGTTATGGGTGACCGTTTCCTGCGCCAGGCTCTCCTGGTAAGTCTGGACCACCTGAGGCGCGATCATCGTCGTCGATGACACGTCGAACTCTCCCGGCGGCCGGAAGCCGTTATCGACGTCTTGATCCCATTCGTAGCCGAGGGTCTCCGGCGTGAGCGACGCGGTCTGTCCCGGTTGCAGGCTAGCGACCGACGTGTTGCGCCAGAACCGGAGAGCGGAGTACTGATAGGGCACGGTCAGCGTCCCGGTGCCCTCGTTGACGGTCCAGAGCTGGCCGGTCAGGGCGTTCTGGGGCTGACCGCCGTCCCCGGGCGGACTGAACCGCGGGTCATACCACGCGCCCGTCCACGTCGGCGGGTCGTCCGGGTCGGTCTGCGCGCTGTCCAGGCTCTCCTTGTAGGTGATCAGCGTCCGGTCGCTTTCCCCGGCGGCATCGGGCGCCCAGCGGGTCTTCCAGTACACCTCGTTGCCGGTGAAGAACGCCATGTTGACACCGGCGTTCCTCGCCGCCGTGACGTTGG
>Ga0302314_10015206_pt1 | contig 13096 bp, 9 predicted proteins | sample III_Palsa_N2_3_FD_200533 | JGI IMG/M metagenome (GOLD analysis project Ga0302314, IMG submission 200533) | Peat permafrost microbial communities from Stordalen Mire near Abisko, Sweden - III_Palsa_N2_3 | ecosystem: Environmental > Terrestrial > Soil > Palsa > Peat permafrost | place: Sweden...
AGTATCCCGTCGACCAATCCGATGTATCCGTAATAAAGCCCGATCTGAATATTATCGGTGGTGCTTGTCCCGATAATCTTCGCTGGCTTTTTAATCTCTACACGTGTCAGCCGCGCCGCGCGAGCAAACAGCGCCTCGGCAGAGATACCAAGTCCCGGAGCAATTGCTCCGCCCAGGAACTCGCCCTTCTTCGACACCACATCGAAGGTTGTCGCCGTGCCCATATCTACTACGATGCACGGGCCGCCGAACATCTCAAATGCTGCCACGCAGTTCACCACGCGGTCCGCGCCTACCTCGCTGGGGTTATCGGTAAGCACTGGCAGGCCGGTCTTTACGCCGGGTTCGATGAAGAGCGGCTTCATCTTGAAGAACATCTCGCAAACACGGCGCAGTGTTGCATCAAGCGGCGGCACCACTGATGAGATGGCTATGCCGGTCACGCTTTCAGTCTGTATTCCGCGCATCGCAAACAGCGTTTGCAACAATACGCCAAATTCATCCGGGGTCTGCTTATAGGGCGTTGTAATGCGCCAGTCCGCGGCCAGCGCAGCCGGTGCGCCATCCATCGCCGGACGAAATAGTCCGATCACCGTATTCGAATTTCCTACATCGAGTGCCAGTAGCATCTTCGCCTTCCCGCCTCGGGGTTCACCCTTATTCTGTCTCGCGAACGCCGCCCGAAAGCACCGTCCGCGTTACGCCATCGTCGCAAGCCACACGCAGATATCCGCGTGTGTCGAGTCCCGCTGTTACGCCAGTATATCCGCCCCGCTCCGGTACGTTCACACGCTTTCCCTGCACCCAGCTTGAGTGCTCTGCAAATCGTCGAAATAGCGAAGGAACATTTTCTTCGCTGCTTTCCAATCCAGTCAACTCCATATCCAGTGCGCGCAACAGCGATACCAGCAGCGCCATCCGCGACACTGGAGCATCTTTTTCCATTGCAAGTGAAGTTGCCAACTCCGCCAACTCTGTTGGAAACCTCTGGTGCGAAACATTGATGCCAACCCCGATAACGGCATAGCGCAGATCGGGATCGTTGCCAGGCTCTACCGCAGACTCTACCAAGATGCCGCCACACTTTCGTGCGTGCCCATTGCGCTCAATCAGCAGATCATTTGGCCAGCGAAGATCGACGGTCAGCCCCGTGATCTCATTTACGGCCTGCCATGCGGCAACGCCCGTCGCCAAAGAAAGAAGCAGCGCATGGCGCAGCTTCAACGCGGGCTTCACTAGCGCGCTTACGTAAAGACCATCACCAGGAGAAGAGTGCCATGTGTGGCCTCCGCGGCCACGTCCTGCAGTCTGTTCATCGGCGACATAAACCGTTCCTTCGGCAGCGCCGCTGGCCGCAGCCTCAAGCAACAACGCGTTTGTCGAACCTACCGAGGAAAAATGTTGTAGCCCGCGAGCAAAGCGCGTGCCTACGAGTGCGGGGCGCGCTTTGGGTAGGTCGATTGGCTCGCGAAGGCTCATTCTTTTATCTTAAAGGACGCAGTCGTTCGAAAACGCATCCAAAGAACGAGACACCTTCGAATGCCAACCGAACTCGCCATCTCGCTTTCGCATCAACTCGGCATCCTGCTCTTTCTCGCGCTGCCCATCGCCTGTGCTTCCTGGACCGTTACCCACGAAGAGGTCTTCCGCGAGCCTCGCGAGTATTGCAAGAAGAAAAGCGAGAATTGCGGCTCACTTCCAAAGAAAAAATTCTTCTATCTCTTTACCTGCGAGTATTGCTTTTCGCACTACGTCGCCGCCTTCGCGCTGTTGTTCCTGCGCTTCCAGCTAGTTTATGCAGGGTGGCGTGGATACATGATCGCCTGGTTTGCGCTGGTGTGGATCGCCAATGTTTACATGAGCGTCTTCAACCATCTACGCCTGGAAATCAAGCATGAAAACGTCAGCATTGCCGTCGAGCAGCAGGTATTACCGCAGGAAACCAAGTCAAAGTAGCCCCTACGCTATCGCATATCGGCGGCAGTGTTCCAGATAGGCCACCTCATGCTCGGCCACCAATTCGACGACGCTCTTCCATAGCCATCCCGGTGCATTGAGCGACTTCGAGTGGTTCCGCTTCAACTCCGCCGACCATCGCTTCCGCGTTGCCGCATCCATCTGCCGCGCATGTGCCTTACCAACGACCGCGGCCAGAAACCTCGCCGCACCCACCGCCTCTTCGCGTGTCAGCGCGTCGATCTCCAGCTTCAGGTCCTGCGGCATCAACTCCCGCACTACCACAGGTCGGCTCAGCAGGTTCGACGCCAGCATCCGCTCCCCGAGATACGGTGCGAGCGCCCGCGCCCCCGTTACCACGCGCTCCGCAAAGTTCTCCGGCTGCGTCATGCCGATCTTCTTGAGCGCCTGCCTACTCGCCGCTGGAGCAGCGGCGTCCACAGCTTCCTTGATGTCGACCAGCCGATACTCCCGTTCTTCCCGCTTGCCGACCGCCAACAACACCGCATAGCGTAGCTTTCCCAGCGACGAGCAGCCCTTCATCCAGTAGGCCGCATCCGCCACCTTCACCTTGCGGGGTTCGCGGTCGCCCGCCAGCTTCTTCAGCATCTCCAGCGTCGCCTCCTCCCTGAAGAGTGCTTCAATCGCCGCACGTTCGTTGTCGGCGAGCAACCAAAACCGTTTGCCTAGCGGAATCACTGGCTTCACGCCTTTGATACGTTCGGTTGCGAGGTGCCGCCAGCTTCGCCTGCTGGAAAGCTCCAACGCCCGCTGGATCGGTGCCAGGTCATCGCCGCTCGCGTCATCGGCTGCCGTCGCTACGGGCCGCTGTAGCGCGCGCAGATAGCCCTCCATCATATGTTCGAGCATCTGCGCCGTCGTCACGCCCGGCAGATCATTGCCACGCGCCGCAGAAGCCAACGACAGTGCCAGCCGCACAATGTCATGCGCTGGGTTCCCGATCACCGTCTGGTCCACATCGCGAATCTCAATTTCGATCCGCCCGTCGTGGCTCGCCACCGGCCCCAGGTTGCCCATGTGGCAGTCTCCACAGATCCACACCGCTGGCCCTTCTGGAAGCGGCTGGCTCCGTGGCCGCAGCAGCCACTCGTAAAACTTCACCGTGCTGCCCCGTACATAACGGTGCGCGCTCTGCGCCATCTTAGTGCGTTGTGTCTGCTGCAACACCTGCGCGCGGTCTGCCACAGCCACACCGCGTGCGGCGCTTCTCGTCTTCGCGCTCTGTTTTTTCTTCTGAGTAGTCACACCGAATTGAGACGCGTAGAACCGCTGCGCCGTTGCAACGACACTACGCCTCCGGCAAAGCCGCCAGTGCCGCTTCGGCCTTCTCCTTCAGGGCGCGCGTCTCCGCCGCCTGCTTCTTTAAGCCTTCGACAATATGCGCCGGCGCTTTCGCGACAAACCCCACATTGCCAAGCTGCCGTTCTGCCGCCTGCAAGCCCTTGTCGAACTTCGCAAGGTCTTTCTGCAGCCGTTCGCGTTCCGCCGCAACATCAATCTGCCGCTCATAGACGACAGCCACGTCGAAGTTCGCCGTCGCGCGAGCATTGTTGCCCGTGGGCGCTTCGTGCACAAGCTCCACAGAGCTCACGCGAGAGAGCTTCGCCAGCATGTCGGCGTTGACATCGGCGAGCGCTGCGATGCGATTGGACGCATGCACCTGCACCGGTGTCGCTTCCTTCTCCGGAACGCCAAGATCCTTGCGCAACCCGCGCACGGTGACGATCAGCTCCTGCAACACGTTCATTGCATCTACGCTCGCCGCGTCAGCTGCATAGTCTTCCGCCTGCGGATACCGTGTCAATGCAATCGATTTCGCCGGCGACTCGCTTCCAACCGATGCATACAACGCATGCCAGAGCTCTTCCGTGAGGAACGGCATAAACGGCGAGAGCAACCGCAGCGCCGCCTCGAACACGCTCACCAGTGCGCCGAGCGTCACCGCTGCCACATCGCTATGCGGCTTGTACGCACCCGCTTCATCGGGGAAGAAGTCCATCCGCAGTTTTACAAGCTCCAGGTACCAGTCGCAGAACTCACCCCAGAAGAATTGATACACGGCATTGGCCGCTTCATCGAAGCGATAGTCCGCCAACGCGCGCTCTACCTCTGCGCACACGGTGCTTAGCCGCGCAAAGATCCACCGAGTCTCCAGCGGCGTATTCTCTGGGAGCTCCAGCGAAACCGAATCATGCGAGCCGAGCGAAACCTTATACCCAGCCGCTTGCCCATTCGTTATCTGCATCTGCAGAAAGCGCGCAGCGTTCCATATCTTGTTCGCAAACGCGCGATAACCTTCCGTCCGCGCCTCGCTGAACGCAATGTCTGTCCCCGGCGACGCCTGCGATGCCAGCGTAAACCGCACCGCATCGGTGCCATACTTCTGCACCACTTCGATTGGGTCGATCACATTACCCTTGGTCTTCGACATCTTCTGCCGGTCCGCATCGCGCACCAGCGCATGGATGTAAACCTCGCGGAAGGGAACGGCATCTGCCAGCGTACGCTGCGAGCCATCCGGCATGGGCACATCGAGCATGAAGTGGCAACCGAGCATAATCATTCGCGCTACCCAGAAGAACAGGATGTCGAAGCCTGTCACCAGTAACTGCGTCGGATAAAACGCAGCGAGATCCGGCGTCAAGCTATCTGCGCCTTCACCTGGCCATCCAAACACGGTGAAGGGAAGCAAGCCGGACGAGAACCATGTGTCGAGCACATCGGTCTCCTGCACCAGGTCTGTGCCTTCGCACTTCTCGCATACGATAACGACATCGCGCGACACATTAATCGCCCCGCACTTGCCGCAATGCCACGCTGGAATCCGATGCCCCCACCAGAGCTGCCGCGAGATGCACCAGTCATGGATATTCTTCATCCACTCGTCGTAGGTCTTGCGATAATTCTCCGGCGTGAACTTGATGTAGCCCTTATCGACGGCTTCAATCGCCTTATCCGCCAGCGGCTGAATCTTCAGGAACCACTGCATCGAAAGCCGCGGCTCAATCACCGCGCCTGTGCGCTGCGAGACCGGAAGCGTCAGAGTATGCTCCTTGATCGCCATCAACTGCCCCAGTGCTTCGAGATCAGCAACGATCCTCTTTCGCGCTTCAAACCGATCGAGCCCGTCATACGGCGAACCTGCCAGCGCGATCTTTGCCGCCACATCCATGATCGAAGGCGAAGGCAGGTTATGCCGTTGCCCAATCGCGAAGTCGTTCGGATCATGCGCCGGTGTCACCTTCACCGCACCGGTTCCAAACTCGGGATTCGCCCACTCATCGGCGATCACTGGAATCGCTCTGTCGGGTTTTCCAGCCGCGGCGCTAAGCGGCAGCACCAGCATCTTGCCGACGAAATCCTTATACCGCTCGTCTGCAGGGTTCACCGCAACGGCAACGTCACCGAGCATCGTCTCAGGCCGCGTCGTCGCAATCACGATCGATCCCGACCCATCCGCCAGCTCATACCGCACGTGATAAAGCGATCCGACCCGCTCTTCGTTCTCGACTTCCAGATCGCTCACAGCCGTCTGAATCTGCGGGTCCCAATTCACGATGTACGCCCCGCGATAGATCAGCCCCTGCTCATATAGCCGAACGAAACTCTCCTTCACAGCGCGGCTCAACCGCTCATCCATCGTGAAGTACTCACGCGACCAATCTACCGAAGCTCCAAGACGCCGCATCTGCTCGGTAATGGCGCCGCCGTACTGTTCCTTCCACTGCCACACGCGTTCGGTAAAGGCCTCGCGCCCCATCTCCTGCCGCGTGGTCTTGCCTTCGGCGGCAAGCTGCCGCTCCACCATCATCTGTGTCGCGATGCCCGCATGGTCCGTTCCCGGAACCCACACCGCAGTCTCGCCGCGCATGCGATGCCACCGTGTCAGAATGTCCATCTCCGTCTGGTTCAGCATGTGACCCATGTGCAGCCGGCCGGTCACATTCGGTGGTGGCAGCAGCTGCACAAACGCCTGCTTCGTGGCCGCTTCACCCACCGGTGTCGCCACATCGAACAACTTCTCATCTACCCAGTACTTCGCCCACTTCTCTTCAATAGACGACGGATCGTATGCCTTAGACAGTTCCTGACTCATAAGTCTTAAGGGTAGCAGGGGAAGGCAGATAGTAGACAGGAAACCCGACCACCAAGAGAAAAGGAGCAGCCGAAGCCGCTCCTTTTCTCTGTTACCTGTCTACCCTCTACTGTCTGCTCCTAGAGCGGGTTCAGCTTATCTAAACCTGTCTTCGGTTGATGTTTGCTGGAGCTCTGATCCTGCTTGTCATAGGTAGATTTTGTATTCGGAGCGACCGCTGGCTGCTGCTGCCCGCTCACTTCGTTTACCTGGTCGGGAGCTGGTGCCGCGGCCTCCGCTGCCGGAAGTGGCGTCGCGTCCTTCGGCCCAACTGAGCTCAGACCGTTGTTGGGATCCTGCTGGCCTGTCGCCGCCGGCAAGGTGCTCGCCGGCGTTGTAACGCCCGAAGGTGTCCCGCCTGTCGTCACACCAGGCGTTAGAACCTCTACGCCCACACCGGTTCCACTGCCGGAACTCGGTGCAGCCTCCTGCACGGTCGTTGCATTATTGTTGTCGTCCGTCGAGCTGCCGGCCGCAGGAACCTCCTGAAAGGCCAGCGGCGCCGCAGCCGTAGGCAACGACGATTGCGGTGTTCCGTCATCCGTCGTTCCTGCTGCCGACTGCGCTTTAGCCTTCGCAGCCGCTCTCAAAGCTGCGCCCTTCGGGTCGAAGGCGTCTGCGTAGTCCTGCCGGATCTCGCTAATGACAGCCGGTGCCGTCGTCACAGGTGGATCATCCAGTGGCGGGTCGCCCGCAGTGGCCGCAATCACCGTATCCGGCCTGCGAAGCAACAGCACTTCCAGCCGCTTGGCCATCGTGTACTGCGCGCGGCTGCCTTCCAGCGTGTCGCTGGCCGCAATCTGATCAGCCGTCGGCGTTGGAATCGGAAGATTCATCTCCGCCAGTCGCTCCTTGGCGTCCTCCACGTGCGGTGCCGCGGAGTGCTCCAGCACTACCTTCCGGTACGCCGCCGCGGCCTTGCCTTCATACACCTGCAATAGCGCAGACTTCGGACCTTCCGGCAGATTTTGTGCTCGAACGAGCTTGGCCTCGGCCTCATAGCCATCGCCCACGGCGATCAACGCATCGTCCATGTGGCTATATTGCGGATAGGTATTTACCACCGTCTCATAACGGCCAATCGCAGCCGGCCAGTTGGCGTGCGAAGCATAGAGCGCGCCAATGCCCATCTCGCGCGTTGCCATAACCTCCTGCACCTCGCGAAGCTTCTGCTGGCCTTCTTTCAACAGTACGGGCGGAGCATCCGGATACTGCTTCAACATCGTCCGGTAAGCATCCTCGGCCTTGGTCGCCTTGGTGTAATCGCGGTCAGGAACGTCGATCTGCTTGAAGTAGATATCGCCTACACGCAACTGCGCTTCGGCAGCTTCCGGCGCGTTCGGGAAGAACGTAATAAAGTCGGTGTATTCCTGCTCGGCCTGTGCCAGCGCAGCGCTTCCGCCTTCGTGATACCAGCAATCGGCCACCGCCAGCTTGGCGCGCATCAGGTACTGTGAGTCCGGATAGGTATTCAGCAGCGTCTGCAGATCAAGCCGCGCCACATCGAAGTGCCCACTCTTTTCCTGCGCCAGTGCCTTGTCGTACAGCACCTTGTCAGGCAGCTGCGCATCCTTGGCGATCAGCGGGTTGTACTTATCCTGCTTTCGGATCTCGGCCTTCGTATCCTTGGTCTGCTTTATCTGGTCTTCTTTGGAAACCTTTGGCTTCTTCTTCTTCGCGACATTAGCGGAAATCGTTGCCGACTCCTGCGTCTGTCCCTGCGCATCGGTCGTCGTCTGCGAACTGCCCGTCACCTGCGCCTGAACTCCCAGCGATCCTGCCATCAGCGCCGCAACCGCCACGCCAGCCATCCAGCTCGATCGCCGGCTCGTGAAAAAGCTTCCAAAACCTGTAAGCATTCCTACTCCATCCCGCGCAGCCGAAAGACCGCGTGTCTGCCTTCTATTCTAGTCGTCCCGGCCCAAAAACGGCAGCCTGGCCTTTTTAAAGACCTTTGCCTACCGCCCGCGCTACCCGTAAAAACTCCCGCGCGTTCTCTTCCGTCTTCCCCGGCTCAAAGATCGCCGACCCAGCCACCAACATGTCCGCTCCAGCTTCGACGACGCTCGCCACCGTATCGTGAGCAATCCCGCCGTCTACTTCAATTCGAAAATTCAGCCCCATCTCTTCCCGAAGCTCACGAAACCGTGCAATCCGCTCCACCGCTCGCGGCAGAAACTTCTGCCCGCCAAACCCCGGATTCACGCTCATCACCAGCACATGATGAACCATCGGAAGGACTTCCACCAGCATCTCCACCGGAGTCGCCGGGTTCAGCACCACCCCTGGCTTCATTCCATGGTCGGCGATCAGTTGCAGTGTCCGGTTCAAATGCCGGCAGACCTCCACGTGCACGCTGATCATATTCGCGCCCGCCTCGGCAAACGCCGGAATAAACTCATCGGGATTCTCGATCATCAGGTGGCAATCCAGCGGTAGCTTCGTCACTGGACGAATCGCCTTCACCACTGGCGGCCCAAACGTAATATTCGGCACAAAGTGCCCGTCCATCACGTCTACGTGGACGATCGTTCCGCCGCCCTTTTCGGCAACGGCAATCTCATCGGCCAGGTGCGCAAAATCCGCCGCCAAAATCGAAAACGCCAACTCAATCACTTTGCTTCCCTCGCGTTCCTGAATCCTCAAAGTTTATCAGCCGCCGTTGCCTTTGCCTCCGGCAGCGGACGGACCAGCCAAGCCGCCGCCAGTGCCGACAGTAGCGATAATCCCGCCGCGATCTCCAGCACCAGCCGGAATGACCCCTCAAACGCCTCACTCACCGCCGCCTGCCCTGCCGCGTTCGAGGTCCTCACATCCCCTAACTGCGCCCGTTGGGCATAAATCTCGCCCTGCGCCGCCTGCGTTAGTCCCGAGCGTCTCAGCCCGTCACCCAACGAGCGTCCAAACGACGCGCTGAACAAAACCCCAATCACCGCCAGCGCCACCACACCCGCGCCCCTCGAAACGGCGTTGTTCACCCCGGAAGCCGACCCCGCCCGCTCGCCCGACGCCGAGTTCATCGCCAGCGCCGTCAGCGGTGCCACCGTCACGGCAAGCCCCAGTCCCAGCACGATGACTCCCGGAAACAAAGCGGTCCAATAGCCTCCTCCGCCGCTGTCTCGAAGCACCAGCAGATAAGCAACCGCGATCGTCATCGGCCCAGCAATCAGTGGAAGCCGCGGCCCATACCGCGTAGACAAGCCACCCGCCCATCGCGAAAGCAGGGCAATCAGCAAGGTCACCGGCAGCAGGATGGCTCCGGCCTTTGTAGGGGGATAGTGTTCAATCTGGATCAGCTTCTGTGGCAGGTAATAAATAACCGCCGTCAGGCCTCCATATAGAAAAAACGTCAGCAGGTTCGCCCCGCTGAAGTTCGCCGAGCGAAACAGATCGAGCGGCAGCATCGGATTCTTCGCCCGCCACTCCACCACCACAAACGCCGCTAGCAGAGCCACTCCAATCACACCGATCAGCCCGTCATAGGGAAATGCATTCGGCATCTCAATCAGCGCAAACGTCGCCGCCCCAAGCCCCGCCGTAGCCAGCACCGCACCAGCCCAATCCAGCGGCCCGGTTGCTTCCTCGCTCTTCGCCTCCGGCACCTTCCACAAAGCAATCGCAATGGTGGCAACAGCCAGGGGCAGGTTGATAAAAAACACCCATCGCCACGACAGATGCTGCACCATCCACCCGCCCACCACCGGCCCGACCGCAATCATCACCGAGCTCGCCGCCGACCATGTCCCAATCGCCTGCCCACGCGTCTCCTCGGCAAACGCCCCGGTAATCAGCGCCAAGCTCTCTGGAATCAGCAACGCCGCGCCGATACCCTGCAACGCGCGCGCAACAATCACACTGTGGATCGAACCCGCCAGCCCGCACCACAGCGATCCCGCCGTAAAAACCACCACGCCGGTCAGAAACACCAGCCGCCGCCCATAGCGATCGCCCAGCGACCCCCCGATCAGCAGCAAGGCAGCCAGCAACAACGCATAGGCCTGCACCACCCACTGCACATCGGCCCCGCTGGCGCGGAACGCCGCCTGCAACGCCGGCAGCGCCACATTCACCACCGTCCCATCAAGAAACGCCATGCTCGACCCAAGCACAGCCACTGCCAGCACCCAGTTCGCGCTATTGCCAGTGTTTAATGTCTTCGGTCCGTCGCTCATAAGGATTCGTTCAAGACTACGCTGCCCTTACGCAATCCCATGTAAAACTCACTCCACCAAATCCCCCGGCAGCACAGCCTTCCGCGTTCTCGACCGCTTCGGCAGCACCGGCACCACGCGTTCCACACCCTCACGCCCCGCGTGGATCACCTTCGTCTTCAACCCCTTCGCCGCGTCGCGATCCACCGCCTGCATCTCCCCCGGATTCCCCAGCACCACCCGCGCTGCTCCATTCAAAATCCTTCGCACCGGCCACGAGGCATCCGCATTCGGCAGAAACACCTCACCCACCCGCTGCTTCTCCGGCCTGTAATACCACCGCCGAAACAGTGACAAATAATCGCACCGCTCCGCAATCTCCGCCTCGCCAGCCTCATCCGCCCTCTCAGCCAAACGCACCAAAACACCCCGCGCCCGCTCCTCCGGCGAAAGGGAAGCGGTCGAAACCACCGCCTGCCCCACGTCTCGATTCTGAGATGGAGGAGCCTCCGAAGCCCGCTCCACCACGCCATCTTTCTCAACCGCTTCTACCAATGGCACGGCCGCCAGCATCAACGGCTGAGCAAACAACGAGCTCCCCACCGCCGTCTGCTCCCTCACCGCCCTCACGCCCAGCGTCGAAAGCCTCTCCGGCCCCACAATCCTCCCCCGCTCCAGCAAAAACACCGCAGCTTCCTCAAGCTTCTCGCCATCGCCACGAGGCGCCGCCTCCTGCACCACCAAGGCCCGCAGCTCCGCCACCGGCCTCACCAGATCATCCGCCAACCCCGCCGCAGCTTTCACCTTCTCCCACTGCTTATGCAGCGCTGCCGCGCCCTCAAAATCCATAGCCTCACTGGCCTTCTCTCGTTCCGCCGCAACGTCAGCCAGCATCGATTCCCCCCGCGTCCGAAAGAACTCCAGCACCCTCTGCGCCTCGGCCTCATACTCCTCCGCCGAGCAAGCACCCTTGCAGGGCTCCATGCACTTCTTCATCTCCCCATAAGCGCATCCCGGATGCTCCGGCGACACCACCAGATCCTCCCAGCACCGCCGCAGCTTGAACAGATCCAGCACCGCATCGCAGTACCTCTCCGCCGCCGCCCGCGAAGCAAAGGGCCCAAACGTCTCCTCCAGCGCCTTCCTGCTCAACCGGTTCGTCGTATAGACCCGCGGATGCTCATGCCCCATCGTCACCCGCAAAAAATATGGCGGATGCAGCCGCAACCTCTTCCGCGCAGCCTCTGGCCCAAACGCCTCCCGCATCGCGCAATAGAGCACCAGCGAAGACTCAAACTCCGACCCCGTCCGCGTCCACTCAATCCACCGCACGCGCTCCCGCAGATTCAGCCGCTTCGAAAGCACCGGCCGCCCCGCCTCATCCACCTCTTCCGGAGGCGCCAGCAACCGCCTCAACCTCCGTCGAAGGTCCGCTCCCCGCACCATATAAGGCTCATCGCCCTCGCGCTCCCCCCGCAGCGCAAACACCCCTGGCGCCGCCGGAACCCCCAGCAGAATCGCCGCCGCATCCTCCGGCTTGAACTCCACCTTATGCTCGAACTGAAATCTCCCACTCACAGCCAGAATTGTAGCCTTACGTCGTCGTCAGCCGTATACTGCACCCATGGAACTGACGATTACACCCGAGCTCGAAAGCATTATCCAGCGAGAAGTGGAAAGTGGACGGTACGAGACTCCTCAGCAGGTGTTCGAGAACGCCGTGTACAAGTTGAAGCAGGATGATGATGCCAAACTTGGTATGACTCTGACTGAGTTTCAGTCGCTGCTTGATGAAGGCTGGGCAGCCGCCGAGCGCGGCGACTTAGTAACTCCCAAAGAAGCGCGCGCTCACTTGGCCAAAGTGAGATCCGAACTCGATCGTGGCTGAATATCATCTCACTGCACCTGCTCAACAAGACCTTGAAGAAATTTATAGAGATCTCTACCTCAAGGCCAGTCCTGAAACGGCCGCAAGGGTTGAAGAGCGTCTCTTCTTGGCATTTGAAGAGCTGGTCCGTCTGCCGGCAATTGGGCATCGCCGTTTCGATGTGAAACAGGAAGGCTATCGCTTTCATCTCGTATTCGACTACGTAATTGCCTTCCGCCGAGAACCCACAGTCATTATCCTCCGCGTTATCCATGGCGCGCAGAATATCGCTCGCATCTTCTAACTCCCCGCCACCATCATCCCTTCAATCCTCACCGTAGGCACGGCCCCACTCCCCCGAAACTCCAGATCATTCCCAATCGCCGACACATTCCGGAACATCTCCTTCAGATTCCCAGCAATCGTAATCTCCTCCACCGGATACGCCAGTTCCCCATTCTCAATCCATATCCCACTCGCTCCCTGCGAGTAGTCGCCCGTAACCAGGTTCACCCCAAACCCCATCGTCTGCAGCACATAAAGCCCACTCTTCACATCCCCAAGTATTTGTTCTGGCGACAAAACACCCGGCTCCAAAAAGTAATTTCCACCACCAATCCCCGGCGCCCCCGCCAACCCTCGCGAAGCCTTATGCGTCGACGTCATCCCGAGCTTCCGCGCCGTATACGTGTTCAGCATCAACTCCTTCAGCACACCGCGCTCGATTACCACCGTCCGCTGCGTCCTTAACCCATCGCCATCGAACGGCGAAGTTCCAAATCCACCCACGCGCAGCGTCTCGCCATCGGCCATCGCATGATCGAACACCATCGTCCCATCGTCGATCATGGTAATGTTCTCGCCCGCCACTTGCCCGCCGAGCTTTCCCGCAAACATGCTGGCGTTCCGATAGATCGCATCCCCGTCCGCCGCATTCAGCAGATTCCCCATCAGAGACTTCGCAAT
>Ga0302314_10015207_pt1 | contig 13095 bp, 6 predicted proteins | sample III_Palsa_N2_3_FD_200533 | JGI IMG/M metagenome (GOLD analysis project Ga0302314, IMG submission 200533) | Peat permafrost microbial communities from Stordalen Mire near Abisko, Sweden - III_Palsa_N2_3 | ecosystem: Environmental > Terrestrial > Soil > Palsa > Peat permafrost | place: Sweden...
CGCGAGCTGTATTCGAACCCGCTGAACGCGTATGTCGCAGCGTTCGTCGGCTCGCCGCCGATGAACCTGGTGTCGGCCCGGATCGAGCACGACTGGGCCGTACTCGGCGACGTCGACGTGGTCGAGCTGCCGCTGGGCCGCAAAGCCACCTCGCAGTTGTCCTCGCCGGAGATCACGGTCGGGTTCCGTCCTGACACAGTGCGCTTCGCTCCTCCCGGAACCGGTCTGTACGCGCACGTCGAGGCGATCGAGAACCTCGGCTACGTCTCCTACGCGCACTGCGCCACCGGGGTCGGCGAGCGGCGTAAGACCATCGTCGTGCGCTGCGATCCCGACGCCGTCCCGCGGCCGGGATCTGCGGTAGGCCTGCAGCTCGACCAGGCGGCTGTGCACTACTTCGAACCGTCCACCGGCCGCCGCCTCGAAGCCGTCCGCTAGCCCCTAGTCGTCCAGCGGGGCGCCGTACCAGTTCTCGATCAGGCTGCGCGCGATGGAGATCCGGGCCGAGATGCCGACCTCGTCGGCGGCGATGGCCGCGGTCAGCTCCGCCCGGGTGAACCAGCGGGCCTCGTGGATCTCGACCCCGTCCACCCGCAGCCGCTCCGGATCGGCCACGGTGGCGGTGAAGCCGAGCATCAGGCTGCACGGGAAGGGCCACGGCTGGCTGCCCAGGTAGCGCACCGAGGTCACGGTCAGGCCGACCTCCTCGGCCACCTCCCGGGCCACCGACTGCTCCAGGGTCTCCCCCGGTTCGACGAAGCCGGCCAGCACCGAGAACCGCTTGCTGCCCCAGGAGACGCCGTTGCCGAGCAGGATCCGGTCCTCCGCGTCCGTCACCGCCATGATCACGGCGGCGTCGGTGCGGGGGTAGTGCTCGGTGCCGCACTGGGAGCAGCGGCGCAGGTGGCCGGCGCTGGCGACCTCGGTGGGGTGTCCGCAGCGGGAGCAGAACTTGTTGCTGCGGTGCCAGTGTTCGAGGGCGACCGCGTGGGTGAACAGTCCGGCGTCGCGGTCGTCGAGCTGGGTGCCGACCTCGCGCAGCGAGGCCGGCCTGGCGTCGCCGTCCAGCCGGCCGGGCAGGGTCTCGGCCGGGACGGCGAAGAACGCGTGGCCGTTCTCGTCCTGGCCGAGCAGGTAGCGGTCGCCCTCGGGCGCGTCGTAGGCGGGCACGGTGACCAGCCGGGTGCGGACCCGGTCCGGGCGGTCCGGGTCGGGCTCGTCGACCACGAAGGCCTGCCCGCCGCTGAGCACCAGAACCCTGGTGTCCGGATTGGACCAGGCCGCGGCCAGCCCGAGCTCGTCCAGCCGCAGCTCGGCCGAGCGGTCCAGCGCGGACCGGCCCAGCGGGAGCACGCCGAGCGGTCCCGTTATCGAGCCTCGGTCGTCCGCCATGTGGTACTCCCCCATCAGTCAGGTTCTTTCGTGCGAAGGCACCGGCAGGAACACCTGCCCGTGATCTTTTGTTCCGGGCGGCGCACTGCCGCCCGGTGCCGTGGAAGGCGCTCCCGCGCCGCTCGCCGCCCGCCGATCAGCGGTTGGCGGCCAGGTCCTCCCAGAGGAAGGCCGCCGCCTGCGCGCCCTTGAGCAGCAGGTCGAGGTCGACCTTCTCGTTCGGCGCGTGCCAGCCGTCGTCGGGCAGCGAGACGCCGAGGAAGACCACCGGGGCGTCGAGGATGTCCTGCAGGTCGGCCTCGGGGCCGGAGCCGCCCTCGCGGGTGTAGAGGATCTCCCGCGGCTCGCCGCCGGGCTCGGCCGCGAAGGCGCGGCCCAGTGCCCGGGTGACCGACTGCAGTGCCGGGTGCTCCAGTGGGGTCAGACAGGGCCGCACTCCGTCGCCCTCGAAGTGCGCCGCGGCGGTGATCCCGGCCGGAACGCGCTCGGCCAGCCAGACTTCGAAGGCCTTGCGGACCTCGGTCGGCTCCTGCCCGGCGACCAGCCGGAAGGAGAGCTTGGCGTGCGCCTCGGACGGCACGATGGTCTTGGAGCCGTGGCCGGTGTGGCCGCCCCAGATGCCGTTGATCTCCGCGGTCGGGCGGGCCCAGACGCGCTCCAGGGTGGAGAACCCGGCTTCGCCGAGGGTGGCCGTGGACCTGGCGTTGCCCAGCCAGGCCTGCTCGTCGAAGGGCAGCTTGGCGATCAGCTCGCGGTCGGTGTCGGTGAGCTCGACCACGCTGTCGTAGAAGCCCGGCAGGGTGATCCTGCGGTCGTCGTCGTGCAGCTGGGAGAGCACCCGGACCAGCTCGGTGATCGGGTTGGGCACCGCCCCGCCGAAGGAGCCGGAGTGGATGTCCCCGCTCGGCCCGGTGAAGTCCACCTGGACCGTGATCATGCCGCGCATGCCGGTGCAGGAGGTGGGGGTGTCCTTGGCCCACATGCCGGTGTCCGAGACGACGACTGCGTCACAGGCCAACCGGTCGGCCTCGGCCCGCAGCAGGGCCGGGAAGTGCGGCGAGCCGGACTCCTCCTCGCCCTCGATCAGCAGCTTCAGGTTGACCGCGGGCGCGGTGCGGCCGGTGGCGGCAAGGTGCGCGCGCAGGCCGAGCAGATGGAAGAAGACCTGGCCCTTGTCGTCGGCCGCGCCGCGCGCGTACAGCTTCCCGTCGCGCTCGGTGGGCTCGAACGGCCCGGTCTCCCACAGCTCCAGCGGGGTGACCGGCTGCACGTCGTGGTGCCCGTACACCAGCGCGGTCGGCGCGTCCGCCTCGCCGGCCCGCCACTCGGCGAACACGGACGGCAGCCCGGCGCCGTCGGCCGTCTCCCAGATCTCCACCGTCGGGAAGCCGATCGAGCGCAGCTTCGCCGCCAGCCACTCGGCCGAGGCGCGCACGTCGCCGGTCCGGTCCGGGTCGCCGGAAATCGACGGGATGCGCAACCACTCGCTCAGGTCCTGGGTGAACTCGGCCGCGTGCGCCTCGACAAAGTCACGGACCGCGATGTCCGTGCTGTTTGCGGAAGATGTGGGGGTAACCATGCCGCATAGCCTACTGGCGATAGTTCTCGAGGAATCTTCCGATGGCTGTGATCGCGGTCTCCAAATCGGTGGCCCGCGGCAGCGTGACGATCCGGAAGTGGTCGGGCGTGGGCCAGTTGAACGCGGTGCCCTGGACCACCAGGATCTTCTCCGCGAGCAGCAGGTCGAGCACGAAGCGCTGGTCGTCCTGGATGTTGAACTTCTTCTGGTCCAGCTTCGGGAAGGCGTAGAGCGCGCCCTTGGGCTTGACGCAGGAGACCCCGGGGATCTCGTTGACCAGCTTGTACGTGACGTCGCGCTGCTCCAGCAGCCGTCCGCCGGGCAGCACCAGGTCGTCGATGGACTGGTAGCCGCCGAGCGCCGCCTGGACCGCGTGCTGGACCGGGACGTTGGGCCCGAGCCGCAGGTTGGCCAGGATGTCCAGTCCCTCGATATAGCTGCTGGCGTGCTCTTTGGGCCCGCTCACGACCAGCCAGCCCATCCGGTAGCCGGCCGCACGGTAGGCCTTGGACAGCCCGTTGAAGGTCAGGCAGAGCAGGTCGGGGCAGGAGAGCGCGGTGGGCTGGTGGGTGGCGTCGTCGTAGAGGATCTTGTCGTAGATCTCGTCGGACATGACCAGCAACTGGTGCCGCCGGGCGAGCTCGACCATCGCTTCGACCACTTCCAGCGGATAGACCGCGCCGGTGGGGTTGTTCGGGTTGATGATGACCATGGCCTTGGTCCGGTCGGTGATCTTCGATTCGAGATCAGCCAGGTCCGGCGTCCAGCCCGCGCCCTCGTCGCACAGGTAGTGCACCGGCTTTCCCCCGGCCAGCGCGGTCGCGGCGGTCCACAGCGGGTAGTCCGGCGCCGGGATCAGCACCTCGTCCCCCTGGTTGAGCAGCGCGTTGAGCGCCATGGCGATCAGCTCGGAGAGCCCGTTGCCCAGATAGACGTCCTCGACGTCGATGTCGACCAGGCCCTTGGTCTGGTACGCCTGGACCACGGCGCGGCGCGCGGACGGCAGTCCCTTGGAGTCGCCGTAGCCATGCGAGGCGGAGAGGTTCCGGATCACGTCCTGGACCAGCTCGGCCGGCGCCTCGAAGCCGAACGGCGCCGGGTTGCCGATGTTGAGCTTGAGGATCGCGTGACCCTCGGCTTCCATTTGCTTAGCTCGCTCCAGCACCGGTCCACGGATGTCGTAGCAAACGTCAGCCAGCTTGTCGGACTGTTTGAACTCCACGAGTGGACACCTCTGATCACTTCTTGCCGAGGACGAGCGGTTGTCTGTTTCTATCAGCTTTCGCCCCGGTCACGCTCGTTGTTTTCACGATCTGGTATCACCCACAAGAGTGATTGATCAGAAAAGCCCGACACTGTACGAGTGCGACACCATACCGTGTGTAATGGCGCAATCACCGAGCCAGTAACACCGAAAGAGGGATCACCATGGTTGCCGAGCCGATGCATGACGACGACGGTGATGAAACTGAGCGCCTCTGGGCGCAGTGCCGACCGCTTGTAGATGGTTGGACTGCGGAAGACCTGGATCGAATTCCCGGCCTGCCGCCGCACACGCAGCCAAGGCGAAGGAGTATCAATTGGCCGGGGAGCACCGGGGGCAGCTCAAAGTCACCGAGCCGTTCCCGATCGAGATCGACCTCACGGAGATCCACCGCCTTTAGCCCGATCGAGGATCATCGCCTCAAGCTCGGCGCGGGCAGGCAGATCGTCGTAGCGGTGGACCACGCCGGTTCGCACATAGACGAAGGCGGCCGTCACCCGTTCGAGTGGCACCGCGGCGTATTCGGCCCAGGCCAACCGGTAGACCGCCAACTGCAGCGGGTCGGCGGTCTCCGACCGGTTGGTCTTCCAGTCCACCACTTCGAAGCCGCCGTCGGCGGCGCGGTAAACCGCGTCGATCCGTCCGCGGATTATCTGGCCGCCCAGCAGCACCTGGAACGGGGCCTCGATCCGGTACGGCGCGCGGTCGGCGTACTCGCTCTTGAGGAAGGTCTGCTTCAGGGCAGCCAGTTCGTCGTCGCCGTCGATCTCGTATTCGGCGTTCAGGCCCAGATCCAGCTCGTCGAACAGGGGTAGCTGGCCGAACCGCTGCTCCACCCAGGCGTGGAACTCGGTCCCCCGGCGGGCCCGTACGGCCGGTCGGCGCGGCATCGGCCGGAACAGCTCCTCGGCGAACGCCGACGGGTCCTCGATGTACGCCATCAGTTTGGTCGTCGACAGGGCGCGCGGCAGGTGCACCTCGTGGCGGACCTCGCGGGCGCGGCGCAGTTCCGCGAGCAGTGCCTCTATGTCGCGGTCCCAGCCTTCGACCACCCGGCGGTGCTCCGTGGCCAGTTCGGCGGCCTGGACGACGGGGACGGGGACGGGCTCAGGCTGTTCGGCGGCGCGGCGCATCCGCTCGGTGACGGCGAAGGCCGCGGCCCGCCGCCGGTCCTGGGCCTCCTGATCTGCCGGTCCGGGCGGCCAGCCGACCTCCATCTGCTCGGCCAGGGCCGGGTTGGCGTCCTCCGCCGGGCGCGGGCACCACGTGGCCACCTCGCCGTTCAGTTCGCTCAGCTCGCAGTACTCGCGCAGCTGCTCCATCAGCGCGCTCGGCTCGCGCGGGCGCTTCTGGGTCGGGCCCCACCAGTGGCCCGACATGATCAAGCGGCTCTTGGCCCGGGTCAGGGTGACGTACTGGAGCCGGGCGTCCTCCAGTTCGGCGCGGCTCTTCATCTCGGCGGCGAACTCCGTGAACGCCTGCTTGTCCTGGTGCTCGTCGAGTACCGGCAGGCGGTCTCCGCGCAGTTCGTGCGGCACCTTGGAACGCTTGCTCGTCCACGATTCCACCTTCGGCGCCTGCTGATACTGGTGCGGGACGACGACGCACTCCCACTCCAGTCCCTTGGCCTTGTGCATGGTCAGGATCTTGACGGTGTCGTTCTCGCTCGGCGGCAGGTCGATCTCAAGGCCGCGGTCGTGCTCGGCGGAGGCCCTGAGGTACGCGCGGAACGCGGTGGAGCTCTGCTCACCCTCCGGGTCGGCGAAGTTCCCGGCGACACGGAGGAACGCGCCGATGGTGTCCGCGCAGCGCTGCCGGTAGGCGGCCGGGGACGCGGCGATCTCCATGTCCAGTCCGGTCATCTGCATGATCCGGTGCAGCACGTCGAGCACCGGCTCGCTCAGGCTGCGGCGCAGGCTGCGGATCTCGGCGGCGAAGCGGGCGAAGCGGAACCGGGCCTCGTCGGAGAACGGTAGGTCCTCGCCAGGGTCGGCCAGCGCGTCCGACAGGGAGACGATGTCGGTCGGGTCGCTGTGCGCGGCGGCCTGGTCCAGTGCGGGTACGTCCGCCGTGCCGGCCGGCGGGCGGACCAGGTCGCGGGCCCGGCGGCCGAGCAGGGCCAGATCGCGCGGGCCGATCCGCCAGCGCGGGCCGGTCAGCAAGCGCACGAGAGGCGCGTTGGCGATCGGGTCGTCGATCACCTGGAGCATGGCCACCAGGTCGGCCACCTCGGGCAGGTCGAGCAGGCCGGACAGGCCCACCACCTCGACCGGGACGCCGAGCCGGTGCAGTTCGGCGTAGAGGCCGGGGATCTGGTTGCCCTTGCGGACCAGGACGGCGATCTGAGACCAGGGGACGTACTGGCCCTCGGCCTGGATCTGTCGTCCGATCCAGCGGATCTCCTCCGGGTAGGTGAGCAGCTGCGCGACCATCGCGCGGCCCCGGCCCAGCTTCTCGTCGCACGGCTCCAGCACCTGCACGTTCTTGTGCGCCTCGCGCAGCGGCGCCGACTGCAGGTTGGCGAACGTGAGCAGGCGCTCGCCGCTGCGCCGGTTCTCGGTCAGCGAGTAGACCTTCGCCGGGGCGCCACTGCGGCGCGGGAAGTGCTCGGGGAAGTCGTCGATGTTCTCCGCCGACGCGCCGCGCCAACCGTAGATGGACTGGCAGGGGTCGCCGACGGCGGTCACCGCGTGGCCGCGCCCGTCCTCCGGGTCGGCGCCGCTGAACAGCGCGGCGAGCATCCGGCGCTGCGCGATGGAGGTGTCCTGATACTCGTCGAGCAGGACCACCCGGTACTGCTCACGCTCGATCTGACTGACCGCGGGAACCTGCTCGGCCAGCCTGGTGCCCAGGGCCATCTGGTCACCGAAGTCGATGAAGTCCCGGTCCCGCTTCAGCGCGCGGTACGCCTCGACCAGGCCCAGCAGCTCGCCGCGAGCGCCGGAGACGGCGGCCGCCTTGAGGTAGTCCTGGTAGATCGCGCTCAGCCGGTTCGTCCTGGCCGACCGGGGCACCGCGCGCACCGACTTTCCGGTCTCCGGGTCGCGGCGGGTCTCGGCGAGGCGGCCGAAGTCGCGGTCGGCGGCGCCGAGTATGGCCGGGTCGATCACGTGCTCGGACAGTTCGCCGTCGAGGTCCAGCAGGTCGGCGGTGATGGTCGCGATCGATCCGCGCAGGTACTCGAACGGGCCCCGGGCCGAGCGCACCGCCCTGGCGGCGAGGGTGAACCGGTTGGCGTCGGCGAGCAGCCGGGCCGAGGGCTCCAGGCCCAGGCGCAGCCCGTGCTCCTTGATCAGCCGGTCGGAGTACGCGTGGTAGGTGGAGATGACCGGTTCGACGCCCACACTGAGCTCGTCCTCCCCGGATTGGGCACCGGGTTGGCCGCCGGTTCGGGTCACGGCTCTGGCGCCGGGGTCGTTCCAGTCGTCGACATCGTCGTACAGGCCGGCCCGGCGCAGTGCGGTGTCCACGCGCTCGCGCAGTTCGGCGGCGGCCTTGTTGGTGAAGGTCAGGCCCAGCACCTCGCCCGGGGCCACCTGGCCGCTGCCGACCAGCCAGACCACCCGCGCCGCCATCACCGTGGTCTTGCCGGACCCGGCGCCCGCGACGATCACGCCCGGTTCGAGCCCGGCCCCGATCGCCTCCAGCTGCTGGTCGGTATAGGGCACGCCGAGCAGCCGGCGCAGGTCCCCCACGGATTCGATGACCCGTCGCGCGCCGGACCGGTGAGGCGTTGCCGAGGTCATTGCGGGAGTTCGCGCCCTTCGGCCTGCTTCGGGCAGGATTTGCGGAAGCTACAGAATCTACAGGCCGTCTCGGTCCCGTAGGCGTGGAATCGCTCATCGAGCACCCGGCGAGCCACATCGGCCACCAGATTCGCGGCCCAGGCGGGGTCCTCCTGCCGGTCCAGGCCGGGCTGGACGCGCACGGTCGGCTCGGCCGGATCCGCCGACGCGCTCTCGTCGCGCGGGTACACCAACTCGGCCTGGACGATGCCGGGAGCGGTGAGATCGAGCTGGTCGGAATCCGAATTGGCAGAGTCTGAATCGGCAGAGTCTGAATCGGCGGAGTCCGACTGGGCGGACTCCGGTTGGGTGAAGGCCCTCTGGTCGGCTTCCACGACCAGCTGGTACACCCCGAGTTGGGCATCATGGGCCACGTCCGGCCCGGATTTGGGCGTACCCCCGGTCTTGAAGTCGACCAGGTAGACCCCGCCGTCGGCGTCGACCTCGACCCGGTCGATCGAGCCGCGCAGCCGGACCCGCTCGCCGCCGACGGTCAGCGTGGTGTCGAAACCGGCCTCGGCCGCGGTGACCGCGCGGCCGTCGGCCCGGTTGCCGTGCCAGTTCAGGAAGCGCTCCAGGGCTCGGCGGGCGGCGCGGCGCTCCTGCTCGGACTTCCACGGCGCCTCGAAGGGCAGCGCGTCCCACACCCGGTCCAGCCGGTCCATCAGCACGTCGATGTCCGCGGCGGTCTCGCCCTTCGCGACCTCCTCGGCCAGGGCGTGGAAGACCAGGCCGAAGCCCTGCTTGTCGCTGGACTGCTCCTGGGCCGAGGCCTGCTTCTCCAGGAACCACTGCAGGCCGCAAGTGTCGAGCAGGCTGACCGCGCTGGCCGACAGGCTCACCGGCGCGGCCGGATCGGCCACCGCCGAGCCGTTGTCGGTGAAGTCGTACCGGCCCCACCAGGTCCGCGGATCGGCCTGCGGCACGAGCCGGGAGCCGTCGTCGGCGGTCGCGCCGGCCAGCGCCGCCAGGCGATCGAGGGCGAGTTCGCGCAGCGCGTCCGGCGCCTGCGGGTCGGTCGCGGCCCGGCGTAGTTCCGCGATCAGCGCGGACAGGCTCAGCGGGCGCCGCCGGGCCACGGTGGACTGCCTGACCTCGACCCCGAGTTCGCGCAGGAACCGCGACGGGGCCTGGTCGTCCTCCTGCTCGCCGTCCACGGCGGTGACCACCAGCCTCGCCCTGGCCCGGGTGACCGCGACGTAGAACAGCCGCCGCTCCTCGGCCAGCAGGGCGGCGGCGGACAGCGGATCGGTCAGGCCGAGCCGCCCGATCCGGTCCGCTTCGAGCAGCGATCCGCGCCGGCGCAGGTCGGGCCACAGGCCTTCCTGTACTCCGGCGACGACTACCAGCTGCCACTGCAGGCCCTTGGACTTGTGCGCGGTCAGTATTTGGACGGCACCGCCGCGGTGGGCTTTGTCCGCGAGCGTGTCTGCGGCTATGGCCTGGGCCTGCAGACCGCTGATGAAGTCGGTCACGCCGACCTGCCCAGTGCGCTCTCGGGCGCGCTGCGCCACCGCGAACAGTGCGATCACCGCGTCGAGGTCCTGGTCGGCGCGTCGGCCGGCCAGTCCTGCGCGTTCGACGGCGCGACGCAGCCGTTCCGGCCAGGGGGTGCCCGACCAGAGGGTCCACAGGGCGTCCTCCACCGAACTGCCGCCGTCGGCGCCGCCGAGGTCTGCTCGGGCGCGGTCGAGCAGGCGGGCCACGGCGTGGGCTCGCGCGCCGATCGCCGGATCGAGGCCGGCCAGGACACGCGGGTCGGCGACCGCTTCGCAGATCAGCTGCTCGGCCGGACGCGGTAGGCGCGGGGAGGATGGATTGGCGCGGGGCGGACTCGGGAGCGGCTCATCGGAATCCGGTGCGTCAGCTGACGCGTCGGCTGATGTGTCGGAATCTGACAGGTCGGCGTCCAGCTCGCCGTCGCCGAGCGCATCGAGCCCGGCCTCAGCCGTCTCCTCACTCCCCGTCAGCGCGACCTGCTCTAGTGCCCGCAGCATCCGGCCGAGCCGTCGCAGATCCGCGCTGTCCAGGCCGCCGAGCGGACCGGTCAGCAGGACTCGGGCTGCCTCGGGGGTCAGCGCCGCCGGGTCGGCCGCGCAGCGCAGCGCCGTCAGCAACGCGGCCACGGCCGGTTCCTGTGCCAGCGGAAGATCGTCGCCCAGCACCTCGGCCGGGACGTTCGCCGTCTGCAGCGCCCGTCGAACCTCCGACAACTGCTCGCCGGAGCGGACCAGCACGGCCATCTGCTCCCACGGCACCGCCTCTTCCAGGTGGGCGCGGCGCAGCAAGTCGGCCACGGTGGCGAGCTCCGTGGACGGATCGGGGAAGGTCAGGGCCTGCACTACGTCCCTCGGCGCGAAGGTGCCGGCGGCGGTTCTGACTATCTTCCGCGGGCTGCTCTGCTGAGCACCGCGTCCCGGCCGGGCGACCAGCGCCCGGTGTTCGCGCACCCGCTCGGCTGGCAGGCCGGTCAGCGGCATCCGGACAGCGACGTGCCGAGACGCAGCTAGTAGGCGTGGTCCGGCCCGGCGGCTGGTGCTGAGCACCGCGATGTCCGCGTCGCGGCCGTCCCGGCGCGGGAACTGTCGGTGGAAGTTCAGGATGCCGCCGAGGTCCGCGCCGCGGAAGGCGTAGATGGACTGGTCCGGGTCGCCGACCACGATCAGGTCGCGGCCGTCTCCGGCGAGCGCCTGCAGCAGCCGCACCTGGGCCGGGTCGGTGTCCTGGTACTCGTCGACGAACACCACCTTGTACTGCGCCCGCACCGCGCGGCGGACGTCGTCGGTCTCGATATGCAGCACCGCCCGGTGGACCAGTTCCGAGTAGTCGAGCACCCCGCGCCCGTCGGCGACGTCCAGATATTCGGCCATGAAACGGGACGCCGCGCGCCAGTCCGCGCGCTCGGCCCGCTGGGCGAAGCCGGCCAGATCCTCGGGGTCGTGGCCGAGGTCCCGGGCACGCAGGATGACCGCGCGCAGCTCCTCGGCGAAGCCGCGGGTGGTCAGCGCGGCCCGCAGCGCCTCGGGCCAGCCCTCCGGGCCGCCGCCCCACTGCCCCGGCTCCACGGTGCCCTTGACCAGTTCCCGGATCACCACGTCCTGTTCCGGGCCGGAGAGCAGGCGCAGCGGCTCGGTGAAGAGGTCGGAGTCCCGGTACCGGCCGACCAGGGCGAAGCAGAACGAGTGGAAGGTGGTGACCGACGGAGCGGCGGTGGCAGAGCCGGCGGGCTGCGGGGTGGACGGCGCGGCGGCGGATCCGGCGTCCGACGCGCCGGCCATCCGGGCGCCGATCCGATCGCGCAGCTCAGCGGCCGCGGCCCGGCTGAAGGTGAGCACCAGGACCTCGTCCGGCGCCAGCGCGCCCGGGCCGTGGATCCGGTCCAGTACCGCTTCGACCAAGGTGGTTGTCTTGCCGGTGCCGGGTCCCGCGAGCACCAGCAGCGGACCGCCGCGATGGGCCACGACCGCGCGCTGGGCCGGGTCGAGCCGGGGCGGGGCGGCCACCGGCTCGGGCGGCAGCAGGCGGAAGGGACGGTCGGTACGCGTGTTGCCGGCGACGGCGGTAGGCATAACGGCAGCCGACTCCCCTCATTCCCAGTGGCGTATCCGGAAATTCACTCAAGCGCGGTGGTCGCGTGAATTTCTGCGGGGCTACTGCCATGAGAACACAGGGCACCGACAGATAAGTGCTGGTTACTCTACTGTGCTACGCCCGTCCCAGCGGGCCCGGCGCAGGTTGACCCGTTCGAGCGAGGGGTCGTAGGGGGTCCCCTCCTCGGCGTAGTGCCGAGCGGCCTCGCCGCGCAGCCGGGGCGGCAGCAGACCCGAGGCGTTGACCACCCGCCACCAGGTGATACCGGTGCTGTGCGTGGCCATCGCGGCGCCGATCTGGCGCGGGCCGCCCTGTTCCAGCAGCTCCGCGATGTCGCCGTAGGTCAGCACCATTCCGGGCGGGATGGTGGCGACCAGGTCTCTTACCAGGCGGGCCAGCGCAGGAAGCTCCGCCTCACCCTCTAGAGTGATTCCGACCGGCATTATCATCACCCGTAATACAAGGTTGGCTGAGATTCGGGGATACCTGGCTCGATCGCCTATCGCACCAATGCTCATCCCAGGCTGCGCAATCCGCGCGGCATGGCCCAGGATAGAACCACCACCATGTTTTTTGTTAGCTACTACCTTTAACAGTGCCCCCCGGTGCGCTGGGCGAAGACGGAAACAGGACCCACGTGACCCAACCGAGCACCGAGAAATCGGGTCTGCCTGAATTGGCGTCGCTTTCGCCTGCCGGAAGACAGCCCGACCAGCCAAACCCGTCTGACCTGCCAGGCCGGGAAACTGCCCGAGGCCAGGCCCAGGAGCGGACCCGGCGGCCGGTCGTCGTCGAGGAGCCGCCGGAACCCGACCGGATAAGACGTCCGCCCGACCTGATGCGGCTGTTGTTCGAGACCACGATGATCGCGGTCGTGCTCGCGCTGGCCGACTTCGGCCGCTCGGCGACCAGCGGCCTGGAAAGCGACATCCACAAGAACACCTCGTTCGCCCCGGCCTTCTTCATCAGTGCGATCACGGTCGGTGCCAGCCTGTTCACCGCGCTGGTCCCGGTCGGGCTGGGCATCGAACGGCTGCTGCGGCGGGACGGGCGCCGGGTGGCGGACGGCGTCATCGCCGCGGCGCTCGCCTACGCGCTCGCCTACGGGCTCAACGTATGGATACTTTCCGTCTACGCGCCGCAGTGGCTGTCCGCCGTGCTCACCCGCAGCCTCGACAGCGGACACGTCTCCCCGCTGCACGTGTACGTGGCCTCGGTGATCGCGTTCCTCACCATCGTCGGCTTTGGCGACCGTCCCACTCTGCAGGCCTTCACCTGGTCCTGCGTGGTCGGCTATTCGATGGCCAGCCTGATCAACGGGGAGAGCTCCGTCACCGGCCTGATGGTGACGTACCTGTTCGGTCGCAGCATCGCCTTCGGCTGGCGCTACACCCGGGGTGTGCCCAACGACCGGCCCACCGGCCAGCAGATCGTGCAGGCGCTGACCGCCGCCGGCGCCGATCCGGCCACCTGCCGCTGGATCA
>Ga0302314_10015208_pt1 | contig 13095 bp, 14 predicted proteins | sample III_Palsa_N2_3_FD_200533 | JGI IMG/M metagenome (GOLD analysis project Ga0302314, IMG submission 200533) | Peat permafrost microbial communities from Stordalen Mire near Abisko, Sweden - III_Palsa_N2_3 | ecosystem: Environmental > Terrestrial > Soil > Palsa > Peat permafrost | place: Sweden...
GAGGAAGACGGCAAGGTGCTCATCGAGGCCGCCGTGATCGGTCGCGAGATCGAGTGCGGCGTGCTGGGTGGTCGCAACGGCGGTCCCACTCGCGTCTCACTGGCGGGTGAGATCGTCATGACCGGACGCGAGTTCTACGACTTCTCGGCCAAGTATCTCGACGACTCGGGGGCGGATGTCGTGTGTCCGACATCGCTCACGGACGCGGAAGCGGCATCCATTCGCAAATTCGCCGCTCGAGCGTTCGACGCGGTCGGAGGCTCCGGGCTTGCGCGAGCCGACTTCTTCCTGACCGATTCGGGATTCGTTATCAACGAGCTCAATACGATGCCGGGTTTCACGCCGATCTCGATGTTTCCGAAGTGCTGGCTGGCCTCCGGGATGAGCTACCCCGAGTTGATCGACGAGCTCATCGTGCTCGGTCTGGAAGCCGTTCGCTAGGGCTTCGCGGTCGCGGTCGGAGTGTGCGTTGGAGCCGGCGACGTCGTCGGCGTCGGAGTGTTGACCGGGTCGCCATCCTGAAGGATCTCTTCGGGAGCTACGCAGCGGTGCTTCGACGGGATCTGGCTCACCGCGAGCGAGAGGTCGGTCAGCGCCTGGTTGCCGTCGGCTTTGACGTCTTTCGAGTTGATCGTGACGGCGACCGCAGGATCGCGCCCGTAGGTGGTGAAAACGAAGACCTCATGCGCGTCTGCTTTGCGCAGCCAATCGATGCCGTTGACGGTGACACAGGGGAGCGCGGATGTCGGATCGGGAACGGGCACGCCGCACTTGAGCAATATGTTGGCGGGTGTTCCCCATGCGCCCGTGCCCTGGGTATCGGTGATGCGCTGGCCGAGCGTCGACACGGTCGACGGGAGCTGAACGACGACGTTTGCACACAGCGGGTTGGTCGCGTCGTGCGCGGCGGGCGTCAGGTTTACCGTGGCCCCGCTGCATCCGCTCAGAAGTCCGGCGGCAAGCACGACGATGGCGGCCAGCCCAAACTTCGCTTTCATCGACATCAGGTTAGCGGGAGTCGGATGGGCGGCAGCCGAGAATGTGGGACTCGCGACCGCGCGCGGCCCTCCCGCTTGGATGCGCCGGCGTCCGGTCCAGTACCGTGAGAGTCATGCCCGCCGCCGACACCCTTGGCTCGATCGGCGAGTCGGCGACTCTCGCCCGCATTTTCCCGCTGCTGCCCAAGGCATCCGCAGCTCTCCTCGGGCCGGGAGATGACGCGGCCGTGTTATCCGCTCCGGATGGTCGTTTCGTGGTCACCACCGACATGATGATCCACGGCCCCGACTTCCGTCTGGCCTGGTCGACGCCGCACGATCTCGGATGGAAGGCCGCCGCATCCAACCTGTCGGATGTCGCGGCCATGGGCGCAGTGCCGACCGGGCTCGTGGTGGCGCTCGCAGCGCCCGCGGACACCGAGGTGAGCTTCCTCGAGCGCTTTGCCGATGGCCTTCGTGACGCGTGTGCGACCCTCGCGCCGGGCTGCGGCGTGGTCGGCGGTGACCTGTCGGTGTCGGCGGTGCTCACGATTGCCGTGACGGCGTTCGGAGACCTGGAGGGCCGGGCGCCGGTATTGCGGTCCGGTGCCCACGTGGGGGATGTCGTGGCGGTGTCAGGTGACCTGGGCGAGGCAGCCGCTGGTATCGGTCGGCTGTTCGCTGAGGCTGTTGTCGATGGGATTCCGGACTCCGCAGCCGCCCTGCGGCTTCGAGCGGCGCATCCGTCTGTCACCGCCCAGCTGGCGCCCGCGCCCCCGATCGCCGACGGCCGCCTGGCCGCAATCGCCGGTGCGACGGCGATGCTCGACCTGAGCGATGGGCTCGCGCTCGACGCGCGGCGCGTCGCTGCGGCCAGCGGAGTCGCCCTCGACCTCTCGATGGATGCGGTCGGTTCCGAGATCGCCCTGACCGGCGGCGAGGATCATTCGTTGCTCGCGACCTTCCCGTTCGAGGCCGAACTTCCCAGCGGATTCCGGGCGATCGGCCGTGTCGTCGAGGGGCACGGGGTGCTCGTCGATGGAGTCGAGTTCGAGGCGCGAGGGTGGGACCCGTATCAAGGTTGGAACGGGGAGTTGGGATGAGCCCGAATCACCTCGCGGGCCCTGGTGTTTTTTCGGCGCTGGGCGATGCGCGTCGTCGTCGTATCGTCGAACTACTCGCCGTGAAGGAGCGATCGGTGGGTGAGCTGGCTGTCGAACTCGGAATCGCCCAGCCTTCCGTGACCCAGCATCTGGCCTCTCTTCGCGGAGCAGGGTTGGTGAGCTTCGAGAAGCGCGGCACCAGTTCGATCTATTCGCTCGAGCGCGGCGCCTTCGCGGCGGTCACGGAGTGGATCGAGTCCCTGTAGTGCCGGTCCCTGTTGTGCTGGTCGAGTAGGGAGGCCGTCCGCGGCCGAGTGTATCGAGACCTTGGGTCTCGATACTCTCCTTCGTCGCTACTCGACCATCGGCTGTTCCGCTGGCTCGTTCTTCGCTCGCTACTCGGCCAGCGCGTCGGCGACAGAGAGCCAGTAGAGCGCAGTGTCGCCGTAGTCCTTGCGGCGATCCAGTTCGAGACCATCCGGAATGACCGGTGCGGTATCTCGCGAGCTGCGCTCGAGTACGACAACCGCAGCCGGATCGAGCCGCGGCGCCAGAGCCGTGAGTGCAGCCGCCACTTCGCCTGCACCGAGTTCGTAGGGCGGATCCAGGAAGACAACATCCCAGAACTGGCGGGCGCCGGCGACATACGCCAGAACCGGAGACGAGCTCACGTCGATGGAGACACGCTTCGCCCCTGACTTCCCCGCGGGAGCGGCTTTCAGAATGTGCGCAGCATTCTTGCGGCAGGCGTTCGCGGCGGCACCGCTCGAATCAACGAGCGTCACCGACCCGGCCCCTCGTGACGCGGCTTCGAGACCGAGCGCCCCGGAACCCGCGTACAGGTCGAGCACGCGAGCGCCCGCGACCAGGTCCCGCGCGACCAGTGCGGAGAAGATCGCCTCACGCACCATGTCACTGGTCGGTCGAGTGCCCGAGCGCGGCACCTCGAGAGTGAGCGATCCGGCAAAGCCACCGATGATGCGTGTCATGTCGTCCCCACGCTAGCGCTTCGACAGAGCATCCTCCGGGTCGCCGGTCCCGGCTACCCTCGAAGGGTGACCTCGCCCCTCGACGACAGACTGAGCAATGTGCTCGGCGGGCGAACCGCATCCGCATTCCAGAAGAATCTCGGACTCGAGACCGTGGGAGACCTGCTCAGCCACTATCCGCGGCGCTATGCGAAACGTGGCGAGCTCACTGCGCTCGCTGACCTCGAACTCGACACGAACGTCACCATCGTGGCGAAGGTGCTTTCCGCGTCGGAACGGTCGATGAAGGCCAAGCGGGGCTCGATCTTCGAGGCGACGATCACCGATGGCGAAGGCATCCTGACGCTCACCTTCTTCAACCAGGGCTGGCGATCGAAAGAACTGGTTCCGGGAGTGACCGGCATGTTCGCTGGCAAGGTGGGCGCCTACAAGGGGCTCCGGCAGCTCGCCCATCCCGACTACGAACTCTTCGCGCCCGACGACGAACGGGCAGATCTTGCCAACTCCCCGGATGCCGACAAATGGGTTCGCCAGCCCATCCCGATCTATCCCGCAACGGCGAGCGTCTCGAGCTGGCAGATCGCCGCCGCGGTCAAGGTCGTGCTGGACGTGCTCCCAATACTGGATGACCCGGTTCCTGCGTCAGTGCGCGCAGAAAACCACCTCCTCGATTTCGACCGCGCCATTCACCTCGTTCACCAGCCAGACAAAGACAGTGACTGGAAATCGGCACGAGGAGCCCTTCGGTTCCAGGAGGCATTCGTGCTGCAGGCCGCGCTCCTGCAGCAGCGCGCGCAGCTTCGGCAGACCCCCACAGCGAAGCGTCTGCCCGGTAAATACGCTGCTGAATTCGACGCGGGCATGCCGTTCACGCTCACGAATGACCAGAAGGTCGTCGGCGAAGAGATCTTCATGGACCTGGCACGCGAATCGCCGATGAACCGGCTCATCCAGGGCGAGGTCGGCTCGGGCAAAACCCTCGTCGCGCTTCGAGCCATGCTGGCGGTCGCCGACTCGGGCGGACAGTCGGTGCTGCTCGCTCCCACGGAGGTGCTCGCATCCCAGCACCTCAGGTCGATCGTTTCGACCCTCGGCCCGGATCTTGCCGCGCGGCTGCGGCCCACCCTCCTCACGGGGCAGCTCTCGACCGCAGAACGCAAGAAGGCTCTCCTGGCCGCGGTGTCGGGCAGTTCGAGCATCGTCGTCGGTACGCACGCGCTCCTCAGCGACAACGTCGGCTTCTACGACCTGGGGCTCGTCGTCGTCGATGAGCAGCACCGATTCGGAGTCGAGCAACGCGAGACGCTCCGTCAAAAGGGAACGACCCCGCCGCACGTGCTGGTGCTCACTGCGACACCGATCCCTCGAACGGTGGCGATGACCGTCTTCGGCGATCTCGACATCTCCACGATCGTCGAGCTTCCCGCCGGCCGAACGCCCATCGAGAGTTTCGTTGTGCCGCTAGCCGAAAAGCCGGGCTGGGTCAGCCGGGTCTGGGAGCGGATCTCCGAAGAACTGGCTAAGGGACGCCAGGCGTTCGTCGTCTGCCCGGCGATCGACGCCGAGTCGGAGGGCGGCCTCGGAGCGAATGTCATCGACGTCTCGGAGTCGATCAAGGCCAACCCGGTTCTGGCCGGACGCCGAATCGCGACCCTGCACGGCCGCATGGGCAGCGAGGCCAAGGATGCCATCATGCGCGCGTTCTCGGCTGGCGAAATCGATGTCCTGGTGGCAACGACGGTCATCGAAGTCGGGGTGGATGTGCCGAACGCGTCCGTGATGGTCGTCCTCGATGCCGATCGGTTCGGTGTCTCCCAACTGCACCAGCTTCGAGGTCGCGTCGGTCGTGGTCGCGTGCCGGGGCTCTGCCTCTTCGTCACCCGGGCAGAAGAGAGCTCCGTGGCACGCGAAAGAGTGGACGCCGTCGCGTCGACGCTGGATGGGTTCGAACTCGCCCAGAAAGACCTGGAGCTCCGGCAGGAGGGGGATGTTCTCGGCAGCGTTCAATCGGGGGGCCGATCGAGCCTGCGCCTGCTCCGCGTTGCCAAGGACGGCGAGCTCATCTCGGATGCTCGCGTGCTGGCCGCGGGCGTGCTCGAGCAGGATCCGGCGCTGGCGCAGCATCCGGCGCTCGCGCAGGCTCTTTCACGGCGGCTCGACGAATCAGAGGCCGCATTCCTGGCCAAGAATTAGCGGTGGCGGATCCGGCGCTTGCGCACCGGCGTAGCACGACGTCGTATGACGTGAATTGTCACGGATCGGTAACATTCGACCGATAGGGTGAGGTCATGAGCAGGATCGCCGTCGTTCCTGGGTCGTTCGACCCGGTCACTCTCGGGCACCTCGACGTCATCGGTCGAGCAGCCAATATGTTCGATGAGATCCATGTGCTGGTCGTACACAATCCCGGCAAGTCGGCTCTTCTTCCGATCGCGCAGCGCGTCACCCTTCTCGAGCAGTCGATCCTCGACGCCGGGCTTCCCTCGAACATCACGGTCACCAGCTGGAGTGTCGGTCTTCTGGTCGACTACTGCGTCGAGGTGGGCGCGACGGTCATCGTCAAGGGAATCCGGTCGCAGATCGACGTTGCGTACGAGACCCCGATGGCCATCGTCAACCGCGACCTTGCCGGGGTTGAAACGGTTTTCCTGCTTCCGGCACCAGACCACGCCCACGTGTCGAGTTCCCTGGTGCGGCAGGTCGCCTCTCTTGGCGGCGATGTGTCGCCGTATGTCCCGCCCGCGGTAGCGAGCTTTTTGCAAAAGGGTTAGGCCTTGCGCCCCGCACAAGCGCGGGCAAAGGTTGAGGATGACGGGGAACGATGGTTTCACGTCGGAAGGAGCACGATCGTGGCATCGAGCAAGAAGTCCGGAAGCACCAAGTTGGCACCCAGCAAGTCGAAGGCGAAAAGTTCCAAGAAAGAGGAACGCGAGAAGGCGACCGCCGACCTCAGTAAGGCGCTCGCGAAAGCGGAGCAGGCCCTGAAGGACGAGAAGGCACGTGCCAAGAAGGCGGCTCGCAAAGCCGAGGAGCGGGCCGACGCCGCTCGCAAACAGGCGAAGAAAGATCTCGCCAAGGCCCAGAAAGACGCGCTCAAGTCTCGTGACGATGTGATCAAGGGCGCGAAGAAAGACGCGAGCAACAAGATCAAGCAGGCTAAGAAGGCCGTCGAGTCGACGACATCGGATGCCGAGAAGCGCACCGAGCTTGCGACGGCAGAAGCGTCCGCTCGGGCCAAAGCCGCCACAGCCAAGGCGAAGCTCAGCGTCGCCGCTGCAAAAGCGGATGCGGCAAAGGCCGTGGCCCGTAAGACGTCGGTGGCCGCCAGGCGTGCGCCCGGTTCGGCGACGGCGACCGGTGCGACGACGGCTTCATCGTCCGCGAAGCCGGCCGCTTCCAGACCAGCCACTCCCAGATCAGCCACTTCCAGATCAGCCACTTCCAGATCAGCCACTCCCGAATCCGTGGCTTCGCTGCGAGCGAAGGCGAAGGCCAAGGGCGTGACCGGATACTCGCGGATGAACAGGGACCAGTTGCTGGCCGCGGTGAAGTAGGAGCCTGCCATGACCATCCAGGATTCGTCGCGCGCTGCGAAAAAGGCCCAGAAGAAGGCCGATAAAGCGCACAAGAAGGCGGCTAAAAAGGACTACGACCGCAGGCACGCCCAGTTGAAGCGCCAGCAGACGATGCACACCGCGTTGCTCGGCGCGCAGGTCAAGCGGGGCAAGAAACGGGACAAGCAGCAGGCAGCCCAGGAGCAGTCCGCGAAGTAACCAGCCCCGAGCCGGTCGGCATCCGCTGGCTAGTCGAAGATCGGATCGACCGTTCGCGATCGCTTGATTTCGAAGAAGCCGGGGTAACCGGCAACGGCGACCGTGCCGTCCCACAGTCGAACCGCTTCTTGTCCCTTCGGGGCGGGTGAGATGACGGGCCCGAAGAAGGCGACTCCGTCGACCGCTAGCACAGGCGTTCCGACCTCCTGGCCCACCCGATTGATGCCGTCGAAGTGGCTGGCGCGCATCTGCGGGTCGTATTCATCGGTGTCGCTGTATCGGATGAGCTCTGCTGGCAGGCCGACCTCGGCCAGCGACTCGGCGATCACGGCATCGACATCCTTCGACTTGCCGGGGTGGATGCGGATGCCCAGCGCATCGTAGAGCGGCTTGACATACTCCTGGCCATGCAGCTCTTTCACCGCGGCGACGAGCCGCGTGTAGCGAAGAGCACGCGGGAAGAACGAGCGATAGCTCTCGGGCACATCATTGTCTTCGTTGAGCACCGCGAGGCTCATGATCTTCCAGGTCACCTCGAGGTTCCGGTACTTCGAGACCTCATCGACCCAGCGCGACGTCATCCACGCCCAGGGACACGATGGGTCGAACCAGAACTCGACGACGGTGGGATCGCTATCAGCCATGCTCCAACCCTAGGCTCGGCCACACCGTAAAGTTGGGAACATGCTTAAGCTCGGCTACAAGGCCTCCGCAGAACAGTTCGGCCCGCGGGAACTGGTGGAGATCGCGGTGTCCGCCGAACGCCACGGCTTCGAGAGCGTGGCTGTCAGCGATCACTTCCAGCCGTGGCGCCACGAGGGCGGTCATGCCCCGTTTTCGCTGTCCTGGATGGCGGCCGTCGGTGAGCGCACATCCTCGGTCCAGATCGGAACGTCGGTCATGACACCGACCTTCCGCTACAACCCGGCGGTGATTGCGCAGGCGTTCGCCACCATGGGTGTTCTGTATCCGGGCCGGATCTTTCTCGGCGTCGGTACCGGGGAGGCGCTCAACGAAATCGCCACGGGATTCCGCGGGGCGGGGGAGCAGGACTGGCCCGAGTTCAAGGAGCGCTACGCGCGACTTCGCGAAGCAGTATCCCTCATGCGCGCACTGTGGAGCGAGGATCGCGTCAGCTTCGAGGGTGAGTACTACTCCACCCACGAGGCGAGTATCTACGACCGTCCGGACGGCGGCATCCCGGTCTACATCGCTGCGGGCGGCCCCCTGGTCGCCGGTTACGCGGGACGCTCCGGAGACGGATTCATCTGCACCTCTGGCAAGGGAATGGATCTCTACACCGAGAAGCTGATCCCCGCGGTGGCAGAGGGTGCAGCGAAAGCAGGGCGGGATGTGGCATCCATCGATCACATGATCGAGATCAAGCTCTCCTATGACACCGACCCGAAGCTCGCTCTCGAGAACACGCGCTTTTGGGCGCCGCTGTCACTGTCGGCGGAGCAGAAGCACGACCTGACCGACCCGATCGAGATGGAGAAGGCAGCGGATGCCCTGCCGATCGAGCAGGTCGCGTCGCGCTGGATCGTCGGGTCCGATCCCGAGGAGACGGTCGCCGCGATCGAGCAGTACATCGACGCGGGGTTCAACCACCTGGTGTTCCACGGTCCGGGACCCGACCAGGAGCGATTCCTGACCCAGTTCGAGCGCGACCTCGCACCTCGGTTGCGCGCGCTGGCTTAGCCGCTCGTCGAGCCACGACCGCAGGCTGCGAGAGAATGGGAACATGTCGCTCGCACCCCTGACCATCGGCTACGCGGCGATGCTGGAGCAGTTCCACCCGACCGAGATCCTCGAGTTGAGCGCCTATGCCGAGTCCAGGGGGTTCGCCGGCGTCATGGCCGCGGACAGGTTCCAGCCGTGGGTGCCGAAGCAGGGCCACGCGGCTTTCGTGTGGAACGTTCTCGGTGCGCTCGGACAGGTGACGCGCGGGGATCTCGGAACCGGCATGACCGTTCCCACGTTCCGGCAGCACCCTGCGGTCATCGCCCAGGCGTCCGCAACGCTCGCCGCAATGTACCCGGGCCGTCACTGGCTGGGGGTTGGTTCGGGTGAGGCGATTGACGAGCACATCACCGGCGCCTACTGGCCGGAAACCGCGGAACGCATCAATCGGATGTTTGAGGGCATCGAGCTGATCAAGAAGCTGTTCTCGGCGTCGGCGCTCGGGCGCGACACGAAGCACACGGGTCCATTCTTCAAGCTGGAGTCGACCCGCCTCTGGACCATGCCGGAGACACCGCCCGAAATCCTCGTTGCCACCGCCGGCCCGGTAGCGGCCAAGCGGGCGGGGCGAACCGTCGACGGCCTCATCATCGACGGCGCGCCCCTCGACAAGATCGAGGGCCTCTTCCAACGATTCGACGAGGGCGCCCGCGAAGTGGGCAAGGACCCGAAACGATCGACAAAGGTGCTTCGGCTCCACCTGAGCTGGGCCGAGACGACGGAACTCGCAATGACCAATGCCCTCACCGAATGGCCGAACGGAGCCACTCGCTTTCCGCGGTCGGATATCCGCTCGCCCTACGAATTCGAACAGCTCGCACGACTCGTGCGGCCCGAGGACTTCGAGGGCAGGCTGCTCGTCTCCGACGATCCCGACACGCATCGAGCTCGCATCCAGCAGTATCTGGACCTCGGCTTCGACCGCGTCTACCTGCACAACGTGGGGCGCAACCAGCGCGAGTGGATCGACGTGTTCGCCCGCGATGTCCTGCCGAAGCTGAGCCGCTGATGTTCAGCGTGTTCGCCATTCCGGGAATCCCGGAAATCGTTCCCGGCGAGGACCTCGGTCTCATCATCGGCGATGCCATCGAAGCGCACGGCCCGCTGCACCACGGCGACATCATCGCCATCAGTTCGAAGATCGTGTCGAAGGCCGAGGGCCGAATCGTCCAGGCCTCCGACCGCGAGCAGGCGATCACCGACGAAACCGTGCGGGTGGTCGCCACCAGGGTCTTTCCGCGGGGTGTGACGCGCATCGTCGAGAATCATCTCGGGATCGTCGGAGCGGCGGCGGGTGTGGATGCCTCGAACACGCCGGAGGGCACGGTCCTCCTGCTTCCACTCGATCCGGATGCTTCCGCGGCCGCCATCCGAGCCACGCTCGTCGACCGCTTCGAGGTGCAGCTCGGTGTCGTCATCACCGACACGCTCGGGCGCACCTGGCGCGAAGGCCAAACGGATGTCGCGATCGGCGCGAGCGGCGTGGTTCTTCTCGAAGACCTGCGCGGTACCACGGACACGCAGGGCCGCGTGCTCGATGTGACCGCGCCCGCCGTCGGCGACGAGATCGCGAGCGCCGCCGATCTCGTGAAGCGTAAGAGCGAGGGACTGCCGGTCGCGGTCGTGCGCGGGCTCGGGCATCTGCTCGACGCCGCCGCGCCAGGGGGCCGTGTCCTCATCCGGCCCTCGGAGAACGACATGTTCCGGCTCGGGACGGACGAGGCGTGGGCCGAGGGATTTGAGGCCGGGCGCGCGAGTGTCTGACTGGACGGTTGTCGTTCCCGTGAAGGGAACCTCGGCAGCCAAGTCGCGTCTCGGCGGCGGCCCGGACCTCGCACTCGCCATCGCGCTGGACTCGGTCGAGGCTGCGCTGGGGGCGGCACGAGTGATCGTCGTGACTTCGACGGATGTGGCCGCCGGCTTCAGCACCCTGGGCGCCGAAATAATCGAGGATGGCGGCGGTGGTCTTCTCTCCGCCATCCAGCAGGGGCTCGACCAGGCCGGGAGCGGGCCCGTAGCCGTGATGCTCGGCGATGTTCCCGCGTTGACCAGCGAAGAACTCCGCAGAGCGCTCGTGCTCGCCGAAGCGCATCCGCTCTCGTTCGTCCCTGACGCGGATAACGAGGGGACCGTGCTGGTCGCGGCTCTTCGCTCGGGCGACCACGCGCCCGCATTCGGCGCAGCGTCCCGAGCGGCCCATCTCGCGGCCGGCTACGTGGAGGTGCAGCTGCCCGCCGCGAGCGGACTTCGTCGCGACGTCGATACGCTCGCCCAACTCCAATCGATCCCCCGAGAGCGGCTCGGGGCTCGAACCGCTCGCGCATCTGCCTGACGACCAGCGCGCAGCCGGGAACCACCCCAATTCGGGTCAACCAGCACGATCGGCGCCCAACGGGCAACGTGCACGCAATAGCCTGAACGAATGTCCATGATCGACGGAATGGCGACGCTCGTGATCTCGAGCCCGGACCATCCTGCCTATTACGTGACCCAGGTGCTGGGCGTCGAACCCGACCTCGCAGCGGAGAAGGGCGACCTCCGCCCACGCCAGCTCGACACGGGCAACGAACCGATTCGTCGTCGGGTCTACGACACATCCATGTGGGTGCTCGAGGTCGAGTCGGATCCCGGCACGAAGATGGCGATGGTCGAGGATGACGCCAAGGGATTCGGCACACTCCAGGTGCTCGCCGATCGCCTGATGGGCCGTGGGCAACTGCTCGCGCAGATCAGGGCGGACTATTCGGTCGAACTCACCTGGTACGGAACAGCGAGTGGTTCGCAGACAGGTTTCATGCTGCCCGCCGCGCTGCTCTCCGATCTTGCCGAGCTGGGGCTCGACGTGAACTGCACGGTGTACGCGCACGACGATACGTCGACTCGGCCCGGGTCACATCTCACGAGCGTCGAACGGGAGCAGGCCGCGGACCGCGCCGCACCACCGCACCGGTCGAGTCACGAAGAGCTCGAGGCCCACCAGACTGAGATCGACCGGCTGATCGCGGAGCAGCTCGCTGCTGCTGCGGCAGCGGATGAGTCGGATGAGGAGCAGCCTCTCGCCGACGTGCCTGCCGCGTATCAACCGCCGGAACCGGCGCGTGGCTGGTCGCAGCAATCTCCGCCCTCTGCGCCGTCGGTTTCGCGGTCATCCGCGGACCACATCGAACCGACCAAGCCGTTCGTCTACCCGCCGGGACTCCAGCCCGACCCGAGGTTCGCCCCGCCCGAACCGGGCCAGTAGCAGTCAGTGCCCCGCCGCCACCTGAAGGGGTAGCAGCTTCAGCGACTTGCCCGTCGACGCATATCCGGTCGCAGCGTGGGCGCGTGCAACCGCGGCTCGTTCCACGGTCGGCACGCCATAGGTCGTGGTGCGCTGGTACGCCTCACGGCCGATCTCGGATGCCAGCGTCTCGAGTTCATCGACGGTCTTCTCCGACCCGTTGTCGGCGCCGGCCATGCGACTGATGGTCTCTTCCATCAGCGTGCCGCCGACGTCATCCGCACCACCCTGCAGCATGAGCTGAGTACCGGCGGTGCCGAGCTTCACCCAGGACGTCTGGATGTGGTCGATGCGTCCGTGCAGCATCAGCCGCGCGACCGCGTGGATCGCCCGGTTCTCCTGCGGTGTCGGACCCGGTCGGGCAACGCCCGCCAGGTACACGGGCGAGTTGGTGTGGATGAAGGGAAGCAGCACGAACTCGGTGAAGCCGCCCGTCTCATCCTGGATTCTCGACAGCGTGCGCAGGTGCCCGACCCAGTGCGAGGGGTTGTCGACGTGCCCGTACATCATCGTCGACGAGGAGCGGATGCCGAGCCGATGCGCGGTCGTCACGATCTCGATCCACGCCGAGGCGGGCAGCTTGCCCTTGGTGAGCACCCAGCGCACCTCATCGTCGAGGATCTCCGCCGCCGTACCGGGGATCGTGTCGAGCCCGGAGGCCTTCGCCTCCGCCAGGAAGTCGTGGTAGCTGAGGCCCGTGCGGGCAGCGCCGTTGACGATCTCCATGGGGCTGAAAGCGTGCAGGTGGATGTTCGGCTGGCGTGATTTCACCTCACGAGCGAGATCGAAGTAGGCGGTTCCCGGAAGGTCGGGATGGATGCCGCCCTGCATGCAGATCTCGGTCGCCCCGATGTTCCAAGCCTCGTCGACCCGGTCCCCGACCTGCTTCATCGAGAGCGTGAACGCGTCCGCGTCGGTTCGGCGCTGCGCGAAGGCACAGAACCGGCATCCGGTGTAACAGACGTTGGTGAAGTTGATGTTGCGATTGACGACGTAGCCGATCCGATCACCCACGGTGTCGTGACGCACGCGGTCGGCCAGGCCCGCCAGCGCATCGAGGTCGCGTCCCTCCGCGTTCAGCAGCGCGAGGTACTCCGCGTCGCTCAGTCCGGCCGGGTCGGTCTCGGCCCGCAGGAGTGCTGCCTTCACCGCGGGGTCACCGACGTGGCCCTCGGTCCTGCGGGTGTCTCCGACGGTTTCGCGCAACTCGGACCAGTCGCCGTAGACGTC
>Ga0302314_10015210_pt1 | contig 13094 bp, 14 predicted proteins | sample III_Palsa_N2_3_FD_200533 | JGI IMG/M metagenome (GOLD analysis project Ga0302314, IMG submission 200533) | Peat permafrost microbial communities from Stordalen Mire near Abisko, Sweden - III_Palsa_N2_3 | ecosystem: Environmental > Terrestrial > Soil > Palsa > Peat permafrost | place: Sweden...
GCCGCGCGCGGCAGAAGTTGCCGGGCTTGGGCGGCAGAAACGTCGCAGCGCCGCACTGGGAGATGGGTGAGCCATGCGGCGGCGGCGCGGGGGTCGCTCGATCGCCGCGCACGCAAAAAAGCGGCGGGAGCGCAAGGCTCCCGCCGCGGTTTCGATCAGCCGGCTGGCCGGCGGGCGACGCGCCCGCCGGATGATATTACCGGAAGAGACTCAGCAGCGCCGAGGACGAGGAGTTGGCGATCGACAGAGCCTGGATGCCAAGCTGCTGCTTGGTCTGCAGGGCCTGCAGGGTCGCGCTCTCCTTGGCCAGGTCGGCGTTCACGAGGTTGCCGATGCCGGTCGTCAGCGTGTCCTGAAGGTTCGATACGAAGTTGAGGTGCGTATCGAGGGCGTTCGAAGACGTGCCGAGTTCCGCCAGGGCGTTGTCGACATTGGCCAGCGACGTCTGCACGGCCGTCAGGACGGTCGCGGCGGTCGCCGTGGTGCTGATCGTCGCCGTGGCCGCGATGGTGACGACGGTGCCGCCCAGCGACAGGTTCTGGCCCTGCGTGGTCAGCACCGACGTGCCTTGGGCGTTGGCCAGCGACGTGATGTCGGTGACGCTGCCGTTCAGCAGGTTCACGCCGTTGAAGCTGGCGTTGGCGACGGTGGAGGTGATCTGATTGCGCAGCGCCACGAAGTCAGAGTTGAGCGAAGCGCGGCTGGCGGTGTCGAGAGAGGTATCGGTGGCCGCCAAAGCCTTCTGCTCCATTTGGGTGAGCAGATTGGAGATTGTGGTCCCGGCGGAGTTGGCGACGTCGATGACCGACTGACCGTTCTGCAGGGACGACTTGACCGCATCAAGAGATCCGACCGTGGCGCGTTCGTTCTGGGCGATGGACCAGATGGCGCCGTTGTCTTTGGCGGTGGCGATCGACAGGCCCGTCGAAACGACGTTCTGGGCTTGTTCGAGTTGGGCGCTGGTGTTGTTGAGGTTTTCGAGGGCGACGAGGGCGCCCGCATTGGTATTGACGCTAAGCGACATGACTTTGGGTCCTTTTCCAGGGAGCCGGCGTCCGTGTGGGAGCCGGGGGCGTTTTGCCCGATCTGGTCAGGAGCAAGAGGCGGGCCTATCGGCACGCGCCGCGTCATTTAGAGCAAGTCGTTGATTTTCCTGGATCCGGCTCGCCGCCTGCGACAGATCTGTCCAGGCGAAATTTGCCGGGTCACGAGGCCCGCGGCAGATTCTGCCGGGGAGATCAGGCCGCCTCGGGGCGTCCCGACAGACCCTGCATCATCATTCGGTTGAGCTCGATCAGGGTCTCGATATCGCCCTCGCGCCGCATGACGTGGCTGGTGTGGCGATGGACGAAGAGGCTGAGCGAGATGATCTGGGCGCGGGTGTTGTCGTTCAGCGAGTTGCCCGGGTGCGAGCAGTCGTCGGCCAGCGTCGCCCAGATGCGGCGGTTCCAATGCAGCACATCGATCCACGCCGCGAGATCCTCCCGCGGCTTGGATTTCACCTCCATGAGGGCGCGGGTGACCTGGGCGAAAAGCCGGTACTCCGTGTCCCGTGGCGTTTCAGACCGATGCGCCGCCTGCTGATAGGCGCGGAGCGACATTCCCCAACCTCTCGTCTTCGTATTCGATAAGCTTGCGGCAGAGCATGAGAGCTTTGTAATACTCCTTCGCCATCACCTGCCGCGAAATATTGACGCAGTCCGCCAAGACGTCCGGATTGTGAACTGCCCCCATAAACTCAGACAGTCTCTTAACGAAGGCGTCCTGGTAGCGCTCCCAATCCGACTGATCGAGGTACATCATCATTACCGGAAAGTATATTCGCCGCGCCGGTGTCGTCGCGTCCTCGAACTGCATGATATCCTTTTCACGCAGCACTGAAGCTTTGTTCTGCAGCAGCAGCGCGCTGCGGCGATCCCCGTTCTGCACCACCGCGCCGTTGAGCACGAACTTCTCGCCCGGCTTCAGCGACAGTTTCAGCGGCATGGATCGGCCCTCCGGAAGGTGCGGCGTCTATATCGCTGGCGGCCAGGGGCGCGCGGGATAACGCCTAGCCCCGCGAAGCTTTCGGCACGCTAAAGCGACATGGTTAACGGCGCCTTGCGGGCAAGGCCGGCCGAGAGGGTCCGCCTTTACCTCCGCTTAAGGGTCGGCGCGCGAACTGCCCGCTGCCCCGCGCCTTTCCGCGCTCGATTCGCCCTCGCAAATGTCCCGATCGTCAGCGAAATCCTCCGCCTCCGCCTCCGCCCTGGGCTTTGCGAAGCCCGAGGTCCCCAAAGCCGCGTCCGGCGGCCTGGCCCGGCTCGAAGGCGCGGTGGACGAACTTAAGGCGATGACCACCGCCCCGATACTGCGCCGCGCGATCGACGCGCTGCGCGCCGAGGACATCCAGACCGGCTCGGAGCTGGCGCTCAAGGCGCTTGAAGTCGACCCGAAATCCGGCATGGCCTGGTACGTCCTGGCCGTGGCGCGCGAACGCGCCGGCGATTTCACCCAGTCCATCAAGGCCTATGAAGCGGCGCTGGCGCTGCTGCCGGAAGAGTCCGACGTCGCCAACGACCTCGGCCGCCTCGCCTTCCGGATGGGCATGAAGGAGCTCGCCGAGGCGCTGTTCCGCCGCTATCTGGCGGCCCACCCTACCGCCTGGGGCACGATGAGCAACCTGGCCACGGCGGTGAAGGACCAGGGTCGCGCCGCGGACGCGATCGAGATCCTGAAGGTTGCGATCAAGGGCGACCCGACCGATCCCCAGCTCTGGAACACCCTGGGCACGGTGCTCTCCGAGCAGGCCGACTTTCAGAAGGCGATCCTGTTCTACGACGAAGCGCTGCGGCTCGACCCGGACCACGCCCACGCCCGCTACAACCGCGGCAACGCGCGGCTGGAGAGCGGCGACGCGGCGGGCGCCCTGGAAGATTGCGAGGCGGCCGTGGCCGTGGCGCGCGCCGAGGACGACCGCGCGATGATGCGGCTCGCCCGCTCCACCATCAAGATCGCCATCGGCCAGATCGGCGAGGGCTGGGACGACTATGAGGCGCGGCTCGATCCGCAGTTCGCCGCCTCCACCGTGTTCGTCGTCGACCGGCCGGCGTGGACGCCGGACACCGACCTGGCGGGCGAGACCCTGCTGGTGATGGGCGAGCAGGGCCTGGGCGACGAGGTGCTGTTCGCCAACATGCTGTCTGACGTGCTGGAGGCGCTGGGGCCCGATGGCAAGCTGGTGCTGGCGCTGGAGCCCCGGCTCGTGCCCCTGTTCCAGCGCTCGTTCCCCACCGCCGAAGTCGTCCCCCACATCACCTACCGCCAGCATGGGCGCAACTACCGTGCCGCGCCGGAACTGGGCGATTTCGAGCGCTTCGACCATTGGGTCCCGATGGCCTCGCTGCTGCGGCGATTCCGCCGCCGGCTGGAGGATTTTCCGGCACGCGAGGGCTTCCTCGTCCCCGATCCGATCCGCGTGGCCCATTGGCGCGGCGTGCTGGAGACCGCGCCCGCCGGCCGCAAGGTCGGCATCCTCTGGAAGAGCATGAAGATCGAGGCGGCCCGCACGCGCTACTATTCACCGTTCCAGCTCTGGGCGCCGATCCTGAAGACGGCGGGGGTCACCTTCGTCAACTTCCAGTACGGCGACTGCGCGGCCGAGATCGAGTGGGCGCGGCGCGAACTCGGCGTCGATATCTGGACGCCGCCGGGCATCGACCTGAAGAACGATCTCGACGACATCGCGGCGCTGAGCTGCGCCCTCGACCTGACGCTCGGCTTCGCCAACGCCACCTCGAACATCGCCGCGGCCTGCGGCGCGCCGGCCTGGATCATCTCGGTGCCCGGCGCCTGGAGCCGGCTCGGCACCGACCACATGCCCTGGTATCCGCAGGTTCGCGTCTTCAATCCGGCGGGGCTCGACCGCTGGGGCGAGACCATGGCCGGTGTGGCCGAGGCGCTGACGCTCGCATAGGCGGCGGAACGGGCGTCCTCGCCCGGGGTTGTTCTCTCCGAGCGAGGAGAGACGCGATGCCCGACCCCAACGATGACGAGATCGAAGGCCAGGATTTGGCCGAGGTGTTCGACGAGGAGAACATCACCGAGGACGGCTACGACATCGCCACCTCCGACATGCAGCGCAATCTTTTCGATGTGACCCAGGACGACGGCGACGCCACCGAGGTGCTGGCGGCGGACGACGACTTTGACCCGGACGCGGCGGACGAGGCCGAGCTGGAAGAGATCGTCATGGCCGAGGAGGATCTAGACGAGCCGCGCAGTTTCGCCCGCGACGACGCCGATCTGGTCGCCGACGACGATCTGCAGCCGGCCGATCTCGAGGCCGATTCGCTCGACGACGAGGATCTCGAACCGCTTGGATATGAGGACCCGCCACGCGGCGAACGGTCGCGCCAGGCCGCCGAGGACGCCCTCGACCGCGACCTGCGAGAGACCTTCCCGGCCAGCGATCCGCTTTCGATCAACCGCGGCGCGGATTGAGCCATCCACCGCAATCTGAACATCGGCCGCGCCAAAGCCGCTTGAATGTCGCGCCCGGCCCTTTAGGGTGGGACCAGATTTGAACATCTGTTCGAGCCTGATTTGGGCCCGGGAGCGGTGAATGAACGAGCGTTTCGAAGGCACGGCCGACTATGTCGCCACGGATGATCTCAAGATCGCGGTCAACGCGTCCGTGGCGCTTGAGCGGCCCCTGCTGATCAAGGGCGAGCCCGGCACCGGCAAGACGGTGCTGGCGTATGAAGTGGCCAAGGCCCTGAACGCGCCGCTGATCACCTGGCACATCAAGTCCACCACCAAGGCCATGCAGGGCCTCTACGAATACGAGGCGGTGACCCGCCTGCGCGATTCGCAGCTCGGCGACGAGCGGGTGAAGGACGTGAGGAACTACATCAAGCACGGCAAGCTCTGGGAGGCGTTCGAAGCCGACGTGCGCCCGGTGCTGCTGATCGACGAGATCGACAAGGCCGACATCGAATTCCCGAACGACCTCCTGCAGGAGCTCGATCGGATGGAGTTCTACGTTTACGAGACCGACGAGACCATCAAGGCCAAGATTCGGCCGGTGGTGATCATCACCTCGAACAACGAGAAGGAGCTGCCCGACGCCTTCCTGCGCCGCTGCTTCTTCCACTACATCCGCTTCCCCGATGACAAGACCATGCGTCAGATCATCGACGTCCACTATCCAGGGATCAAACAAAAGCTGGTCGCCGAGGCGCTGCGCATCTTCTACGACATGCGCAAGGTGCCGGGCCTGAAGAAGAAGCCTTCGACGTCGGAGCTGCTCGACTGGCTGAAGCTGCTGATGGTCGAGGACATCGACGGCGACGCGCTGAAGGAAAAGGATCCGACCAAGCTGATCCCGCCGCTGCACGGCGCGCTGCTGAAGAACGAGCAGGACGTGCAGCTGTTCGAACGGCTGGCCTTCCTGGCGCGGCGCGAAGGCTCCGGCGCGCGCCCCGGACAGATGTAGAGACCGCCCCCGGGGCAGTCCTGATACCGAAAAAATGAGGGGCGGCCGCGCGAGCGACCGCCCCTCTTCGTTGTCGTCTCGGTCCGGCCTAGAACATTCCAGGTCCGAAGCGGAAGTTCACCTTGGCCAGAACCTGGTCGTCGGTGAAGCCGAGCCGCGCGGCTTCCGAGGTGCCGCCGGCCGCGCTGGACGTGAAGTTATAGGTCGAATTGCCGTAGTCCGAGTGCCGGTATTCGGCTCCGATGCTGACCTGCCGGTTGAGCGCCCATTCGGCCCCGGCGCCGACGGTCCAGCCGGTCAGGGTGTTATCCTGGGAGCCATAGTTGCTGTAGGGCCCGAAGGTCGCGCCGGGATTGGCGGTGGCCACCGCTGCCGTCGTGGTCGGCGTATAGGCGTGGAACGCCGTCTGGGTCACGTCGGCGATCGCCAGGCCCCCGGTCCCGTAGACCAGCAGCTTGCCCATCGCATAGCCGACCCGGCCGCGGACGGTGGACGTCCAGTTCGCTTGAGAGAAGTGACCGATGGTCACGTTGTTGGCGCCGGTCAAGGCAGTGGCAGGCAGGCTGTAGCTGCCGAACTGGCCGGATCGTCCGCTGATGGCGTCCATGTCGCCTTCGAGGCCCACCACGATGTGGCCGAACTGCTTGTTGTACCCGACCTGTCCGCCGCCGGCCAAACCGTCGGAGGAATAGTCCATCCGAGAGGTATTGAAGGTCGCCGGCGGCACGGTCACCGCGCCCGCGCCGGCGCTGACGCCGGTGAGCGAATTGGTGGTGGCCGTGCCCGGGGTCGCTACGTTGTTGGACCCGGTCCAGCCGACGTTGAGGCCGACGTAGGGGCCGGTCCAATCGACCGTATCGGACGCGGGCTGGGCGAGCGCCGGGACGGCGAACGCAAATGCGGCCGCACCCGCGAGGGCGGTGGTGGCAAAGCTGAACAATCTCATTGGGAAACTACTCCTAAGCGGCGTGGCCAAACTGGCCTAACGAGCCCCCGCTACTGACACTCAAGTCACGCCCGAGAGACGAGGTGTGACGGCGCCAGAAGCGTGGCGACCGGGTGTTTGTTCCTGGGCGCGTCGCGCGATCGGGCCGGTTGCGCGCGACTGTGGCGCACGGAACACGAACGGCGCGCGCGGATTCGACAAATCCGCCTCGCTTGGGGGACCTTTCCCTGGATTGGCTCGTTGCGCGGTAGACAACTGAAGGAGGGACTCCATGAGATATCAAACCGGGACGATGCTGCTGGCGCTTTTGGCGGGCGCGGGGCTCGCCGCCTGCCAGCCGAGCGCGTCGTCATCGGCAGCGGCGCCGCCGCCATCCGCCCTGCCGCTGTCGACGACCTCCGCCGCCCCGCTGAGCGATGCGCCGGACGCCAGCGCGCTGCCGGCCGCCGCCGCGGCGCCGGTCGCCGCGCCCGCCGATCCCAGCGACGCCTACGCCTCCGCCGATCAGGCGATGTCGATGAGCGACGCCTTCGGCGACTCGCCGCCGGACTACGCCGTCAGCGATAGCGGCGTGACGCCGTGGGTGTGGACGGCCAGCGACAATTCGATCCGTGTGGCCGAGGCCGTGGCGGGCGGCGAACGCTACTACTATTACGCGCCGGGCGCCGACCAGCCGTTCTACGTCCAGGACACCGACCAGGGCTACAGCTTCGAAGACGGCAAGCTGGTGGCCGTCTTCGACCACTCCGGTCACCCGGTCCCGCTCGGCGCCAGCGCCGCGCTCGCCGGCCGCTTCCTGGCGCGCGGCGAGGCGCTGCGGCAGTCGGTGACCAGCGCCCCTCACCAGCCGGTCGCGGCCAGCAACTGGCAGGCCCAGCGCGGCGCCATCGCCGCCCAACGCGCCGCCTCGGACCAGGAGGCGAAGAGCGATCCGGCGTGGAGCGCCTATCACAGCCAGCACCAGGCCGCAGAGCAGGCGCATTGGGCGACCGATGCGGCGAGCCGCGAAAACTGGGCCGCCGACACCGACGCCCGTCTCGGCGATCAGGCGAAGGCGCAGCAGGAGCGCGCGCTCGCCGCCGCGGCGAAGCCCGCCACGCCCGCGCCGGACGCGCGGACGAACCTCTCGCCGGCGCCGGACCATGCGCCGGCGGCTGGCGCCGCGACAGCGCCCGCCGCGCCGGCGCCCCGCACCGACGCGACGCGCGCCCCGGCAACCGGCGCCGAGCATCGCCCCACCGCCACCGAGCCGCGAGCGGCGGACAAAACCCGTCCGAAGCCCGCGACGGACGACGGCCGTCCCGACAGACAGCCCTAGCGCGCGGCGCGCTTGGCGCCGACCCTCGGGTCCCGTAAGCCGGCCGCGGCGCGACACCCGCGCCGACCAGCGGGGACGCGACCATGGATCTGCGGCTGAAGGGCAAGAAGGCGATCGTCACCGGCGCGTCGCGCGGCATCGGCCGTGCGATCGCCGAGACCCTGGCGGACGAAGGCGTCGACGTGGCGATCTGCGCCCGCGGTCAGGGCGGCGTCGACGAGGTGGTTGAGGCGCTGCTCGCCAAGGGCGTGAAGGCGTTCGGCGCGGCGGTCGATATCGGCGACGGCCCCGCGTTGCGGGCCTGGGTGACCGAGGCCGCCAACCGCCTCGGCGGCCTCGATATCCTGGTCTCCAACGCCAGCGCGCTCACCCGCGGCGCCGGCGAGGCCGACTGGAAGCAGATGTACGACGTCGACGTGATGGGCGCGGTGCGGGCGCTGGAGGCGGCGCGGCCGTTCCTCGAGACCGCCGGCGCCGAGCGTGGCGACGCGGCCTTCGTCATCACGTCGTCGGTCTCCGCCGTCGAGACCAGCGCGCCGTCGGCCTACGGCGCGATGAAGGCGGCGCTGATCCACTTCGCCAAGGGCGTGGCCCGCGAGGGCGCGCGGCGCCATCTGCGCTGCAATGTCGTCTCCCCCGGCACGGTCTATTTCAAGGGCGGCGTCTGGGGGAACGCCGAGGAACAGGCGCCGGATTTCTTCAAGACGATGATCGCCCGCAACCCGACCGGCCGCATGGGCACGCCGGAAGAGATCGCCGCGGCCGCCGTGTTCCTCGCCAGTCCCGTCTCGGCCTTCACCACCGGCATCAACATGGTGGTCGACGGCGGCATCACCCAGCGGGCGAACTTCTAGGGCGGCGGACGCCCGCGCCGAGGTGCGTAGCCCCTCACCTTCCCACGATGCTCCGCATCGCGGGCCCCTTCCTCTCCCTCCGGGAGAGGTGAATAGAAGCGGTAGCTTACCTCTCCCAAAGGGAGAGGGAGGGACCCGCGCCGCAGGCGTGGGAAGGTGAGGGGTTTCGGACCTCGCCAAGAGTCCACAGAACTTAGGCCCGCGCCACGTCGGTCACCTTGTACGTCAGCAGCCGGCCGTCCTCGTCGGTGATGCTGACGTATTCGCCGACCGCGAAGCGGTGCTGGCCGAGCTGGAACACCGGCTCCTCGTCCGTGCCCGCGCCGTCGTCGTAGTCGAAGTACCAGCGCGAGCGGGACTGGACGAGCTTGCCGTCCACCGGATCCTCGTCGGGGGCGAAGCGGCGCACCACGCAGGCGGCGCGCGCCTTGGCGTAGGCGGCGGCGTCGAGGTGGCCGTCCGGGGTCAGCGGCGCGACCAGCGAATAGCCGCGGTGGTCGTCGCCGTCGGCGAACTCGGTGCCGGGATTGCGCGCCAGCCGCATCACGACGCGGGACAGGGCGATCTTGGTTTGGGCGCCATCGGCCATGGAACTGGGGTCCTAGTGGGAAATGAACAGGGACGGCGCGGCGGCGGCGAAGAACGTCCGCGTCGCCCCACCGAAAACGAACTCCTGCAGCCGCGGGTGCCCGAAGGCGCCGGCCACCAGCAGATTGGCGCCGCTGTCGACCGCCGCCTTCAGTATCCGCGGCGCCGCGTCGGCCGCGCCTTCCAGCGCCTGGATCTCGCACTTGACCCCGCGCGCGGTGAGATAGGCCTGCAGTCCCGCCGGATCGAACTGGCGCGAAGCGGCGGCCGGAGCGGTGATGAGCAGCACCTTCGACGCCTTCTCCAGCAGCGGCACGGCGGTGCGCACGGCGCGGCTGGCTTCCTTGCCGCCGTCCCACGCCACCGCCACCGCCCCGCCGACCGAGAAGCCCGGCCGCGCCACCAGGGTCGGCCGCTGCTCGTCGGCGACGATCTGCTGGAACACCTCGGCCAGCGGACCCCGGCCCTTGGCGGCGGCGTCGTCGAACACCACCACGTCCGAGAGCCGGCTCTGCAGGGCGAGCGCCGCCCACACCGGCGAGGCGAGGGTCTTGAAGCTCTTCTTGCCATAGGGGCAGCTGTCGATCACCGCGTTGGCGGCCTTGGCGCCTTCCGACGCCGCCTCGCGGATGGCGTCGACCGCGCTGGCCTGAACCCCGCCCATGAAGCCGTCGCCCATCCAGGGGATCAGGTCGGCCACATCAGGCGGCGCATGCACCGCCGCCAGCTCCGCCCCGAACGGCTCCGCCAAAGCCGCCGCCGCGGCCACGATGTGCCGATCCGCCTCGCCGCCCGAGAGCGGCGCCATGACTCTCGCCCAGATCATTGCTTCCTCCGTTGGCGCATCAGGCGCCCGCTCACGCGGCCCCCCGCATTGATATTTGTCAAGCAATCGGTCATGGCGCGAGCGAGTTCGAGGGGGCGACAATGCCCCCAGGAGTGACCAGCCGCGTGGCGAAGACCGTCCGACGCCGAAACATCGAGGCCCCGCGCGCCTGGCAGAGGATGCTGTCCGGTCGCCGGCTCGACCTGCTGGACCCCTCCCCGCTCGACATCGAGATCGGGGATATCGCCCACGGCCTGGCGCGCGTCGCCCGCTGGAACGGCCAGACCACCGGCGATCACGCCTTCTCGGTGGCGCAGCACTCGTTCGTGGTCGAGGAGATCGCCGCCCATGTCCGCCCAGGCCTGGAGCCGCGCTGGCGGCTCGCCGCCCTGCTGCACGATGCGCCAGAATATGTGATCGGCGACATGATCTCGCCGTTTAAGGCGGCGCTGGGGCTCGACTACCGTACCTTCGAGGAGCGGCTGGAGACCGCCATCCATGTCCGCTTCGGCTTGCCCGCGCGCATCCCGGCCGAGATCAAGGCGCTGATCAAGACCGCCGACCGCGCCTGCGCCTTCTTCGAGGCGACCCAGATCGCCGGCTTCGGCCACGACGAGAGCCTCGCCTTCTTCGGCGTGCCGCCGCCGGGCTATAAGCTCAAGATCGAACCCATGGCGGCGGCTGTCGCACAGACGCGCTATCTTGAACGCTATCACTTGCTGGCCGAGGCGGCGGGCTATGCGCCGGCGGCCCAGGCTTTCGACACCGAGTAGCCCGATGACCCTGATCGTCACGCCATTGAGCCGGTTGCCGCAGGTGATCGCCGCGCGCGCGCCGTCGCACCTCATCACCCTGCTCAGTCCCGAAGAGTTGATCCCGACCCCGGTCGGCTTCGCACCCGAGCGGCATCTGCGCCTCGGCGTCCACGACATCGCCGAGCCGCAGGACGGCCTGGTGATCCCCGACGCGGCCCTGGTGGCGCGGATTTTCGACTTCGCCTCGGGGTGGGACGCCAGCCAGCCCATGGTGGTGCACTGCTGGGCCGGCATCAGCCGCTCGACGGCCACCGCCTTCGCCATCGCCTGCGAGCGCAATCCGCACGCCGATGAGCTCGAAATCGCCATTCGCCTGCGCAAAGCCTCGCCCTCGGCCTATCCCAACCGCCGCATCGTCGCCCTGGCCGACGACGTCCTCGGTCGTCGCGGGCGCATGATCGAAGCCGTCGAGGCCATGGGCGGCAACGGTTACGTGACCGAAGGCGTTCCCTTCGATCTCGCGACCCGACACTAGCCGCGGATGGCGACCCACGTTGTCATCGGACTTTCGGCGGTGGTGATCGCCATCAAGGACGGCGAGCCCGCCGCCCTCACCGTCCGGCCGCGCGACCACGGCACGCCGTCGCCGCTGGAGGGGCTTCCGTTCGGCCCGTTCGATCCGGACGGGCACCGCACCTTCGAGATCGCGCTGCGCGAGTTCGTCACCCGCCAGACGCGGTTCGAACTCGGCTTCGTCGAGCAGCTCTACACCTTCGGCGACAAGGGCCGCGAGGCGCCGCTGGCTGACGTCGGCGCCGGCGCGGCGCGGGTGATCTCGGTGGGCTATCTGGCGCTGGCGCCGGTGGCGCTGGAAACCGAGGCGCCGGACACCGCCTGGTCGCCGTTCCTGGCCTTCTTTCCCTGGGAGGACTGGCGGCGCGGGCGGCCGGAGATCATCGACGCGCGCCTCGTCCCGGCGCTCAGCGCCTGGGCCGGACGCTCGGAAAGCCGCCGCGCCCGCATGCGGCTGCTGTTCGCCATGGACGGCGCGTCGTGGAACGAGGAGCGGGTGCTCGACCGCTACGAACTGCTCTACGAGGCGGGCTTGGCGCCGGAAGCCGGCCGCGACCGTTCGCGCGCCTCGGGGGGCGAGCCAGAGGAGCCGGCGGCGATCGGCCTCGGCGCGCCAATGATCTCCGACCACCGCCGCATCCTGGCCACCGGCCTCGGGCGTCTGCGCGGCAAGCTGAAGTACCGTCCGGTGATCTTCGAGCTGATGCCGGAGGCCTTCACCCTTTCGGCTTTGCAGCGCACCGTCGAAGCCATCGCCGGCGTCGCCCTGCACAAGCAGAACTTCCGCCGCGTGGTCGAACGCACCGGCCTCGTCGAGGGGCTTGGCCGGATGGACGTCGAGACCGGCGGCCGCCCCGCCGAACTCTTCCGCTTCCGCCGCGAACTGCTGGCGGCTCGCGCGGCGTCGGGGCTGTCGCTGCCGCTGCTGCGGGACTGATCGCCACCTCGGCTACCGAAGGCGTCCAGCTCCAAAAGTGACGCCTCGGTCGATCCGACGTCGTTCTCACCGTAAATTTCCCTTTTTAACGGTCCCCCAATCGTGACGCCGCGCGCGCGGCAGGGTGCGGACGAGCGCTCTATCGTCGATTCACGATGTCAAAGACCTGGGCGGTCGAGCGCCGCCCAGCGATGATATTACCATAAGTATTTCTCGTTGTCCAGCTCGATTCGCTTATTGGGCGGTGGCCAGGCCCACGTCGTTCAGCGCGATCGCACCGCGTGGCGATCGGTCGAAATCGAAGCGAATGCTGCGCAGGCTGTGCGGGTCGAGTTGCGGGTTCGCCGCGACAAAGTCCTTCAGCGGAAACCGGTAGCGCCGCAGCACGACTTCAGAGGTCGCCGCGCCGTCGATCGCGCCGAACCGCCGGGTCTCGCCCTTGATCTGGGGATAGAGCAGCTGGTCGTGGGACAGCGGCAACCGCGCCTCGGCGCCCTTGGCGTCGGTCAGCACGATCGACCAGTCGAGCGGCCGGCGCGCGTCGGCCTTCGCGTCCGACGCCTTGCCCTTGAGGTCAAACCGGTCCGGCAGGCTGCTGACGCCGGCGTTCGCAGCGCTGAACACCAGGTCGGTGTTCTGCGTCACCTTCAAGCCGCTGGCGCCGAGGTCGATTTCATAGCTGGCCTTCCGAGGGCTGACGCGATCGTCCCAGCCCAGCACGGCCACCGGCACGCCGAGCGGCGCGAACTTCAGGCGGATATAGGTCTCGCGCCAGATCGAGAGGTTCTGGCCGTTGAGGGTGACTCCGGGCGCCGAGCCCG
>Ga0302314_10015211_pt1 | contig 13094 bp, 10 predicted proteins | sample III_Palsa_N2_3_FD_200533 | JGI IMG/M metagenome (GOLD analysis project Ga0302314, IMG submission 200533) | Peat permafrost microbial communities from Stordalen Mire near Abisko, Sweden - III_Palsa_N2_3 | ecosystem: Environmental > Terrestrial > Soil > Palsa > Peat permafrost | place: Sweden...
GCATGGCAAATCCGGATCGGCGGCAGGATCTCGTCATCACGCCGTCACGCGACTCGGATACCTGCTCGCGCATGGAAAGTGACGCTATGAGTGAAGAGTGTCCTGAACGGCGCTTTCGCACTTTGTTTATCTCCGATGTCCATCTCGGAGCCCGCGGTTCGCAAGCCGAGCGATTGCTGGACTTTCTGCGCAGCCATGACGCCGATACGATCTATCTGGTCGGCGATATCGTCGACGGCTGGGCGCTGCGATCGAACTGGTACTGGCCGCAATCGCACAACGACTTCGTGCAGAAGATGCTGCGCAAGGCCCGCAAGGGCGCCAAGGTCATCTACGTCCCCGGCAATCACGACGAGTTCCTGCGCAACTATTACGGCACCCATTTCGGCGGCATCGACGTCATGGAAAACACCATCCATGTCGGCGTCGACGGACGGCGCTATCTGGTGATTCACGGCGATATCTTCGACCTCGTGGTGCAGAACGCGCGCTGGCTCGCCCATCTCGGCGACAAGGCCTATGATTTCGCGATCCAGATGAACCGGCTGGTCAACTTCTTCCGCCGCGCGTTCGGCGTGCCCTATTGGTCGCTGTCGCAATGGGCCAAGCTCAAGGTCAAGAACGCGGTCAATTATATCGGCGCGTTCGAGCAGACGCTTGCCGCCGAGGCGCGGCGCCACGGCGCCGACGGGGTGATCTGCGGCCACATCCATTACGCCACCATCCGCGACGAGCACGGCATTCGCTACATGAACTGCGGCGACTGGGTCGAAAGCTGCACCGCGCTGGCCGAGCACGAGGACGGCCGCTTCGAGATCATCACCTGGACCGATCCGCTGCGCCGGACCGCTCCGGTCGCCTCGGTCACGGCGCGCGCCGCATGATGCGCATTCTGGTCGCGACCGATGCGTGGCACCCCCAGGTCAACGGGGTGGTGCGCACGCTGACCATGATGGCGGACGCGGCAAAGGCCTTTGGCGTCGATGTCAGTTTTCTCACGCCGGCATCGTTTCGCACCTTCGCGATGCCGAGCTACCCGGACCTGCGCCTGGCGCTGCCCTACCAGGCGAAGATTGCCCGCCTGATCGCGGAGGCGCGGCCCGACAGCATTCATATCGCGACCGAGGGGCCGATCGGGCTCTTGGTGCGGCGCTATTGCCGCAAGCAGGGCTTGCCGTTCACGTCGAGTTTTCATACCCGCTTTCCGGAATACATCTCCGCGCGCCTGCCGGTTCGCGAGTCCTGGATCTGGGCGGTGCTGCGCCGATTCCATGGCGCCAGCCAGGCGGTGATGGCGGCGACACCAGCTCTTGCAAATGAATTGCGCGCGCGCGGCTTTCGCAATGTCGTGCTGTGGCCGCGCGGGGTCGATGTCAGCCAGTTTCACCCGCGGGTCGCCGACCTCGGGCTGCCGCGTCCGGTCTTCCTCTGCGTCGGCCGCGTCGCGGTCGAAAAAAATCTCGAGGCGTTTCTCGACCTCGATCTGCCCGGCACCAAGGTCATCGTCGGCGACGGACCGGCGCGCGCGGCGCTGGTCCGCAAATATCCGCAAGCGGTATTCCTGGGCGCGCTGCAGGGCGAAGCCCTGGCACAGGCCTATGCCGCCGCCGACGTCTTTGTGTTCCCGAGCAAGACCGACACCTTCGGCCTGGTTCTGCTGGAAGCCCTCGCCAGCGGCGTGCCGGTGGCGGCGTTTCCGGTGACCGGTCCGCGCGACGTGATCGGCTCGGCGCCGGTCGGCGCGTTGCACGATGATCTGCGGACCGCGTGCCTGTCGGCGCTGAGGATTTCGCCGCAGGCCTGCCTCGAATTTGCCGCAAGACATACCTGGGAAGCGTCCGCACGGATATTTGTCGACAACATCGCCGGCGTTCGCGGCATCGATCCGCACGACGATGATCTGCACGATAACTTGCATTTTGCCGCAAAGCAGCCCCGCTTCGTCGCCTGACCCGTGCCAGGCAGCTTTCGGAGTCAAGCAGCTTTCGGAGTCAAGCAGCTTTCGGAGTCAAGCACCTTGCCCGCCTGTCGTCAGACGCGATACAGTTGCGGCATGTCGCAATCATCCTTACCGCTGCCGGTCAGTTCAGCGGATATCGACGCCGCCGCGCGCGTGCTGGCACCGTTCGCCGTACGCACGCCGCTGTTGTCGTCGCCGGTTCTCAACGAGCGCGTTGGAACCCGGGTTTTCCTCAAGCCGGAGATGCTGCAGCGGACCGGTTCGTTCAAGTTCCGCGGCGCCTTCAACAAGCTGTCGTCGATCCCGCCAGGCGCGCGCGGCGGCGGCGTGGTGGCGTTCTCGTCCGGCAACCATGCCCAGGGCGTGGCGGCGGCGGCGCGAATCCTGAACATGCGGGCCACCATCGTGATGCCGGCCGACGCGCCGCTGTCCAAGCGCGAGCGCACCAAGTCCTACGGCGCCGAGGTGGTGCTGTACGATCGCGACCGCGAGGACCGCGAAGCCATCGCCAACGACATTGCGAGCAAACACGGCGCCACGCTGGTGCGGCCCTATGACGATCCGCTTGTGATCGCCGGGCAGGGCACCGCCGGGCGGGAAATCGCCGAGGACATGGCGGCGCTCGGGATCACGCCGGATATCGTGGTCGCGCCGGCCTCGGGCGGCGGCCTGGTCGCGGGGGTCGCCACCGCGGTCAAGGCGCGTTTTCCGCAGGCGGTCGTGATGTCGGCCGAACCGGAAGCCTTCGACGATCATGCGCGTTCGCTGCGCGCCGGAAAACGCGAGCCGCATCAGGGCCAGGGCCGCACCATCTGCGATGCGCTGATGGCCCTGATCCCCGGCGAGATCACGTTTTCGATCAATAGCCGGCTTTTGACCAAGGGCCTGACCGCGTCCGATGCGGAAGTCGGCACCGCCGTCGGATTTGCCTTCCGCGAGCTGAAGCTGGTGGTCGAGCCCGGCGGTTCGGTGGGCCTCGCCGCCCTGCTGGCCGGCCATATCGATATCAGCGGCAAGAATGTCGTGATCGTGCTGTCGGGCGGCAATGTCGATGCCGACATGTTCGCGAAATTGATCCGCTGATCCGCCGCGTGGGTCTCTATCGCGCGGTTGCGGTGAATTCGAGCAGCGCGTCGCGCAGTCGCATCGTCACGCTGCCCCACTCGCGGGTCTCGGATTGGCGAAACAGCCGCGCGCTCGGATACCAGGGGCTGTGGTCCCGCTCAAGCAGCCAGCGCCAATCGGGCGCATGCGTCAACAGGATCCAGACCGGCTTGCCCAATGTGCCGGCCAGATGCGCGACAGCGGTGTCAACGGATATCACGAGATCGAGCTGCGATATCAGCGCCGCGGTATCGGAAAAATCTCCGAATTTCCCGCCGAACCGGCGCACGTTGCAACGCGCCAGCATCTGCGCGTCCCCGTCACGAACCTCCTTCTGCAGGCTCACAAAGCGTGCGTCGATGTCCAGAAGCGGCAGCAGATCGCGCAGCCTTATCGAGCGTTCGATATCCCTGACGTGTTTCGCATTGCCCGCCCAGGCCAGCCCGATCCTGGGCGCGCGCCCGCTCCCGAGCAGCGCGTCCCAATGTTCCGGGGCTTGCTTCAAGGCTTGCTTTGGCACGCGCAGATACGGAACATCCGAGGGAATCGTCTCCAGCCGGGTCTTGAATGCCAGCGGTAGGCTGGGAAGCGGGCAGTGCCAGTCGAAGTCGGGGCGGGGATCGCCCTTGGCGATAATTTTTGTCGCGCCGGCAACACCGGTCATCAGCGCGCAGAGCGGTTCTTCAACCTCCAGGATGACGCGTGCGCCACGGGCGGCGACCAGCGGCACGTACCGGCAGAACTGAAGGGTATCGCCAAATCCCTGTTCGCTGTGGAGCAGGATGGTCTGGCCTTCGATATCATCCTCGCCGAGCCAGAGCGGTTTTGAAAAATGGCGCGCCGTGATTTTCGCTGCCGGAGCCTTCCTGCGCCATTCATATTCGATCCATCCGCGCTCGAAGTCGCCGGTGACGAGGCTCGACAGGCCCTTGAAAAAATGCGCGTCGGCATAATCCGGACGCAACGCAATCGCCCGGTCGTAACTCGCCAGCGCCTCATCGTACCGCATCAGGTCGGACAGCGTCACGCCGCGGTTGGCGAGCGCCTCGGCGTAGTCCGGCCGCGAGGCAAGCGCCATATCGTAGCTCGCCAGGGCTTGCTCCAGCCGCCGCAGCCTATGCAAGGTGACGCCGCGGTTGTTGAGCACCGCGGCATCGCCCGGCCGCGCGGCGATGGCCCGGTCTTGATCTGCCAGCGCCTCGTGATATCGCCCGAGGTCGTGCAGGACGACGCCGCGATTGGTCAGCGCCTCGACATGATCCGGCTCGCAGGCCAGCGCACGCTCGAAGTCCCCCAGCGCCTCGTCGGATCGCCCCAATTCATGCAGCGTGGCGCCACGATTGACGAGAGCATGCGCGTAATCCGGAGACAGGGCGATGGCGCGGTCGTAGCTTGTCAGCGCGCTATCGAGCCGCTTTTGATCGTGCAGCGTGGCGGCGCGGCCGGCGAGCGCCTCCGGATAATCCGGACGCAAGGCGAGCGCGGCGTCGTAACTCGTCAGCGCTTCGTCGAATTGCCGCAGCCGGTGCAGAATGGCGCCGCGGTTGTACAGCGCCTCGACATGATGCGGCTGCAGATTGAGCGCGCCATTGCAGCAGGCCAACGCTTCTTCACGGCGGCCCAGTTTGTCGAGCGCATTTGCGCGATTGGTGAGGGCATCGGCGTTGTCCGGCCGTAGCTCAATGGCGCGATCGTAGCTGGCGAGCGCATCGCCGAATCGCTTCAGCTCATAATGGGCGATGCCGCGATTGACCAGCGCCTCGACGAAGTCGGGACGCAACGCCAGCGCGGCGTCATAGCTTGCCAGCGCGTCGGCAGGCCGCCCCAGCGCCTGCAGGGTGACGCCGCGATTGTTGAGCGCCGCGGGATGCTCCGGCTGCAGGGCCAACGCGCGGTCATAGCCGGCGAGCGCCTCGTCGTAGCGGCCGATCTCCTGCAGGACGCCGGCACGATTGTTGAGCACCTCGACATGGTCGGGCTGGAACGTGATGGCGCGGTCATAGCTTTCCAGCGCCTCGTCGTGGCGCTTCAGCTGTTTCAGCACCGCGCCGCGATTGCTGAGCGCCTGGATGAAGTCCGGCCGCAGCGACAGCGCGCGATCGTAGCACGAAAGCGCCGCGTCGTTCCTGCCCAGCGCCGTATGGATCACGGCCAGGAGGTTCAGCGTGGCGGCGGAGTCGGGATCGGCGGATAATATTTTGAGGCATAGTTGCTCGGCTTCGGCGAGCTTTCCCGCATAGTAGGATTTCAAGGCGATATCGAAGACCTCTGATATCGTCAGTGAAACGGTTGTCATTCCCTGCGCCTTCAAGTCCTCAGGAAAAGAACGCGATCTTCTCGGCCTGACTCATGCGCCGGATCGGGGCCAGCGGATCGGGCCTCGATGCCGCGGGCCCTCGCACGATTCCGCTCGCGATCAGGCTGGAGCCAAGGGATGGTTCGAGGGAAGGTTCGAGGGATGGTTCAAGCGACGGTTCGGGCGCAGGTTCCGGCGCCACTTGAATGGCCGGCGCATTGACTGGCTCAGGGCTCTCGGCGACGATGATGGGTTCAGCCGGCGGTGGCGCCGCGGCCTCGATTTCATACGTCTCGTGATCGGCGGCATCGTCGACGTCAGCCGGGTCCGGTGCGGCCATTTCGAGCGCCACCATGTCCAGCACCGCATTGTCATGGGCGTCCGCGGCTTCGGCGGTCGCATCGACGGCGTCGGGTGATAGTTCCGCGGCCTCCGCGATCGCTGCGCTGGCTTCGGCCGTCACCTCTGCCGCCTCGGCGGTTGGCAGGATCGGGTCAGCGGCCATGGCCGGGCTGCTCATCGCCGCTTCGACGTCGTTCGCCGTGCTCGCGGCCGGCACCGTCGCGTCCGTGGCAACCGGCACCGGGTCGGGGGCGGCCGCGGCGACGGACTGGACCGCTTCCTCGACGGCGGCGGTTAGAACCGGTTCGTCAGCGGCTTGCGGCCCGGAGGGCACAGCCTGCTCTGCCGGCTGTGCGACCACCGTATCGCTGTCGTCGAATGATTTGATCCGGCCCTCGATCAGATCGAATGCCTCGTTCAAGGCCGCCCTGGGATCGTTGGCGGATATTTTTCCGCAGGCCGCTTCAATGGCACCGATCTGGGAATCGATCAGGTCGCAAATCCGTGCGTCGGCGCCGATTTCCCGCAATCGCCATGCGATCTCCCGGATCACCCGGGCGCCCTTGCGGGCGGGCGCCAGATGTTCCTCCACGGCGAGATCGTCGAGCGCCGCCGCGGCGACGGTTCTGGCCTCGGCGAGCGAGGCCTTGATCGCGGCCAGCGCCTCGGCGAGCCCATGGTCGGGCACCGGATTTTTCTGGGCCGCGATGGTCTGCTCGATCCGCTCCACCGCATCGAGCACCATCCTGGTGTCGGCGTTGCGGTTGCGCTTGGCGTATTCGCCGAGAAACCAGCGGCCCCGCGAAGTCTCCATGAAGGCTTCGCTGATCGCGTTGTAATCCTCCTCGCGCGGCTGCGTCGCGCGCGCGGAGATCGGTGACAGGGCGAATGCTTCGTCGGCCATGGTAAACTCGTCGCGCAAATCATTACGCGTTACGCTAACGATCATCACGATATCGAACGAATCGCAATTGAATTGATGCCAGGCGAATCACAAATCCCCATCGCTGATGCGCCGACACCGAGGCGATTCGCGACCAGCCTGGCGCTGTTTTACGGAGCCGTGTTCACATTGATAGGGGCCCATCTGCCGTTTTTCCCGATCTGGCTGCGGGCGATCGGGATCGATGCGTCGTGGATCGGGGTCATCACCGCGGTTCCCGCGGTGACGCGATTCACGGTTTTGCCGCTCATCACCAGCATCGCCGAAAAGCAGGGGTCGCTGCGCGGTGCGATGATCGTCACGGCAGCCATGACCGCGCTCGGGTTTGCGCTGGTCGGAACCCAGTATCAGCCGGTTCTGGTGTTTCTCGCCTATATCGCCACCGCCTGCATGTGGACGCCGATCGTGCCGTTGACGGATGCCTATGCGCTGCGCGGTGTCGCGCGGTACGGCCTCAAATACGGGCCGCTGCGGCTGTGGGGCTCGGCGGCGTTCGTGGTGGGAGCGCTGGCCTGCGGGCTGTTGGTCGATGTCATTGCCGCCCGGAACCTGATCTGGGTGATTGCGGCGCTGGCCGCGCTCGGTGCCGCAATCAGCCTCGGGCTGCGGCCGCTGGACAGGCCAAAGGCTCACCCGGTGGCGCTGCGCGGGGCGACCGCGCTGCTGCGCGAGCCGGGCTTTGTCGTGATCATCCTGGCCTCGGCGCTGATTCAGGGCAGCCACGCGGCCTATTACAGTTTCGCTTCCATCACCTGGCAGCTATCCGGGCTGGGCGGGTTGACGATTGCCGGACTGTGGGTGCTGGGGGTGCTGGCCGAGATCGTGGTGTTTGCGCTGTCGCCGCGCTTTACGTTAGGGCCTTCGGCATTGGTGGTGATCGGAGCGCTCTGCGCGGTGGCGCGCTGGCTGATCACCGCGCAGGAACCTTCGGTAGCGGTGCTCGCGGTGGTCCAGCTGGCGCACGGGCTGACGTTTGGGCTGACCCAGCTCGGCACCATGGGACTCTTGGTGCGCCATGTGCCCATCCACATCATGGCGAGAGCGCAGGGTTATCTCGCGGCCTGTGCCGGCATCGTCGCCGGCGCCGCGTCGATCCTGTCCGGCGCGGTCTATGCCCGATACGGGCAGGGCATCTATTACGTCATGGCAGTCATGGCGCTGTCAGGCGCGATCCTGATGTGGCTGGCACGGCGCTATCGCGTTTTCGAGCGAAAGCCTGCCCCGCTCTAAATGCTTGAAAAACGCCGGCTGCGCCGACAACCTCAATCCCATCAGACATCGATCCGGAGAATTGTGGCAGACATCATGTCCGACAAAACCGTTTCCAACTTTCGCATGCGGCGGGCCAGCTTTGACGACCTGCTGAAAATCGTTGAATTGCTTGCCGATGACGACCTTGGCAAGTTACGGGAAGACGCAGGCCCACCTTTAAATTCAAACTATGCAAGCGCTTTCAGGGCCATCGATTCCGACCCCCATCAGTTACTGGTCGTCGTCGAGGATGCGGGCGGAATCGTCGGCTGTTTACAGCTGAGCTTTATTCCCGGACTTTCGCGTTTAGGGCTGCTTCGCGGGCAAATCGAAAGTGTGCGTATTGCGTCGGCAAACCGCGACCGCGGGATTGGACGATTTATGCTGGAATGGGCTGTCGAGGAGTGTCGCCGTCGCGGTTGCGGTCTGGTTCAGCTGACGACCGATAAAGCACGCCCGGAGGCTTTGAAATTTTACCAATCCCTGGGCTTCCGGGCCAGCCACGAGGGACTGAAGCTGGCGCTCTGACCAGGCCGTGTACCTATAAACCCGGCGGTGTCATGTGACGGGTGGCTACGTCCGCTTTGCTCCTATAGCGACCAAGTTCGTGCGGCAGCGCAATATGTCGCGATGGGCCATTAGCGGCTGTGGGCAATCGCGGCAAAACAGCCCTACTCGATTACTTCATCGGCGAGCGCGAGCACATTCGGCGGGATGGTCAGGCGAAGTGTTTTGGCGGTCTTGAGATTGATAAGCAGCTCGAACTTGGACAACTGCACGACCGGCAAATCGGCGGGCTTCTGGCCCTTGAGAATGCGACCTATATAATTGGCGCATTCCCGATAGGCCTCGGCGACATCAGTGCCATAACTCATCAGTCCGCCCGCGACTGGAAAATAGCGGGAAAAATACGCTGCCGGTAGCGCGTATTGCGCAGCAAGCGCGACGATTTGTGCGCGAAGACTGCTGAAATATGGATCGTTGATGAGCAATAACGCCCGCGCGCCGTGTTGAATGAGTGCCACGAAGGCAGCGTCAAGGTCGTCTTCGGTCCGGGCGCTAGCGACGGCGATTTGGCAGTCGATAGAAGCCGCCGCGTCCTGCACCTCTCGAATCTGCAGCTCGGCATCGGGGTAGCCCGGGTTGAATAGCACGCCGATTGTCTCGGCCTTTGGGACCAGTTGATGAAGCAATTCAAATCGCTTCGCCAGGACCGCGGTTTGGGCGATGCTGATGCCCGTGATGTTGCCGCCAGGTCGGTTGATGCTGGCGACAAGACCAGCTTGCACCGGATCGCCGCCGCCGCTTTCAAAGACGATTGGAATTGTCGTGGTCGCGGCCTTGGCCGCCAATGCCGGCCCGTTGCCGCCGGTCGCGAAGATTGCGGCCACGGGCCGACGAACCAGCTCTGCCGCAAGTCCAGGCAACTGGTCGTAGTGACCTTCCGCATACCGATAATCGATCGCTACGTTCTGGCCGTCGACAAACCCCAGCTCCTTCAAGCCTTGGTTGAATGCCTCGGTATTCCGATCATTTGATGAGAAGCTGCTCAGCAAACCTACCACTGGCATTGCCGACTGCGCGCGAGCCGCAAGCGGCCACACGACCGCTGAGCCGCCGAGCAAGATGATGAGTTCTCGCCGCCTCATGTGCTGCCCCCAGGGAGGGCAAACCTTACCAGCAAGACCCGTCTTGTGCATTACAGCAAAGTTGGACGGCCGAGGTCCGAAGAGGGCTTAGAAGCGGAAGTAGCAAGCCTCATTCGACCACGTCGTCGGCCAGCGCGAGCAGCGCCGGCGGAATTTCGAGACTGATCGATTTCGCGGCCTTGAGGTTGAGCACGAACAGATAGCGCGTCGGTTGTTCGAACGGGAGATCGGCGGGCTTCGCTCCCTTGAAGATCCGATCAACCATGAAAGCGGCGCGTTCGAAGGATTCCTTGAAATCGGCTCCATAGGACATCAAGCCCCCGTCGCGAGCATAGAAATCGAATTCGTAGATCGCCGGCAGACGGTGCAGGGCGGCATAGTCGAACACGCGCTTGCGGTTAAGCACGGTGAGCGAGTCGGAAACCATCAGAATGGCGTTCGGCGGCTTGCGATCCATCACTGCGAACGCTTCGTCAAAATCGTCCGGTTCACGCACACCCACCGCCTGCACTTCGACCCCCATCGCTGCGGCAGCCTTTGCCGATGCGTCGTAGCGCAGCGTCATCCCGAGGTCGTCCTTGTTCCACAGCATCGCGACGCGGTGAAGTTTCGGCAACAGCTCCTTGAGTAAACCCAGCCGCTTGGTGCTGAGCGTCGTCGCCACGTCCGAGATACCGGTGATATTGCCTTCCTAGTTCCATAGGCTCGAAATCGCAATCGGCGGAGGCATTCGCGAAGTATGCGACGTCCGAAACGGGGCATTTTCGACGGTTTCAGCAGAGATTGTCGGCTGGCTGATGTGGAAAAAATCGAGGCTCTGGATCACCCCCAGAGTGCCGGCTCCGGCGGATAGACCAGGCTGCCGTCGTAGCGCAGTCCGTCATCGCGGTCGCGCGCCAGCAGCAGGGGGCCGTCGAGATCGACAAAGCGGGCCTGCCCCGTCAGCAGCATCGCCGGCGCCATCGCCAGCGACGTCGCGACCATGCAGCCGATCATGATTTCGAAGCCAAGCGCGTGCGCCGCGTCCGCCATCGCCAGCGCCTCGGTCAGTCCGCCTGTCTTGTCGAGCTTGATATTGACGGCATCGTAGCGTGCACGCAGGCCCTGCAGCGAGACGCGGTCATGCACGCTCTCGTCGGCGCAGACCGCCAGCGGCCTGCGGATGCGCGCCAGCGCCTCGTCCTGGCCGGCCGGCAGCGGCTGCTCGACCAGCGTGACCCCGGCTTCGGCGCATTTGGCGAGATTCCTTTCGAGATTTTTCGAGGTCCAGGCCTCATTGGCGTCGACGATGAGTTCGGATTCGGGTGCCGATTTGCGCACCGCCGCGATCCGCTGCCCGACGCCGTCGCCACCGAGCTTGATCTTGAGCAGCGGCCGGTGTGCGGCCTTGGCGGTCGCCGCGGCCATCGCCTTTGGCGATCCCAACGAGATCGTATAGGCGGTGGTGCAGGGCCGTGGGGCGGGGCGTCCGAGCAGGTCCCAGACGCGCCGGCCGCTGATCTTGGCCTCGAGATCCAGCAAGGCACAATCCAGCGCGTTGCGGGCGGCGCCGGGCGGCATCGCTGCCTGCAGGGCCTGCCTGTCGAGCCCTCGCCCCAGCGGGTCCTGCATCGACAACAGGGCGGCCAGGGTGGCTTCCGGGGTCTCGCCGTAGCGCGGATAGGGGACGCATTCGCCGTGACCGATATGACCGTCGCGGGCGACCTGCGCCACCACCGTCACCGCCTCGGTCTTGGCGCCCCGGCTGATGGTAAAGCTGCCGGCGATCGGCCAGCGCTCGATTCGGGCGGCAAGCGCCGTCGATTTGCTGGAAGTCATTTTAATATCTGGCAATTTCTGAACCGTATGCTTGCCCGGCGCAACCAAGTATGGCTGGTTACATGTATGGCCGGTTAGGGGTGTATTCTACAAGGTAGCGGCGACGTTGCTGGATTTTCCTCCTCGATGACCAGCGGAGAATCGACACAGGAGTTGGCATCGTGAAGGGCGACCCGACATTGGAGCGGATTGCACAGGGCAACGGGCTTGCGCTGTGCGCGGCCGGCTCGTGGACGGCTCGCTTTGCGCCGGTGCTTGAGCAGATGGTGGCCGAGGCCGAGAAGCTGACCGGAAGCCGGCCCAATATCTTCATCGATGTGTCGCAAGTCTCCAAACTCGACACTTTCGGGGCCTGGCTGATCGAGCGGCTTCGCCGCAGCCTGACCCAGGGCGGCGTGGAGGCGAAGATCGCCGGGCTGTCGGCCAATTATTCAAGCCTGGTCGACGAGGTGCGCCGGGTCAAGTCCGCGCCCGCCGCCGATCCGACGTCGGTCACGATTACGGGGATACTGGATCAGATCGGCCGCAACATGGTCGGCTTCGGCACCACGATTGTCGGACTGATCGATATGCTCGGCGCCGTGCTGGCCGCGGGCGCGCGGGTTTTGATCCATCCGTCGGGGTTCCGGCTGACATCGACCGTGCATCATCTCGAACAGGTATGCTGGCGCGCGGTGCCGATCGTGGCGCTGATCACGTTTTTGATCGGCTGCATCATCTCCCAGCAGGGCATTTTTCATTTCCGCCAGTTCGGTGCCGATATCTTCGTGGTCGACATGCTGGGCGTGCTGGTGCTGCGCGAGATCGGCGTGCTGTTGGTGGCGATCATGGTCGCGGGCCGCTCCGGCAGCGCCTATACCGCCGAACTCGGTTCGATGAAAATGCGCGAGGAGATCGACGCGCTGCGCACCATGGGTTTCGACCCGATCGAGGTGCTGATCCTGCCGCGGTTGCTGGCGCTGATCATCGCGCTGCCGATCCTGGCCTTCCTCGGCGCCATGGCGGCGCTGGTCGGCGGTGGCCTGGTGGCGTGGGGCTATGGCGGGGTCGATCCCGAAGCGTTCATGCTGCGGCTGCGCGACGCCATCTCGATCGATCACTTCACCGTCGGCCTCATCAAGGCGCCGGTGATGGCGGCGGTGATCGGCATCGTCGCCTGTGTCGAGGGGCTCGCGGTCGAGGGCAGCGCCGAATCGCTCGGCCAGCACACCACCTCGTCGGTGGTGCAGGGAATTTTCTTCGTCATCGTGATGGACGGCGTGTTCGCGATCTTTTTCGCGTCGATCGGAATGTGACGATGGCGCCTGAAATCTCCGATGCCATTATCCGGGTGCGCGATATCTCGGTGCAGTTCGGCTCGACCAAGGTCCTGGACGGGCTCAATCTCGACGTCAAGCGCGGCGAGATTCTGGGCTTCGTCGGTCCCTCCGGCGCCGGCAAGTCGGTGCTGACGCGCACCATCATCGGACTGGTTCCCAAGATCAGCGGACGCATCGAGGTGTTCGGCGTCGATCTCGACGCCGCGGATGCCGCGGTACGGCGCGGGGTCGAGCGGCGCTGGGGGATCCTGTTCCAGCAGGGCGCGTTGTTTTCCTCGCTGAGCGTGCGGCAGAACATCCAGTTCCCGGTGCGCGAATATCTCAAGGTCTCGCAGCGATTGCTTGACGAGATCACGATGGCCAAACTCGGCATGGTGGGGCTGCGGCCGGAAGTCGCCGATCGCTTTCCCTC
>Ga0302314_10015212_pt1 | contig 13093 bp, 10 predicted proteins | sample III_Palsa_N2_3_FD_200533 | JGI IMG/M metagenome (GOLD analysis project Ga0302314, IMG submission 200533) | Peat permafrost microbial communities from Stordalen Mire near Abisko, Sweden - III_Palsa_N2_3 | ecosystem: Environmental > Terrestrial > Soil > Palsa > Peat permafrost | place: Sweden...
TACTCTCCGCGATGCTCTTGAACCAGGCGCACCGCGCGCTCGCGGACCTCAGGTGAGAACTTGTTCGACTTGTTCATGGCTCCATCTTCTCAAAGGTTGGAGCCTCCACAAATCCCGGGCCGATTCAGCTTTGGGGCGAAGGGCTGGCGAGGGCTGCCGCGGAGGCGCAGAGTTCAAAGGTCTTCAGGCCCGCTCACGATGGACAACCCGTGCAGGGTTCGAGATTCGTGGCGCCCCTCGGGATGACGCTGGCGAAGCGCCTGAGCTCCACGTCCAACTGAACTTGCCGCTGCAAGGCTCAAAACGAGGGCTTGATCAGCGCAGCCTTAACCTTGAACACGCTCACTGAGCACTCGGCCCCGCTGAGTTCCATGTCGTTGGCGCTGGCGAATGCGCTGGGCATGAGAAAATCTCCACGGATGCCTCTACCCCAGAGTTCTGTAACCCCAATTGAATCGGATGGGCCAGCAGCGCCGTCAACTATGTTTACAGCCTGAAGATTTTCCCCGGGTTCATGATGTTGTGCGGATCGAGCGCACGCTTTATCTGCCGCATCATCGCCACAGCGCCAGCGCCGGCCTCTTCGACCAGGAAGCGCTGCTTGTGCAGTCCGATGCCGTGCTCGCCGGTGCATGTGCCGCCGGCCGCGATCGCGCGTTGCACAAGCTGCTGGTTCAAGCGCTCGGCGGTCTCGCGCTCCTCGGGCAAAGTGGGGTCAATCAGGTAGGCGACGTGGAAGTTGCCGTCGCCGACGTGGCCGACGATGAAGTGCGGGATGCCGGCGGCTTCCGCCTCGGCCAGAGCCCGCGTCACGGCCTCTGCCAGGCCGGAGATGGGCACGCAGCAGTCGGTGGTCACCGCACGGCAACCCGGTCGCATCTGCAGCCCAGACAGGAACGCGTGATGACGCGCCGTCCACAGCCGTGTGCGCTCCTCGGGCGTCGTGGCCCACTGGAATGCCGTGCCGCCGCGCTCGGACGCCAGTTCCTGTACGGTCGCGGCCTGCTCGGCGACGCCCGCTGCGCTACCGTGGAATTCCATCAGCAGCATCGGCTTCTCGGCCAAACCCAGCTTGTCGTGCGCGTTGACAGCGGTCACCGCGTTGGCGTCCAGCAGCTCGCAGCGCGCGATCGGCACGCCCATTTGGATGATCGCCAACGCAGTGTCGACCGCCGCACCCACGTCGTCGAAAGAACAGATCGCCGCCGCCACGCTCTCGGGTAACGGATGCAGCTTCAGTGTGACCTCGGTGATCACGCCCAGCGTGCCTTCGCTGCCCACCATCAGCCGCGTGAGGTCGTAGCCTGCGCTGGACTTGCGTGCGAGCGTGCCGGTGCGGATGACCTCGCCCGTCGCGGTCACCATCTTCAGCGCCAGCACGTTCTCGCGCATCGTGCCGTAGCGCACGGCGTTGGTACCGGACGCGCGCGTGGCCGACATGCCGCCCAGCGTGGCATCGGCGCCCGGGTCGATCGGAAAGAACAGACCCGAATCCTTGATCTCGCGATTGAGCTGCATCCGCGTAACGCCCGCCTGCACAGTGACCACCAGGTCGTTCGGCGCCAGTTCGAGCACGCGATTCATGCGCGAGACGTCGACGCTGACGCCGCCCTGCACCGCCAGCAGATGACCCTCGAGCGACGAGCCCGCGCCGTAGGGAATCACCGGAACGCGGTGCTCTGATGCGGTGGCGACGACGAAAGCGACGTCTTCGGTGCTCTCGCAGAACACCACGGCCTCCGGCGGCGGCGCGTCGAGAGGTGACTCGTCGCGGCCATGATGCTCACGCACTGCCAGCGAGGTGACGAAACGGTCGCCAAAGCGCGCACTCAGAGCATCGCTCATAGCCACCGGCATCAGGCGTGGCAGGACATGGAGCAAGAAATCGACGGAGCTGTTCACGAGAAATTCCTATCGTGACCGCGCTCGGTGATCTGCTTATCGATCTCGACTTCTTCGATGTATGTTTTACTCTTCATGGAAACTCCTATTGGTGCGTCAGTTTGAAGCTGGAATGAATGTACAAACTTGCGTGCAATGCACGTTGAGACGCTTCGATACCGGAGATAACGATGCCTTCTTCTGCTAGCGATCAGGGATCGGCTCCCCCAGCGGGGCGACAGAATGTCGTGCATAGACTTTGGCCCTGAGATTGATGCCCAAGCAAGCACATTGACCAGACTTTGCTGGGAGCCTCACCGGTCATCCGGTATTAGCGCAGCATAGGCGTCAAGTCCGGATCGCCTTTGGCCAATGCGCGGCGATAAGCGGGCCGCTCGCCAATTCGAATTAGGTAGGCTCGTATGTGCGGGTATTGCTCAAGATCGAGCGGCTGGAAGAGACGCATGGTAGTTAGTGAAAAGACGATCATGATGTCTGCAGCCGTAAAGTTGTCGCCCGCCAGATAGGCGCTTTCGCCAAGCCTCGCTTCCACGAACGCCATCAACCGGTGCAGGCGCGCCAGAACCCATGCTTGCATTGAATTGTCCGAAGGCAATTTGAGATGGCTCAAGGCCATGAGACGACCCATCTCCGGCTGCAGGCTGCCATTGGAAAAATGGAACCAGTAGAGGAATTCAGCGTAGTCCGTTTGCTCGGGTCTTGGCCTGAGGCGGCCGCTACCATGCTTGACGATGATGTATTCAACGATGGCGGCCGATTCAGCCATCAGCAGTTCTCCGTCCTCGATCAACGGTGCTTCGCCAAGCGGGTGAAGTTGTTTGAGCTCGGGCGGCGAGAGGATGGTGATCGGGTCGCGCGTATAGCGCACAAGCTCGTAAGGAAGTTCTAGCTCCTCCAAGAGCCAGACGATACGTTCGGATTGGGAATGACCCAGATGATGAAGTTTCAGCACGTTGCTTCAATCGGTTGAATTCATTGGCATAGCTCGTTCGTGAGTGCCACGGCGAGCAGTGTCGCGTGAGGTCATGTGGCCGGCTGGATCGCCCTCGAAATCACCGAAGGCGTCACTCGACGTTGGGCTACCTGAGGCCCGCTCACTCAGAGCGACGCTGGGTTGGCTGCGGGGCAATGCGCCGCACCCTGCTCCGTGGCTATGCATCTCGATGCAGCCGGGGCAAGGTCAATACTTTGTGCCAAAGCTGATGAGATGGAATGCTACGGCGACCCAAAGGATAGACAGGGCACCTAGAGTGCGAAGTATTGCCCAGGTCCGCGCGAACCATGTCCTTCGGTGCATCCAAGAGCGACAGGCAACCCAGAAGGCAAGAGCCGCCAGACCCACGAACCCAACAGCGCTGGTGATTTCCAGAAGCCAGATCCAGCCATCCAAATTGGCTTCACCTTCGAGCGCTTGAAAGAGGAGCATCCATCCGGCGAGGGTGGCCATGGCCAGCCAAGCGAACCCGTGGATCAGTCTGTGGAGAGTGAGATCTCTGCCTGACAAAGCTATTGTTGCGCCATACCTTCGACGTGCGATCGCGCCAATCGGCCAGCCCAGTGCGGTGATCGCGATGATTCCGGCGCCCACGATGAAAGCCGGCATCAACCAGGCCGTATCTCGGTTCCAGGGCGCACGGTCCCAAACCTGAAATGGCGACACAGAGTCGACGCTCCAACGCACTACGTGTCCATCCACTACCTTGGCGCTAAGACGCTGCGGGCCAAGGGCGTCTTGCCATTGGAACGGCGCAACTTCAATCCATTTGTGCGGGCGCCCAGTAAGCTGGTCAGGCACCACAGGACGTCCGTCTTTATCTACATCGATATGAGGCTGGTCGAGAAAGTTCGCGAAATCGACAAAGTTGGTGAACGATCCGCGGCTCGGCAAATAGTTGCCAACCAGCATGTCCGCATGAGCCCGAGCAGTGGTTAGCTCAACCGGGGCACCATCTAGAGCTGGAAAGTAGCGATCCCCGAACGCCTGAAATAGGGCAAGCCTAATCGCGAAGTCCTGCGAATTCGCGCCCCTGCTGTTCATCGACACATATACCCCTACCTTCTGGGCCGGGAGCAGCCACAGGTAGGTGTGAAACCAGTTCAGATCTCCCCCGTGGCCGATAGCGCTGAGCCCGTTCACCTGTTGTTCGTAAAAACCAAGGGCCATGCGATTTAGGCCCGGCAACACAACATTGCTGGGCGTCAGCATCTCCTGCGCGGTTCGCGGCTGCAGAAGGCCGGAACCCTGGTTGAGCAAGGCGATCATGAATTTCGCCATGTCGTCTCCGGAGGCCGTCAGTGAGCCAGCGGGGGGCACGGGAACAAACTCGAACGGCTGGGCGTCCCCTGAAGCGGTCTGGTAGCCGCTCGCCATTAGTGGCGCCAGATTGGGCGGCAATGGCTGCCTGAAGGTCGAGTGGGCCATACCAAGCGGCTGAAAGATGTTGCGCTCGATATAGGCCTCAAACGGCATCCCGGAGATTCGTTGCACGATATAGCCGGCCAATGCGTTACCGTAATTCGAATAGGCTGGGGTGGTTCCCGGTTCGAATATGCGATCGGGCAGAATACTTTTGAGCTCTAAGTCCAAAGGAGGGTAGTCGACGGCCGATCTGATGCCGCCCTTATAGGCTTCACCGAACCCAGCTGTGTGGGTCATGAGATTTCGCATGGTGATGGGATGACCGTGGAACGGCGGTATCTTGAAATCAAGATAGCGGTTCACATCGGTGTCTAGATCGACCTTGCCTTGCTCGACCAACTGCATCACCGCTGTCCAGGTGAATAGCTTTGAGACGGACCCCGCGCGGAAGAGGGTGGAGGTCGGGTCGACGGCCTTGCGTTTTGCAATGTCTGCATAGCCGAAGCCCCGCTCGGTTAGTACCTGACCATCTTTGACGATAACCACCACCGCGCCGGCGATGTCATCTCGCTGGAGCGTATAAGGTACGAAACCGTCGAGCCATGCATCCGCGTCTGCTTTGGAGAGCTGGTGCTTGGACTGGCCGCTGGCAGCAACTGTCCCAACCGGGGCATTTGATAACAGCGCCGACGAAGCCGAAGAGTCGGTGATGCCGGGCTGCGCGGCGAGTGTCGAGGTGACCGGCATTGCTATCAGCAAGCCGGCGATCACTGCTACGAACCTGATCCCCGACCACGTGGCGGCCTTCAGAGTTCTGCCCGTGATGTGCATAGGCCTCGCTGTCACTTTGAAGCGATTGTTCATTGTTAAGTTCGTCTTTCGTACCTAATAAAGTCCACACGGAGGAATCGTCGCTGCAGCTTTGGATAACAAATAGCAATCGGGCTTGACTTCAGCCATCGGTTCTCCAAGTCTTGGCTGACCGGTCAGCTTCTCGCAAGTGCCAATCGCATCCACCTCGCGATTGCAATTCATGCGAGATCTGGGCAGACGATGGCCTTGATAACTTCCCCGCTCTCGGATGCGTGGACCGCATCTTCGATGTCGTCCAGCGCGTAATACCGCACGAGCTTGTCGAAAGGAAAGCGTCCTTGCGCCCACAGCTCCACGAGCTGGGGAATGAAGATGTCCGGAACGCTATCGCCTTCGATGATCCCGCGCACGGTCCGCCCGAATAGGACGCCATTCATATCCAAGGCGAACTCAGTGCCGAGAGGCGACACGCCAACCACGCCGCAGACGCCGGTCAATCTCAGGCTGTCGACAGCCTGGCGCGTGACCTTCGGCACGCCAGTGCATTCGAGTGCGAACTGCACGCCCTCGCCCGTGATCTCAGCGATCTTCTGCTGCGGACTCGTGTTGCCGGCATTGATCGTATGCGTCGCGCCGAGCTCGGCCGCCAGCTCCAGGCGGCGATCGTTCAAGTCGACCGCGATGATGGTGGTGCAACCCACCACACGCGCCGCCATCACGGCGGCCAGGCCCACCGAGCCGGTGCCGAAGATGGCGATGCTCGTTCCTGCGCCGGGCTTCAGTGCATTGATGACCGCACCTGCGCCCGTCTGGATTCCGCAACCCAGGGGGCCCATGAGTTTCAGCGGAACGTCCTTGCGAATCTTCACGACGTTGCGCTCGGATGCCAGCGCATGGCTTCCGAAGGACGACTGCGAGAAGAAATAGCCGCTCATCCGGTGGCCATCGTGGCTGCAGCACGGAGAACTCCCGTCCGGGCGGCCGCCCGAGAAGTTGCGCCCGTACAAGTCGACACAGTAGCCGCCTAGGCCACGCAGGCAGTTCGCGCATTTGCCGCAGGTGGCATAGGTCAGAACGACGTGGTCGCCGGGAGCGACCTTGGTCACCTTCGAGCCGGTCTTGAGAACGACGCCGGCGCCTTCATGGCCCAGCACCGCAGGCAGCGGGGTAGGGAAGTACTGGTCGCGCACCACGATGTCGGTGTGGCACACGCCGGTGCCGTGGATCTGCACGAGAACTTCGTCGTCGCGTGGTTCGTCGAGTTGAACGGTCTCAAGCCGGAAGGGGCCGGACTTTTCTCGTACGACGGCGGCTCGGATGGCAGGCATGTCTGTTGTCTCCTTGTGGATGGTCTGGTAGAAATCTCGGGTCGATTCAGGTGTCGAGCTGGTGCAGCAGCCGGCGCATGACCTTTCCGCTGCTGGTCTTGGGCAAATCTGCGACGAAGGCGAATGCCCTGGGCACCTTGTAGGCGGCCAAGCGTTCGCGGCAGTGGCGTTCGAAGTCGACGACGTCGCCTTTCGCGCCTTGTTTCAAGACGATGTAGGCCTTCGCCAGTTCGCCCTTGTCGGGGTCTGCAACGCTGCCGACCGCCACCATGGCCACGTCGGGGTGCTCGGCGATGACGCGCTCGAGTTCGGCCGGGTAGATGTTGAAGCCGGCCGTGATAACCATGTCCTTCAGGCGATCTACGATCGTGATGCAGCCGTCCTGATCGATCCTTGCCAGGTCGCCCGTGCGTAGCCAGCCGCCGGCGATGAGCGCCTCTGCGGTGGCCTCCGGTCGATTGACATACCCGAGCATATTGAGCCGGCCACGCATCTGAAGCTCTCCGACCTCTCCGATCGGCATCTCGCGCGTGGGCTCTTCGACAGAAGCGATGCGCGCCTGCATGTGCGGCAGTGCGACGCCGATCGATCCGAGTCGCCTGGGGCCGTAGGCGCTGTGCGTGGCGCCCAGGCCACCAAGCTCCGTCATTCCCCACAGTTCCAGCAATGGACAACCAAGGGCGGCCTCGACCTGTTCCATCTTGACCACCGGCATGGTCTGACCGCCGACGGTGCAGCGCGTCAGGCTCGATAGATCGCGGCGGGCGAGATCAGGCACGCCGAGCAGGTACATGTACATGGTGGGAACGCCCTCGAACATGGTCGCGCGGTGCTGCTCGATGCTGTCCAGCACTGCAACCGCGTCGAACGTTCGATGCATCACCAGCGTCATGCCCTGGGCGATGGCTGCGTTCATCACGACGTTGCCATAGACATGCGAGCACGGCAGCGCGGTGACGACCACATCACGCTCCGTGCGAACATGCATGGTCGCGGTCATCGCCGTGTTCAGCAGGATCGCCTCGTGCGTGAGCATGGCGCCCTTGGGATGACCGGTGGTCCCCGACGTATAGCCGATGGTGCTGAGGCTGTCGGCCGTGATCGCGGGCTCGTTCAAAGGTACCCGTTTGCCGTCCTCTATCAGCTCGTCGAAGGAGCGAACCCCGATGGGCAGCGACTCGCCAGCCTCATGTCCATGAGAGATCAGATGACGAAGCTTTGTCTGATGACGTACCGGCGCCAGCGCGGCAATCTTGTCGATCGTTCCGATAACGGCCACTGAGCCGCAATCGCTCATCGCATATGCAGCCTCTTGCGGCGTCAGCATCAGGTTGAGCGGGTTGACGACGCCCCCGATCTTCAGGACGGCGTAGTAGGCGATCAACCACTCCGCGCTGTTCGGCGCGTAGATCGACACCCGATCGCCGACCTCGATACCGAGTCCCTGGAGCCCGGAGCCCAGCCTGTCGCACGCCTCTTCCAGTTCCGTGAACGACCAGCGACGTTCCGCATGGATGAGCGCGATCTTCGAGCCGAAGCGCCGCGCGGCCTGTGTCAGAAGTTGGCCGATCGCGCGCTGCATCGGCAGGTTCCCGATCAACCCAGTGCCTTCTGCAGGGTGGTCTGCACATTGGCGTACTCGGCCAGGCCGTGGAGCGAGTTCTCGATGCCGATGCCCGATTGCTTGTGGCCGCCAAACGCGTATTCGGGCGAGAACACGTGTACGTGATTGATCCAGACCGTGCCGGCCTCGAGGCGGCCTGCGATCGAGGCCGCCTGCTTCAGGTCGTTGCTCCACACGGACGCGGCCAGGCCGTAGTTCGTGTCGTTCGCCCGTCGGATCACGTCATCGATATCGCTGAACTTGAGCAAAGGCAGCACGGGGCCGAAGGCCTCGTCGACGACGCATCGGGCGGTCTCCGGCGGGTTGTCGATCACCGTCACCGGGATGAAGTAGCCGCTGCCGTTTGATGGCTCGCCGCCGATTAGGAACTTCAAACCCTGCTCGCGTGACTCGGCGAGCAGCGCGCTGACCTTGTCGTACTGCATGCGGTTTTGCAGTGGGCCCAGTTCAGTGGTCTTGTCGGCGCCGTTGCCCATCTTGACCGTCTTGGCGTAGGCCACCAGTTCTCGTGCCACGTCGTCGTAGATGTCCTCGTGGATGTACATGCGCTTGCAGGCCACGCAGAACTGGGCGCTGTTGGCGAACGAGGCCCAGAAGAGATCCTTGGCCACCTTTTTCGGATCCACGTCCGGCATCACGATGGCCGGATCGTTGCCGCCCAATTCCAGCGTCAGCCGCTTCAAGTTGATCGCCGCGCTCTGCATCACCTTCTTGCCCGTGGCCGTGGAACCCGTGAACGCGATCTTGCCGATGCCCGGGTGCTCAGTCATCGCCTGGCCCAGCTCATTGCCGCCCGAGATGACATTCAGCACACCACGCGGGAACACATCTAGGGCCAGTTCGCCGAGCAGCAGCGTGCACAGCGGCGTGTAGGGCGACGGCTTGAGGACCATCGTGTTGCCGGCCATCAGTGCCGGCGCGATCTTCCACACCGCCAGCAGCACCGGGAAGTTCCAAGGCGTGATGCCGCCCACGACGCCGATCGGGGTATAGCGAGTCACGACCTGGTTATCGCCCTCGTTGCGTATGACCTCATCGGGCAGCGACTGCTTGGCGATCTCGCGACACCAGTAGACCGATCCACCAATCTCCCACTCGGCCGCTGCGCGGCTCTTGCCCTGCTCGCTGATCAGGAGGTTGATGAAGTCCTCCATGTTCTTCTCGATCACGTCGCCGAGCTTGCTGACCATCTGGCCGCGCTCTCGCACCGACGTCAGGCGCCACGCCTCGAACGCAGACTGCGCCGCCTCGACGGCGTTGTCGAGGTCCGCCTTGCTCGCAAGCGGGAATTTGCAGATCTCTTCTTCGGTTGCCGGGTTGATGGCTTCGCCGAGCTCAGCCGATTGAACTCGCCGGCCGTCGATGGTCAGGCTGTAAGGAACGTCGCGCATGGAGGTCTCCTGGAGTCAAGGTTCGTCAAGATGTCGAAAAACAGAACGCTTCCTGCTGGCTCGATTGACCATTGGCTGGACATGCCCTAAGTCATCAGGTTCGGCGGATGGCCCGATGGGCAGCGGGCCAGCGCCCTAACCCGCGGCGCGCTTTGCCAACTTGACAGCAGATGCGCGCGAATCTATATTAAACGTGTTCAGTTATCTTGTGAAGTCCGGTTACACATCGGCCAGCATCACTCTTCTTTGGGATGCGCGACGCATTCCTCCTAACTACTGGCGAGTGTCTGAAAGCCCGATGGCAAACCCAATTTCTCATCTGACGCCCGGAAGCGGCGAACAGCGCGCTGCGCCGAGCTGGTCCGCTTTTCAAGTGCCGCGGACAGTGCCGCCGGTGACCGGCGTTGCAGGAGCCGGCCCGCGCTCCGCGGCGCTTCGTGCTCGAACCAACGTCGTCCTGGCGGCGTTGTGCTTCATGGGGGCACTCCCCACCCTTCTGGCATGGGCTGGGGTCATGCCATCTGTACCGACCCTGCAGGCGTTCGGCTGGGGCTTGTGGCTTCCCGGCGCCGGCTTTGTCGCCGTGGGCGGATGGGCGCTGCTGCTTTTTCCGCTGACCTTGTGGCTGTTTCGAATCAGCCTGATTGCGTGGACGATGATTGGCATGCTGGCGGCGCCTATTGCAGTCTGGCTCATCGCGGCTGTGCTGGCCGGCTCGATGGCCGGCAGTTCCATGACACCCTACGCACCGTTGCTGGTGACGGTGTTGACCCTCGCAGCCGTTCTCAAGCGCATTCACGAAGTAGCGAAGAACACGCGCCGTGAATCCGCTCTGGGCGCGCGCCGCGCGTCGTATCTCGACGAAGCGATTGAAGCGCTTGATGCCGTTGTGCAACCCCGCGTGCCGCCTGCGCAGCGTGAACTGGACGTCCAGGATCTGCGCGCAGCGCGCTACTTGTTCGACCTAGCGCTGCAGCCCGTCGGAGAGTTCGAGGGGTTCACGCAAAAGGACAACTTCCAACTGGCAGCATTGCGCTATCAGCTGAACTACATCAGCTATGGGCTGGCGTCCCTGCAGTGCAAGTACACGCCAAATTTCCATGGATACCTCAATCGGGCGCAGCGCTTCGCCATCGAGTCACTGACATTGCCCCGCGTCTGTGGCTACTGGAAGTTGGAGAGCCTGTGGGGCAGCCTCAAATGGCACCCTGATCCGATTGGCACCCGTGACAATGTCATGCTGACTGGCTGGTCACTGATCGCCCTGTCGACCTACGCTGCGAATACGGGCGACCTGCGCTATCAACAGCCCGGTGCATTGCAGTTTCGCCCTTTCAAGAAACGCCCCATCGCCTATGGGCACGACACGCACTCGTTCACCCGGTCAGTGGTGACAAATTGGAGCGAGTGCGCGCTCTACTTGTACCCTTGCGAACCTTTCTGGTCGTTTCCAATCTGCAATACCCTTGCGTTCTGCGGCGTGGTTCCCTACGACCGGGTCAACGCCACCGATATCGCCATGCGCTCGCACGCGGCGTTCATCGAAGCGCTTGAAAGCGAATTTATGATGGCGGACGGCAACGTGCGCAGCATGATGTCGACTCTCACCGGCTGGATATCGCTCACGAAGCCGAGCACTCAGATCGACTTGGCATTCATGTTGTGGATGGCTCGCGCCGCAAACGCTGTGCATGCCGGCTATGCCAAGCGCTGGTACGCTCTTGCGCGCCACGAGTATCTGCTTTTGGACTCCGAGGGCAACCTTGGGCTGCGCGGCATCGAATGGGACCAGTGCTTCGACACGGGCAACTACGCCAAGACTCCAGGGTTCGTGCTGGCAAACATCGCGCTCGCAGCACGAGAGCACGGTGACGATGCAATGGCCGAGGCGGCCCTGCGCAAGGCCGACGAGTTGTTGGCGCGCATTGATGACCAGGACAAATTGGCCTACAAGAACATCTCGACGGGTGCAAATCTGAACCTGGCAACCGCGCGTTGGACTCGCCGCGAGGATTGGCATGATCTCGTCGTCCAAGGTCCGGACCCCGATTGCCTGAAGGGTCCGATCCTGAGCGAATGCGCTTATCCTGACGTCTTGGTCGCACGGGCTGTGAGCGATGGCGCTGGGCTGGAGCTCGTGCTTTACAACGGTGCCGCGCCAAGCTCACAGCCACTGCGCATCGAACGATTGCAACCGGGCCTCGCCTATTCAGTGAGCGGCGCGAATGAACTGGATTTCGTTGCCGACGACGCTGGTACAGCGCTGCTTACGGTGCCACTGGATGGCCGAACAGAGGTGCGAATTCAACGTCGGTCGGCTGCGCTGCAGTAGGCGAAGATGCCTTGCTGCATGCTCGGTGCGATGATCATTGGCCAGATGCTGGCGTTTTTCGAACGCACCCGTCGTCTATTCGGGCGGAATGCCGCCTATTCGACGGTTCGCCCTTTCCGCGTCACGCGATGGAGACGTTGGCTGCTTGCGACCCTTGCTGTCGAGATCCTGGCATTCAGCGCGCTCGCCTTGTCAGCAGAGCATTCGTGGCGGGCTCACGAGGAGCATATGCGCACGGCATTGCATGCGATCGAATCCGGCGCTGCAGCGCGCTGTGGCGCAGCGGCCGTCGCAGTTCCGCGCGAACGCGAGGAGATGATCCCAACAGTTCGTTGAATCACGGCGTGCGCGCAGTTTTGCGTCTGCGGCCACCCTGTGCAACCCAAGAATCCACGATCGTCTCCACGAGCGTGCCGATCAACGTCGGCAGATCCGACCATTCCATGGTGCGCGTCATCTGTGGAAATGCGATGGACCCATAGACAGACGCCATCAGCAGGTCAGCGGCCTGCCGTGACGGCAGTGGGGGGCTGGCAAATGTGATGAACAACGCATCCACCACCTCGTAGTGCAGCGCCAGGCTCTCCTGAACAACCTTTGACTGACCGAAGGTCAATCCTCCGATCCGGGCTACCGGCTGGGCCTGCATGCGCACCGGGAAAATGTTCATGAAATGATCCATGTGTGCGAGCCAATAGTCGGCCACTCCCACGAACAGCGTCTTGACGCGTACTTTTGGATCGCTGACTCCCTCCGTCAGGAGCCTCAAATAGTCCGTCGCTGCCTGCATGTCGTGCGAACGGATGTGAAAGAACAAATCTGCCTGACCTTCGAAGTATTGGTAGATTGCGGCTGGGGCGTAGCCGGCTGCGCTGGCGATCCGTCGCAACGAGACAGTGTCGGGTTCTTCTTCCGCAAACAGCTTTCGACCCGCGGCGATGAAGGCCTCGCGCACCTTGTCCTTGTCCTCCGGCGTCCGTGCCCGACGGAGCGTCGTGTGACTGTTTTTTCGAAATGCCATGAGAAGGGCTTCACTCCGTCGAGTTGATAGGCAAAAAATGGAAGTGTCGGAAAACAGGAGTCGGACACCGAACGGCACTTCAATCTCCTCGCCTATCGGAATCCAAACTCCTCCGGCGGGACATTGTCTTGCATTATCAACCGGCGACGGATGCGGCGACCACCAGACGAGCAGCGGACTCCTCGAGGCAATAGCCTCGTCTCGAACTCGAGCTTCACTGCGCGACCCAACGGGGGATATTGATGCCGTGCTCAACCTGCTTGAGGAGTTCCGTGGCGATGAGCGCGCATCGTCCAGTCCGGCCCGACATTGGTGACCGACGA
>Ga0302314_10015215_pt1 | contig 13090 bp, 11 predicted proteins | sample III_Palsa_N2_3_FD_200533 | JGI IMG/M metagenome (GOLD analysis project Ga0302314, IMG submission 200533) | Peat permafrost microbial communities from Stordalen Mire near Abisko, Sweden - III_Palsa_N2_3 | ecosystem: Environmental > Terrestrial > Soil > Palsa > Peat permafrost | place: Sweden...
GACCGACTCGGTCAGGCAGCGCCAGGTGCCGGACACGCCGGCGACCTCGGCCTGGCCGCCGAGCTTGCCCTCGGTACCGACCTCGCGCGCGACGGTGGTTACCTCGTCGGCGAAGGATGAGAGCTGATCGACCATCGTATTGATCGTGTTCTTGAGCTCGAGGATCTCGCCCTTCACGTCGACGGTGATCTTCTGGGAGAGGTCGCCCTGGGCGACGGCCGTGGTCACCTGTGCGATGTTTCGCACCTGATCGGTGAGGTTGGCCGCCATGAAATTCACGGAGTCGGTGAGGTCCTTCCAGGTACCGGCCACACCGGGCACGGCCGCCTGGCCACCGAGCATGCCCTCTGTGCCGACCTCGCGTGCCACGGTGGTCACCTGCTCGGCGAACACTCGCAGCGTGTCCGTCATCGAGTTGATCGTGTCGGCCAGCGCCGCAACCTCACCCTTCGCCTCAACCGTGATCTTCTGGCTCAGGTCACCCTGCGCCACCGCCGTCGTGACCTGCGCGATGTTTCGCACCTGATCTGTCAGGTTTGCCGCCATCAGGTTCACGTTCTCCGTGAGGTCACGCCAGGTACCGGATACGCCGGCGACCTCGGCCTGGCCGCCGAGCTTGCCCTCGGTACCGACCTCACGCGCTACGCGTGTCACCTCGGCGGCGAACGAGCGCAGCTGCTCGACCATGGTGTTCACGGTGGTGCCGATGCGCAGGAACTCACCCTTGACCGGCTGGCCGCCGATCTTGAGTGCCATCTTCTGGGTCAGGTCGCCCTCGGCAACGGCGACGATCACGCGGGCGACCTCTGTTGTGGGTCGCACGAGGTCATCGATCAGCGCGTTGAGCGAGTCGACGCTGCGTGCCCATTCGCCGTCGGCCTCCGCGAGCGAGAAACGTTCTGTCATGCGGCCTTCGCGACCGATGATCTTGCCGACGCGCGAGATCTCACGCGACATACGGTCGTTGCGATCGAGCAGCTCGTTGAATGCGCGTGCAACCTCGGCGAACTGAGGGTCGCCGTTGGGCGTCAGGCGAACGGAGAAGTCGCCGGTGCGCGCGGCGCGCAGCGCCTCGAGCAGCTCCGAGAGGTCCGTGCGGCCCTGGTGTTCGCCGGGTTCAGCGACCACGCTCCCGTTGCCGCTTGTGTCCGCCGCCGTGCCGCCGGCAGCCGCCGTCTTGCGCTTGGGTTTGCGGGTGGGGCTGCTTGATTCAGGGTCTCGAACTTGAATCGCCATCGCAGTTTCCTCTCTACGTCCTATGTGAGATGGGCCGCGACCCCCGCGCGCGACGCCAGGCGTCGGACGGCTACCCGCCGGCCGGCGGGTCAAACATAAAAAGTTTCTAAAGCGATATTCAGACGGCGGGCTCGAAGGTCGGCGCGTCCACGAGGCCGCGCTCGCGCAGCACCGGCAGCACCCCCTCGCCGAACGCATACGCCTCCTCGACGTGCGGATACCCGGAAAAGATGAACTCCTCGATCCCGAGTTCGTGGTACTCCGCGATGCGATCCGCCACCTGCGCGTGGCTGCCGACAAGCGCCGTGCCGGCGCCGCCCCGCAGCAGACCCGGACCCGCCCACAGGTTGGGATAGACCTCGAGCTCGTCACGGCTGCCACCGTGTAGGGCCTGCATGCGCTGCTGGCCGGTGGCGCTGGCGTGGGTCATCTTCGTCTGCGCTTCGGCGATCGCGTTGTCGTCGGCGTCCGCGATCAGCGCCGCGGCGGCAGCCCACGCCTGCTCGGCGGTATCGCGGCTGACGACGTGCAGGCGGATCCCGTGCCGAAGTTCGCGCTCGCGGCCGGACTCATCGGCGAGCCCGCGGACCTTTTCGAGATGCTGTTCGAGCTGCGGCGGCGGCTCGCCCCAGGTGAGGTAGACGTCCGCGTGCTTGGCGGCGACTCGCAGCGCCGCATCGGATGAGCCGCCGAAGTAGATATCGGGCGGCTGATCGACCGCGAGCGCCGTCGCACCGTCGGCCCACAGATGGCTGCCGCGGAAGCTGAAGGGCTCGCCGCTCCAGGCGCCGCGGAGGATCGTGAGGAACTCGTCGGTGCGGGCGTAGCGCGCGTCCTTGTCGAGGTCATCACCGAAGCGACGCTGCTCGACGTCATTGCCGCCGGTTACCACGTTCAGAAGCAGTCGCCCACCGGTGTGGCGCTGGAAGGTGGCCACCTGCTGGGCGGCCAGGGTCGGGTGGATGCTGCCAGGACGGAAGGCGACGAGGAACCGAAGACGCTCGGTCATCTGGCTGAGTGCAGCGCAGGTGATCCACGAGTCGTCACACCAGGTACCCGTTGGGGTGAGCGCGGCGTCGAACCCGGACTGCTCGGCAGCACGCGCGACCTGACCGAGGTATGCGAGCGTCGGCGGCCGGTGCCCTGGGCGCGCCGGCTGGCTGTGGGTCAGCAGATCAGTCTGGGAGGAGTCACCCGCAAGCAGCAAGGTGCGTCCGTCGCCGTGGGTTGGCAGATACCAGTGAAGCTTGATTGCCATCGCACCTCCATCTCGCGCGCGGGTTACCCACTACCCGAACGGGTAATGGGATTCCGTAGCCCGTAAACTCTATCGAAACAGTTGACTATCGTGAGCCCATGCCCTCCACACTCCACCTCAACGCCTTCCTCCATGACATCGGCCACCACGAGGCCGCGTGGCGGCTGCCGGAGTCAAAGCCGTTCGACACCGTCAACATCGATCACTACGTTCGCCTGGCGCGCATCGCCGAAGCAGGCACGTTCGATTCGATCTTCTTCGCCGACGCACCCTCGCTCCAGAACGACCCGCGCTACCGCCCGATCGGGATCCTCGAGCCGACGACGCTGCTGGCGGCACTGGCCGTCAGCACTGAGCGGATCGGACTGATCGCCACGGCGACGACGAGCTACGGCGAGCCCTACGACCTGGCGCGCCGCTTCGCCTCGGTCGACCACATCAGCGGCGGGCGGGTCGGCTGGAACGTCGTCACGACCGCCACGCGTGACGCCGCGCTGAACTTCGGGCTCGACGATCGCGCGCTTCACGCCGACCGCTACGAGCGCGCCGAGGAGTTCGTCGAGGTCACCAAGAAGCTGTGGGACAGCTGGGAGGATGATGCGGCTATCGGCGACAAGGACACCGGGATCTTCGCCGACGCCGGCAAGATTCACCGGATCGACCATCAGGGGCGCTATTACCGCGTCGCCGGACCGCTCAACGCCCCGCGCTCACCACAGGGCCACCCGCTATTGGTGCAGGCCGGCCAGTCGGAGTCCGGCAGGCAATTCGCTGCGCGTCACGCCGAAGCGGTGTTCACCACCCAGCGCTCACTGGCGGACGGGCAGGCCTTTTACGCGGACATGAAGCGCCGTGCCGTCGAGGCTGGACGCCGGCCCGAGCAGATTGTGATCCTCCCCGGAATCGTGCCGATCCTGGGCTCCACCGAGGCTGAGGCGCGTGAACGCGAGCAGGCGTTCGACGCACAGATCATCCCGCAGTACGGCCTACTGCAGATCTCCAAGTACTTCGACGTCGACCTCACTGGCGCCGACCTTGACGCGCCGCTGCCAGAGGTTCCAGACGAGGATCAGATCGAGGGCTTCAAGAGCCGAGCGAGCCTGGTCGCGAACCTCGCCCATGGCGAGAACCTCACCGTTCGCCAGCTGCTCGCCGAGCTCGGTTGGGGCCGCGGTCACCGCTCGCTCGTGGGCACCCCCGAGCAGCTCGCCGACGACCTCGAACTCTGGTTCCGCCAAGGCGCCGCCGACGGCTTCAACATCATGGCGCCGGCGCTCCCCGGTGACCTCGAGACGTTCGTTGAGCATGTGATCCCGGAGCTGCGCCGGCGCGGGCTCTTCCGTCACGAATACGAGGGCGCAACCCTGCGTGAGCACTATGGCCTCGAGCGTCCACAGAGCCAATACGCCGAGCATGAGCTTGCCATCACGGTATGAGCTGAGCCCTGAGCTGAGCCGCCGTGGCGTCAACGCGCTCGTGCTCGAGCAGCACGCGGCGACGCGCATCGGCTTCGGCTTGCTGCTGCGCAGCCAGCCCTGGATCGGCCGTTGTCTGCTGAGTCGGGATCGCTCCGAGGCGGTGCTGCTGACAGAACGTGCGAAGCCCGACATCGCGATCGTCGACGTGACCGACGCGGGCGCCTTCGTCAGCGCCTACATCGCGCCGCTGCGCCAGGCGCGGCCGGTGATGTCGCTGCTGCTCAGCACGCGTGAGCACGACTCGCCGGCGCGGACGCCTGTCCTGCCGGTCGGCGCGGCCGGACTGATCACATCCGACCATACCGTCGAGGAGGTGGTCGAGGCGATCAAGCTCGCGCTGGCCGAGCAACCGATGCCGGCGCCCAGCCATCGTCAGGACCGCTTCGAACTGAGCGCGCGTGAACACGACGTGCTGATGCTGCTCACGACCGGCGCCACCAACCGCGAGATCGCTGCGACGCTGCATGTCAGCGCCGAGACGGTCAAGAAGCACGCCGCGGCGCTCTACCGGAAGCTCGGGGTGCGCAACCGCACCGAGGCCGCGCAACTCGCCCCCGAGATAGCGGCCTGACAGCTGCAGCGGCGTGACGCCTGCAGCGGTGGTCCCCGGCCAGCGGGCCGGGACCACCGAGTTGGCGCTCAGAAGGACGCCAGCTGTTCGGCGCGCGGCGGCTCTGCTACGTCGGAATATTGCGACGCGTCACCCTTGAGAGCAAGGCTCGGGAGCCCGTCGAGTCCCACAGGAATGTCGCCGGCGAGAGTGATGCGGTGCATCAGCCGCGGGTGGTCGTCGTAGTCAGCGACGGCGTAGTGCTGGGTCGCGCGGTTGTCCCAAATCGCAATGTCGCCGGGCGCCCACGTCCAGCGGACGGTGTTCTCCAGACGGGTGATGTGACGCTGGAAGACGTCGAACAGCGCTCTCGCGTCAGGCTCCTGAAGCCCAACGATGCCGCGCACGAAGTGACCCAGCACGAACGCGGGCTCACTCGTCTCCGGGTGCACGCGAATGACCGGGTGCTCAGCGATGAAGTCGAGCTGCTCGAACTCCTCGCGGTACGCCTGCTCCTTGACGTCGACGCCACCGATGCGCTCCTCACCGCGGTGACCGGCGTAGTCGTAGCGGTTGGAATGGACCGCGCGCAGGCGCTCGGCGAGCGCCTTGAGCGGCTCCGGCAGCGTCTCGTAGGCACGCACGGTATTGGCCCAGACCGTGGTTCCGCCGTAGGGCGGCAGCGTCACCGCACGTAGCACGCTGATCGCGGGAATCCGGTCGACGAAGGTGACATCGGTGTGCCAGCTGTTGGCCTTGCCCTGCTCGGAATCGATCGGCAGCACGGCCGCGCCGTCACCCGCGACCGTCGGATGAGGCTTGGTCGGCGTGCCGAGCAGCTTTGCGAAGCGCAGTTGCGTGTCGTCGGCTCCGATCTGCTGTCCGCAGAGGAAGATCACGCGATGGCGCAGCAGTGCCCTGCGGAGCTCGCGGACAACCTCCTCCGCGAGCTCCCCATCGGCCACGACACCTCCGACTTCGGCCCCGATGTTGCCGCCGATCTTGCGAACCTCGATGTGCTCGTAGTCACCGGCATGCGTGTCATTACTCATCAGTCACCTCAGTTGAGTGTCGTGTTGTGTTGGTATGGGTGTTACTTCTTCTTCTTTTTGCCCGTCGTCGCGACGGTCGACCACTTGCCCGTGACCGAGTCCGAGAAGGCACTCGTCACAAATGAATCGATGTTGTACTTGGCCGGGATCTCCCCCGCGGAGGAGAACGCGTTGACCAGGTCCTGCTCCTGGACGACCGTGGCGCTGGTGACCGGAATCGGCGTCGCCGGATCATCGAGCGTCGCCTGCGACATCACGTCGAGCGGCAGCGCGGTCGCGGCGGCCCAGGACACGGCCCAGTAGTGCGGATGCGTCTTGACCCACACGTAGGCCTTGTCGAGCTCCGTCAGGTAGTCACGGATCGCAAGCACCTTCTTCGGGTTCTTGAGAGCCGCCTCGGAGGCGACCTGGTAGGAGTACGGGCTGCCATAGGAGTCACCGCCGGCCAGCACGCGCATACCATTGGCCTCGGCATCCTCAACCCACGGAGACCAGGTGTCGAAGGCGGCGACGTCATTGTTCTCCACCGCCTCCAGGCCGGCTGCGCCGGAGAGGTTGTCGAGCGTGACCTGGCTCGGGCTGATGCCCGCCTTCTTCAGCACCGTGTAGAAGTGGTAGTCAGCCGAGGTACCCGTACCGACGGCGATGGTCTTGCCCACGAGCTGGCTGACCGACGTGATCGGCGAGTTGTTCGGGACGAGGAGTGCCGCGTTGCTGTACGCGGTCTTGAGGGCGCCGACGATCACTTCCTTGGAAACGGGATCGGCGAACACCGGCGGAGCGTCGCCAACGCCGCCGATGTCCAGCGAGCCAGAGGAGATCGCCAGCAGGATCGGGGGACCGGAGGTGAAGTCCGACCACGAGACATGAAGTCCGTCCCTGAGCACTCCCGAGGTGCCGGTTTCCTTGATCAGGCCTGCGGCCTCGAGCACGGCCTCAGCACCGGTACCGGCCTGGTCACCGACGTTGAGGACGACGCCGCCCAGCTTTGTGGCCGGCGCGACGGCCTTGGCCGATGGAGTGGTGGCTGACGCCGCCACGTGCGGGCTCTGGTGCGCGTCGGCCTGGGCTACTGCGAGCCCGGCGGCGATCGCCACGGATGAAATTCCGGCTGCGAACCCCAGTGTTGCGCGGCGTTTGCGAGATACTCTCAATGCACTGCACCTTTCGAATAGACGCCAAGCTCAGCGAGCAGGCGGTTGCGTTTCCCGACCAGGTCGGGGTGGTCGTGGTGACGGGGACGAGTGAGCGAGATGTGCTCCTCGTACGCGATTCGCCCGTCGGCCAGCAGTACGACGCGGTCGGCCAGAGCCAGCGCCTCGTCGACGTCATGAGTGACGAGCAGGATCGCGGGGCGGTGCCGCGCCCAGAGCTCGAGCACGAGCTGATGCATCGTCAGGCGGGTGATCGCATCCAGCGCCCCAAACGGCTCGTCGAGGAGCAGCAGCTCCGGTTCCCGCACGAGGGCGCGGGCCAGAGCGACACGCTGTGCCTCGCCGCCCGAGAGCGTGAGCGGCCAGGCACGGAGATGGTCGCTGAGTCCGACCTCGGCGAGTGCCAGTTCGGCGATCTGCAGGCGGTCCTCGCCGCGCAGCCCCAGCGCCACGTTCTCACGCACGCGCTTCCACAGCAGCAGCCGAGCGTCCTGGAAGGCGACGCTGACACGCCCCGGCACGGTGAATTCTCCGCTGGCCCCGCTGTCGAGACCGGCGAGGATTCGCAGCAGCGTAGACTTGCCGGAGCCGCTGCGGCCGATCAGGGCAACTATCTCACCGCCCTTGACGGTCAGATCAAGGTTGTCCAGAACACCACGTCCAGGGCGACTGCCGATGTTGCCGAAAGTGCGCGTCAAGCCACGGACCCTGACCGCCTCCACGCTCGAGCCGGTGGAGCTGAAGTTGGCGTCGTCGAGGGTGACGCTCATGCCGCCACCAGATCCGTCCGCCAGGCCATCGCCCGGCGCTCGATCGCTCGCACGATCGCGTCGGTCAGCAGGCCGAGCAGCGTGTACACGGCCAGCGCGACGAAGATCACGTCGTTACGCAGGAAGTTCTCGGCCTGGTCGATCATGGCGCCAAGGCCGGTGCTGGCGTTGACCTGCTCGGCTACGACCAGCGCGAGCCAGGCGGTGCCGAGGCTCTGACGGAGGCCGACCAGCGCCTGGGGCATCGCCCCCGGCAGCACGATGTTCAGTAGGCGCTCTTTGCGGGTGAGCCCGAGCACTCTGCCGAGCTCGTACAGGCGCCCGTCGATCGAGCGGATCCCCGCATAGAGATTCAGATACAGAGGGACGGCAGCGGCGAGCCCGACGAGGATCACCTTCGGCAGCTGGCCGATGCCAAACCAGACGATGAACACCGGCACGAGGCCGAACAGCGGCAGCATCCTGATCATCTGAGCGAGTGGATCGATCGCCGCATCGCCGATGCGACTGAGACCGGCGGACAGCGCCAGCAGGACCGCGATCGCCCCGCCTGCGGCGAAGCCCATCGCGAAGCGCTCCACCGAGGCCAGGAGCGCCGCCTGCAGACTTCCGAAGGCCGGAATCGGATGGACCGCCAAGTTGTACGCGGTGGTCACCACCATCGACGGCGGCGGCAGCTTGTTCGGATCGATCAGTTTGAAGACATGTGTGAGCTGCCAGATCACGAGCAAGACCAGCGGGCTCACCCATCGATACCAGGCGCGCCGACGGGTCTTCGACTTTGGGCTGCCCACGCCGAGCGTCCTCCGAGCCGGCGCCGGGCTCTCAACCGTCGCCATCGCAGGGCCGAGCCCGGCAATCGGCGGTGCCTCGGTTTCGGTCGCACTCATCGCGAGCTCCTCATCAGCCGGGTGTTCCTTTCTCGTGATCGCAGCCGGCCGGGTACCGCCCGCGACACGAGTTGGTGTAGCAGGCGTTCCTAGAAACTCAATCGACTTAGTTGGGATTAGTACCCGTTCGGGGCAGTGCGACCGCCGAGCGGCCATCCACCCCTGGGCGCCGAGGCGAGAGCCCGGTCAGGGCTCCCAAGCAGAATCCAGCGCCGACTGGTGGTCGCTACCATCGACGCATCTGCGCCCGTAGCTCAGCTGGATAGAGCGTCGGTCTACGGAACCGAAGGTCAGAGGTTCGAATCCTCTCGGGCGCGCTAGAAGAATCCTCGCTTTTGCGGGGATTTTTTGCTTAAGCGACCGGCTCTTTGCTGAGCCTCGTCCGCTTGGATACCACCTCCGGCTACCAAGCGTGCCCTGGAACGCACAGCACCATGTAGCTGTCGCTTCGGACGCGCGATAGGCTCGCCAAATGTTCACAGTTGGTGCAGATCTCCGGCGTTAGCGCGTGTGACCGGCGGGACCGTAGCGGCGCTTTGTCTTGCGGCCGTATCGACGACGCTCACGAATCTCGCCTACTTGCAGGAGCACGATGCCGCGGCGAAACTGCCCGTTTTGTCGATGCGCCGGCCGTGGTATTCCGCGCGGCTACTGCTCGACGATCACAGCTGGCTCCGGGGATTTTCGTTAGAGACCGGAGGGTTCCTGCTCTATGCCGGCGCACTCGCGTTGGCATCGCTCGCGCTGGTGCAGAGCATCGCGGCAGGCGGCATTGGCGTGCTGGCATTCGTGTCCTCACGGATGACCGGCCGTGGCCTTGGTTCGCGGCGGCTCACCGGGGTGCTTCTGTCGACCCTCGGGCTGCTTGCTCTCGCGGTATCGCTGACCAACGGCCGCACAGAAGGCGTCCACGGCACGTCTGCCGGAATCCTGGTATGGCTGGGAGTGACGGCTGTGGTGGCACTCGCGGTGCTGACGACCGGCCGACGCTTCGGGTCGCCGGCGGTCGCGCAGGGGATCGCGGGCGGTCTGCTGTTCTCGATCGGTGACATCTCCACAAAGCTCGCCACCGAGGGTGGAGTGCGGACCGCGTTCATCGCGACGCTAATCCTTGGCTATCTGCTCGGCACGTCCCTGATCCAGATGGGCTACCAACATGGCAACGCGCTAACCGTCGCCGGCTTGGCCACTCTGCTCACGAACGCTGCACCGATCGTCTTTGGAACGGTTGTACTCAAAGAGCCTGTGCCACCGGGAATCTGGGGTCCGTTGCGGATCCTCGCGTATCTCGCGGTCAGCGCCGGCGCGATCCTCCTGACCACACCCGACAGACCGGCAAACCAAAAGCCGGCCACGGCACCCTCGGCCCCCGGCTAGCGTCTCTGACACCCTGACGCCCGTAACAAAAGAAATGCCCGCAGCCGCGCGTGTGGCTGGAAGTGCGACCGATCGGCGCAAGCGTCGATCAAGGCGCACGCAGCAGCGGCACGACGTCGCCCTGTACGCGAGCGAGAGCTTCGAGTGGATCAGCTCCGATCGGAATGAAGACCACTGCATCTGCCCCAGCACGATGCAGTTCGTCCAGACTCTGCGCACAGACGGAGGCTGTTCCCACCACAGCGACAGTTGAAAGCATCCCAGCCGTGATCGCGCTGGAGTCGGGAAGGCCGCCGAGCTCGTAGAGACGGGGATAGAGCTCGCGACCTCGCCAGTCCCGAACCTCGCCTAGCAATGCCTCTTCGGCAGCCCGGTCGCTATCCGCGATGCTCAGCCACGAGTAGATGATTAGCGGACTCTCTGGAGCGAGCGACCGACGCGCCCAGCGCACGGCCTCCACGCCCGTGCCCTCTGGCATCAGCAGGCCGAAGCCTAGGTCGACCGCCACCCGCAGACCCATTTCGCCTGTGGTTCCGATTAGTAAGCCGGGCTCAGACTCCGGCACCTGGTCGAGCCGGACGCGATCGAGGAATATTTGCGAGTCGCTGCTGATTTGCTCGCCACGGAGAAGCCGCGAGACCACGTCGGCGACGTCACGCAGATACGCGACTCGGTTCTTGGGCCGCGCTCCGATTTGGCGCATCCAGTCCTCGACGCCGTGGCCAAAGGCGATGTCGAGTCGTCCCGGGTACAGATGGGCGAGCGTGGCGATCTCCATTGCTGTCACCGCGGCGTTGCGCATGCCCACCGGAAGCAGCCCGATTCCCACGGAGGTCCGAGACATCCGCGTGAGCGCGAGCCCCGCGACGGAGAACGCTCCATGAGCAAAGCAGTCCTCGGCAAACCAGAGTTGATCGAATCCGAGTCGATCAACCTGATCCACAAAATGAGGTAGCTCACCTATTGGTGTTGTCGGGGAGAACATCGCTCCCAGCTGCAGCTGACTCCTCACTCTTCCCAAGCTGATCGAGAGTATGACGTTACGTCTACGACCCCTGAGCCCGCACGCGCGGGTGGCAGAGGCCCGACCGTGGCCTGCAATTCGTTGCCGGCACCTATGCGCAGCTCGACGGAAGAATCCGCGTGATGTTGTTTTGCAAGTCGACCGATGAGGTTCGGCACGTTTTCCCGTTAGACATAGTGAGCGTTGATGCGAGCGGCCGAAAATGACAAGTCCGAGGTACGTGTACTACTGGCCCGCGCACAAGCGGGCGATGAGCGAGCGTTCCGGGAGCTGGTTGAGCCGTATCGCCGTGCACTGCAGATCCACTGCTATCGGATGCTCGGCTCCCCGGACGATGCTGAGGACATAGTCCAAGAGACGCTCTTGAGGGCGTGGCGGGCACTCGAACGATTCGAACTTCGCGCCTCGGTCAAGACCTGGCTGTATCGGATCGCCACCAACGCCTGCCTTGATGAGATCGAGCGGCGCGGAACGCGCCCTGAAAGAGTCGAACCATTTCCCTCTGAGCTTCACGATCAGGCCGCGTCGCCGATCTATGACCCCGCCGCACGGTATGCGCTGCGAGAGGGAATGGAGTTGGCGCTGTTGTCGGCAATCCAGCTACTTCCGGGCCGCCAACGCGCGGTACTGATCCTGCATGACGTGCTGGGCTGGACGGGACCGGAGGTCGCGACCTTGCTTGACGCGACCGTCGCGTCGGTCAACAGTGCGTTGCAGCGGGGGCGCGCAACGATCGACGCGGCGCTGCCTGAGCGCGCGACCGCACCGGTTGACGCAGCCGAACACGTGCTGTTACGGCGCTACGTCGAGGTCTGGAACTCCGGCGACATCGACGGCCTTGTCGGGCTGCTGCGCGAGGACGCTGTAGTTCGGATGCCGCCCTGGCCCGACTTGGTCGGGGCGCGTGAGATTGTGACGTTCATGCGAGACATCGACGCAGGCGGAGATTTCGCACGATTGCGGCTAACACCGTCCTGGGCCAACGGTAGACCCACACTGATCGCGCAACATATCGCTACCGATGGAAGTATCCATCCCCACGGTGTATTGGTGCTTGAGACGCACGCCGGGCGGATAGCGGGATATGACGCGTTCATCGGTTCAAAGTTCCTGCCTTTGTTCGGATTCCCCTCCGTGCCGACAGGCGCCCCCGAGCTCTAGAGCAGCCGTCAGCTCGACGCGCTACTTCGGTCGATGCCTCACATGCAGGCAGCGCTGGCATTGGGGCCGCTACTGGTCCCGCTGCCGGTGATTGCGCTCGGCTCTGACCCAAAAAATGAGCGATCCGTACAGGCTCGAGCCGAGATGCGCTGGGGACCGATGAGGTTCAGCTCTGCGCGGCGTTAACCACACACCGCCCTCATGAGCGCAGGAATCCGGAGACTCGTCATACCGCGCGGCCGCATCAATCGAACTACAGGAGGACCTCGGTGAGTACTGCCAAGAGCGGTCGCAGCGCGACTATCCGTCGTGTGGCACGGGACGCAGGCGAAATAGCTGTCGCAGACTACGACGGTGATGAACCCGCAATCGTCGCTATGCATGGCTTCCCGGACCGGCGTTCCATCTACGAGCCACTCGCCGACCGGCTCGCCGGTAGGAGGGTCTTGGCGCTGGATTTTCTTGGCTGGGGAGACTCGGACAAGCCGCTTGGTCACGCATACACCGCGGCGAGCCTCGAGGCCGACCTCGACGCAGTGGTTTCGGAACTCACTGCCGATCCGGTAGATCTCGTGGCGCACGACGCATCCGGGCCTACGGCGATCAACTGGGCGCTGCGAAGCCCGCAGCGCACTAATCGGTTGTTACTTCTCAACACGTATTACCACGAGCAACGGAACGCCTTGCGTCTCCCTGAGCTGATCGAGCTGTTCGCCAACCCGGCCACGCAGCGCCTAACGACCACTCTCGCGAACGATCATGGATTGCTACTCCTCGCCTTTGCGTGGCAGGGCCTCGATTTCCGGGCTAGGCACCAGCGAAGTATCGGTCAGAACAACGCGACGGTCGAAGCGCTCCGCGCCTTCGAGCGGCCCGTGCTGGTCGCCTTCGGCCAGCACGACCCGTATCTCTCTCCCGCGGTCGCACGAGCGATAGCCGGACTTTTCCCAAGTCCGCGTCTTGAGCTTCTCGACACGGGCCATTGGCCCCAACTAGAGCTCCCCGATCGCCTGGCCGAGCTCTTGCTCGATCGCTCCATCTTCACGACGTGAGGGACGATGGGCGCTGATGGCAGGGAAGAATCGTGATGGCGCTCGGTCGTACCACTCACCAAAGAGCGGTCTCGCCGCGTCATGAGCT
>Ga0302314_10015216_pt1 | contig 13090 bp, 17 predicted proteins | sample III_Palsa_N2_3_FD_200533 | JGI IMG/M metagenome (GOLD analysis project Ga0302314, IMG submission 200533) | Peat permafrost microbial communities from Stordalen Mire near Abisko, Sweden - III_Palsa_N2_3 | ecosystem: Environmental > Terrestrial > Soil > Palsa > Peat permafrost | place: Sweden...
GGGGGTTCAGCTTTCGCTTAAGGTTCGGGATGCTAAGTGTCCTGTCTGGAAGTTGCCCATGCGGGACGAGCGGCAGGCTAAGCAGTGGAAGAGGGTTTTTGGGTTGGCTATTGAGCAGAGGCTTTGATTTTTTTGCCTGCGCGGCGCTTGTCCGTGTTCCTGCGGCGTTGGCCTTTCCTTGCTTTGTTAGTGGTTTATTAGCTTCGCCCCTGTGCGGGGCAATTCTACCCCTGCGCTGAGTTGCACGGACATGCGTAACTCAACAAAATCAAGCCCTTAGGTTGCGCGGCGGTGTTTGGGCATGCAGGGAGTTCCATACGGAAATTCCCCTAAATTCCCCCTACGCTCAAACCGTGCAGCCTGTTTAACAGGCAAACAGCGAGGGCAGAGCCATGCAGCGTTACACCATCAATCGTGACTTTCTGGAAAACATCCGCCAGGCGGGAGGCACGGGCAAATATCAGGAATACGCTGACGCAGCCCTGCGCGGCTTCGGCGTGAAGGTCACCCCTAAGGGCGGCGTTACATACTACTACCGCTGGTCTAGCCCTAACGGCAAGCACCCGCGCAAGACGGTCGGCCACTATCCGGCGATTGCTCCCAGCGTGGCGCGCGAGCTTGCAAAGAAAATGGGCGCGACGCTCGACCGCAGCAGCGATGATGACGTGACCCTGCTCACGAAACAGGCCGCACGCGCTGTGACCGCCGAACGGCTCAAGGCGGTCCCGACTGGGGGGGAGTTCCTGACGAAAACGTACGCCGATTATTTCGTCGGCAAGTCGCGGAACAAGGAGCGTGCAAAGCGGACGATCGCTGACATCCGTGAGCATTTTGCAGATATCCTCGGCAAGGCTCTCAACGAGGTTTCGCGCGATGACCTCATGCAATGGGTTACGACCGAACTGGCGCGGGTGAAGAAGCCCGCCACCGCCTCTGCCCCGGCGCAGTACATGAAGCCTGCTACCGCTAACCGGAAAATGAATGCGCTACGCGGCCTACTGACCAATGCCTACGAACGGAAAATCATCAAAGAGAATCCTGGTCAGGGGATCGAGAAGGAGGACGAAGGCTCAGGCGTGGTGCGCTGGCTCAAGCCTGACGAAGAATGTCGGCTCCGCGTCGCGCTGGACGAACGCGAGCGAAGCATCCGGCTTGACTGGAAACGCATCAATGCGGACCCCCGCTTTCATGACGTTTTCGAACCTCATCATGCGTTTGTCGATTTTCTGAAACCTGCGGTGCTGTTCGCACTCAACACCGGCTTGCGACGCAAAGAGCAGCTCACCCTGCGGTGGGATGATATCGACCTCTACGCACGCACAGTCACCGTCCGCAGTGAAAACTCAAAGGTAAACCGCACCCGAGTTGTCCCGCTGTCCGCCGAGGCGTTCGAAGTCATTCGCGAGTGGCACGCACAGTGCTTCCAGGACAACGTGCATCCGATCCACGTTTTCACGAACGCTGCGGGTGAGCTTCTGCGTGCAATCTCGCAATGGTCCGACCTGCTAAAGGCCGCGAAGATCACCGGATTCCGCTGGCACGACCTGCGGCACTCCTTTGCGACGCGCGCCGTGCAACATGGTGTTCCGCTGGATGTGGTCAGCCGCTGGATGGGTCACAGCCGCATTGAGCAGACGATGCGCTACGCGCACCGCGATGCCGACTTCAACGCCCGCGCGATTGCTGCACTGGATCAAGCCCGCGTACACGCCGCACAGGCCGCAAACGATGCCACGCAGCGGGCCGCGTGACGTGCGGAAGCGTTTCACCTAGTCGAGTAGTGAGCGTGCCAATCGCGCAGATACGATGGGCAACATGCCATCTTGATTGACCCTATCGAACGAAGCGATCGGCCGCGCATGGATGCTGCGCGCGGCGATTCCAGCGGCGCGCGTGCTGGATGCGGCGCTGATCTCATTCCACCTCGCTATCCTCGTCCTCTGGTTCGGTCGAGGCAGATTGGAAAGCCTTGCCTTGGGTGATCTCTAGGCCGTCTCGATAGAGCATAGGCACCTTCCAACTGGTCTTTATCTCCTCTAGAAAACCGACCTCTACGAGTTGTCGAATACCGCTTTGCAGAGCTTCGCCTTCCAGTCCGAGTATCGGCGCGAGGCTTTCTAAATTCTGTTCGGCCTTAGCACGGCGGAACCTCTGGATCAGTGCCGCCGTTTGAACGCCCGCCTCGGCGAGGAGCGTATCTTCGACACGCTGGGCGCTAAGTTTTTCCAGCGCCTTTCGAATTGCCTCGGATGCGATTACCGGCTGTTCTGTGCTAAACGCGCGCGGCGTTCGACCCTCGGCCTTCAATTGCTCGTCCCGAGCCATTTTGGTAAGGTCGATTAGATTCCGTGGCGGCCTAACGTCATTGCCGTCCCTAATACGGCCCATGATCCATTTCCATGAAGTTGGCTTACGAGTCGCGACGTCGACCTTCGCCGGAAACAGCTTATAAAACAGTTCCTCGTCTGATAAGTTGGCGGCATGGAGCGCACTTATGACATCCGCGTTGTCGCGTACTCGGCGGCAGAGCAGGTTCAACAGATCGCCCTCGTCCCAAGAGATTTCGATCTTTCGCGCGTTGATGTGCGTAAGATTCACAAAGCCGTCGCCGATGATCCGTCTGAATAAGTCGCGGCGAACGAAAAGCTTGAGGCGGAAGTTTCCAAATTCGAGAAGATCGAGATAGGTGCGCAGCAATGCGCGAAGTGCTGGGATTTCAACCGCGGGAAACCCTTGGAACGCCTCATCTAACCGATCCAACACGACCCAAACGGAATAGCCCAACTCTCCGAGGCAATCGTCGAGGAGGCGCAGCGCTCTCTCATGTGTGATCTCCTTGGGCTGCTCCTCCTCCGCTGAGTCGAAGAAGCTCAGCTTCGGAGTGACGATCGGGATGCCGGTCTCTGAAAGAGTGAACTCCAACTCCGCGGTCTTTGGTTTGAGCGCCTTCTGTATTACATTGACGATCTTGCTGAAAATCGTCTCGGGCTTATCGTCTTTTGAGCGCAGGCCCGTCTCCGTCAGCATGTCCGAAAGGTCACGAAAGTTCTGCGACTGGTCCTCACCGACAATCTCGAGCAACCAGTTGCCAACGAGCGCGAGAATATAGGTTTTCCAAACGCTGACGTATTGTCCTTCCTTTAGTACCTCCTCACGAACAAGACGCTGAAAGACCGGACTGCCTGCCGGGTTGAATCCGGCGAGCACTTCGATGCCTTTCAACTCGGGCAAAGAGCCGTAGCGTTTTTTCAAAATTCTATATAAAGCTGTCTTTCCGGTGCCTTTGTCGCCCGCAACGACATCCACTTTGCCGTTCACCAACGCATGGAACGCCTCATTTTCGACGAAATACTTCTCAAGCGAGTCGTCGAATTCCGCGACCGAGTTTCCCAAGTCTAGAGCGCGAAGGACTTCCTTCATGGATCGTCACCTTTCGAAAATTTTATAGTTACAACGCGTAGGAGCACCGTACCAGTGTAACTCGACTTTGGAAGAAGAACTTTCTTGGTATGGGAGTGCGACAAGATACGACCCACAAGTCTGGAGCGCTGCGGCTTCGACGCTGAGCCGATGAGCGAAGTCCTGAAAACTCCGTGACGTACACGAGGCTCCTTTGCAGTGCGGGCATTACTGCTCCAGGCTTTTCGCCTCAACGCGACGCTCCCACTCGCGCAGCGACGCGGCCAGTATTACGCGACGCCGCGGACTGACTACTGTCTCTCTGGGCATTTCGCCGCGTTTGCGGAGCCGATAGTAGATGTATTTGCTGATGCCGTAACGCTCGCAGAACTGCGCGATCGTGAGCGGCGCGTCGTCGGCCCGAGCCGGGCGCTCGGTGGTTTCCTTAGTTGCGTTCATGGTCAGCCTTCCCTAATCGGGTGAATCTTCACCAGTTGGCAGGATCGCGACACGCGGCTTCGCCCCATGTGCAGACGCCGCACATTGTCCCGTCATAGACCACCTTCCCCTGATACACATCGGACACACATGGCGCATGGCCGCACACCTCGCATTCGCGCCCCCAGTTCGGCATCCATTCATCGACGGCCTGAAAGTCGCTGGCGTCGAGCTGCTGGATGTCGGCCAGGTCAGGCGGTCGAAACTTCTCGCGTTTCCTCGTGTTTCTTGCTGCCATGATCGGCCTCCATGAATGACGGTAGAGGTACGGCGTAGAACATGGGCTGGGAGGGCCGCGTGCCCGCCAGTGTGGTTTCCCGTGCGGCCAGCACGACCCTCACGGGGTTCCGGAGCAGGCGCACAACCGTCACATCAAGTCCGCGACGCTGTGCGAGCGCGTACAGTTCTGTCTGCCAGGCACCCGGTTCGCGACCATCGTGAATGGCTTGCAGTTCGTGTAGCAACCCGATGTGGGCGCGAAGAAAACGCGCGAAGCGATGCCCGTACCAGGTTGTCTCCAGCATGGCGGCAAGATCGCCTGCATAACGGTGCTCCATGATGGGCGAATAGATCGAATCGGGTATCAGAAAACCCACCGCGCAACGGCCGCCACCGGGCGCGCGATACATGCACTTGCCCCGTTCGTCACAACCGCGCTTGCCCTGCATGAGCATATGGGACGCACAGTAATCAAAAACATCCTGGGTATCCATGCGCTCCAGCATGTCCATCGAGATATCCATTTCAACCTCTCACGGTATGGAACGAGCGATTCACGCAACGGTCACGCCCGCACCGGTTAGCGGCAGGCGTGCCGCCTATTTCCCGTCATCATCCGGCCCGTCAATGTTCGACGCATTTGCTGTGTCGAGCGTCGCAAGTACTTCATGCTTTAGCAGCATCATCGGCTTCGCGGCCTCGGCGGCGTTCGGCAGAATCTGCACGCGGGTAGCGAACGAACAGGTGCCTCCTTCTTTGACCTCGAAGTTGATCTTTCCGAAAGTGGAGTCCGTAAACAGAAGGTCGTCTTTCGGTTTCACGCCGCAATGCAGATGCAGTGAAACGGGTTCGTGCTCACCCGCCCAGTTGAGTCTGCCGAGTTGCGGATTCTTGACGTGTGAAAGCGTGTTCCCGTCCGGTCCGAAGATGTCGTCGTTCGCGGCCTCGTACAGTGAGGGCCGCAGCGTCGGACTGAGCTTGTCGAGAACGAAATTTGGCACATCAAAGGTCAGCTTCAGGTCGACGGCGGTCACTTCTTCGTCACCGTGCGTCTCGGTCCTGACGTTGATATGGGCGATCTTTACGGGGTGACGCTGGAAGTCGAGCATGCTCGCTCTCCTTAATCACGCGTTCCCGGCGCGCTGCTGTGCGCCGAACTCGCGACATTCCTGGTGAAAGGATTCGAGCAGCGCGACGCAGCGCTGATCGTCGGCAATCTCCGCGATCTCAAGTCCGGCGTCGAGCATCGCTTTTGCGCCCGCGTAGAAGGCGACGCGCATTCCACTGCTCTGGATCGTCAGGCCATCAGGCGCGATCACACGCCTTTCGAAGTCGTCCCATCGTTGGGCAACGGTTTTCACGTCACACCCCGCGCTCATCAAATTCGGCGGCGCGCGTGCTGTAAAGCTGCGTCAGTTCGGTACGCTGCGCGTCGTCCTTGACGTGGCGAATCAGGTCAGCCGCCGCGTTGAGCGCGTCCGAACCGGTCGCGACGTTCAGCGCATCGGCGACTTCCGCGTAGGTCATCACGCGTTCGTGTCGCTTCGATTTGGCCTGTGCCGGCGCGTCATCCTGTGGCCTGCTTCCAGCCGCAGCGGGCGCAGTACTGTCCTTGCCCCTGCGGGACTTCATGCGCTGCCTGACTGACGAGGTGCGCGAGTCGGCGGTGGGCGCGGCCACGTTCGCAGCGGGGCTTTCGCCCATTTCGAACCACTCGGCGGGCGCGCTCATGCCGTCGCGCAGCGAGTTATAGATTTTCTTGAGCGACATCGCCATCGCGGGAGTGAGTGCAGACATATGACGCTGGATACGCTTTTCGATCATTTCCTTCGTCACGCCATATGCGCCGAACCGTTCAAGCATCTGCGCAATCAGTTCATCAGTGACCTCGATCCTTGCAGCGAGCGTGAGTTCGCATTGCCTCGTTGCTGCTTCAACGACATCGCCGTCAATCAGCGCCAGGATGCACGCCCGCTTGCGGCGCGCGCCATAGTTCGCGACCATCTCGTAGATATCGCGCTCATCGGTGACCGCATAACCGGCGCCATTCTTCCGGTCGCGCCAGTGGCGAACCGTGAACGTGCGCACGTCGCGATAGTTCGATTCGTAGTCCCATGCGTAGGCAAGGCACTCTGAAACGCCGTCGTGACGGCTCAGTTCCTTCACCCCGGCCTCCATGTTTCCCCAGCGCTTCGCGAGCGTTTCAGCGAGCCGGATTGACGGGCCGCTGATATCGGTCCCACCGCGGGAATACTGGTAGGCCGCTTCCTCGGCGAGCGACGGGCGCATGCAGTCCTGCAATATACGATCCATCGCACGACGCGGATCGCGTGGGTTCGCGCGAGCGATCAGCAGCGCGGCCTGCACTTCCGCGATGGCCTTCGACTGTTCGGCTGCGACGAGCGCACCACCTCCCGGTGATGGTCCCTCGTTGCCGAACGGATTGGCTGCGACGACATCATTCATTGGCTTGCCCCTTCTTCGAAAAGCGGAAGTCCACATAGGTCGATGCTTCCACCGTGTAGCCTTTCCGCTCGATGACCTTGCGGCGATACTCGCCGCCACTGGCAAGCCGACCGATTGCGGAGTCACCCATCGCGAACAGGATGTGGGCCTTCGCGCAATCGACTGCGGCCTGATACTGTTTTTCATACTGCGCGGCATCCACAAGCGTGCGATGCCAGTGCTCGATATCGTCGGGTAGCGCGATGGTGGAACCGTCCGTGCCTGGGTGGAGCTTCTTCAGCATCGCGAGCGTGCCGGGTCGGGCATAGTCAATCTCGGGGCGTTCGCGCTTCTCGACGCAGTGCCAGAAATCGCGCTCGGCATCGAGCATCATTTCTTCGAGTTCAGCGTCCCGCCGCACGATGTAACGGACCAGCCGGTTGCCACCGACCAGCGCGCCGATGTGCCACTCGGGATAGTCGAAGACGACCGCGTAATGCAGTGCCTGCAACAGGTACGGCTCGGGTACTTCGTCGGAATCCGGCTCGCCCCACTGGCCGAAGCGGTAGACCAGCGAATCGACGTTCTTGATTTCGAGCCCGACGCGCGCGCCTTCGATCAGCCGGTCAGGGTTGGCGAGCATCCACGGATAGCGCGGGTTGCGGCGCATCGCGTTGTGCCGGCGCAGCTTCACGCCAAAGCGCTCCGCGAAAACGCTCGCGATCGTATCCTCAAGCGCCCGGCCCATCTGCATGCGTTCGGTGTCTTCCCGCTCGAAAGGCGCTTCACCGATCTTGTCCAGATACAGTTCGATCGGCGCGACGTAGGGGTGCAGCCCGCATGCAATCGCCGCGTCGCTGCCGCCGATCCCGGTGCGCCGCTTCTGTAGCCATTCCTCGCTTGCCGTGTTCATGCCTGACACTCCGGGTTATCGGGTTGAAGATGCTGGCCGCGCGATTCGAGCGCGCCCCGGACTTCGTCCAGTGACTTGCGCCCGAAACCGGGCAGGCGCATCAGGTCGGACGTCCGGCACTTCAGCAGCGAATCAAGCGTGGTAATGCTCTCGGCGGCCAGCGCGTTGAGCGTGCGCACGGATAGCACCAGTTCGCGCAGGCGAACCGGCGAGCGTCTGTCTCGCACGACCGGTGCCCGGGCTGGCTCGTTGAACATCAACGGGTGCAAAAGAGCGTCAATCGCCTGCCGCGCTTGCAGCAGTTCGGCGAGGTCGTCGGGAGCTTCGATGACAATTCGCATGGGGACTTCCTCACGATGCGCGCAGGCAGTTGCGCGCGACCGGGGGCGGCACCCACGCGCAGCCGATATCCACGCGCGGCGCGGCATAGGCGAGCCGCATCGCCAGCCATTGCGGACGCAGGCTTTTAGGAACGAGTCTTAAAGCACCGCGATATGACATCGCAGTGCGGTTGCTAAAGTCGTATTGCACGGATAATCCCCGAAGCGGAGAATGAATTACGAGAATAGTTCGGGAAATCGCATTTGCAAATACGACCAATCCGGATAATTCCGGCGACTACCGGACGATTGTGCAATGCGATATTAAAATTGCTGTCCCGCCAGAGAGGTCAGGAAGAACCGGCCGATTGTCGCACTTGATGGAACAGTCGAAAGCGAAACTTGCAGACAGGTGAAGCCATGCAGCGAAACCGTGCATCCCTTCACCGTGCCCAACGTCGAAAATCCATGTCCGGCGGCGATGTCTGGACGCGATCAGGAGGTTGTGCGGACGCACAAAAATTGATGCGGGTTTACTATACGTTAGTGTCTACTCCCATGATGAACCTCCACCGAAATATTTTAGCGCACTGAAATGAATTGAGTTGAAACTTTAGGCAACTCAATACAATTTACTGCGCGCCTGCGCTATTGAGACCGGCTAATCCGGATCATTGATTAAGCGGCACTAAATCGCCTATGGTTTGATTCTGACTGCCTCATCGGGAGACAGAAAAATCATGGCTCGCCTCATTACCCCACGCTTCACCCAGGCCCAAGCGACGATCGGTTTCGCAGCCCTTCAGATCGCCGCCCGAAAGGTCGGCACACCGCGCAAGCTGTGCCGGTTGCTCGGCATCAGTGACCAGTCGATCGCGCAGTGGAAGGCATGTTCGCAGCCGATCCCCATGCATCTGGTCCCGTTCGTGGTCGACGGAGCCGACAACGCGCTCGTCACGCCGTACACGCTGCGCCCAGACCTTTGGCGCATGTGGATGCTGCTAGGCAGGCAACTCGCCGCATGTGGCGTCATGAAGCCCGGCATGCTGCCGCGTGATCCGGCGCAGAAAGTCGCACGCCGTCGAGCGCCCGACGCAGAGCCGGTGAACACCGAACAGCTCGCGTAAGCGGAGTTTGTCATGGCGCGCATCCGAACGATCAAACCTGAGTTCTGGACAAATCCGCAGGTTGTACGCGTGCCGCTGGCAGCACGGTTGCTGTTCATCGGCACATGGAATTTTGCGGACGACTGCGGCAACCTGCCACGCGACCCCGAGAAGCTGAAGATGCAGGTGTTTCCGAGTTCGCACGATGCCGACATCGAGGTGGAACCGCTTATCGTGTGCCTGATAGAACAGGGATTGCTCATCGAATATTCAGTGAGTGATACCGGAGAGCGGTATCTGCACATCCCGACGTTCAAAAAGCACCAGGTCATCAACCGGCCTTCCAAGCCCGCCTTTCCCCCGCCCGACAGGGGGTTCGGGGCGAGAGGCAATGGCGGGAGTCCGCCCGCTTCAGGTGGCGCTCACGACGTAATCATGGAGCAGTGTGGGACGGAAGGGAGTAGGAAGGGAGTAGGAAGGGAGTAGGAAGGGAAAGGAGTAAACCTAAAACCAAGGGTACTAACGGACGGACGGGGCATAACCCGCGCACGCGCGCGTATACGCGTGAAGCGTCCGACCACGCCCCCACCGGCCATTCAGAACGTGCGGCCGGGAAGCCTGCCGAACTGACCGCAGCAATGCGACGCCACTCGATCGAAGCGTCGCCATCGGACCCGCGTGTCATCGCTGCCGCCGAGCAGGGAATCACAGCCGCAACGATCGAAGCCGCGTGTGTGGAAGCGCACGCGTCGGACACGTATGGGCGCATCAAACCGGGCTTTGTACTCGCGATTGCCGAGCGGTGGACGCTGGACGCGCAGCGCATGCAATCGCTGCCGCCCGCGCGCGCCTCGCCATCCGCCAGTGGTCAGCGTGCCCACTTCGACGAACGCAGTGCGGATCGCAAGCGGGCTTATGTGGCGCTCACCGGCGGGCGCGCTGGCGCTGAAGTCTCGCCGGACGTTATCGACGTTGAAGCTGCGGAGGTCCGCAATGTCATCCCAAAGCATTGAGACGCGCGGTGCGTGGCTCTTCCGGAAGATGTCGAGCCTGTACGGGGCGCGGTTTCTCGACATGTGGCGCGACGTGGACATGAGCGAGGCGGAAGCGGAATGGACGAACACGATGCGCGGCATGCCCCGCGACGCCCTGCAACGCGGGGTTGCTGCGCTATACCACGCGAAGAACCCGCCGACCTTGCCCGAGTTCCTGGAACTTTGCGCAGAGCCACGGCCGGTGCCGCTTGCGCATCAATTCCGCATCGAGGAAGCCATCGAGCGCACCGACAGCCCGACCGCACGAGCGAAGCTCGCTGGCATCGCGGGGACCATCAGCCTTCATCCGCAACCCGGTATCGCTTGGGCGCAGCGGATTGTCGAAGACTCGAAGACGAAGGCCGTTCCTGCGCTGAAGCTCGCGATTGCAAGCGAAGCGATCCGCAAGTGGGAAGCGGCGCACCCGATGCGCGAGCGCGAACCCGGCGACGATGACGAAGAGCCGGAAGGGGCCGCAGCATGACCGCTATCGCTTTTACGATCCTTGGCGAACCGGCGAGCAAGGCAAACAGCCGCGCGATCGGTACGCTGAAATTCCGCGACGAGTCAGGCGAGGTAAAAGCGCGTCCGATGGTGCGTAAATCCGACAAGGCGCTCGCTTTCGAACGCTACGCACTCCGACAGATTCCCCAGAACTCGCGCGCGCAACTCACGGGACCGGTGCGCGTGACGCTGCGGATTTTCTACGCGAGCGAGCGGCCTGACCTGGACGAATCGGTCATTCTCGACGTGTTGCAGGACCGCTATGCGAAGGTCAAGCGCGGCAGCAGGAAGGCACGTGAGTTGGTCCAGAAAGGCGTTTATCTGAACGACCGGCAGGTGCGTGAGAAGCACGTCTATCACGGCATCGACCGCACCAACCCGCGCACCGAAATTATCGTTGAGCCGCTGGCCGCGCAGCAGTGTGCGCTCGCGCTTGAAACGACGCCATCGCTGGAGGTGTGAATTGAACCTGAAACAAAGGGAGTTAAGGGTTATGCGCTCAGACCACATACGCGAGCGCGCGCTGCATGATGCGAGCCGGCTGCGCGATGCTCTCGCGCTGATTGCCGAGATGGCCGAACGCTCGCATAGCGCGCTGACGCTGCCCGATATCGCACGCATTGCGCGAACCGCGCTTGTCGGGGCAGAACCCGAAGACCCGCGCCTGAAAGCTGACGCGGCGAAGCACTGACCCATCGCGCCAGGGAGAAAGTCCATGACACGCGACGCTCTAAGGTTCCCCGCGCATGAGATATTGCCTGGGGTCACGCATACCACGCTGGGGGCGCAGGTACGCGCTGAAGCGGTCCGGCGCGGCGGTGAGTGGGTGGCCGTCGCGGACCAGCGCGCGGCGCTCGCGGTGAAATGGTACGGCCGCAGGCCGCTCAAGGGCGAAGACCTGCGCATCGTCTTCGATGAAGTCTTTCGCGAGAGATGAAGCCATGCTCGTGAGTCTCGCCCCGTATATCGTCTGCGGCCCCGCGCAAATCTGCTTCAGCGGTGGCCGAACGAGCGGTTTCATGCTGCACGAAATTCTGCAGGCGAACGAAGGATTGCCTGCGGACTGTCACGTCCTGTTTCAGAACACAGGAAAGGAACGCGAAGAAACGCTCGTATTCATTGACGAATGCGCGCGCCGCTGGAACGTCCCTATAACTTGGCTCGAATGGGATGGCTTCAACGACGGACAACCGCAACGCATGTGCCGGTACCGCACGGTGACATTCGAAACGGCTTCGCGTAACGGGGAACCATTCGCGACGTTGAATAGCGCATTGGGCATGCTGCCGAATCCGCCGATGCGTCTGTGTACCGCGAACCTCAAGGTGCGCACAGGCGGCGCTTACATGCGGGGCTATGGCTTTGACGAATGGGATTCGGTGATGGGCATTCGAGCGGACGAACCGGGCCGTGTTGCACGCATGCTCAATCCTGCGCGCGACAACCGCGACGGCTATCCGGTTCTGCCACTCGCACGAGCCAACGTCAGCAAAAGCGACGTGCTGAATTTTTGGCGGGAACAGCCGTTTGATCTTCAACTGGACCCGCAAGGCGATCTTGGAAACTGCGATCTCTGCTTCCTGAAGGCGCGCCGCAAGATCGTGGCGGCACTCGTAAAGGAAGCCGAGCAGTTGCGATGCAAGCGATGCCCACAGTTGAATCAGAGGCGTCTCCGGGTTCAGGCCGGACTCGGAAAAACGATTGAGGAGGTCCTGTTTCCCATCAAACCATTGATGGCTCTTGGCCACGGCATCGACAATCTGGGGGTCGACGCCCAGCGCCTTGCCGGTTTCGCGAAGTGCACCACGCGGACGATAGGTCGACACCGCCGCGGCTATCGCGGCACGGTCGCGGCCATATTTCCGGTAGATGTATTGAATGACCTCTTCCCGTCGCTGGTGTTCAAAGTCGACGTCGATGTCGGGCGGCTCGCCCCGCTCTTTCGAGATAAAACGCTCGAAAAGCATGTTGCCTCGCGCCGGGTCGACTTCTGTCACACCCAGGCAGTAACAGACCGCTGAGTTCGCGGCTGAGCCCCGGCCCTGACACAGGATGTGCTGGCTGCGGGCAAAGCGGACGATGTCATAGACCGTCAGGAAGTACGGCTCGTATTCGAGCTCCCTGATGAGTTCAAGCTCGTGTTCAATCTGTTCCTGCACGTGATATGGGATGCCGGATTGAAACCGGCGGCGGGCGCCAATATAGGTCTCCTGCCGCAGATAAGCGGTCGGCGTGACGCCCTTCGGCACGAGTTCGTCCGGGTACTCATAGCGCAACTCGTCGAGCGAGAACGAGCAACGCGACAGGATGTTCGTCGTCTCTGCGAGCGCATATTCCGGATACAGGTTCACGAGACGCAAGCGGGAGCGCAGGTGCTGCTCCGCGTTGGGCGAGAGGTCGTAGCCACACTCCTGCACCGGCCTGCCCACACGGATTGCGGTCATCGTGTCCTGCAACGGTTTGCGCGAGCGCACATGCATCACCGCCTGGCCGAGTGCGACGACCGGAATGCCACGGCCGTCGGCGATGTATTCGACAGCCCCCCGGTGAATATCGTCCATGGCACGTTGGTGCAGCACAAGGCCGCACCATGCGCGGTTGGGAAACGTCTGCGCGAGCCACTCAAGCTGGACGTCGAGCACGTCCTCCTTG
>Ga0302314_10015217_pt1 | contig 13088 bp, 14 predicted proteins | sample III_Palsa_N2_3_FD_200533 | JGI IMG/M metagenome (GOLD analysis project Ga0302314, IMG submission 200533) | Peat permafrost microbial communities from Stordalen Mire near Abisko, Sweden - III_Palsa_N2_3 | ecosystem: Environmental > Terrestrial > Soil > Palsa > Peat permafrost | place: Sweden...
GACCGCCGAACCGGAACCGTTCCGGCCGCGCTTACCCGCCTGGACACCGGTGTTCGACTGATTCGGGCCGGTCGTCTGGGAGTACTACGCGGGCAGCGAGGGCAACGGCTACTTCGCCATCGATGCCGCCGACTGGCTGGCCCATCCCGGCTCGGTCGGCCGCGCGCTGGACGGCACGCCGCACGTGCTCGACCTCGGGTCAACCTCGAGTTGACAGCCTTATGGGCTGCCGCGGCGGACCTGGATACGTCCACGCTGTTCGGTGGCTTCGGGCTCGACCCGGCCAGCGGTACCCAGGTGAAGCACGAGATGACGCTGGTCCGTCGACGCACCGCCACGCTGCCCCGAACGCCGAATATTTTGGCTGACGTCCGAGGCTAGGTCGCGCGACACCTGCACCCAGATGTTCCGGTTCTGCACGGTTCTGGTCAGCGAGCGGGCGCTCCCACCGCGAGCAGTAGCGGACGTTCACTTACGGAGTGAAGGGGGTGATGCAAAACGGATGGCCAGCCGGATCGAGCAGCACTCGCCATCGCGAGTCCGGTTGCGTCTGCGCAGGCCTGGCACCCAGCGCGACGGCGCACCGCTCAAGCTCGCCGATCTGGGCGCCCCCATTCAAGTCCAGGTGAACGATCGAGGTTCCGGGCCAAGTTGGCGGCCGGTAATCCTCGATGCGCTGCATCACGAGGACCAAGCCATCCGACTCAACGGCCGCGCTACTCTCATGGGTCCACAGCATCGTGCCTGCTAGGAGATCGGCGTAGAACCTCGCCAGCTCCTCGTGATCCCCGCAGTCCAAAGAAACGGCCGCAACCCGGAGTGAAAGGCTCGGCTTGTCCACGGCATGATCGTAACGGCGCACGGCTCTCGGCATTTCCAGCCCGGGCAGGTGGCGTTGTGCTACCCGCTCTCATATCAGGATGTGCGGTCGCGTCGGAGGGGCGTCAGATCGGCCTGATATGTACAGCCATCAGGCGAAATCGCAAAGTGCCCGGGCGACCATAGGCGGTTCGCGACCCCATGCCCGCCCCACAAAGCCGTTAGTCCGGCGGTATCCACAGCGGAAGACTAGCTCGTGAAGAAAGACGGCTGCACTGTCGGCAGCAGGGGGTCCGGGCCCAGGATCCGACGCACGCCGAATGACGTGATACACGGGTGATCATCTCCGCATATCTCTTCGAAAATTTAGGCGATGATCACCCGTTTATCTAGCGTTATACGGCCGAAGGGTAGTGATCTGCTCTTCGATCACCCGTATAACGCCGAGTACGAGCGGTCACGATGACCGGATTGCGGCCCGTGCGCTGGCGCCCTGATCATCTGTATATGAGCGAGACGCCTGCCTCGGCGAGGCTAAGACGTGCTGTCCGGGCGATCATCCTGGCCGATGATGACCGTGTCCTGCTGTGCCGGTTCGGCTTCCCGCATCCGGCTGTGCCAGCGGGCGCAACCGTCGTATGGGCCGCCCCCGGCGGCGGCATCGAGCCCGGCGAATTGCCGCTGGCGGCCCTGCGCCGGGAGTTGCACGAGGAGACGGGGGTCGTCATTGACGCCGACCCGCCTCACGTCTGGCACCAGGAAGTCGCCGCTCCCGGCCATGCGGACGGCTACGACGGGGTGGTCAACGACTACTTCCTTGTCCGCACCACGCGCTTTGATCCCCGCGGCGCGCTGTCCGATGACGAACTCGCCGCCGAGCACATCACGGGGATGCGGTGGTGGCGGCACACAGACATCGCCGAATACAGCGGAACCGACCTGTTCTCACCGCGTGACATCGCTGCACCGCTGGCGGCGCTGATCGCCGGTGACATCCCGGACACGCCAGTGATCCTCGGCCTGTGATCTCCCCCGGCACCTGCAGGAAATCAGAAGGACGTCGCGATGAACGCCGAGAATCCGGTCCAGATCGACCTGTTCGGTGTCTCCACGACACGAACCAAAGACACGAGACTGGCCGAGCATTAGGCGGTTCTCGATCGAGTCGACATGTCCCCATCCGGAACGTGGCGGTCGCCGAGGTAAGCCCTCCACCCCGCCCAAGCGTCATGATTGCACCCATTCCCGGTACCCGAGTGACGGCGTTGGCGATGACTGGCGGAGGCGGTTGCCATGAACAACCACGGTGAGAGCGCTGTGCCTCCTTCGCATTCTGGTGCGCTGCTTAAGATCACGGATCTGATCAGCGCGGATCGGGCGCCGCATGACCTGCGTCGCTACTTGCGCAGGCCCGGTGGCAGCCAACTCGAGCGACTGGCGGACTACGGCACTCCCGATGAGTTCACCGACAACGACTTCCGGGCGAGACGCTGAGCGTGAGTGTGCTCCATACGGCCAGGCAGTGGCTCCGGGGCGATGGCAGGGAGCCAGTGCGCTGCCTGCTGCAGGCGATGCCGCGCAGCCTGGACATCTGGGACGTCGAACCCGAAGGCTACAGCGCAGTGCTCGGGCCCGGCAGCCCGGCATGGCGGCTGTGGGCGCTCCTTTACGAGAAGCAGGCCGGGGCCCGCAGCGCCGGCCGGGCGGTGACCGCAGGAAAGCTGCTGCCCCTCTGGTGCTTGATCAGGGAGCGTGGAGTCTGTGGTCAGTTGCCGAGGCTGCGGCCGCCGTCGACGAGGATGCGCTGGCCGGTGATGAACCCGGCGCCCTCGGAGGCGAGGAAGCTCACGACGTGGGCGATGTCGTCGGGGGTTCCCATCCGCCCGGCGGGCACCGAGGCGAGATAGGCCCGCTTGACGTCTTCGGGGACGTCAGCGTGGCGCTCCACCGGGACGAAGCCGGGCGCGACCGTGTTCACGGTGATGCCGGACGGGCCCAGCTCACGGGCCCAGCTGCGGGTCAGCCCGACCTGCGCGCTCTTGGCGGTGGCGTAAGCGGATCTGCCCGGGGGCGGCTGGCCGGCGACCTCGGAGTCGATCTGCACGATGCGGCCGTAGCGCCGGGCCTGCATCCCGGGCAGCACGGCGCGGCCGAGCAGCACCGGGCTCTTGACGAAGAAGTCCAGCTGGGCGAGGTGGTCGGCCCAGGCCACATCGGTCACCGCGGCCTCGGGCTGCGGGCCGGTGGCATTCAGCACCAGCACGTCAACCGGGCCGAGGCGGTCAGTGACCGCGGTCACCAGCCCGGCGACCTGGTCCTCATCGGTGACATCAGCGCAGAAGCCCTCGGCGGTGCCCCCGTCGTCACCGATAGCGCGGCCGACGGTGGCTACCTGCTCGTCGCCGGGCGGGCCGTTGACCGCGACGGCAAAGCCGTCACGCGCCAGGCGCTGTGCGATCACCGCCCCCAGGCCCCGCGAGCTGCCCGTCACCAAAGCAACACGTCCATGCGCCAGCGCCACATGGTGATGATCCCACGCCGCATGGCCGCTGACCACCAGCGCCGGGCCCGGGACTGGCTGCTCACGATCACGAGCCCGGATGGCAAGAGCTGGGCGGCCGAGGGGCCGGACCTGTGCAAGGCGCTGCGGGCGCTGCGCCGCATTCTGGACCCCCTGGGGATCCGCCTGGGCGTCAACGGTGCGCGCCGTGACGCCTGGGCATCGGGGATGCAATGCGATATGGGCGAGGGGCGTGCCGTCTATCTCGAGGCGGCCTGTCGTACGGCGGCGGTGAACTCGGCGGGCCGGTCGAGGTGGACCAGGTGCCCGGCTCCGGGGATGCGGACGGTGCGGATGTCCGGCCGCCGGCGGGCCACGCGGTCGTGCAGGCCGGCCATCCAGGGGGAGCTTTCCTCCCCGAGGATCCAGGTGATCGGCGCGGGGATGGCGGTTACGGTGCTCGCCGGAATGTGCTCGTGCATGACACCGAAGGGGTGGGGGTGGGGGTCCCATTCGGCCAGTACCGGTTCGGCGTTGGCCCGCAGGTTGCGGCGGATGTGCTCGGGTGCCTGGTCGTAGCTGTTGCCGCCGGAGCGCAGGGCCGAGCCGAAACGGTAGAAGACCTCCGCTGCTTCAAGGCGGCGGCCGCGGAACTGGGTGAGCTTGAGCAGCCCCGCGGTGGCCAGCACCTGCCGGTCGGCATGCCGCAGGCCGTGGAAGGGAGCCTCGACGATGACCAGCGCGCAGAACAGCTCCGGATGGGCGGCCGCGGTGGCGAGGGCGACGTTTCCGCCGGAGCTCCAGCCGACAACGGCGGCCGGCTGCCCGGCGATTTGCTGCAGGACCGCGGTCAGGTCGCGGGCGTGGACGCGGTGGTCGCGGACGGCCGGTGCCGGGACTGCCCGTAGCCGCGCCGGTCGTAGGCGATTACCCGGTGGTCGCGGGCCAGTTCGTCGATCACGCCGTCCCAGGTGGTCAGGTCGGTGGCCGAGCCGTGGACCAGAACCAGCGGCGGGCCGTCCCCGGCCGTGCGGTAGTTCAGTGTTGCGCCGGGAAGCTCAAGTGCGGGCATGCCGCCTCCATCGGATGAGCAGGAAGGGATAACGGGACAGCTGACGGCGCCGCGGGGCCGGCCTGCGGCGCGCGGCCAGGTGGTGCCGGGCGGGTCCCACACGACCCGCCGTTTCGTCGCCCGCCGCCCCGACGCTGGAACATGGTCGAAGTCTGTGTCACAACAGAGCCGTTCGTCAATCATCTGACACATATGGGCCCGCGGGTGGCCCTGGCCGGAAGTTGCGCGTTTGAGGATGCAGGCCGGGCAGGAGCAGCTGGAGTGGCTCGCCCACGGAACGATGTCGATCCTGCTCGGCAGCGAGGCCACCAACGGCCAGCTGCTCGTCGCCCGGTCCCACACCAGCGAGGGCGTCGCGTCGCCGACGGGTCACGATCGCCCCGTAGATCAACACGACAGCTGACCCGTCTGAAGCGGCAATCCCACTCGAATCACTCCCGCGCTCCTGATCTCGGAGCCTGTGGAACGGGCCAAGGCGCCCAGGCGAGAGGCACGGACGCCGCGGGGCTTGAATGCCGGAACTAGAGTCCAAGATGCCGTACGGTAAACATCATGAGCGCGCAGCCGACAGGCAACACTGAACCGTACGAGGTGATCCACCTCGGGGGCGAAGCCGCTGCGATCGTTCCTCTCGCTGACCTGCGCCGCCTGCGCGCGCTCGAGCGCAACGCCCCGGCTGAGGTACGCGAAGACGCCGAGATCGAGGCCGCGCTCGCCGGACACGACGAATGGGTTCGCGGCGGCCGCCCAGGTGCCCGGCCGCACGATGACGTCATGGCCGAGCTGCTCGGCCAGTGAAGATCGAGTGGACGCCCGCGGCCCGGCACTGGCCGACGACCCCTACCCCGAGCCTCCTGAGGGATTCCACCGCGGCCGCTACCACCGGCTGCGCTCCGGCGCCTACCGGATCATGTACGTAGTGGATGAAGACGTAATCACTATCGAACGTGTCGACCAGCTCACAGTCAAGTAGCTCCTACGTTCACTTCTGCGAGCACGAGTTGGCGAACCCTCGCCTGGCTCATTGTCTGCGGGTTTCTTGTGGGCAGACCCTGAGGACCCGGACATGCTGGGATTCTGCGAGGGCGCGGACCGAGCGTCAGCCGACTGTTTATCTACACATCGGTCCACGATCAACGGCAGCCACTGGACAGCACAGCTGTCGCGGAGCGTCTTGTCTTGGCTAGCCCTGTTGGGGGCCGAACGGCACCGAAGACCGTGCAGGCGGATCTAGCGTGAATTATTGCCGTTCCTGGGAGCCGCTCTGGGGCTTGATCAGGGAGCGTGGAGTCTGTGGTCAATTGACCGGGCTAGCTGATGCTGTCGATCAGTCCCCACGCGCGCGCGGTGCCCGCGTCGATGGCCGCGCCGGTCACCGCGAGCCAGAAGGTGCGCCAGCGTCCGATCCGTGCGGTCACGCTGACCGTGCCCCCGGCTCCTGGCACTAGCCCCATGTTGACCTCGGGCAGCCGGAAGGTACTGCCCGGCGCCGCGACCACCTGACCCGCGAACGCCGGCAATTCGACCCCCGCGCCGATGCACCTCCCGTGTACATCGACCCGGACCCGGTCGGCCAGCCGGTGCAGGCGGACTCCGACGCTGGCCTCGACTCGGACCATGTGAGCAGCGGCCAGGTCGCCGGCCCGGCCGAACTCGTCGAGGTCACCGCCGGCGCAGAAGTCCGGCCCCTCGCCGCGGATCTCCACGCGCAGGTCCTCGTCCCACTCCGCGACCGCGAGGGCCGCGCCCAGCTCGTCTCGCATGCGCGCGTCCAGTGCGTTCCGCCGGGCCGCGCGGGTGAGCGTGATGTGCACGATGTCCGCCCGGCGGGCGAGGTCAACGCGTCGTCCTGGCTCGGGGGCGCGAGCGGCTGCGCGGCGGGCCAGCCAGGTACGGAATTCCCCGCCCGCCAGCAAGGCCGAGTAGAGCGCCGATTCCGCGACCAGCGCCTCCTCCACCGCCAGTCGCGGCTGCGACCGCAGCAGCCAGCACAAGGCGAGCGCCGCCGTGGGCGCGGCCTGGGCCGACGATTCGAGTCGGGCGACCGCCTCGCCGACATCGGCGCAGGCGACGGTTCGCCGCTCGGCCGGGAACGCCGCCTCGCGGGCCACCAGGGTGACGGCGGCCGCCTCCAGCAGCTGGGCGGGCGGCGGCAGCGCGGAGACGGACACACCGATCACGGCGGCGCGCGCACGCTGGAGGTTGGCGGCCACGATTCCGATTTGCTGCTGCGACAGGCCGGCGCTCTGGCTGAGGTCGACCGTCACCACCGGTCGGCCCGGAACGCCGTCGGGCCGCAGCCGCGGCCCGAGCAGCTGGCCGTCGGTGTCGGGAGACAATAGCACTGCCAGGTCGAGCACTTTTTGATGCTAGTGACTCGGCTTAATATGCTCAAGAAATTCAAATATATGATTGAGGTGCCTGTGTCGCCTCGGTAAAGGCAGGTGCGGCGTTGCTGCCGTTGGCGGACTCCGAACTGGTTGTGCATGGCCGGTGGCCGGCTGCGGTGCAGGCCGGCCGGCTGCTGCGGGGCCTCGGGGCGAGGTCAGAAGCCGGCCCCGCCGACGCCGTCGCGCTCAGCAGCGGTGACGTCTCCGTGACGGCCGGGCCGACCACGGCGGAGCAGGACTGGGCGGACTCGGGCGCGCGGTCGCTGACCGGGCGCGTCGGCGGCCCGCGGCTGTCCCCGGCCGGCGCACCGGCCAGCCTCGCGCGCGGCGCTGGTCTCGCGTGGGAGCTGCTGACCGCCGCCGACGGCCGCCCTCTGCCCGTTGACGGGGCGTCCGTACTGGGACAGCGCGCCGCCTCCGGGGGGCTACGCGGCGGCGGAGTCGTCTCCGCCGGCGGCTCGACCCGGCTGCTGCAGGCCGCTGACGGCTGGTGGGCGCTGAATCTGGCCCGCGCGGCCGATGTCGAGCTCGTGCCGGCCCTCGTCGGGCATCCGGTCGGCGCCGATGCGTGGGAGTCAGTCGAATCATGGTCGCGCGTTCAGCGCCGCCGCGAGGTCGCCGCGCGCGCGGTCGAACTCGGCCTCGCGTTCGGCATCCCCGGCAGCCGGCCGTCACCGCCGCAGCCGTGGAACATCGCGGTCGAGGCCGGCCCCGCGCACAGATCTCAGGCCCGGCCGCTGGTCGTCAACCTGGGTGCCCTCTGGGCCGGGCCGTTGTGCGCGAGCCTGCTCCGCCAGGCGGGGGCGGCGGTCGCCGACGTCGAGTCCGATACCCGCCCGGACAGCGTCCGCCACCACGATCTGGCCTTCTACCAGGCGCTTCATGCCGGGAACGAGCTCGTCCGGCTAGATTTCCGGTCCGACTCGGGTCGCCGGGCCCTGCGGGACCTGCTCATGTCGGCCGACGTGGTCATCGAGGCGAGCCGGCCGCGGGCGCTGCGGCAGCTCGGCGTGGCCCGGGAGCAGTTGCCAGCGGGCGGCCCGCGGGTATGGGTGCAGATTACCGGGCACGGCGCCGAGCAGCCGAACCGCATCGGCTTCGGCGACGATGCGGCGGTGGAGGGCGGTCTCATCGCCGTCGACGAGCGTGGCCCCGTCTTCGCCGGCGATGCCATCGCCGACCCGCTGACCGGTCTTGTCGCGGGTCTGGCGGCCTACGCGTGCCTCCGGCAGCCCGGCCGGGCAGTGGTGCAGGTGTCGCTGAGCGGGGTCGCCGCGTACGCGGCGGGGGTGCCGGAATGCGCCCGCTGCTGATCACGCCCGCTCGGGGTGTCCTGGTGCACGGGATCGGCGGGGCCCGTATCCCGGCCGTGCTGGTGCGCGATGGTCGTATCCGCGCGCACGGGAGCCGGGCCAGCCTGGCCGCCCAGGCGCCCGATGCCGTCGTGCTCGCCGTCGACGGGGTCGCGCTGCCCGGGTTTCGGGACCACCACCTCCACTTCCTCGGCCTGGCGAGCCGGCTGGTCACCATCGACTGCGCGCCCGGGCATTGCGCCAGCAACGACGAACTGGTCGATCTGCTGCGGTCCGCTGCGCCGGGCATCGGCACGCAGTGGATCCGGGCCGGCGGGTACGAGCACCGCGCGATGCGGGACAGAAAGCCGGTCGACCGCTGGGACCTGGACCGGGCGGTCGGTCCCCGTCCGATGATCTTGCGGCACCGCTCGGGGCACGTCGCGGTGCTGAACAGCGCCGCGCTGGCGAGTCTCGGTCTAGACGACACCGCGCCCGTTTTCGACGGCTACCAGCACGACGAGCGGGGACGGCTGACCGGCATCGTGCATGACGGCGAGGCTGACCTGCGCGCGCGGGGACTGCCCCGGCTGTCGCCCGAGGAGCTGGCCGTCGGTGCGGAGCGGGCCTCGCACGCGCTCGCGCGGGCGGGCATTACCTGGTTCGCCGACCTGGGAGCCAACAATGACGCGATGAGCTTCGACACGCTCACTGACTTGACGAGCCGAGGGGTGGTGCGCCAGCGGTGGGCGATGTTCGAAGGGCTCACCTCGTTCGAGTCGGCCGGGGAGCGGCGTGCCTTCGCCGGTGTCAAGATCATGATCGACCAGTCGATCTCGAGTACGGAGATCGCCGATGCTCTCTACCGCGCGGAGCGAGCCGGACTCGTAACGGCCATTCATGCGGTGGACGAAGCGCAGCTCGCGGTGGCGCTCGATGCCCACCGGAAATTCGCGGCGCGAGCCCAGGGCCGAGGCGCGCACCGGGTCGAGCACGCCTTCTCCTGCCCGCCGTCCATGATCGACGAGATCCGCGACGCCGGACTGACCGTCGTGACGCAGCCCGGCTTTCTGTACGAGCAGGGCGACCGCTATCTCGCCGAACCCGACCTGAATACCGACTGGCTGTTCCCGCTCGCCGCGTTCAGGAGCGCGGGGGTACGACTGCTGGGCAGCTCTGACGCTCCCGCCGGCCCGCTGGCGCCACTGCTCGCGATTCAAGCGGCGATGACGCGCCGGACGCGGGCGGGCCGCGTGGTCGGTGAGGGTGCGGCGCTGCGCGCCGGCCAGGCCTTTGGCCTGTACGCCGCACTGGCGCCGCCACCCGCGGGCGAGACCGCCACTTTGGCTGTCGGCGCGGTGGCCGACCTCGTCGTCCTCGACCAGTCGGCTGAACCGGGATGCGAGGTCCGCGCGGTCGTCATGGGCGGCTCACTCCTGGTGCACGGGGATTCGATCGTCCCCGCCCTTCCCTAGGGGCCCGCTGATCCGGCAGGCGGCCGACTGCCGCTTGCGCCCGCTTTTACCCGAGCGTTAGCCGGGCCGTAAGTCGGTGATCTCGCAGATGGCGGCGCCGCTGGCGATGGTGGCGCCCGCCTGCGCGGTCAGGCTGGTGACGGTGCCGGCCTTGTGCGCGTTCACCGGCTGCTCCATCTTCATCGCCTCGAGGACGAGGACCAGGTCGCCCGCCGCGACCTGCTGTCCCTCGGTCACGGCGACCTTGATGACGGTGCCCTGCATCGGCGCGGCCAGCACGTTACCGGAGGCGGCCGCGGCCGGGCCGCGCCCGCGCTGGCGCCGCGGCTGGGCGCCGCGGGCTGGGGACGGGGCAGTGGCCGCCGCCGCGAAGGCGGCGGGCAGCGTAACCTCGACCCGCTTGCCGTCGACTTCGACGACGACGGTCTGCCGGTCCGGCTGGTCTTCCCCGGGCGCTTCGGCGCCGTCGGGGGTCCAGGGGGCGATCTCGTTGCGGAACTCGGTTTCGATCCAGCGGGTGTGCACGGTGAACGGTCCCGGGTCGCCGTACAGTTCCGGGGCGAAGGCGGGGTCGGTGACGACGGCGCGGTGAAACGGCAGGGCGGTGGGGAGCCCGCCGGCCTGGAATTCGGCCAGGGCCCGGGCGGCCCGCTGCAGCGCCTCCTTGCGGGTGGCCCCGGTGACGATGAGCTTGGCCAGCAGCGAGTCCCAGGCCGGGCCGATCACCGAGCCCGCCCGGACACCGGAGTCCAGCCGGACACCCGGCCCGGACGGCACCTGCCAGGTGGTGACGGTGCCGGGCGCGGGCAGGAAGCCGCGGCCGGGATCCTCGGCGTTGATCCGGAACTCGATCGAGTGGCCCCGGCTGACCGGGTCGTCGTAGCCGAGCGGCTCGCCGTCGGCGATGCGGAACATCTCGCGGACCAGGTCGACGCCGGCTACCTCCTCGGTGACCGGGTGCTCGACCTGGAGCCGGGTGTTGACCTCGAGGAACGAGATGGCCCCGTCCTGGCCGACGATGAACTCGCAGGTGCCCGCGCCGCGGTAGCCGGCCTCGCGCAGGATCGACTTGGAGGCGGCGCGCAGCCGCTCGTCTTGCTCCGCGGTCAGGTAGGGCGCGGGGGCCTCCTCGACCAGCTTCTGGTGGCGGCGCTGCAGCGAGCAGTCCCGGGTCGACACCACGACCACGTTGCCGTGCGCGTCGGCCAGGCACTGGGTCTCCACGTGCCGGGGCCGGTCCAGGTAGCGCTCGACGAAGCACTCGCCGCGGCCGAAGGCGCCGACCGCCTCCCGCACCGCCGACTCGTAGAGCTCGGGGATCTCCTCCAGCGTGCGGGCGACCTTGAGGCCGCGGCCGCCGCCGCCGAACGCCGCCTTGATCGCGACGGGGAGCCCGTGCTCCCGCGCGAACGCGACCACCTCGTCCGGGCCGGACACCGGGTCGGCGGTGCCGGGCACCAGCGGCGCGCCCGCCCGCTGGGCGATCTTCCGGGCCGCGACCTTGTCGCCGAGGTCGCGGATGGCCTGCGGCGGCGGGCCGATCCAGGTCAGCCCGGCGTCGAGCACGGCCTGGGCGAAGTCGGCGTTCTCGGACAGGAACCCGTAGCCGGGGTGGACGGCGTCGGCCCCCGACTTGGCCGCGGCCTCAAGGATCTTGCCGATATCGAGGTAGCTGGTGGCGGGGGTGTCACCGCCGAGCGCGAACGCCTCGTCGGCCGCCTGGACGTGCGGGGCGTCCCGGTCCGGGTCGGCGTAGACCGCGACGCTGGTGAGGCCGGCGTCCCGGCAGGCCCGGGCGACGCGGACGGCGATCTCGCCCCGGTTACTAATGAGGACCTTGGCCAGGGTCATGAGATGATTCTCCTCGGTGGACGCTTGGTCAGTACGGTAGCGCGGAGATACGCCAGGCGCCCGGTCCTGGCGGCGGCAGCGGGCTCCGCGTGCGGGACCGCTGCGTCCAGGCGGAAGACGGCGCGGGGATTTCCGGAGCCGCCGCCGCGCGGGCCGCCCCCGCGGCGAACAGCACGGCCAGCACCGCCGCGAGCTCGGCCGGCGTGAGGTGCCCCCGCGTCACGGTGACCACGGAAGCTGGCGGTGCGGCCGCGGCAGTCCGCGATTCGTCCACGGCGGTCATGAGCCCTCCTCGCTGGCGTTCGTCGGCCGCGTCCGCGGCCGCACTGTGCTGGCCGGTTCGCTCGCAACCTCGCTCATAGCGGGATGTTGCCGTGTTTTTTGGGTGGGAGGGTTTCGCGTTTGGTGCGCAGGGAGATCAGGGCGCGGGTGACGGCGGTGCGGGTTTCGGCGGGGCGGATGACGGCGTCGAGGTAGCCGCGTTCGGCGGCGATGTAGGGGTTGGCGAGGGTGTCTTCGTACTCGGCGGTTTTCCGGGCCCGGAGTTCTTCCGGGTCGGGGGCGGCGGCGAGGTCGCGGCGGTAGAGGATGTTGACGGCGCCCTGGGCGCCCATGACGGCGATCTGGGCGGTGGGCCAGGCGAGGTTGACGTCGCCGCCGAGGTGCTTGGAGCCCATGACGTCGTAGGCGCCGCCGTAGGCTTTGCGGGTGATGACGGTGACTTTGGGGACGGTGGCCTCGGCGTAGGCGTAGAGGAGTTTGGCGCCGCGGCGGATGATGCCGGCCCATTCCTGGGTGACGCCGGGCAGGAACCCGGGGACGTCGACGAACGTCAGGACGGGGATGTTGAAGGCGTCGCAGGTGCGGACGAACCGGGCGGCTTTCTCGCTGGCGTCGATGTCGAGGCAGCCGGCCAGGTGCAGCGGCTGGTTGGCCACGACGCCGACCGGGGCGCCCGCGACGCGGCCGAACCCCACCACGATGTTCTGCGCGAATCCCTGGTGGACCTCGCAGAAGTCCCCGTCGTCCAGCACCGTCTCGATGACCCGGTGCATGTCGTACGGCTGGCCGGCCGAGTCGGGGATCAGGGTGTCGAGTTCCTCGTCGGCGGCGCTGACCTGGTAGTCGGGGGTCACCGGCAGGAGCGGAGGCTCGTCGAGGTTGTTGGAGGGCAGGTAGGACAGCAGCAGTTTCGCGAACTCGATGCAGTCTTCCTCGTCGCTGGCCTGGTAGCAGGCGACGCCGGACTTGGTGGCGTGGGTACGGGCGCCGCCGAGTTCTTCGAAGGTGACGTCTTCGCCGGTGACGGTCTTGATGACGTCGGGGCCGGTGATGAACATGTGGCTGGTGCCCTCGACCATCAGGGTGAAGTCGGTGATCGCGGGGGAGTAGACGGCCCCCCCGGCGGCGGGTCCCATGATCAGCGAAATCTGCGGGATGACGCCGGAGGCGCGGGTGTTGCGGAAGAAGATCTCGGCGAACAGCCCCAGGGCCGTGACGCCTTCCTGGATGCGGGCCCCGCCGCCGTCGCTGATCCCGACCACCGGGCAGCCCACCTTCAGGGCGTGGTCCATGACCTTGACGATCTTCTCCCCGTAGACCTCGCCGAGGCTGCCGCCGAAGACGGTGAAGTCCTCGGAGTAGACCGCGACGGGCCGGCCGTCCACGGTGCCGGTCCCGGTGATCACC
>Ga0302314_10015220_pt1 | contig 13087 bp, 13 predicted proteins | sample III_Palsa_N2_3_FD_200533 | JGI IMG/M metagenome (GOLD analysis project Ga0302314, IMG submission 200533) | Peat permafrost microbial communities from Stordalen Mire near Abisko, Sweden - III_Palsa_N2_3 | ecosystem: Environmental > Terrestrial > Soil > Palsa > Peat permafrost | place: Sweden...
TTGTGCCGCGACCACGCGACCGGCGGGTTACGACCAGCCGAAGGCTCGCGGGTGTGAGCAATTTCGCTGATCGTGGACCGTTGTGTACACCCGGATGTACACAACAGTCCATCGTCATGGTGCGCGGCCAGGCGAGCGACGGCTGGACGTGAAATTCCGCCATGTACTAGCACTTTCAGCTACATATCAGTCACCCTATGCATATGGACGATCCTGCTGTCAGGACGATGAAGACGCAGACTTACCGGCAGTGGCTGATGCTGCTTGACGTGCAGTGCGGGATCGTTGACCGGGCTCAAGCGAAATGGGCCGGTTTCTCGGATCGGCAGATCTGGCACCGGCTCCGGTCGGGCAGATGGCAGCACGTGCACGAGGGGGTCTACGCGACGTTCACCGGCCCGCTGACCCGCGAGGCGCGATTGTGGGCGGCGCTGCGGAGAGCGGGTGAAGGGGCGATGCTCAGTCACGAGACGGCAGCCGAGGTGCACGGCCTGATCGACAAGCCTGCGAGTAGGACCATTCACATCACCGTGCCCCCCGGGCGACGGCCCGTTCGGCGCGGGTCAGTGCGAGGAGTGGTGATCCACCGGTCCGGCCAGAGTCGGCCGCAGCTCCCGATTACCTGGAAGCTTCCCCGCACCAGAATCGAGGACACGGTTCTGGACCTGATCGACGCGGCGCCGACCTTTCAGGTGGCCTACGGCTGGATCGCGCGCGCCGTCTCGCGCGACTTCACCACGGTTAGCATGCTCCGCGCGGCCCTTGCGACCAGGCGTCGTGCCCGCTACCGGACCGAACTTGCGGTGGCGTTCGGGGAGAGCGACGACGGCGTCCACTCCGGGCTGGAGCTTCGCTACGCCCGCGACGTCGAGCGCGCGCACGGCCTCCCGGCGGCGCAGCGGCAGGCTCGCCGCGAGATCGCCGGCCGGGTGCACTACCGCGACAACTGGTACGCCGAGTATCGCGTCTGCGTCGAACTCGACGGGCCGACGTATCACCGCGACGAGCAAGTGTGGAAGGACAAACGCCGCGACAACCTCAACCTCGCCGAGGACGGGGCCGAGACCTTCAGGTTCGGCCCCGTGGAGGTAACCGAGCTCGCGTGCGAGAGCGCCGCGATGGTTGTCGCCGCCTTGGCGCGCAACGGTTGGAAGGGCACCCCGCGCCCATGCCGTCGTCCTGGCTGCTCGGTGCGAAAGTCAAGATAATGGACCGTTGCCTACATCCGGGTGTACACAACGGTCCATCGTGTTGCGTGCGCGGTCGGGGTGGCCGCGTTTGTCGGTGGCGGTTCCTAGCATCGGGAGGGTGATCTGCCGGACCTGCCGGGGGCCGACGCCGGTCGGGCTCGCCCGGTGCTATCAGTGCGACCTGGCGCTTGGACAGGCCGGGGAGTTGCTCGCGGACGCGGTGGCGCCGATCGGCTACGCGGTCCGGGGCCGTCGGCTCGCCCGCGACCTGTGGCGGTACAAGTCGGACGGCGCGGGTGCGGCAGAATCCGCCGGGCGACTGCGGGAGATGCTGGACGTCTACCTGAGGGATCACGGAGAGTCGGTGTGGACCGCGGCCGGGATGGCGGCGGCGCCGCAGCTCGCCGCCGTCGTGCCGAGCGGCCAGGGCCGGCCGGGCGGCCATCCACTGCTCGGCCTCGTCCGATCGTGTGTCGACCTTCCGCTCGTCGGCCTCTCGGTGGCCCCACGGGGAGCGGCCCATGCTCGCGGCGTCGACCCCGGCTGGCTGCGCGTCGACGGACCGGTGGCCGGGGCCGACGTCTTGGTTGTGGATGACTCCTGGGTATCCGGGGGCAGCGCCCAGTCGGCCGCGGTGGCGTTGAAGCTGGCCGGGGCCCGGCGGGTCGCGATCGTCATCATCGGCCGGCACGTCAATCCCGATGACCCTCGGTCGGCCCGGCTGTTGGCCGAACTTGGTCGACCCCGATGATCCTGGGCCGGTGACCTGGCTCCTGGCCGGACCTCGTCAGCCCCGATGACCGGCTACGGCGCGTGGGTGATGACGCCGCGGATGATCTTGCCGTCGTCGAGGTCCTGGTAGCCGGCGTTGATGTCGTCGAGTGAGTAGCGGCGGGTGATGAGCTCGTCGAGCTTGAGCTGCCCGGCCCGGTAGAGGCGCAGCAGCCGGGGGATGTCGTTCAGCGGGTTGCACATGCCGAAGACGTGGCCCTGGATGCGGCGCTGCCAGCCGACCACGCTGCCGTTGGCGGCCAGCTGGATCTGCTTCTCGGCGCTGCGGCCGACCGAGGTGATCGTGACCTGGCAGCCCTTGCCGACGATGGCCGCGGCCTGGTCCACCACCTCGGCGTTGAGCACGCCGATGGTGATGAGGGCGTGGTCGGCGAGCTGCCCCCGCGTCAGGTCGATGACCGCCTCCTGCGCGGCGGCGGCGTCGGCGAATACGTGGGTGGCGCCGAACGTCAGCGCGCTCTCGCGCTTGAACGCGACCGGGTCGATCACGATGACGTTGGCCGCCCCGGCGTACCTGGCGCCCTGGACCGCGTTGGACCCGACCCCGCCGGCGCCGAAGATCACCACCGTCTGGCCCGCCCGGACCCCCGCCGCGTAGACGGCCGTGCCCCAGCCGGTGGGTACGCCGCAGCCGGTCAGCGCGGCGACCTCAAACGGGATGTCGGCCTCGATCGGCACGCACGAGTTCTGCGAGACGACCGCGCGCTCGGCGAACGTGCCGAGCATGCAGAACCCGCCGAGGTCCTCGCCGTCGGCGTCGTGGAACCTGAACGTGTCGTCGGCGAGCATCCCCGTCATCATCTGCGCGCCCCAGTCGCACAGGTTCTGATGGCCGGTCGAGCAGTACCGGCAGATCCCGCAGGCGGGGATGAACGAGCAGACCACGTGGTCGCCCACCTTGACCCGGGTCACGTCCGGGCCGACCGCCTCGATCACGCCCGCGCCCTCGTGGCCGCCCACCATCGGCAGCCGCCCGGTGGAATCTCCGGTCCGCAGATGCTCGTCCGAGTGGCACATCCCCGACGCCGCGAACTTGATTCGGACCTCGCCCGCCTGCGGCTCGTCGAGCTCAAGCTCGGTGATCTCCCACGGCTTGCCCGGTTCCCTGATGATTGCTGCCCTGGTGCGCATACCTACAGTGCTATACCGGCGCCCCGGCCGCGCCAAGCTGCCGAAACGACGTAATTCAGCGACGTTCTCTGTGGCCGGTCACTAGACGCCGAGGCCGGGCAGGATCTGCCCGGCGGGAAGGTCGGCCAGCAGGTGCCCCGGCAGCCACAGCTTGGATCCCCGGATGCCGGAGCCGATCACCACGCTCGGCGACTTCGCCACCAGGTCGTCCACCAGGACCGGCCAGGACTCCGGCAGCCCGATCGGCGTGATGCCGCCGTACTCCATGCCGGTGAGCTCGGTGACCGCGTCGACCGGCCCGAACGACGCCTTCCGGGCTCCCAGGTGGCGCCGCACAAGCCCGTTGACATCGGCTCGCGTGGTGGCGGTGACCATGCACGCCGCGTACGTCACCTCCGAGCCGCGCTTGGCCGCGATGACCACGCAGTTCGCGCTCTCCTCGAGCGTGACCCCGTAGGTCTCGCAGAACTGGGCGGTGTCGGCCAACGCCGGGTCGATCGCGGCCACCCGGACCTGGTCCGCCCACGGCAGCGACCGCAGCGCGGCGGCGACGGGCGGGGCGAGCAGGTCGGGCTGCTCGAGCGCGGGGTGATAGGTCAGCGGCAGGCTCATGGCCCCATCCAACCAGCAAAGCGGATTGCGAAGTCCGTCCGATCCGTGGAAGGAAAGGAACGGAAGCGATAGACCTACACCGTCACCGTGACCGTCACCGACAACCTGGGCAACACCTATACCAACACCATCACGGCGATCACCGCGGGTTCGGACTACACGGCCTACGGCCCGACCCGCGTGCTCGACACCCGGTACGGAACCGGCGCGCCCAAGGCCCCGGTCAAGCCGCGCTCGATCACCCAGGTGACGTTCGCCGGCAACGGCGGCATACCAAAGGACGTGACCGCCGTCGTCCTCAACGTCACCGTCACCGAACCCACCGCGGCCGGCGACATCATCGTCTACGGCGACGGCTCCCCCCGGCCGAGCACGTCCAACGTCAACTTCGTCAAGGGCCAGACCGTCCCGAACCAGGTGATCGCCCCGGTCGGCCCCGATGGCAAGGTCGACTTCTACAACGCCAGCACCGGCAGCACCGATCTGATCGCCGATGTCGCGGGCTACTTCACCCAGACCTCCTCCAGCGGGTACTCCGCGCTGACCCCGTACCGGCTCGTCGACACGCGCTACGGGACCGGCGAGCCCAAGCGGCCCTTGGCCGGGAAGAGCTCGTTCGCCGTGCAGATCGCCGGCAATGACGGCGGGAAGCTGCCCGCGAGCGGCATCACCGCGGTGGCCCTGAACATCACCTCGACCGGTTCGCAGGGCTCCGGCTTCCTCACCGCCTATGGCGACGGCAGCGCGACGCCGACCGCCTCCAACGTCAACTTCACCACGAACCAGACGATCGCCAACTCGGTCATCACCCCCGTGGGCAGCGACGGCAAGGTCCGCGTCTACAACGGCAGCACCAAGGCCACAAGCGTCGTGGTCGACGTCGTCGGCTATTACAGCGCGGCCGGCGCGAGCGCCTATGTGCCGGTCGCCCCGTATCGTCTGCTTGACACGCGTCAGCCAGGCCCCGACTCCGGACCGCTGCCCGAGGGCGACTACACCTACATAGCTCTCAGCCCCGGCGTGCCCGACATCAACGGCTTCGTCCTCAACGCGACCGTCACCGAGACCACCGGCAGCGGCTTCCTCACCGTCTCGCCGGACTCGAACACCTTGACCCAGTACCAGGACCACACCGAGTCGCGGCCGGCCAAGCCCTCCGCCTCCACCCTGAACTGGACCAAGGGCGCCACGGTGCCCAACCTCGTCCAGGCGAGCGCCGGCACCAACGGCATCGTCGACTTCTGGAACAGCGGTTCCGGCGACATTGCCCTTGTCGTCGACATGTTCGGCTTCTACGAGGAGGGCTGACGACCCCGTCCGATCCGTGGAAGGAAAGGAACAGGACCGATAGTTTCCGCAAGAAGTGCGTATCTATGCGAAAGCCCTAAATCCTCTTCTCTTCGCGCGCCCGAGTCTGTAGCCTGTCTGTTCTGTTGATTTTTGATCACTGCTAACAAAGAAAAGGTGGACTTGTGTCCTACCGCCGTATCGCAACGGTGACCGCCGTCGTCGCGGCCAGCGCTGCGCTCGTTCCAGCGCTGGCGTTTGCGTCCGATTCCTCACAGCCGACTCCGACTGCCAGGGGCGCCAGCCTGAGTGCATCCGCGCTGACCGGCGCGTTTAAGACGTTCACGAGTTCGGGCAGTAAGTCCGCCTACACGAGGAAGTCGGGCGCCTACGCCGCCACGGCGGCCGCGGAGAGCCTGAGCATCACGGCCGAGGCCACCAGCGCGTACGGGTTCTTGCTGACGGCTGACCTCACCGGCGGCACGGCGGCCAGCGCCTCGGTCGACTGGGGCGACAGCTCGACCAGCCCCGGGACCGTGAGCAGCACCACCGAGGTCACCGCCGACCACACCTACGAACAGCTTGGGACCTACACCGCCACGGTGACCGTCACCGACAGCCTGGGCGACACCGTGGTCAACACCGTCACGGTGACGACCGCGGGTTCTGACTACACGGCCTACGGCCCGACCCGCGTGCTTGACACCCGGTACGGCAATGGCGCGCCCAAGGCCCCGGTCAAGGCCCGCTCGGTCACCCAGGTGACATTCGCGGGGAACGGCGGCATCCCGAAGGACGTGACCGCGGTCGTCCTCAACGTCACCGTCACCGAGCCGACCGCGGCGGGCGACATCGTCGTCTACGGCGACGGCACCGCCCGGCCTTCCACGTCCAATGTCAACTTCGTCAAGGGCCAGACCGTTCCCAACCAGGTGATCGCCCCGGTCGGCGCGGACGGCAAGGTCGACTTCTATAACGCCAGCACCGGCACGACCGACCTGATCGCCGATGTCGCGGGCTACTTCACCTACACCCCGTCCAGCGGCTACTCCGCGCTGACCCCGTACCGGCTCGTCGACACCCGCTACGGCACCGGGGAGCCTAAGCGGCCGCTGGCCGGGAAGAGCTCGTTCGCGGTGCAGATCGCCGGCAATGACGGCGGGAAGCTGCCTTCCAGTGGCATCACCGCGGTGGCGCTGAACGTCACCTCCACCGCCTCCCAGGGGGCCGGCTTCCTGACCGCCTACGCCGACGGCACGAACACGCCGACCGCCTCCAACGTCAACTTCACCGCCGGGCAGACGATCGCGAACTCGGTCATCACCCCGGTCGGCAGCGACGGCAAGATCCGCATCTTCAACGGCAGCGCCAAGCCCACCGCGGTCGTCGTCGACGTCGTCGGCTACTACAGCGCGGCCAGCGTGAGCGCCTACGTGCCGATCGACCCGACCCGCATCGTGGACACGCGTCAGTCGTATAGCCCCGTCTATGGACCGCTGCCCGGTGGCGCCTACATTTACGTATCGCTCGGCGTCGCCAACGGGAGCGTGACCGGCTTCGTCCTTAACACCACCGTCACCGAGACCACCAGTAGCGGTGACCTGATCGTCTCGCCTGACTCGAACACCCTGGCCGCGTACCAGAACAAGACCGCGGTGTGGCCGTCCCACCCGTCCGCCTCCACCCTGAACTGGACCAAGGGCGAAACGGTGCCCAACCTCGCCCAGGCCAGCGGCGGTGCCAACGGCATCGTCGATTTCTGGAACAGCAGCTCCGGCAGTATCGCCCTCGTCGTCGACATGTTCGGCCTGTACCAGAACGACTGACGGCCGCTCCGGCTGCCGCCTGACCGAACGCCCGACCGGCGTCGGCCCGCACCGTGGGCCGGCGCCGGTCGGCGTAGGGCAAGCCGCCCGGACGGCGTTCCGGCGGCAATAGTCTAGGGATATGGCGGTCAAGACCCCCGAGACGCACACGGCGCTGGTGCGGCGGGCACGGAAGATCAACCGGGTGCTGGCGGACACGTACCCGGAGGCGCACTGCGAGCTCGATTTCCAGGATGCCTTCCAGCTGCTGGTGTCCACGGTGCTGTCGGCCCAGACGACGGACAAGCGGGTGAACATGACCACGCCCACGCTGTTCGCCAAGTACCCGACCCCCGAGGATCTGGCGGCGGCGAACCCGGAGGAAGTGGCCGAGATCCTCAAGCCCACCGGCTTCTTCAACGCCAAGACGAAGTCCGTGATGGGGCTGTCGGCCGCGCTGACCGAGCGTTTCGGCGGCAAGGTGCCGAACACGCTGGAGGAGCTGGTCACGCTGCCGGGCGTGGGCCGCAAGACCGCCAACGTGGTGCTCGGCAATGCGTTCGGCGTCCCCGGGATCACCGTGGACACGCACTTCGGGCGGCTGTCGCGCCGGTTCGGCTGGACCACGAGCGATGATCCGGTCAAGGTCGAGGCGGAGGTCGGCGAGCTCATCCCCAAGTCCGACTGGGTGCTGCTGTCGCACCGGCTGATCTGGCACGGGCGGCGGATCTGCCACGCGCGCAAGCCTGCCTGCGGGGTGTGCCCGGTGGCCGACTGGTGCCCGTCCTTTGGCCTCGGCCCGACCGACGCGGCCACCGCCGCCAAGCTCGTCAAGGTCGGCCCGTTCTCGTGACCGAGACCAACCGCGAGCCGCCCGGGTGGCTCCGCGATCTCGCCGCCACCGCGGCGGTGATGGAGGTGCCGAAGATCGCCCGGCCGCCGGCCTCGGGCGGACGCCACTCGGCCGTCCTGGTCCTGTTCGGCGACGGCGCGCACGGGCCCGACCTGCTGTACATCCAGCGCAGCCAGGGGCTGCGGCGCCATCCTGGTCAGCCCGCCTTCCCCGGGGGCAAGCTCGAGGCGAGCGACGACGGCCCGATCGCGGCGGCGCTGCGCGAGGCGATGGAGGAGACCGGCCTCGACCCGGCCGGGGTGGACGTGCTGACGACGCTGCCGGAGATGTTCATTGCCCGCAGCGAGTTCCGGGTCGTCCCGGTGCTCGGCTGGTGGCGGACGCCGAGCGCGGTCCGGCCGACCGACATCGGCGAGGTCGCCGCGGTCGAGCGGATCGCGGTGGCCGAGCTGGCCGATCCGGCCAACCGGCTCATGATGCGGTTTCCCGGCGGGCGCAGCGGCCCCGCGTTCAGTATCGGCCCGATGCTGATCTGGGGGTTCACCGCGCTGCTGACAGACCGGCTGCTCGCGCTTGGTGGCTTCGAGCGCCCCTGGGATGCCGACACCATCCGCGCGCTGCCCGACGGGGCGCCCTGACCGGATACGGTGGACTCCGTGCGCGGTGATCTGCTTGATCTCGCCCTGGTCGTTCTTGCCGCCGCGTTCGCGGTTTCCGGCTATCGGCAGGGCTTTATCGTCGGTTCGCTGAGCTTCATCGGCTTCGTTGGCGGTGCGGTACTCGGCGCCGAGTTCGGCCCGTCTATTTCCCGTGCCATCGTGGGCGGGCAGACTCAGCAGGATGTGGTCGCGGTCGTGCTGCTCGTCTGCGCGGCCATCATCGGGCAGTTCGTCGCGTCCTCCATCGGCGCCGCGGTCCGACAGACGGTCACCAGCCCGTCATCGACGATCCTCGACTCCATCGGCGGGGCCGCCGTCAGCGTCCTGTCGATGCTGCTGATCGCCTGGGCGATCGGCTCGGTCCTGACCGCGTCGTCCTTCCCGGTCGTGGTCGGGGAGGTCGACAACTCGGTCGTGCTCGGCACGATGGACCGGATCATGCCGCCGCAGGCCAAGACCATGTTCGGCGACTTCCGGCGGCTGCTGTCGAGCGGCCCGTTCCCGCAGGTGTTCAGCGGCATCGGGGCGGCCCACCTGTTCGCGGTCGCGGCGCCCGACCCGGCGGTCCTCAACAGCCCCGGTTACCTCGCGGCCAGGAGCAGCGTCGTCAAGGTGCAGGGCACCGCGCCCAGCTGCGATCGCAGCATCGAGGGGTCCGGGTTCGTCTACGCGCCGCAGCACGTGCTGACCAACGCGCACGTGGTGGCGGGCGTCAAAGGCGGGCCGACGGTGACCACGGTAGGCGGGACGACGTACCGCGCGCGGGTCGTCTTCTACGACCCCCAGGTCGACGTCGCCGTGCTCTACGTGCCGGGGCTGAACCTGCCCCCGCTGAGTTTCGCCGATCAGGCTCAGGCGGGAGCGGAGGCGGTCGTGGCTGGCTACCCCCTTGACCAGAAGTTCACCCAGGTGGCGGCTCGGATCGGCGGAACCCAGGACGCAGTCGGGCCGGACATTTACCAGACCGGGACGGTGGACCGGCAGATCTTCGAGATCAGGGCGGTGGTCCAGCCTGGCAACTCGGGCGGGCCGCTGCTCAGCCCGTCGGGCACCGTCTACGGGGTGGTGTTCGCGGCCGCGGTGAACATGTCGGACACCGGGTTCGCGCTGACCGCCTCCGAGGTCTCGGCCGACGCGAACGCGGGCGCCGACGAGACGGCCCAGACGGGCACCGGGAACTGCGACTAGGGTTCCCGCATCCGGGATCTGAGCACGTCGAATTCGGCCCCCGGCGTGTCCGGATCGAAGCCGTGCTCGATCAGCCAGCGCGACGCCTTCAGGCTGCGCAGTGACCACCAGGCGCGGATCACGTCCCGGTCCGGTCCGGCGCCGTAGCCGGCCAGCAGGTCGTCCAGGCGCTCCTCGTGCCCGAGGGTCAAGCTGGCGAGGTCGAACATGGCGTCGCCGGGGGCCGCCTCGGACCAGTCGATGACGCCGGTGACCTCGTCGCCGTCGACGAACACGTGGGTGATCTGCAGGTCGCCGTGGATGAAGACCGGTGTCCAGGGCCGCAGCGCGGCCTCGGCGATCTCGCGGTTGCGCCGGATCACCTCGGCCGGCAGAACGGCGTTGGCGAGCAGCCACGCGCACTCGCGGTCGAGCTCCGCCGCCACGTCGTCGAGGCTGGGCCCCGGCCACGGCGGCAACGGCGCATCGTGCAGGCGCCGGATGGCGGCGCCCGCCGCGGCCCACGCCGCCGGCGACGCGGCCGACGGTTCGCCCAGGCGGCCGAGCGCCTGGCCGGGCACGGCGGCGATCGCGAGCACGGGCGGCTCGCGCCAGAGGATCGCCGGGGTCGGTACCGGCGCCATGGCCATCGCCCGCACCTCGACGTCGGCGTGCGCCGGGTCGCCGTCGACCTTCAGGAACACGTCGCCGACGCGCAGCGTCGCGCGCTGGCGGTGGGCGACGACGACTTCAACCTCTTCCATACCGGCCATCCGCGACTAGGGCTCGCGCAGGGAGAGCCTGAGGTCGGACTCGGCCACGGCGGCGAGGCCGTCTCGTTCGATTCGCGCGGCGACCTCTTCCGCGCGCGCGGACACGGCGGGGGCGTCGACGCCGGCGTCGTTGGCCGGGTGCTCGCGTACGTGCCCGGCCCCGCGGCGCAGCAGAGCGGCCGCGCCGCGCGCGTTGCCGCGGCGGGCGTGGGTGAGGCCGACCGCGATCTGCGCGAGGCCCCGCCAGAGCTCGCGGTCCGGGGCCGGGGTCGACTTCCAGGCGGCCTCAAACACCTCGTGGGCGTGGAACGGGAAGCCGTCGGCCAGCAGCCGGCCGCCAAGTTCGGCCGCCTCGGCCGGGGTGACCACCAGGTCATCGGGGATCCGGGGTACGTCCGGCTGGCCGGGCGCGGCCTTGAGGAGCGGGCGGCCGAGCTCGTCGCGCGGCCTGGCGTTGCGCGCCCGGCCGCCCGGGTCCCGGTCCCGCGCGGGCCCGCCGGTCGGGCCGCTCCTCATGCGGGTAGTGGCCGGCCCCCTCGATGACCTTCCACCGGTACGGTCCCTCGACGTAGCGGCCGGCCCCGCGCGCGGTCTGCGGCAGGATGCACGGGTCGAGCGCGCCGTGCAGATGGAGCACCGGGGCGGTGACCGGGGACCGCATCTGCCGGGCGTAGCGCAGGCCGTCCGGCCGGAAGGTGGAGCGCACGAACCACCGCTGGTACTCAAGCGAGGTGTGCGCCACCGGCGGGATGCGCATGGCGTTCTCGTAGATCTGCGCGGTCTCCTGGTCGGGCCAGCCGGGGGCGGACCAGGACGACAGGATCGTCCCCACCAGCGCGCCGCCGTCGCGGACCAGCCGCCGCTCGGGCAGCATCGGGACCTGGAAGACAAGCGGGTAGCCGCCCCGTCCGGTCTTGGCGGCGGGCCAGCCGATCGACCGGTGGACCGACAGCGGGCTGGACAGGACCGCGGCCCGCATCCGCAGCGGGTGGGCCATCGAGACGATGGCGAGCCGCCGGACCGACTTGGGGAAATAGGCGGCCAGCGTCCACGCGGTCAGCCCGCCCCAGTCATGCCCGACGACGACGGCATTGGCCTCGCCGAGCGCGCTGATCAGCCCGGCCGCGTCGGCGGCGGCGGTGATCAGGTCGTAGCCCCGCGGCGGCTTGTCGCTGCCGCCATAGCCGCGCAGGTCGACCGCGACCGCCCGGTAGCCGGCCTCGGCCAGCGCTACGAGCTGGTGCCGCCACGTCCACCAGAACTCGGGGAAGCCGTGCAGCAGCAGGACCAGCGGCCCCTCGCCGATGCTGGCCAGGTGGAAGCGCGTCCCGTTGGCGGTGACGTCGCGATGCGTCCACGGGCCGTTGATCTCGATGACGGGCTCTGCTGGCATGCGCCTGCGCTCTTCGGTTACGGATCAGTTACGGACGAGCGGGAAGCTCGGCCTTGGCGGACGTGCCAAGGCTTACATCAGCGTTGGCGATGGCCGGGCCGGAGCCGTTCGGACCAGAGTCGCCCCGTCGGAGCATACTCAGGTCGTCGACCACGGTCTTCCTGGTCATCTTCATGCCGGTCACCTTGCGGATGCGCCCGTAGGCGATCAGGCCGGCCAACCCGATCAGCAGCAGGCAGGTGCCCGCCACGATCAGGAACGCAGCCCAGAGCCAGATTCCGGCCGCGGCCAGGCCGTACGCGAACGCGAAGCAGAGCAGCACGACGAGCAGGCAGCCCACGAAGAGACCGACGACGGCGAGCGCGGCTGCGATCCCGATCCGCCGCGCGTCCATCTTTAGCTCGCTCTTGGCCAGGCTGATCTCGTACCGGACGAGCTGCGACACGTCCTTGGCCGCGCCCGAGACGAGATCCCCCAGTGACTGCTGCCCGGCCGCGCTGTCCGGTCTTCCGCTGCGGACCATGGCGTCCCTCCCCGACTCATCGCTGCGGCAGCGCACGCTACCCCAGGTGTCCAAGGCTATCGTTAGCGATCTCGGGGGACGCGGACATCCCGCCCGTGCCGTGGCGCGGGATGTCTCTTGGGGCGGGGGAAGGCAGTCGGGACACGCGAACGGCGCCCCGCGCGGGGGCGCCGCCGCCAGTAAGTACGTCAGTCTGGCTACCATGCGTGCAACTATCAATTGCCGGCCGGACCGTTCTGGCCTGGCCTGACACGCCTCCCGCGGCTGGTCGCGCGTGGGTACCCGGCTGCCGTGCTCGGACGTTCTCGCTGTCCGTGAGCCCTCTCTACGACGAAAGCCGGTCGCAGCCAAGCCCCTGGACGTGATCAATTCGTGATCTTGATCGGTGGGCCCGTTCCCATGCAGCAAACCACTGGAACCGGGCTCGGCCCTTGCGCTGGCGCGCCGCTGCCTCCCCCCGGGCCCGCCCGGGGCCCCGGCGGCGTCCGGTTCCGTTAGCGGTCCGTAAGGATTGTTCGGTTGCCCCAAACAATCCTCCGGAACGTCTGTTCAGGATGAGCTCGTTCATGTTGTAATTCCTTTGCGCGCTTCATGCTGCGCCGTGTTAGGGATAAGCTTTACCAAGACGGTGCCGGCCTACCCCCCCAGGGCCGGACCGTGTGCGGTGCCCCTCGCTCTCCCCCCCGGCGAGGGGCACCGCCCCGAATTGTTCAGTGGCCCTTCGGGCCACTTTCCCCCCATGTGCATCGTGGGGGGGGGGGGGGGCGCCCGCCCCCCCCCCGTGCCCCACTCTCGACGCCGAGCCAAGAGGAGAGCCCCCACCCCAACCCCTCCCCTGAAGGGGGAGGGGCTTAGAGAAGGTGTTACGCCGCCGCCTCGGTCAACTTGCCCTTGCGCTTCGA
>Ga0302314_10015221_pt1 | contig 13087 bp, 12 predicted proteins | sample III_Palsa_N2_3_FD_200533 | JGI IMG/M metagenome (GOLD analysis project Ga0302314, IMG submission 200533) | Peat permafrost microbial communities from Stordalen Mire near Abisko, Sweden - III_Palsa_N2_3 | ecosystem: Environmental > Terrestrial > Soil > Palsa > Peat permafrost | place: Sweden...
ATCCGACGGCTGAGTTCGCCGTCCTGCCCCTCGGCGAGGTCGTCTGGGCCGACGCAGCGGGTGTCACCTGCCGTCGATGGAACTGGCGGCAAGGGCGACGCACGCGCCTGACCGAAGGCACGCGCAATGCGTATTTCATCGTCGAGACGCTACAGCCGTCTCAAGCGCCGGACGCGCTCGGCCAGGCCTTGCAGGAGCTGGAGGACGCTCTCCGATTGGAAGGCCGCGCGCGCTCGACGGATAGCTGGATCCTAACGATGCACCCCGGGGCCGGCGGGTTTTGAGCAGGCGGGAGATCACATGGGCGACTTAGATGGGCGTGGATTCGCAACCCGCGCGGTGCACGCCGGCGTTGCGCCCAACGCGAGCACGGGAGCGATTGCTCCAGACATCAGCATGGCGGTCAACTATAGGCGTCGTTGGGGCGAGCTCGGCTTCTCGGCGGACGCGACCGACGAGTCCGGGCTCGGCTACGCTTATCAGCGCGAAGGCCATCCGAACGCCCGCCAGCTTGAGACCAAGCTGGCGTCCCTCGATGAGGGCGAGGATGCGGTGGTGTTCGCCAGCGGTGCGGCCGCGATCAGCGGGCTGCTGATGCACCTGTTGGCGCCGGGCGACCATCTGCTGGTCAGCGACATCTCCTATGCCGGCACGGCCGAATTCACCCGCGGACTGCTTCGAGGAATGGGCGTTGACGTCTCGCTGGCGGACATGTCGGATCCCGCCGATGTCGCGTCCAAGCTCCAGCCGAACACCAGGGCGATCTATGCGGAGTCGCCCTGCAATCCGGTCCTCAAGCTCGTCGACATCGCCGAAATCGCGGGAATCGCCAAAGACGCGTCCGCCAGCCTCATCGTCGACTCGACCCTCGCCTCGCCGTTTCTGACACGGCCCCTGACACTTGGCGCTGACTTCGTCGTCCACTCGCTGACGAAATACATCGGCGGCCATGGAGACGCCCTAGGCGGCGCGGTCATCGGGCGGGAAGCGGACATGAGCCGACTTCGCAAATCCATCGGCACACACCTCGGCGCGACGCTCAGTCCCTTCAACGCCTGGCTGATCTTGCGCGGAATCGAGACATTGCCGATCAGGATGGACGCTTATGCGCGATCAGCCATCCAGGTCGCCAGGTTCCTCGAGGCTCACCCCTTCGTCACCGCTGTGCGCTATCCCGCGCTTGAGAGCCACCCGCAGCACGCGCTCGCACGGCGGCAGATGCGCAACGGGTCCGGAATGATCGCGTTCACGGTGCGCGACAGCGACGCCCTTGGCCGGACCTTCGATACACATTTGTCGGTCATCAAGTACGCCGCGTCGTTGGCCCACTCGCACAGCCTGATCCTCTACTGCGACACGGCCGACCTCCAGCGAACGACCTTCCAACTCGACGATGACCTTCTCGCTCGCTATCGCGCATTCGCCGGCGATGGGTTCTTCCGGCTGAGCATCGGCTTGGAGGAGGTGGGGGACCTGATCCTCGATCTCGACGGCGCGCTCGCCGCGGCGACGGGATCGATCCCGTCGCCGCGGCGAACGGACTGAAGTCGTGCGCCTGGGCCGAGGCTTGCTCGGCGCGCCCGTTTGCGCATAGTTCGCGGCTCAAGTCGCGTGAGCTTCGCCCATGAAATCCAGTGCCAGCGTCGTCGAAGCCATCGGCGACACCCCGCTGATCCGGCTGAACCGGGCGAGCGCGGCGACGGGCTGCGAAATCTGGGGCAAGGCCGAGTTCATGAACCCCGGCCAATCGGTCAAGGACCGCGCGGCCCTGTTCATCATCCGCGACGCCGAGGCCAAGGGCCTGCTCAAACCCGGCGGCCTGATCGTCGAGGGCACCGCGGGCAATACCGGCATCGGCCTGGCCATGGTGGCCAGCGCCCTGGGCTATCGCACCACCATCGTCATCCCGCGCACCCAGAGCCAGGAAAAGAAGGACGCCATCCGCCTTTTGGGCGCCGAGCTGGTCGAGGTCGACGCCGTCCCCTATTCCAACCCGGACAACTATGTCCGCGTTTCCGGCCGCCTGGCCGAGGAACGGGCCAAGACCGAACCCAACGGCGCCATCTGGGCCAACCAGTTCGACAATACCGCCAACCGCCAGGCCCACTATGAGACCACCGGCCCGGAGATCTGGGCCCAGACCCATGGCGAGATCGACGGCTTCGTCAGCGCGATCGGCTCCGGCGGCACTCTGGCCGGCGTGGCCATGGCCTTGCGCGAAAAGAACCCCGACATCGCCATCGCCCTGGCCGATCCGTTTGGCGCGTCGCTCTACAACTGGTACGCCCATGGCGAACTGAAGGCCGAGGGGACCTCGATCACCGAAGGCATCGGCCAGGCCCGCATCACCGCCAATATCGAAGGCCTGACGGTGGACTACGCCTACAGGATTCCCGACGCCGAGGCGTTGGAACAGGTCTTCGATCTCACACAACACGAGGGACTTTGCATGGGCGGATCGACAGGGATCAACGTGGCGGGCGCGATCCGTCTGGCCAAGGACCTGGGGCCGGGCAAGACCATCGTCACAGTCCTGTGCGACCACGGTTCGCGCTATCAAAGCAAGCTGTTCAATCCGGCCTTCCTGGCCGAACACGGCCTGCCCGTCCCGAGCTGGATGTGAGCGCCATGTTCCAAGACCCCACCCTCTCGACCCAATGGCTGTCGACCCATCTGGAAGAGCCCGACCTGGTGATCGTCGACGCCACCTGGTTCATGTCCGTCAATTTGGGCGCCGGCGACGTCGCCAGGGATGCGCGCGCCGAACACGCCGAGCGGCACATCCCCGGCGCCGTTTTCTTCGACATCGACGAGATCTCCGACCATTCCAGCCCCCTGCCCCACATGCTGCCCGAGCCGGCGGATTTCGCGGTGCATGCGCGTCGCCTGGGGGTCGAGCCGGGCTCGCGCGTGGTGGTCTATGACGCGCATGGGATTTTTTCCGCGCCGCGCGTCTGGTGGAGCTTTCGCGCCATGGGCCACGCCAACACCTTCGTGCTGGACGGCGGCTTGCCCAAGTGGATCGCCGAGGGCCATCCGGTGGAGACCGGCTGGCCGCTGCGCGCCCACGGCGAGTTCAAGGCGCACCCGGACGCGGACCTGGTGCGGGACCTGTTCCAGGTGCGCGAGGCCCTGGCCGGCGCCACCGAACAGCTGGTCGACGCCCGCGCGGCCGTCCGCTTCACTGGCGAGACGCCCGAGCCCCGCGCGGGCCTGCGCGGCGGCCACATGCCGGGCGCCCGTAACGTTCCCTCCTCGTCGGTGATCACGCCGCAAGGGACCTTGGCCGACGCGGCCTTGCTGGAAAAGCTGTTCGCCGAGGCCGGCGTCGATCTGGACCGGCCGATCGTCACCACCTGCGGATCGGGCGTCTCGGCGGCCATCCTGTCGCTGGCCCTGGCGCGGCTGGGGCGGCTGAACGTCCCGGTCTATGACGGGTCCTGGACCGAGTGGGGCGGACGCGACGACACGCCGGTGGTCAAGGGCCCGGCCGATGCCGCCGTCCCCGCCTAAGCCCAGGCGCCGGATGACGACCCGGACGCCGCAAGGCGAGGCGACGCGCGCCGTCCATTCCGGCCAGACGTCGGCCCCGCTGGACGCGCGCACGGTCGGCCCGCCGATCCAGCGCGGATCGACCGTGCTGATGGCGGACGCCGCGGCGCTCTATGACGAGACCCAGGTCACCTATGGCCGCGGCGGCCTGGCCGCCCAGGACGCCCTGATCCAGGCGCTGCTCGAGCTGGAGGACGCCGAGGGCGGCCAGCTCTATCCCTCCGGCCTCGCCGCCATGACCGGCGCCATGCTGGCGGTGCTGAAGGCCGGCGACGAGGTGCTGGTCGTCGACACCATCTACGCCCCCACGCGCAAGTTCTGCGACCAGGTGCTGACCCGCTTCGGCGTGGCCGTCCGCTACTATCCGCCCCGCGCCACGCCGTCCGAGGTGTTCGAGCGCGCCGGCCGGACGACGCGGCTGGTGGTGCTGGAATCGCCAGGCTCGCTGACGTTCGAGGTCCAGGACGTGGCGGGGATGGCCGTCCTGGCGCGCGAACGGGGCGTGTTCAGCCTGATGGACAATACCTGGGGGGCGGGCCTTTTGTTCAAACCCCTGGCCCACGGCGTCGACATCAGCGTCCAGGCCCTGACCAAATATGTCTGCGGGCATTCGGACGTCTTCATGGGCTCGGCCTGCGCCAACGACCCCAAGGTGCTGAAACTGCTGGACGACGCCAAGTGGAATTTCGGCTGGTCGGTCTCCCCCGACGACGCCTACCAGGCCCTGCGCGGTCTGCGCACCCTGTCGACGCGGATGGCGCGCCACGACGAGAGCGGTCGCAAGGTCGCCGACTGGCTGCGCCGCCAGCCAGAAGTCATCCAGCTGCTGCACCCAGCCTTTGAAGACTCGCCCGACCACGCGCTCTGGGCCCGCGACTACACAGGCGCCTGCGGCCTGTTTGGCGCTGTCCTGCGCCCCGCTCCCCGACAGGCGATGCACGCCCTGCTGGACGCCCTGACCCTGTTCGGCCTCGGCTTCTCCTGGGGCGGCTTCGAGAGCCTGGCCATAGCCAGCGACCCGCAACTGAGCCGGCGCCAGTTCCCGCCAAAGCTCGGCGGGCCGCTGCTGCGGCTGCATGTGGGGCTGGAGGATGCGGAGGACCTGATCACGGACCTGCGGGCGGGGTTGGATGCGTTTGGGGCGGCGAACTGATAGGCGATGTGCATAATATCCCGCAGATGGCATGCCTAAGCGCGCGCCCTAAGGCGTCGCTGCGGGCGTGGGCGCGGGCCCGTTCAGCGCATCCACCGCATTGCGAAGGACCGGTTCTCCGACCAAGCCAAGCAGAGTCAACAGAAGGCTCATGCTTTTGACCTTCGGGGAAATGTCGCTACGGCCGGCGAGAGAGCGCATGACCGAAGTGATCTGCTGCTCTTCGTCCGCGCTGGGGTTTTGCAGCAACACCAGACATAGCGAAACCAACGACGCGGCCTGCTGATCAAAGTTAACGTTGGGGGCCAATGACTTAGCAATTTCAGACCGATGTTGCGCCTGATGGCGGTCCACTCCACGATCGACGACGGACATGATCTGTTCGACGATGACGGCGGGCCCGACCGAAATGTCATCGCCATTGGTCATGCGCAGCTTCAACAAGCTGGTCCGCAGCAGCGCGAGCGACCCCAACCCGGCGACCACAGCAAGCTTTGCGACATTCGGTTCAGCGCAGTTGACCTTGGCGGCGGGGGTTGCAACAGCAACCAGTTGCGGAAAAAACGTCCAAAGCCACCAAGCCGCCAAGACGCCGCTTGCCGCGTTGACAATACCGTAGGTCGCCGCTGGCCAACTCAATACCGCGCGCACTGGATCGTCGCGATAACGAGCCAGCAACTCGGCGTAGGCTACGACGAATGCAATCGCGCCCGCACCGACAATGCCATAGGTCACTGACATCCGCCCCCCAACGCCAAGTCTCCCCCGAGGGTCAGGGCGCCGCGTACACGCTTCTACCCACGGGCGTTAACTTTATCATCTGCACGCCATTGTCGTCGAACGTTTCGATCAGTCCGCCGCTCGTCGCGGATGTCAGGACGTTGAGAAAATCAGGACGGGCCAGTTGCAAGGCAGCCATGGCGTCGACTACCGGAATGCCGACGTCTCCGACCTGCAACAGGATGCTGCCGAGCCTATCCATGAGCAGGCCTGTGTTAGGTGTCGCGATCTCCGGCGTCGAGTTGAGGAATCGCGCCAAGGCGTCAGCTGCGGTGTTCGCGGACATATTCGGCTCCATGTAGGCTCACAAGATAGCAGGTCAACGGCCTGGCCAACAAGCAATTGAGCACCACATCGCAGGGTTGCGCGCCGAAATTCTGATCACTTTCGGTCGGCGCTAGTGTGCGGAGTTTTGACCGTCAAATTGGCGCGGACGGCCATCAAGCTATTGAATAATAATATATTTATCAAACCGCTCGCCAACTGTACGAACCCCTGGCGCGCCCTGCTGGATTCGAACCAGCAACCGCTCGCTTAGAAGGCGAGTGCTCTATCCGGTTGAGCTAAGGGCGCGGACGCTCAGTGGGTCCAGGGCTGTTTGCGGTTGTAGGAGAAATTGTCCGCATAGGCCTTGAGGATCCGTTTGACTGGCCGGGGGTCCATCACACGAAAGGCGATGCCGTGGGCCTGGGCGTAGGCGACGGCCTCCTCGCGGGTGTCGAACTGCAGGCGGACCTGGCCGTTCATGTCTCTCGACTGGGCCCAGCCCATCAGCGGGTCGGGCAGGCGCGCCGATTCCGGTTCGAACTCCAAGGTCCATTCCTTGGTGTTGGCCTTGCCGGACTGCATGGCCGTCTTGGCCGGTCGGAAAATGCGCGCGAGCATGGGCGAGCCTTACCCCTCAAGAAGAATGGTGGTCGGGGCGAGAGGATTCGAACCTCCGACCCTCTGCTCCCAAAGCAGATGCGCTACCAGGCTGCGCCACACCCCGACAGAGTGTTATTTCAATAGGTTAGAGGACTCATTCAAGCCTATTCCTGGAGCGGATTTGCAGGCTTCGCTCCATTTTCAGCCTTGGGTCGGCGATTGCGACGACCGTTCGGCCGCCGCGTCCATACGGCGGATCAGGTCTCGCATCAACTCACACCGCTTCAAAGGGCTCCCGCGCCAAGAACATCCATCGTCCGCCCGCCAACGCCGATCCGCGCGCGTCGCCAGAAATAGATCGCCGCCAGCGCCGTCGCCACGACCCCGACGGCGCTGGTTGCATAGGCGCTGAGGATGAAGAACTGGAGCCAATTCAGGCTGATCTCGCCGAAATTGCGCCAGAGCAGCAGGGCCACGCTGCCCAGATAGCCGGACGCGTCGGCGACGTAGATCAAAAAGCCAGCCGTCGCCACGCGGCCGCTGAAGGCGACCAGCCGGTCGAACAGTACGGCGTTGAAGGGGGTATATGCGGTATAGAGCCCCGCCCCGGCCAGGATCATCCAGACCAGGGGCGAGATCAGATGGGCCTGGAACGCCAGGGTCGAGACGCCCAGCAGCGCGAAACCCACCCCGACCAGGGCGTGGACCACCATCAAAGCGCGCAGATTGTCCTTGACCACGATCACCGCGGCCATGGCCCCCAGGGCGATGATGGCTACCGGAAGCTCGCTGGCGCTGAACACCCCCGCCTCGCCGCCATAGCCCAGTCCGGTCCAGATCTCGGCCGCGAAGTTGTCGCGGAAGTCGCGAAAGGCGGTCAGCAACACATAGGCCAGCACCAGCAGCGCAAGGCCCGGGGCGTAGGCCGTCAGGAACGCCGTCCGCTCCTGGCGGGTCATCGGCGCGCGCCGAACCCGCTCGGCCTCGTCCTTTGCATCGGGTGGCGGAATCTGGCCCAGCACCCAGACCGATACGAACAGCAGAGGGGCGAACAGCGCGCCGGCGGCGGCCGGCATCCACCACTGGCTCAGATGGGCCGAATGCATCAGCCAGGCGCCGACCGATTTGACCACGCCGGAGGAGAGAATGAAGCTGGCGCAGAGCATGGCGCCCAGCACTTCCGACACCCGCCGGCCCTCCATATAGCCGAACACCAGGCCCCAGATCATGCCCAACGGCAGGCCGTTGACGAACAGGCAGACGACATTCCACGGCGCCGGGATCAGGGCGAAAGCGACCAGGGCCAGCCAAGAGACGCCGATCAGCCCCAGGATCGCCGCGCCGCGCTGGGCCGGCGCGATTTCGGAGATCACCTTGACGCCGATCAGCTTGGACAGGGCGTAGCCGGCCACCTGGGCCAGGACCAGGGCGATTTTGTAGTCCAGCAGGAAATGCCAGCCGGGGACGGCGTCGTAGGTCGCCGCCGAAAAGGGCTTGCGAAAGGCGTACATCGAAAAGTAGGCGCAGAACCCGGCCAGGCCCGCGACGGCGGTGAACACGACCGGGTTGGCGCGGGCCAGAAACCGCCGAAGACTGTCGTTCACACCGAACTCCTAAGCGCTAGCGCCTTTGGGTCGCCGACAATCGGCATGGCCAAGCCATACGACGGGAAGCCCCGATCTCCTACGACGGTTCTGTCTCAGATTCGTGACGGCCGCGGTCGCGGTCAGATTTGAGAAAAGCTAATCTAACCAACGAGATGGACCCTTTCCGGTCGCGCGTCGGCCGAAGCCGGCGCTTGGGTCCCGCCTGTCCCGAAGCCGCCGCTCGCCGCGCCGTGAACCGGGCCCAAGGGCAGCGGGCTGAAGCGTCCGAGGTCCTCGGTGATGGCCATGATCGAACGCATCAGACGGGTCCGTTTGCGCTCCGCCAGACAGACGACAAACTCCGCCAGACCCGGGCCGGCGACCCCGGCCGGCCGCTCCAGCGGCGCGTAACAGATCCGAGAATCGGGGGGACATTCCGAGGAGACGAACAGGCTGACGCCCAGCCCCAGGGCCACACCCTCGCGAATGGTTTCGCGGGTATGCAGTTCGATAAGATCGGCTGGAACGACTTGCGCGCCCGCCAGCAACCGCTCGGTCGTGACGCGAGTGCGCGATGACGGCTCGCGCACCAGAAGACGCGCCTCTCTAAGCGCCGCCAAGGGAAAATAGGCGTCCTTGGCCCGCGGATGGTCGGCCCGCATGGCCACCATGAACCAGTCCGCGAACAGCGGCATATAGGCATAGTGATTGTCGCCCGGCGGGTCGGAAACGATCGCGACATCGATCTTGGCGTCATCCAGCCATTTCAACGTTTCGCGCCCGTTGCCGATGCGGACCTGTATGGTCAGCTCCGGGTGCTTTTCACGCAGCCGCGCGGCCATGCGCGCACCATAGATCGGCGAGTCCGAGCCCAATCGGACGGCCGACGGCTTGTTGCCCGGGTCGTCGCCCAGCAGCTCGTCGATGACCCCTGACGCGATGAACAGCCTTTGGGTCAGGGCGAACAGTTCGCGCCCCAGCGCGGTCAGCTTGAGCGGCGGCTTGCGGCCGTCGAACAGCGACACCTGGTGGCGTTCCTCCAGCGCCTTCAACTGCTGGGACAAGGTCGGCTGGGCGACGTTCAGGCGGCGCGCGGCCCGGCTGACGCTGCCCTCGCTGGCGATCGCGTGAAACGCCCGCAAGTGCTGGTGACTGACAGCCATCGCCGAACCCGCCGAAGACGGCCCCCATGCCGCGATTGGTCAGCCCTAGGAGCAAACAACAACAACATTATGACAACCCGCTCCATAGATGCGGCCTATGGCGATCATATTCAAAAAGTATTGGCGAGCCCGGCGCCGATAGCCCGACAAGGCCGAAAGGCAGGGCGCGCTCGGGGCTGGCTCCGAAGATTCCGGGCGCGCGTGCGGCTTATTCGGAGTGGATCGCGGGTGCCGGGCATTCAGAATTCTGGGTTTGACGTGGCCATCGTCGGCGCCGGAATCCTCGGCCTCGCTCACGCCCTCGCGGCGGCCAGGGCGGGCAAGCGCGTGGTGGTCATCGACCGCGACCCCCGCGCCAACGGCGCGTCGATCCGCAATTTCGGCTTCATCACCGTCACGGGTCAGGAACGCGGCGAAAGCTGGGCGCTGGCCCGACACACCCGCGACGTCTGGGCCGCCATCGCGCCGGAAGCCGGCATCGCGGTGGAGCAGAAGGGTCTGATCGTCACGCTTCGCCATCCCGAGGCAGTCGAGGTCGCCCAGGCGTTCCTGGACACCGAAATGGGCGAAGGCTGCGAATGGCTGGACGCTCCAGCGCTGCGCGACCGCTATAGCGACATCGCAGCCCACAATGCGCTGGGCGCTCTGGTCAGCCCGCATGAGCTTCGAGTCGAATCGCGCACGGCCATACCGAAACTGGCGGCTTGGCTCGCGGCCGTCCACGATGTCACCTTCCTGACCGAAACCGCGGTGCATGCGGTCGCGCCGCCACGGATCGAGACCTCGCGCGGACAGATCCAAGCCGAGGCGGTCATCGTCTGCCCCGGCGACGATTTCGCCAGCCTGTTTCCTGATCGCATCGCCGCCTACGCGCCGCGACGGTGCCGGCTATCGATGATGCGCCTCGCCTCGCCCGGTTTTCGCCTGCCGGCTCCGGTGATGTCCGATCTGAGCCTGGTTCGCTACCGAGGTTACGCCGCCCTGCCGCAGGCCGATGCGCTGCGCCGCCGGCTCGCCGACTGTCAGGCCGCTCATCTGGCCAACGGCGTTCACCTGATCGCCGTGCAGAGCGCGGACGGCTCCCTGGTGATCGGCGACAGCCATCACTATGACGACCTGCCGGCGCCGTTCGCTCCGGCCGAGGCCGAGGCCTGCATCCTCGACGAATTCCAGCGCGCGACGGGCATTAGCCCGCCGCCCGTGCTGGAGCGCTGGGTGGGAACCTATGCAGCCTCGAGCGAGCGCAACTATTTCGTCGATGCGCCGTCGGGCGAAGTCCGCCTGGTGATGGTGACCGGCGGCAACGGAGCCTCGACCGGCTTCGGCATCGCCGAGAAGACCATCGCCGACCTCTTCGGATGCAAGGCCGGAGTTCTCCCATGAGCTATCCGATCAAGGCGGTGATTTTCGACTGGGCCGGAACCATGGTCGACTTCGGCTGCATGGCGCCCACCGACGCGCTGATCGACGCCTTCGCCGCCCACGGCGTCGCCATCACGGCGGCGGACGCGCGGCGGGACATGGGCCGGGCCAAGCGCGACCACGTTCAAGCGATCCTCGCCTTTCCCTCGGTGGCCGCCGCCTGGGCCGCGGCCAAGGGCGCGCCGCCCACGCCGGCGGACGCCGGCGCGATCTACCAGGCGCTGGAGCCCTTGATCGAAGGGGCGGCCACGCGCTGCGCCGACCTGATCCCCGGGGCGGCCGAGATCGCCGCGGACCTCGCCAGGCTCGGCGTCAAGATCGGCTCCGGCACGGGCTATACGCGCCAGATGATGTCCGGGATCCTGCCGCGGGCCGCCGCCCAAGGCTACGCCCCCCAGGTCGTGGTCTGTGCGGGAGAAACCCCGTCCGGCCGCCCCGCCCCGCTGATGACCTGGAAGGCGCTGATCGCGTTGGACGCCTGGCCGGCGCAGGCCTGCGTCAAGGTAGATGACGCCACGGTTGGCGTGGAGGAAGGCCGCCTCGCCGGGTGCTGGACCATTGGCCTCGCCGCGTCGGGCAACGGCGTCGGTCTGAGCCTGCCAGACTATCGCGCCCTGGCCGAGCCGGATCGGCTGGCGCGCGTCGACGCCGCCGCCGAACGGCTGAAGGCCGCGGGCGCGGACTATGTTATCGACACCGTCGCCGACATCCGGCCGGTGCTGGACGCGATCGCCGCGCGCATAGCGGCCGGCGAACGCCCTCCCGGCGGCTGATCGCTCAATTCGGCGGGCGCAGAGACGCCGTCAAGAGCCCGCGATAGTGCTCGATATCGGGCGTCCGCACCGAGGCGTCCTTGCCGTCGTCGTCGCAGCGGCGAAGGATCAGCGCGGCTTCGAACGCCGGTTCTTTCGCGAACGCCAGGGCTTCATCGTCGCTCATGGCGCCGCCCTGCAAGGCGAGGCTAAGGCGCGACGCCGCGCTCAGGCGTTCGAAATAGCCGGGCTCGACCGCGCAGAGATATCGTTTCGCGCTCACATGCAGCGCGATGGGCGCCGTCACGTCCCGATCGAACGCTCGCGACAGCCAGGCCGCGCCGAACGCCTCATGCTCCGTATCGCGTCCCTGGCCGGCTGTCGCCGCGTCACGGGCATGCAACAGGTGGCCAATGTCGTGCAGCAGCGCCGCGACCACGACGCTGCCTGGCGCGCCCACCGACTGCGCCAGAGCTGCGGTCTGCAACATGTGCCGCTCGAGGCAGATGTCTTCGCCGTAGCGTTCCGATCCGAAGCGCGCGAACAGATCGAATATCTCGCTTACGACGGCGCTCACGGCGGGGCCTCCGATGTCCGGTTCGCCGCTATACGATCGGGCTGTCCATTCTCCAAGGCCGGCTCCATCACAGAATGATGACGGCCGGGCGCACGAACCGAGACGTCCATGCGCCGTGATCGCCCGCGTCGAACAGCTGGCGACATCCGCAAGTGTTGATGAATATTTGCAATCTTCTGCTGCGTTCATGACGCAATTGATCAGCGTAAGGATCAACTCATTACAATATTGTGACGGCTAAACCATAGAAGAGACCTATGGAGGTCATACGTCAAAAGTATTGGAAACACGATCGCTCCTGAACATGATCATTCCTGAATACGGAGCGAGCCTCGCCTCCGTCAGGCCGAAAATCCACTTGTCTCGATGACCAGATTCCCGGAATTAGTTTTGTTGCGTGGCAAGGCCGACGCGCGACGGTCGAAATCAATCCAAAAAGCTCAGCGTCAGCAGATACCTCGAAGAAAATCAAAGAGGGCAATACTCCGTCCATCCACCTCTGCGTTTACCGCAACAATGTATTTCGATTTGTTCATCAGGTTGAAATTTTATCGTCACCGAGGTTTCACGCAGCACCTTTATGATCTAGCCACAACCGCGCGCAAGTCGCGTTCTTCTGTTCAAAATGAACCGCATTCAGCGTACGCGCGGGAGGACTGCCTTCCCCCGCCGCACGCCTGAACGGTCTTGTCGGGGACTTTCGGGGGATAAATCATGAGAAACAGATATAAGCTTTCGTGCGCCGTCGCGGCGATCCTCACCGGGTGTGGAGGCGCGGCGTTCGCCGCCGATCCGGCGGCCGCACCACCAGCAGCAGCCGACGCAGCCTCGGCGGGATCCGGCGTTGAAGAAGTCCTGGTGACGGCTCAGCGCCGTTCTGAAACGATCCAGAACGTGCCGATGACGGTCCAGGCGCTCACCGGCCAGACGTTGTCCCGCCTGAACGTGGTCACCCTCGATGAGCTGCTGCGGTATACGCCCAATGTCAGCTACGGGAACAACGGCCCGGGCCAGGGCAACATCTTCATGCGCGGCCTGAGCGCCGGTTTCGCCGGCAACCAGTCCAGCGCCACGGCGGGCAATTTCCCGAACGTCGCGATCTATCTTGACGACGAATCCATGCAGTTTCCGGCACGCAACGTGGACATCTACGTCGCGGACATGGAGCGCGTCGAAGTCCTGGAAGGGCCGCAAGGCGCCCTGTTCGGCGGCGGCGCGGAAGCCGGCGCGATACG
>Ga0302314_10015223_pt1 | contig 13086 bp, 13 predicted proteins | sample III_Palsa_N2_3_FD_200533 | JGI IMG/M metagenome (GOLD analysis project Ga0302314, IMG submission 200533) | Peat permafrost microbial communities from Stordalen Mire near Abisko, Sweden - III_Palsa_N2_3 | ecosystem: Environmental > Terrestrial > Soil > Palsa > Peat permafrost | place: Sweden...
AACTAGGGCCCGATCGATTTGGATTGAACGCCGTATCAGGAAGAATTCGGGTCCTAAATAACGAAAGAGGCCGCCGGGATCCGGCGGCCTCCGTTTATGCGCGAACCTGAACACCTAGAAACGAACGCCTAGAAGCAAGGACGGCACCAGCACCGGTACGGACCGCAGGCCCTGACATAGCCCGGTCCGCACCAGCGGCCGTATCCCCGGCACGCGGTTTCCTTGATCGGCGAGAAATTTCTCGCGGCACTCGGGATTGCGGCCCCGGTAGATGTGGCGGCACTAGCTGTCCAGCCCACAGAGTTCACCAAGAGAATTGCTGCTGCCGCCAATACTGTAAATGTAAGCTTGCGCATGGGCTCTCCTATTCGGTTAGCGTCTATTCGGGTTAGCGTCCCCCCACCAGATTATCCGGATTTCCGGATCGTCGTCCATCAAATAGGCTCCATCGGAATTCGGCTTTTCCACACGACTTTCAAATTTGTCGCGCGCGTTGTTGAACCGGTCAGCTCGATCGACAGACACATAATGTTGTGGCCGCGAGCCGGCCGATGCCGGGAGAACGGCGATGAAGCGGTTGATCCTCGATACGGTTCTGATTCTTGGTGCGCTGTTCGGCGCGGCATCGGCGCAGACCGATGTTTTCAGGGACACGCTGCGGCCGGGCGGCCATGACCGCAGCATGGCTGCGAAGATCGCCGACGGCCGCAAATGCGGTCTGTCGCGTCAGAACACGTTTACCGATAGCCCGGCCTTCCAGGCGTGCATGCAGTCTCGCGGCTGGGTTCTGGATCACGTCATTGCGGACAGATCCGCAAGGTTTATCGATCCCGACACCGGAATGAGTTGCTACGATCAAAGTGGCGCGTCGATCTGCGAGCCACCGCAAGGCACGGTGAAATACACCAACGAGCATGGTCTCAGTTGCACCCGAACCGGTGCCGTGAGCGTCTGTTCGAACCTGTAGGCCAGAGTGTAAACGAGCGAAGTGGAGAAGCTCTAAGCACTCGCAGCGAACAGGTCCCAGCGGCCCGGAATGCCCTTTAGCTCATGTGAACCGCGCTCGGTGAATTTGAGCCCGGCGCCCGCCACGAGATCAGTGACGACCCGCGAAACCAGGACTTCACTGGCCTGGGACTGAGCCATCACACGGGCGGCTGCGTGTACCGCGATGCCGCCGACGTCCTGGCCTCTTATCTCGATTTCGCCGGTATGCAGACCCGCGCGCAGGGGAAGACCCATCTGCTTGGCGGCGGTGCTGAATGCCAAGGCACATCTGACCGCGCGGCCCGGCCCGTCGAACGTCGCTAGAATGCCGTCGCCGGTATTCTTGACCAGAATTCCGCGATGTCTCTCAAGCATTTGTCTCGCCAATTGGTCGTGACTGTCGAGCGATCGCCGCCACGCTTGATCGCCCATGGCGGCAGCGCTGCGCGTCGAGTCGACAATGTCGGTGAACAGAACCGTGGCCAGGACGCGTTCCAGTTCGCTGGACGAACTGTCGCGATGCCCGGTTACGAATTCCTCTATATCGCCAATCATCGGTTCAGTGTCGCCCGACCAGAAAGCGTGATCTCCATCGGAATATTCGATGAATTTCGCACCGGGAATTTGAGCCGCCAGACTGCGGCCGAGCGCGACCGGAACTTGTGCGTCGGTCCGGCGATGCAGCACAAGCGTAGGCACCCGCACATTCGGAAGAACCGGCCTGACATCGATCTGCGCGTTCAGCAGCAGTATCGCCTTGATGCCGCCAGGACTGGCCGCGTTCCGTTCCAGTTTGCCGAACTGGCTGATGGCGTCCGGGTTGGACGCCTGCTGCGCAATCACGGTCTTGATCAATTCTCCGGTGCCCCAATTCCTGACGCGCTGGGCAATTCTTTCTTCCAGATTGGCCGACTGGAACTCCGACGCCAGGGCAAAGCCGGCAATCAGCACGAGCTGCGCGACCCGCTCAGGATAGGTGGCCGCGAACAGTACGCTCATCGCGGAGCCTTCGGAAAACCCGACGATCACCGCCCGCTTCGAACCGATGTCGTCCATGACAGCGCGAACGTCATCCATGCGCACTTCCAGCGACGGTGCGCCCGATATGCGATCCGAGAGTCCCTGACCGCGCTTGTCGAACGTGACCACGCGGGCGAATGTCGAGAGACGACGCAGGAATGCGGTATATCCGATCAGTTCATGCATGAACTCGACATGCGAAACGATGCCGGGGACCATGATGATATCGAGGGGGCCCGTACCCATCGCCTGATAGGCAATATTGATGTCGCCATTGGTCGCGTAACGCGTCACCGGCAAATCCAGATTATTCATCAGCGAGTTTCACCGTTGAAAATGTCCGGCGAGTCTTGCCTGCGCGGTGGATGCGGTCAACTGCAAAAGCAGGTAGGCTTCAAACGGCCGGATGACCGCAGCACGGGAACCCGCGCCGAGGCGTCCAGCCAGGGTGATTCAAGTCAGTGGACTACGCCGCGGCAATGGCGCGCGTGGCCGGTGCAGTCGACGGCTCGTCATCACGGACGAAGCGGGCCGCGGCCTCGATGACGGCAGGCAGTTGCGCCGTACTCACGGGCTTCGCGAACAGATAACCCTGGCCTTTGGCGCAGCCTTCGCGCGCCAGAAATTGCCACTGCGCCTCGGTCTCGATGCCTTCGGCCAGCACGGGTATGGCGAGGCTGGCGCCCAGCGCCAGCACGGTGCGGACGATCGCGGCGGCGGCGGCATCGCCCGGCAGCCGTTTGACGAACGACTGATCGAGCTTGATCTTGTCGAACGGAAACGCGTGCAGCGTCGCCAGCGACGAATAGCCGGTGCCGAAATCGTCCATCGCGACTGAAATCCCCATCGCCTTCAATTGGCGCAGGATATGCAGTCCGCGGCTGTGGTCCGACATGATGGTCGATTCCGTGACCTCGACCTCGAGCCGGCCGGGCGACAGGCCGGTTTCCAGCAGGATCGCGTGGATGGTCTCGGCCAGATCCTCGCGGTCGAACTGCACCGGCGACAGATTGACCGCGACGGTGCCAGGAATCCGGCCCTCGGCGGCGTCGCGGCAGGCGGTGCGCAGCGCCCATTCGCCCATCGGAATGATCGCCTCGGTTTCCTCCGCCAGCGGGATGAATTCCGCCGGCGAGATCAGGCCGCGTTTCGGATGACGCCAGCGCATCAGCGCTTCGGCGCCGCATATTTTTCCGTCGGCCAGCGATGTCTGCAATTGGTAATGCAGTTCGAGTTCATTGCGCTCGGCCGCGGTCTGCAGCTCGCGCGCCAGCGCGCGGCGCGCGCGGGCGCTGTCGTCCATCTCGCGCTGATATTGGCAGATGGTGCCGCGCTGCTTGCTCTTGCCGCGGTGCATCGCGAGTTTGGCGTTGCTCAGGAGCTGGTCGCGCTCCGGTGTGTCGACCGGGAATATCGAGAAGCCGATCGAGGCGGTGAGGGTGACAGCCTGCCCCTGAACGGCAAACGGCTTGGCGAACGCCTGCGCGATCCGGCCGGCGAAGGCGCGGGCATCGTGCGGATGATTGCCCGAGGTCTGCAATCCCAGAAATTCGTCGCCGCTCTGGCGGGCGAGGAATTCCCCCTCGCCGAGCACGCGGCGCATCCGGTCGGCGACTTCGATCAGCAGCAGATCGCCGGCGCTGTGGCCGAACACGTCGTTGATGTCCTTGAAGCCGTCGACATCGATCGAGAACGCCGCGAGCTTGTGGGCCTTCTCATGGGCTTCAGCCGTGTCGAACGCCAGCCGTTCATTGAATGCGATCCGGTTGGGCAGCCCGGTCATGGTGTCGTTGAACGACAGCTGATGGATACGGTCCGCCGATTCCGTGCGCGCGTGCAGGTCGATGATGTAAGTCGAAAAGCCGCTGCCCATGACCAGCAGGACCGCGCCGACCACGGCGAAACCAAGCATGTCGGCCGGTATCAAATAGGCTGGCAGCACGACCGACGCGTCGGGGATTGCCGTCGTCGACACCGTCAGCGCGTAGTGCATGGTGCAGATCATGAACGCCAGCACGATCGCGGCGCCGTGACGGCACCAGCGCGTCACCGGACGATTGGCGCGATTGACCGCCAGCGCGCTGAGGCCAAGGCCGAGCACAAAGGTCATCACGACGCCATAGGCGTTCCACTGCGTGGTGCCGGCAATGTGCCAGGCCTTCAACCCGATGAAGTGCATGGCCAGAATGCCGACGCCCATGACGACGCCGCCAAGCTCCGGCGCCAGCGTAAAGTGCCGGCTTCCGATCTCGAAACCGACCAGGCAGGCAATCACGGCGACGATCAGGACGGTGCCGGTAGCGACCGGTTCGAATCCGCTGTTCAGCGACGGGTCCAGCGCCAGGATCGAGATAAAGGTCGAAGCCCAGAGTGCCGCACCGGTACCGACCGAAGCCATGAAGAGCCAGCCATAGCGCGTCGATCCGGCCGTCGCGCGGGCGCGCGCGAAATGACGCATGCCGACCCAGGTGCCGAACAGGCACACCGCGCCGGCACAAACCACCAGCATCTGATCGTACACAAAAGAGTAACTGGCCGCGTGTGGCATGATGCGTCTTTCTCCTGCTATCACCCTAATGGAACGGGAGTTAACCGGGCGATGTGCCGGTCGTTTTATCCGGTGCAAGGACGCGTGCTTTGCGAAATAGCGTTGAAATTTTGTAAGGGAAAACCGGGGCGAGGGCGCGATTGCACCGCCGGGATCGCTTTGAACCAACGCTTTAGTGGTTTGTTAAGGCTGTGCAACTGGTGAAGGTGAGGGGCCGTCCATGCGCTACGAACTCTATTACTGGCCGGGCATTCAGGGCCGCGGCGAATATGTCCGCCTCGCGCTGGAAGATGCGGGCGCCGACTACGCCGATGTCGCGCGCACCGAGCGCGGCATGCCGGCGATGATGAAGATGATGGAGGCACCCAAGGGGATGCCGCCGTTTGCCCCGCCGTTTCTTAAAGCCGGCAAGCTCGTGATCGGCCAGACCGCCAACATCCTGTTCTATCTGGGATCCCGCCACGGTCTGGCGCCCAAGGCCGAGGCCGGGCGGCTGTGGGTGCATCAACTGCAGCTCACGGTGACGGATTTCGTGCTGGAAATCCACGACACCCACCATCCGCTCGGGTCGTCGCTTTATTACGAGGATCAGAAGGGGCCAGCCAAAAAACGCACCGAGGAATTCTGGAAGGAACGCGTGCCGAAATATCTGGGTTATTTCGAGGGGGTGCTGGAGGGCAATGGTGGCCGCTACCTGACCGGCCGCAGGCTGACCTATGCGGACCTGTCGCTGTTCCAGATCGTCGAAGGGCTGCGCTACGCGTTTCCCGGACGGATGAAGGCCTTCGAGCGCGATATTCCCGGTCTGGTCGATCTGCACGACCGCGTCGCCGTACGGCCGAATATCAAGAGCTATCTCTTAAGCCGCCGCCGCATCGCCTTCAACGAGGACGGCATCTTCCGCCGCTACAGGGAGTTGGATTTGTAGATCTGATTGTCGCTGAATTGGTACGAATGCGACCTTACCTCTCCCTTTGGGAGAGGTCGGCGCGTAGCGCCGGGTGAGGGGTTAAGCTCTTTCGATGGACCGTAACCCCTCACCCCAACCCTCTCCCACTCGAAGTCGGATATATCCGACTTCGACAACTTGATATGCCCAACTCGGGTAAACCCGAGTTGGGTGGGAGAGGGAGCACACCGACATCGCGGCGACAGCGAAATACCGTTTAAGTTTCTACCGATTCCGCCCATCGACCGGCGTCATCGTCAGTTTCGCCAACTCGATACCGTCGATGCAGCTGACGTTCAGCGCCACCACCTCGGTGCCGTCGGGCTTGCTGCCGCGCGCGAATACGGCAACCCCGCAGTCGTTGCAGAGCTGATGCCGGATCGCGTGCTTGTTGAACAGATATTCCCGCAAATTGTCGTCGCCGGCGCGCAGTTGAAAACTCTTCGGCGCCAGGAAGGTGAAATGCAGGCCCTTCTTGGTGCAGATCGAACAGTTGCAGGCGGTCACCATGGCCATATCGGTGGTGCATTCGAAACGCACCATGCCGCAATGGCAGCCGCCGGTGTAGGTCCTGCTGTCGGTCATGGTTTGCTTATCCTCACCAAAGTCCGGGCACCAGACGATAGCGCACCTGGGCCCGGTAGTCAGCATAGCCCGGCAGGCCCGCGATCAGCGCCCGTTCCTCGATGCGCATGCGAACGGCGAACAGCACGACGAACAAGGGCGCCATCGCGACGCCCCACCACGACCCCAGCAGCAGCGGCACCCCGATGAAAAACAGCAGGCTGCTGCTGTACATGGGATGGCGCACGAAGGCGTAAGGCCCGGTGGAGATCACGTGGTGATGCCGCTCGGCCTGCACCTTGACCAGCGGTGCCGCGAAGGAATTCTCGTGAAACACCCATGCGATGAAACCCATCGAGAGCAGGTACATCGCAAGGCCCAGCGCCTGCAGCACCACGGGAACGTGGGAGGCGTGGACGCGCTGATCGATCCCCATGGCGACCAACCAGATCAACAGCACAGCGACGAATGCCCGCATGAATTTCTTGTCGGCGGCGGGCTGCTCGTCACGTGCCGTCAGCCGCATGCGCTCAGCGAGCAGCGCCGGATCGGTCCTGGCGAGCCACACTCCGAACACGGGGCCGAGTGCCGCCGAGGTTGCCAGGAAGGTCCATGCGCCCGGCCAGTGCAGCGTGCCCGATGACGCGAACAACAACGCGCCCATCGCGACGACGAAGCCGGTATTCTGCAGCAGGAGTTTCGCGATCATGGAAAGCTTCCCGTGAGCGGGAACACGATCGCGTTGTTTTCGGGCAAACTTGCGGCGCGGATGCTCCGCGCCCGATCTTATTGCCGGGTGCGGCCTTCAGGCGATCTGGTTGATCCGCGTTCCCTGGCCGGGGGGCAGCGCGGCCTGAACCGGCGGCTGGGCGGCGCCGGCGTCGTTGGCATCATCGTCGGTTTGCGGGTCAGGCGTTTTGGACGCGACCGGGTCGGGAGGGGTCACCGGCGTAGACGCCGCAATGCTCGAAATGTTCATGATCGGAATCCTTGGTCTTGTTGCATCCGACTGTGACGAGGCGGAAGCGAAAGCTTTATGAATCCAGAGCGCAAATCAGGGCATATCGGAGCTAATCCCGTGATGTGGTGAACGGGTAGCTCAATGAGTCAGCTAAAATTTTAGCAATTGCGCGAGCCCCAGCTTCGCGCTTTCACTGATCCGCGCTGCGTGAAATCGCAATCGAGGCGTCGGCTTTTGTCCGCGTGCAATTCATGTCGAGGCGGCGGTAACGCGTCGAGACATCGTCGCCATGGAAGATGCCCATCCGTGACATGCACCGCGAAGCACCTTTCAGCATATCGTCCTTTGGCAGCGTAAAGATCAGGGCGGCGGCGCTGGCGACAAGATTGAGGAATTCCGGCTTCGGCTTGCGGCTGCCCGACTTGGCATACAACTCATTGCTGAATTTGCGGCCGGCACAGCCGAGCGAGAGCTCCTTGGCCTGCGGATGCGACAGATAGATGACGTTGGCGGCGGTGATGCCGACCTTGAGGCCATCGATCTGGTTGGCGAGCTGGGCCGCCAGATCGTCGCAGCGGTCGGCGCGTGCCGGGGACGCCGCCAATACGGCCAACACCAGCGCCGTTAACGCCAAAGCGAAGCCACTGAACCGAACACCAGGTATTGAGAACGCGATAAAGTTTGTCATGAATACCCCCGCGCCATTGAAGCGTGCGCGCGAGATTCATGCAAGCCTTCCGCCGCGACCGCGGAGCTGTCGCGGCGGCCGGGTCGACACGCTCAAACTTGATTCGGTGCGGCCTATTCGCACTTGCCCTTGTGCGCCAGCGAAACACCGGCCTGCTGGCGCGCGCAATCATTGAAGAAGGTCTGGCCGTTGCAGCCGCAGACCACGAGCTTCGGTCCGGTGATCTGCGGGCAGAATCGCGGCTTTGTCGCGCAGATACCCGTCAGGTCGTAGCGGCCGCAGGTTCCCGGCCTGGACTGACAGAACAGGCCCTCATCGCACGGCTGCCCGAAAAAGCCGCCGCAGGTCTTGCCGACCCTGACCGCACTGGCGCCGGTGGGGACGAAGATCATCAGCGTCAGCGCTGTGACAAATGAAACAATAAATCCCGGTTTCATGGCTGCCTCCTTTTGCGCTTGATTTTTAATTAAACAACCAAAGGTTACACGCGGCCGAAGCCATGCGCAACCGAGCTTGTGGCCCGGACGCGCCGGCAGGGGACGCAGAGCTGCCGGGACTCCGGAACCTTACCTTTTGTCTCAAAAGTGCTTAGAACAATATCACCGCCGACGCGGCGTCTTAAAGCCGCCGCCTCCGGCATCTCAACTTGCGAGCAATCCCATGAACGCCCCCACCGCTTTTCCCGATCCAAAGCCCGTGCCGCCCTACAAGCACACGCCGCTGTTTCCGCTCGGCGCCGACACCACGCCGTACAAGAAGATCTCCACCGAGGGGGTGCGGGTCGAGAAGGTGCTGGGCAAAGACATGCTGGTGGTGTCGCGCGAGGCGCTGCGGGCTCTGTCCGAGGCCGCGTTCGGCGACATCAATCACTATCTGCGGCCGGGGCATCTGAAGCAGCTGCGCAGCATCCTCGACGACAAGGAGGCCAGCGACAACGACAAGTTCGTGGCCTTTGATTTCCTCAAGAATGCCAACATCGCCGCCGGCGGCGTGTTGCCGATGTGCCAGGACACCGGCACCGCCATCATCATGGGCAAGAAGGGTTTCCGCGTCATCACCGATGGCGACGACGAGGCGGCCTTGAGCGAGGGCGCGCGCGACGCGTATCTGCGCCGCAATCTCCGTTATTCGCAGGTGGCGCCGCTGTCGATGTATGAGGAGAAGAATACCGCCAACAACATGCCGGCGCAGTGCGAGATCTATGCCGAGGGCGATGACGCCTACAAGTTCATGTTCATGGCCAAAGGCGGCGGGTCCGCCAACAAGAGCTTTCTGTTCCAGGCCACGCCCTCGGTACTGACCAGGGAGCGCCTGCTGGCGTTCTTGAAAGAGAAGGTGCTGACGCTGGGTACCGCGGCATGCCCGCCCTATCATCTGGCCATCGTGATCGGCGGCACCTCGGCCGAGCTCTGCATGAAGACCGTGAAGCTGGCCTCCGCGCGCTATCTCGACGCGCTGCCGACCCACGGCTCGGCCGATGGCAACGCCTTCCGCGATCTCGAGATGGAGCAGGAAATCCTCAAGATGACGCAGTCGCTCGGCGTCGGCGCGCAGTTCGGCGGCAAGTATTTCTGCCACGACGTTCGCGTGATCCGGCTGCCGCGTCACGGCGCCTCACTGCCGATCGGTCTTGGGGTGTCCTGTTCGGCGGACCGCCAGGTGCTGGGCAAGATCACCAGAGACGGCGTCTATCTCGAGGAGCTCGAGCACAATCCCGCGCAATATCTGCCCGCGGTGGAGCAGGCGCTCGGCGGCGAGGTCGTCAAGATCGATCTCAACCAGCCGATGAAGGAAATTCTCGCCACGCTTGCCAAGAACCCGATCAAGACGCGGTTGTCGCTGACCGGCACCATGATCGTGGCGCGCGATTCCGCGCACGCCAAATTGCGCGAGCGGCTGGAGAAGGGCGAACCGCTGCCGGATTATTTCAAGAACCATCCGGTCTATTACGCGGGGCCGGCCAAGACCCCGGACGGCTACGCCTCCGGCGCGTTCGGTCCGACCACCGCCGGGCGGATGGATTCCTTTGTCGACCAGTTCCAGGCCGCGGGCGGATCGATGGTGATGGTGGCGAAGGGCAATCGCGCGGTCGCGGTGCGCGAGGCCTGCAAGAAGCACGGCGGATTCTATCTGGGCTCGATCGGCGGTGCGGCGGCCAATCTCGCCGAACACTGCATCAAGAAGGTCGAGGTGGTGGAATATCCCGAGCTCGGCATGGAAGCGATCTGGCGCATCGAGGTGGTGGATTTCCCGGCCTTCATCATCATCGACGACAAGGGCAACGACTTCTTCAAGGAATTGAATCTGGGGTGAGGGGGCATCGTACCCTGCCGTCATTGCCGGGCTTGACCCGGCAATCCATCATTTTCGAAGATGATGGATACGCGGGTCAAGCCCGCGTATGACGACCGCGCTTTGAATGCGCCGGGACGACATCCGTTAGGGCCTACGCCCTCGTTCCCTTGAACGGAAAACTTCCCATCGGGCCGATGCCCATTTCGCCGGAAATGCTGTCGCCGGAAACCTTGCCGGTGAATTCGAGCGTCAGCGGCATCGGGTTGGTGATCGAGACTTTCCAGGCGACGTCGTCGCCATTGGCCGTGCCGTCGAAGATCTCGGTCGAATTGCCTTCGGCGGCCTGGGTGCCCGTCAGCGTGCCGCCGGCATTCTTCAGGCTCAGCGTGGCGTTACGGTCGCCCATCGGCGTGCTCATGATGATGATCCAGTTTCCGTCCACCGCCATCTGCATTTCCTCGCATTCTTCGCCGCAAAACCGGAATGGTTCTGGGATCAGGCCAAGCCTTCGGCGGCGGTATAGCGCATCTCACCGCCCAAGCCCAATGCTGGGGGCGGGCGCTCGTGGCTCGCTCTGATAGGCCCGCGCGGCGCGGATCCGGCTGGTGACGAGAAGCCGAAAGGCGACATATTGTACGGCAAAGGCTGCGATCTTCGCCCCGATCGCGACCACCGATACGTAGATCGCCCACAGCTTCATGTCGCCGGTCAGCGCCACCGCGATGGTGCCGGCGCCGAGCGCCAGCATCAGCGCCGCCCAGGCGTAACCGGCGAGGGTGACGTATTCCGGAATGGTCTCGGCCACCAGCGGCGGCACATAGCGCAGCATCCAGCCGCGTTTGAGCATGATCGCGCCGATCGCAAAATGCGCGATCGAGGGTTTGGCCAGCACGAAGCGCGGGTCGTCGGTCAACAATGTCGCGCTGCCGAGCACGATCACCAGCGCCAGGCTGGCATAGGTCATGAAGCCGAGCTGCGAGCCCTTGATGCGGGCATAGATCAACTGGATGACGGCCCCCGCGATCGCGACGCAGGTCGCCAGCACCACATTGCCGGTGATCAGGTACAGCGCCACGAACACGATGGTGGAGAGGAAATCGGTGCCGAGCTTGACGAAGACGTCTTTCATGGTCGCGCACTCCTTGGGGTGTTTCCGTCATTCCGGGATGGTGCGTTAGCACCAGACCTCAGATGTGCAATTGCACATCGGGGAATCTCGAGATTCCGGGTTCGATGCTTCGCATCGCCCCGGAATGACGTGGGCCGCTTACGCCGCCCCGACCCAGTTGCCGTGGAAGCCGTCGGGAACCCGATGGGCCAATTGCACCAGTGCCGTGGGGCCGGCTTCGACGTCGGCGGCATTGAAGACCGCCAGATCGCTGCGATTGTCGCGCCAGCGATAGACCACGGCCAGCAGCCAGCCGTCGCCCTCGGTGGCATCGTCGCCCCGCGCGACGAAGACGGGTTCGGAGATGGTGTCGCCGACCGGCAGTTGATACCGCCCCAGCCGCGATCCCTTGCCGCTGACATGCATGATGCCGGAGAACGCTTTGAACATCGGCAGATCGGAATTGGCGCAGGCATACCAGCCATGGTTGCTGGCAACCCCGGCGCGGCGATCGTCGATGCGCGGGAACTCGCCTGTGACATCGTCGAGATAGGTTTGCGTGAAGCGATCGGTATTTCCGGCGAGATCGAAGGTCCAGCGGCACAGCCGGGCGTTGGATTTGACCGGATCGGTCGGCGAACCGTCGGGATGGGTGAACAGCGGCGCCTCATCGCATTGCATGACGTCGGCGATAATCCGGTCGCCGTCCTCCCAGGCGTTCATGATGTGGAAGACGTAGCAGCTCTCGGCGCGAAACCAGACGAGGTCGCTGGCCGACCCGTTGCGCTTCATGACCCCGACATAGGCGCCCTTGTCCGGCTCCCAGGCGTAAGGCGGCCGGCCGCTCATCGCGCGCGCCATGCTGCCGGTGATCGGCAATACCGGGAACAGCAGGTGATTTTCGGTGACGGCGAAGTCATGCACCATGCTGGCATAGGGCGCCTCGAAGCGATCGAACCGCGTCACCACGCCGGCCGCATTGACGGATCCGAACGACAGCGCCGGGCTAAACGGTCCGGCGGCGTTGTAGCCGAAGAACATCATCTCGCCGCTGACCGGATCGATCTTCGGGTGCGCGGTGAAGGGACCGGCGATGCTGCCGCCATAATTGCAATAGCCGCGCGTCGCCAGCGTGCCGGGCTCGATCTCGGTCGGCGGATGGCCTTCTTCCAGCGCCAGCAGGCGTCCGCCATGAAAGATGATGTTGGTGTTGGCGACGCCGCCGTCCTGGATGGTCGAGGCCGGCGCGTCAGGCAGTTTCCGGCCGAAGCCGCCGAACAGCGCGCGGCCGGCGTCGTGCTCGGCCTGCCATTTCGGGGTGCGGACCCACCGGTTGCGATAGCTGGCGCGGCCATTCTCGAGATGAAAAGCGTGCAGCATGCCGTCGCCGACGAACCAGTGCGCGCCGGGCGCGTCGAACTGCGGATTGGGGCCGTTGCGATAAAGCGTGCCGTTGAGCTCGCGCGGCAGTTCGCCCACGACCTTGAGGAACGGGGCGTCGCATTCCATCGGGATCGGCGCCTGATTGGAGATCGCGGCGCTGGGGGCGGCTTGCTGCTGCATCGGGGGCTCCCTTAAGTTTATCTTTACATCGTAAAGATTGGATATCGCGACTACCTTTGACCGTCAAGCTAAATCTTTACAGTGTCAAAATGACGACCTATAAGGCCGCCATGGTGAAAAAAGCCAATCCGGCCCCGGCCCGCATCCGGCGCGCAGCGACCGGCCCGGCGTCGGTGCGGACGGCGCGGAAACCAGGCGCGCCCCGGCCGGTGGGCCGCAGGGACGCGCCGTATCATCACGGCGCGCTGCGCGACGCCTTGCTCGAGGCGGCCGAAAGGGTGCTTGAGCGCGAGGGGCTGCCGGGACTGACGTTGCGGGCGGTGGCGCGGGAGGCCGGCGTGTCGCATGCCGCGCCGACCCATCATTTCGGCGACCTCGCCGGTCTCGTCAGCGAGCTCGCCGC
>Ga0302314_10015225_pt1 | contig 13085 bp, 2 predicted proteins | sample III_Palsa_N2_3_FD_200533 | JGI IMG/M metagenome (GOLD analysis project Ga0302314, IMG submission 200533) | Peat permafrost microbial communities from Stordalen Mire near Abisko, Sweden - III_Palsa_N2_3 | ecosystem: Environmental > Terrestrial > Soil > Palsa > Peat permafrost | place: Sweden...
TGATCGTGGCCTGCTGACCCTGGGAGCCGCCGACAACGGTCACGAGCCCGGAGGAGCTGACGGTCGCGACACTGGGCTCATTGGTTGACCAGGTGACGAGCGGGTTGAGAACCTCGGTCGGCGCCCCTCCGGTGAAATCCGCAGCGGTCAGTTGGTCGGTCTGGCCAAGGCCGACGGTCGCGCTGCTGGTGTTGCCGCTGGAGTCCTTGAGCGTGATCGTTGGCGGGATGCTCGAGTCGACCGTGAGCTGCTCAGCAGCACTCTGTCCACCGAGCGTCGCCGTGACCGAGGCGTAGCCGCCGTTCTCGAAGTACGGAATCTGGATGACGCCGTTGCCATCGGACTGAGCCACGTTCACGTTGTTGCTGCTCCAGCTCGCCAGGTTGGAGACGTCGACGGTCGCCCCGTTGTCGTACGTCGCGGTCGCGGACAGCTGCAGGCTCTCGCCGCCCTGGACGTCCTGGCCCTGGCCGACGCCCCCGGTAACTGCGAGTGACGTGGGATTCGCCCAGTTGATCGTCACCGGCAGGCTGGCAACGATCGGCGTAGGGGTGGCAATGCCGCCGGCGCCGCTGCCGTACGCGATCAGCGTGGCGGTGACCGTGCCGGAGAACGAGGCCTGCGCGATCGAGCCGTCGCCCGGCGCCTGAACCACGAATTCACCCGGCTGCGGTCCCAAGGTATTGCTGACCGTGAGTCCGGTCTGGCTGAGACCGGAACCGGTTGCCCAGGCGACGCTATTGGTCACGTCTTCCACAAGGCCGTTGCCGTAGTTCGCGCAGACGTAGAGCTGGCCCTGGTCCCCGGGAACAACGGCCAGAGAACTGAGGGCACTGCCGCCGGGAACGCAAGCACTGTCCAGCGGATTCCCCAAGCTCGTCTGAGCGATCCAGATACTGCTGGGAACACCTTCCTGGACGGTGATCGTGTACGAGGAGGTCCTGGTGACGCCGCCGGTGGTGTAAGACAAGTTCACAGTCGCCGTTCCTGGACCGACCGGTTGAACGAGCTCTGTCCCGGATCCGGAGCTGAGCGTCACGACACTGGTGTTGGAGACCGGACCCACGCCTGGGGTGGTGGACCCGGTGACTGACCAGCTGGCAGCACTGTCATTGGCGACCGAGTAGTCGCAGCCGCTGCTGAAGTCCGCAGTGGCGTCCAGCTTGATCGGGACGCCGCCCGGAAAGACCGACTGATCGTCGACCAATGACTCGGAGTTCGGATCCACGTAGGCCGAGGCCGACAGGAGCGAGCCCGGCGAGTAGTCGATCGTCGTAGTCGGCAGGACGTACGTTCCGAGGGTGTCGAAGTTCGTGGCCTGGAGCGCGTTGTCATAGGTCTGCTGGCTGCCGTCCGGACCGGTGAGCGCGCAGAGCGTCGCTTGCGACGGGTCGTTCGGTGACGACGGCCCGTAAAGGTTCCATGGCGCTTCGAACGTGAATGTCGGCGGCGGGTCGGCAGTGCTCCAGCCAACGCCCGGGTACTGCTGCAGACCCGCGGCGTACTGCTCTGTCCCCGGGACGGTTTCCGCGAACCCGAACCCGGACGGCAGGGTCGAGCCGCTCGTCTGCGAGACCCACGGGAGGACGTAGCCCGCCGTCTGGATCGTGTCCGAGCACGACCCCTCAATCACGCACGTGAACGTCGGGCCCGTGGCGCAACCGCTGGTGCCATAGACGCATCCGGTGGATGGATCGACGATCGTCGGCGGTGTCTCCACCGGATTCAACGTGACCTGCGCGGTGCTCAACTGGGAGGCCGACGTCTGGGTGAGCGTCTGGGCGTATGACTCTCCGGAGATGTAACTCGCGCCGGCGCCACCGCCGCCGCCACCGGCGGCGTCGAGGTAGTCGTCAGCCGATCCGCCGCCGCCGCCGCCGTACCAGCCGCCGCCACCACCACCGCCACCGCCCACACTGGAGCCTGGGGTGTAGGCATTCGCGGTGGTTCCGGCAGGGGCGGGCGCGTCCTCGCCGCCGCAGCCGACCACCGAGTACAGGGGGATTGACGGAAACAGGGCGTTCTCGAAGTCGCTGAGGAACGACACGGCGGCGAGAACCGCGTCCGCTCCGATGTCCGCCTCGAGCGTGTCAGCGACCGCGTCCAGCGGGTTGCTCTTCAGCCACAGGGAGGAGTCGGCCTCCTCTGCCGCCATGCTCTCCTCGGTGATGATGGCGCTGTCCGGATCCGGGTCGGCTTGCAGGGACTGTTTGATCAGCGCACGGGCATCCGACTGTGCGTTGCCCTCGGCCACAAATGGGTTCACCCCCACATCAACGTCCATGTCCTCAGCGTCCGGCGACTGCCAGCCGTTGCCGCCGTCCCCGCCGTACTGCGCCGCGCCTACGGCACCGGCCTCACCTGCGGGGCAGTACATCTCGGCGTAGCCAGCGTCGTTGCCGGTCCCGCTCGGATCGAATCCGGGCTCCATGAAGGAGTCACCCGTACCACCGTTTCCGGAACAGCCGCCCTGAAAGACATCGGCCGTGGAGCTGCTGTTGACGGGCTCGATCGATGGACACGCGGTCTCATCAGCGGGGACGGCCGTGGCGTTGGTTCCGCCCGCGCCGCTGTCCACGGGGAGGTCATTGTTGTCAATGGTTACGCCGGTGCCCTGCCACCAGTCCTCAGTCCAGTTGCCGTTCTGGCCCGGCCCGGCTGAGACCGCCCCGCCGAAACCGGACGCCTCGGTGCCGCCCTCGCCGCCCGTGCTGTCACTGCCGCTGCCGCCGCCACCGCCACCGCCGGCGGCAACGACAAGCACGCTGCTGAGCTCGGACGCCGTGAACGAACACCCGTAGTCCCCGCCTGTCGGCGCCTGCGTTGAGACGAACGACGCATTGCCGCCGTTACCGCCTGCGCTCGGCACGCCGGCCTGTCCGGCAGCGGTCGTGGGCTGATCCCCGGAAAACATTCCGGCAAGGCCGCCGGCGCCGCCGGCAAAGGCTTCACTCGCGGGACCGACATAGAGCGTCTCCCCGGGGGTGACGCTGATGACCGTGTCCACCTCTGAACCGGGCCCGCCCAGAACGCTTGGTGTCGGGGTCGGATCCCCGGTGAGCAGTCCGGTCTCCCCCATCCCGTAGCCGCCTTCGGCGCCGTAGGCCTCGACCTCAATCTCCGTGACGCGGCTGGGCACCGTGTAGGTCTGGTAGCACTCGGTACCGGTCGTGGTGCCAGGCGTGAATGTGACCGTGCCGCTCCCGGTCGGGTACGGAGGACCGGACGGATACGTCGTCGGACCGGCATCGGCGAAACCGGCGAACGCCAACAGCGCTGCGGCTACCACGACAAGTGCCGTCGTAGCGAGCCAGAACGGCGTTAAGCAGCGGTGCATCCTGTCCAGGACAACTGCGCCGATGCGTCGAATCATCGGCGCTCATCCATGAGTTAGCGCGAGCCTACTCTGTCCTGGCCAGACTGGGTAGCAGTACACCCAGTCGTGCATACAGCCTCCGGTTCGTGCCGGAAAGCGTGTGCAGAGTGTCTAGCTGTGCTTCTTAGTCGGCTTCTTGGTCTTCTTCTTCTTGGACTTCTTGGTCTTCTTCTTCGTTGGCTTCTTCTTGGGCTTCTTGGTCGGCTTACGAGCAGTCTTGCGTGGCTTCTTGGGGTGCTTCACGACCGTCCCGAAGCTGAAGTTCCGTGCGTTGTCACCGGTGTCCACCGGCGCCTCGGAGGCGTAGCCCTTGCGAACGAATGCACCCTGCTGGCCACGATGGAGGTCGCGCGGGTAGCTCACTCCGCGCCCCGCCACGAGGCCTCGAACAGCGCCGCGCACACCGGCTGCGTCCACCACGGCCCCGTTCGGCGCGACGATCTGAAAGCCGGAATCGAGCGGCACCACGGTGGCGCCGAAGCGATGGACCGGGAGCTTTGAGCGCAGACTGAAAGCTGTGCCTGCGAGCACGGCGGTTCCATCTGGACGAAGCTTGCCGGTGCCGATCGGGATCAGATCAGGCTTCTTGGAGCCCGCCTGCTGGATGCCGATATCCCAGCCCGTCAGCGGAATCGACACGTGCGTGGTGTTGACGACCTGGACGAACCAGTCTCCTTGACCCTTGGGACCGGCCGTGCGGAACTGCGTGATCTCCAGTGCGTGCGTCGCCGCCTTGACGGTGACAACGACCTCGCCGGTAGTGACCGTCTGTCCGGCACCGGTGACCTTCATCGCAATCGCGAACCTGCCCAGCTCGGTCGGCGTGCCCTTCAGACGACCCGAGCCCGAGAGCTTGAGGCCCAGCGGGAGCAGGCTGCCACTGGCAAGCGAGAACGACGCGTGCGTCGAGGCCTTGAACTGGTAACTGAACGCGCGCCCGATACTGGCCGCAGGGGGAGTCGCCTTTTCAAGCGCGATCGTTGATACCGGCACCGTGATCGGCTCGACCAGCGTCTTGGAGTCGTCGTTGGTGACATCGACCAAGAAGGTGACGGATGTGCCCGCCGCCGCCGCCGGGGGCGTGCCGCGCAGTGCGGCCGTGCCGTTACCAAGGCTGGTGAGCTTGAGCCACGAGGGCAGCGGGGTCGACGGATCGGTGGCAAACGACGGCACCGGACTTCCAGCGGCACCCAGCACGACCTGGTTGGCCACACCAGGCACCATCGGCGCGGTCGGAGATGGCGTCGTACCCACGATCACTTCCTGGACCTTGAGCGTGACGGTTTCGACAGCCGTAGAGGCGGCGTTGGCAAACGCCACGGTCAGGCTGTAGCCGCCCGGGCAGGACGCGCCCGATCCCTGCGCCGGCGCACCCGACAGGGTCGCGGAGCCGTCGCCGTTGTCCGTGAACGTCAGTCCGGACGGCAGGTTGCTGGGCGAGCCCGCGCACGTGACCGACCGGAGAGATACGGATGGCGCCGGGGAACCTGCTCCACAGAGTGTCCAGACCCCAGATGCGTTGGCGACAAATGTGTCCTGCGTCGCGGAGGCGGAGGCTGATGCGCAGGAACCGCTCGTAGTCGACCCCGCAAATCCCGCTGCAGTATCGACCGCCAGGTCCAGGGTCGTTGATGCCGCTGAACCGACACCGTCGGCTGCGGTGATCGTCAGGTCGCCTGTTCCGAGTGCCGTGGGCGTGCCGCTGACTGTCGCGGTGCCGTTGCCGTTGTCCGTGAACGTGAGCCCGCTTGGCAGGTTCGCGCCTGAGCAGGCCGCCCCGCCGATGCTGCAGGTCAGTGTCGGGGTCGGCTCACCGGACGCGACAACGGTATAGGACCCGTTGTCTCCTTCGGTCATCACCACCGGCGTGGGATTCGTCGCAGGGGCGGTGATCTGGGGGGCCACACCGACGGTCAGGTTCAGCTGCTGAGTGCTGGTTCCCGCCGCTGAGGAGGCGGCAAACGTGATCGGTTGTGCGGTCGACGTCGCAGGCGTGTCGCGTGCCACCGTAAGCGTTCCCGTGCCATCGCCGTTGTCGGTGAAGGTGACCCCGGGCGGCAGTGCGCCCACGACGCCGAGCGCAGGCACCGGATAGGCGTCTGCGTTAGTTGTGACCGTGAACGTGCCGCCGGCGCCGACCTGGAAGCTGGCGCTGTCAGCAGAGGTGATCGTCGCCGCCTTGCGAACCACGATCGTCAGCACCTGCTGGGTCGGCGCGTCGCCTTCGCAGTCTGAACCGATGAGCGTCACAGTGCTGACGCCACTGGTCGTCGGCGTCCCTGACACCGTGGCCTCGTTGCCACCGGCATTGGGGTTGAACGTCAGACCGTCCGGCAGCGCCCCTGACTCCGAGAAGCAGCCGTCGTTGTCCTCGAAGTCGTAGTGAAAGAGGGTGCCGAGCGAGGCCGTGAAGCTGCCGCTCGTGCCCACGGTGAAGACGGCGGTCGACGGAGAGGTGAAGGTCGGTGACCCCGCGCTGACGCCGGCGTCGACCAGGTCGATCGTGAGATCCGCTAAGCCGCTGCCCGTGTCCAAGATCCGGTCCGCGATAGAGCCGGTCGAGTTCGCGTTGAGCGCGGCGCTTGGGGTCCCTGAAATGGTGGCGGCCTCGTCACCAGCAGGGCACGACGTCCCGGTGACTCCATTGGTCAATGTGAGACCCGCTGGAAGCTGAGACTCGCTGGTCATCGTGTCCGTCGAGTCGTCAGAACAGAGCGTGACGCTGCCGGCCTGGCCGACGACGAAGTTCGCGGTACCAAACGCCGGCGCCTCTCCTGCTGGCGGCGTGTAGCTGGTCAGGGTGCCGCCCTCCGGCTCGAGCATCGTGATCTGCGACCCGCCGGTATTGGAGACCAGGATCGAGAGCGTCTGCGAGGTTTGGCCGACCGAGTTGGTCGCGGTCAGGGTGACCGTGTACTCACCGCTCGCATACGGCGCCCCCAAGAGCATCGCGGTTCCATCGCCGAGGTATCGGAAGTAGAGACCGTAGGCGTTGTCGCCGGCGTAGTTGGAGTCGATCAGGCTGTCACCGGTAGTGGTGGAGACACACGGGTTGGTAGCGCTGTCGATAGTTATCGTGCAGGTGATGTTGCTGACGGTCGGCGACCCGGATGCGTTGATGTCGAACGTGCCGTCCTCCTCCGTCGTGAATCCGGCGCTGGCCGGACTGCTGAAGGCCGGCGGACCACCGATCGTGAGCGTGAACGACTGCGTGGCTCTGCCGCTGGAGCCGCTGGCGGAGAGCGTTATGTCGTAGACCCCGGAGTCATCGTCAGAGATATCTGCCCCACCCGATGAGAGCGTCGCGGTGCCGTTGCCGTTGTCCACGAAGCGGATGTCCGACGGGAGCGCCGAGCCGCACCCGGTGGTGCAGTTCACGCTGGTCACCGTCAGCGCTGGCGCCGGGAAGCCGGTCGTGTCGACTGTGAATGAGCCCGTGGAGCCGGTCGCCCAGCCGACGCTCGTCGCAGATGTGAAGGACGGGACCTGAGCGACATCGACTATCACCTGCTGGATGGCCGAACCGTCTCCGTTCGCGGCAGTTACATCGATTGCATAGCAACCGCCGGCGCTGACGCTCGGTGTCCCTTCGATCGTGAAGCTATTGTCATCGGTGGCGGTGAAGCCCATGCCTGATGGCAGGCCAGCCGTGCAGGTGGCGCCATTCTGGGTCACGCTGCCGGCCGAGGCATGGGTGATGGTCGCGTCCGATGCGCTGGTCACGTAGCCGGTCACCGTCTGGGAGTCACCGGCCTGGAAGTCAAAGCTCGTGGACGAACCCGAGACGAACGACGGCGGCGCCGAGCTCGAGTACACGTTTGCGTACACGGTGGTGGACGATGACGTGCTCGTTCCGGCGGGGAGCGCGCTGGGCGGCGTGACGGGGTCGGTCACATCCGCGACCGTGACCTTGATCGGCACCTGGATGAATGGCTGCCCGGCGGTGTTCATTGAATAGGTGTGTGTCGCCTGGTACTCCCACGGCGTGGAGCAGCCGCTGGCGGGGTCAAAGGTGAAGACCAGGTCAGGGTCTGAGGAGCTCCCGGCGGTACCGCTGTCAGCCGCGCTGCCATCACCCCAGTCGACCGTGACCGCCGGCGTCGAATAGGCGGAGCTACCGATCGTGTCAGGAGAGTTCACGCATCCGGTCAGCGTGACGGCGTCACCGTCCGTGACCGGACCGACGACCGATGGCGCGACCGGACCTGGTTGTGTCCCGCTCGCAGCCGACCAAGAGAAGGTGCTGGTCGGGGACGACGAAGCTGACACGACCAGATCCTGATCGGAGGTGACCGAGACGCCGTACTGATCAGTGGTGACCAGGCGCACGTGGTATGTGCCGGGCGCCGGCCAGGTCCAGTTGACGCTCTGCCCCGTCAACGTGCTCACGGGTCCGCCGCGAAATTCCGGGTCCTCATTCCAGCCGAGTACGGCCGCGGGACTACAGACAGTTCCCGCGACCGGGTCCTGGCAGCTGGTCAGGTCCTGCTCGTCCGCCGCGAGCCCGGTGGTGGAACCGTAGTCGGGACTTCCCGAGCAGACCGGCACTCCCTGGATGGTCCGCGGTGCTTGCCCTGAGACGTACGGGCAGACAGCCTGGATCTGCCAGCTATAGGTGGTCGAGTAGCCGGACGGGCTGACGTCCGGATCGGTGAAGGTGACGTTCTGGCCGGCGATCAGACCGCCGTTGGGAGCGCCACCGCCGAGATCATTCGCGCTCGTGTTGTATTTGTTCGCCACCCATGTGGCCGCCGGCGTCCCGGCGTCCGGCTCGAGGGTGAGCCTGTAGAGCTGGCTCGTGCCCTGCTGCTGGGTGTTCCCGCTCGTGGTGGCTAACGTAGAACCGTCAGCCGGCACCAAGTCTCCGTCGGGCAGCAGCGTGTCGGTCAGGCAGTCGCGCGAATTCCCATCATTCGCCGTACAGGTCATGCCAAGGAAGGTGCCTGGCTCGAGGTTGTCCTGGAGTTGCGGTGTGCCGCCGTCGGCCATCACGACGATCGAGCTGGAAAGCGTGCACTCACCGGCGGTCGCGCATGCGTCGCCAGCATCGGCACCGCCGGCGTCGATCGAGCCAGGGTTTGAGAGGGTCTCGAATTGGTCACCGTCCAGGTAGGCGATCATCGGCTGGCCGGCGGCATTGAAGTAGTGCAGCTCCCCTGAGGGCAGGTAGCCGCTGAGCCCGGCCTCGCTCTCATCGGTCGGCGCCGATCCGGCCATGTCTGAGGTCCAGACCTCACCGTTGGCGATCGCGACATTGATCTCAGGGACCCCGGACTCACCGTCGGCGGCGCCCATCGGCCAGGTGTCGATGTTCGGAGCCGTCGTTGCGGTGCTCGACCAGCCGGTCGGAGTTCCGGCCGAGTTCAGCGCGGTCAGCTGCAACTGCGCCGGTGGCGAGCCGACCGACGGCGGCGCCTTATAGATCAGGCAGCTGCCGCAACTGAGCGTCTGCTCGTTGCCGATCGTCGTCTGGGGAAACTGCATCTGCCCCTCAACGTTGGTGAGCGTCGACACGGCACCCTCGCTGCCACCCGTGAGCTGGCCCCATACGTATCCGTTCAAGTTCGCAGGGTGCTCTGCCTGGGAGAGATTGCTCTCAAGTTGCTTGGGAATGTCAGCGGCCGTGACCACGGCCTCTCCCTCTGTGACGGCGATCGTGAGCGCGACCGCGGCGACCGCGAACTCCCCTGACATGTCGTCGGCAGCAGCGCCGACCGCCTCGGTCAGGGCGTCTGAGACTCCGGCGTCAGCCGCCATCTCTTCCTCCGCGGTGGCGGCGGTTTCGAGCAGCTCGGGATCGATCTCATCCTCATCGAATCCGGCCGTTTCCAGCTCATTGACCTCATCGATCGCATCCGCCTGCTCGGCGTTCGCGGCCCTCCACTTGGAGATCTCGGCCTTGTAATTGAATATCTGCACCCCCGGGTCGCCGTTAGCCTTTGATACGACGGACTTCAGGAAGGCCATGTAGCCCTCGCTCAGCGAATCCACCTGAGCGAGAGCCTGCGGAGCCGCTCCCGCCAGGATCGTGGCGAAAGCGCCGGCACCCTCGGTTATGCCCTGGTCGATCAGTAGCTGATCACTCGGTGCTCCGAGCGCGCCGTTGATGTCGAAGCTCTGGTCCGCCTCATAAGTGCCGTAGGAGATGAAGTCAGCTTCGCTAGGCGGGGTGAGCGCCGTGTACAGGTTCGCGAGTGAGGTGCTCTTCTCACAGACCGACTGGTCCTTGGGCCGGTAGTCGAATGCCTGAGTACTCGGCGGCAGGTACGAACACTGCTCGCGGACCCACTTGTTGTATTCGTTCAGCGCATCCTGAGCGACAGTGATCTGATACTGCTGATCGACCGCCAGAAACCACGCCTCAGCGCCGGCCTCGTCGCTGTCCAGATTCTGGGACGAGGTCGACTTCGCGTAGGCCAGCGATTCGAGCAGCGACTCAACGTAACCGGCCTCCTGCGGCAGTCCGGTGTCAACCGCGCGTGAGTCGCCGTCCGGATACCCGTGGAGAGCGTCGTAAGACGCCTCAGCCTCGTCCTCCAGCGACCAGATCCCGCAGATCTCCTGATTGGTCTGAGCAAAAGACGGGAACGTGATGTACTGGTCCTGCGGCTGCGGCACGTCACAGGTGGCCTGTGGATCGACCAGCCGTCCGTCCGCCACGACGTGGGCCTTACGCACTCCCCGCGGCAACTTCCAAGAGGATGCGTACGCCGAGTGAGCGCCGAGACCCAGACCGGTGATCAACACGATGGCAAGCACGGCTGCGCTGAGCGCAGCGACACGGGGCGGCGTCACGCGGGACGTCGAAAGGCTTCTACGCAGGCGCACCGAGGCACCGTAAGCGCCCATGAGGTCAAATTTGTGACTCACGGCAAATCAGTGCCGAAATATGTGCCGTCGCCGCTACGCGCGCATTACACCCTTAAACTGCGTCCTAGTCGTGGCGAGCGTGCCTCAAACCGCGTCCTACCCCGAGCTGGCGCACGAGCTTGCCCACGCGTTGCGTAGGGCCGCGCGTGAGGTCGCCGCCGATGGTCGGCCGCAAGTCGGAGCGGTGTACTTGCGCGAAGCGCTCCTGTTGTTGCCCCAAGAGGCCAGGAGCGAAGCCCTGGTCGACCTGGCCGGGCTTGAGTCGCTCTATGACATGCGGCTCGCGGTGGAGCACTGGAGCGAGCTACTCACGGGTGTGGGTAGCGCGGAGATCCTGGCCGAGGCCGCCTCGGCGCTGCTCGCGCTCAACCCATCGGTGCGCGACCAGCGCGCGTGGACTGTCGCCAGGGACGCGATTGCCGACTGCAGCGATCCCGAGCTGAGGCTGCGGCTGCTCGCGCGCATCGGCGTATCAGCGGTGCTGGCGTTGGATGCCGGCGGACTCCGAGATCAGGTGCTGGCCCAGTTGCGCACCACGGGGACGACTACGCCGGGTGAGAAGGCGGCACTCGGTATCACGGCCTTTGCCGATCTTTGGCGCGGCCGCCCGCTAGCGGAGGTTCGCAAGAGCGCCGAAGCGCTCTTCCGTGACGACTGGGTTACCTCGCTACGGCACAACGATGGTCCTTACGGGTTGGGTCTGAACGCTCTGATCGTCTGCGACTCTCCGCTCACATTCCAGGCGATCGATGAAGCGTTGCACTCGGCGCTGCTGCAGTCGGCCAGCGGATTTCAGGGAGGCATCCTCGCGCTGCGCGCGCACGCACGCCTGCGGGCGGGAGATCTGGCTGGGGCGGCAGCGGACGCGCGAGCCGGATTTGAGACCTACGCCGGTTACGGCGGCGGCCCGCTTCCCCTGGCCTATGCGCTCGCGGCGCTGGTTGAGGCGGAGACCGAACGCGGGAGACTTCAGGCCGCAAGTCAGGCGCTTGTCCAAGCGCCGTCGGACGCCGAGGCCGGGACCCTGGGAATCGCCGGGATCCGTCTTGCACGGGCGCGTCTGCGCGCGGCCGCCGGCGCCCCGGAAGTGGCACTCGAAGAGCTGATGCGCATTGGCGCCGATTACGAGTCGCTCGGCGGCGGCAGCCCGGCGCTGGTGCCGTGGCGCTCGGAAGCGGCGCTGGCCGCCAAGCGGATCGGTCGCGATCCAGAGGCGCTTGAGCTGGCAGAGGACGAGGTCACCGCCTCGATCGACTCGGGGTCAAGGGCCATCGGGCGGGCCCTGGTTGCCCGCGCCTTGGTCGGGCCGCCGGATGAGGCTTGGGCTACGGCCGGCGAGGCTGTGAGGCAACTGGAGAGCGTCGATGCTCCGATCGAGCTGACAAGGGCGCTGCTCGCACAAGCTCGGGCAAGCGCGGCCGAGAACTCGCAGGAGGCAGCACGAAAGACGTTCATGCGCGCCCTGGCATTGGCTGAACAGGCCCAGGCTGTGCCGTTGGCGAGAGCTGCGCGCGAGGGACTCGTCGCGGTTGGTGGCCGACCCCGGCGTGGGTCCGCCGTCGGCGTCGACGGCCTCACAGCCGCGGAGCGTAAGGTCGCTCAGGCGGCCGCGCGCGGGCTTTCAAACCGTGAGATCGCCGCCGAGCTCCACATCGCACCAGGCACCGTCAAGAACGAGCTCGCGTCGGTTTACCGCAAGCTCTCGGTGAACTCACGCAGCCAGCTGCGTACGGCGCTCGTCTCGTAGCTCAGGCTGTAGGTGGGCTGGCGGAGGCTCGGGCTGCCCGGGGCCGCTTCGGCGAGCTCGTCGACGCTGCGCCTCTGGAAAGCGTTTTCTTGGGCACGATGCCCTTATGCTGCTTGGCCAAGAGGCCTTTGTTAGGTTATTCGCGGGAAGCGTTTTCCAGTCAGGTCACCCGCATCTGGGACCGCCACGAAATGTTGATAGCGATACCAAGGCAGGCGATGCTGACCCTCTGCGCACCCGGCGCGGAGTTCCTCCCGGATGCATCGGGGAGCGAGCTTCGATACGACGCCGTCATCTGGGACGGACGCGGAACACCGCCCGCGGGGGCGGCCGACGTGAGCTTTCTGGTCGCCGGCTATGCCGACCGGACCTTTGACCCTGCAGGCCTCGCCGCGTTTCCGCGGCTCGAGGTCGTCCAACTGCTTTCCGCCGGATACGAAGACTGGATCCCTTCGCTCCCGCCGGAAGTGACGCTCGCAAACGGTCGCGGCGTCCACGGTGCTTCGACCGCCGAACTCGCGGTTGCCGGCGTGCTGGCACTTGTCCGCGGGCTGCCGTTCTACGTCGCCGAACAGGCATCGCACCGCTGGACGCCTGACCGTCGCGGCGAGATCTCGGGACGCAGAGCGCTGATCCTCGGCTCCGGGGACATCGGCGCGCGCGTCGCGCAGGTGCTGGAAGCGCTCGGCGTGGAGGCCGTGCGAGTCGGCCGCAGCGCCCGTGAAGGCATCCACGGGATTGACGAGCTGGGCCGTCTCCTGCCAACTGCCGAGATCGTCGTGCTGGCGCTGCCGCACACGCCGGAGACCGATCTACTCGTGAACGACGGGTTCCTGGCGGCGCTGCCGGACGGAGCGATCCTCGCCAACGTCGCTCGCGGCCGGATCGTCGACACCGATGCGCTCGTGTCGCATCTGCGTCGTGGGCGGATCTCAGCGTTCCTAGACGTGACCGACCCTGAACCGCTGCCGCCGCAGCACCCGATCTGGGATGTGCCGAACGTGCTCATAACGCCGCACGTGGGAGGCGGAACGGATCACTGGAGGGACCGCGGCGCTGAGCTCATCCACGAACAACTGCGCCGCTACGTTC
>Ga0302314_10015226_pt1 | contig 13084 bp, 12 predicted proteins | sample III_Palsa_N2_3_FD_200533 | JGI IMG/M metagenome (GOLD analysis project Ga0302314, IMG submission 200533) | Peat permafrost microbial communities from Stordalen Mire near Abisko, Sweden - III_Palsa_N2_3 | ecosystem: Environmental > Terrestrial > Soil > Palsa > Peat permafrost | place: Sweden...
CCCCTCGGCAGGCCCCTGGCCAGGCCGGGCCCGCTGGCCAGGCCGGGCCCGCTGGCCAGGCCGGGCCCGCGCGCGGGGTCACTCCTCCACGGCATCGCGGATCAGCGCCAGGAGCTCCCGCAGCCGGGTCCGCTCCGCCTGATCGAGTCGGCCGGTGGCGGCGGCCAGGGCCTGCCGGTCGACCTCCTCCGCCTCCGTGTGCCGGGTCAGCCCGAGCGGGGTGAGGGTCAGCAGGAAGGCCCTGCGGTCGACCGGGTGCCGGACCCGTTCGACCAGGCCGTCCCGCTCCAGCGAGTCGATCAGGGCGGTGGTGGTCCGCGCGGCGACGCCCAGCATCTCGCTGAGGTCGCGCATCCGCAGCGGCTGGGGCGAGGACGCGAGCATCCGCAGCGCCCGCAGTCGGGCGACCGAGGCCCCGTGCACCCGGAGCCGGGCGTTCACATAGAGCTGTAGTCGCTGGGTGGTCGCGAAGAGCTCGTCCACCAGGACATCGCTGCTTCCGGGTACTGCCATATGCGCCGATCCTCGTTCCAAAGAGATTGTGAGGCCCTTCATAGTGAGTATGCTCAGTATGTGTCGACCCGGGCCTCACGCGCCCGTTCTGACGCGACCTCATGATGCCCTGACTCACCCTGGACCGAGCCGTGCCCCACCCGCTGAGCCAACGCACTGTCGTGCCCGTCATGGTGGCCTCGACCATCTTCCTGTCGATTGTCGACGGCGCGATCACCACCGTCGCCCTACCGTCCATCGGCCGCCAGTTCCACCTCGCCGCGACCAGTCTCGACAGCGTGGTGGTCGTCTACCCGGTCTGCGTCGGCATGCTCCTCCCCGCCTCCGCCTGGCTGGGTGACCGCTTCGGTGGCAAGCGGGTGCTACTGCTGTCCCTCGCCCTGTTCACCCTGGCCTCCGCGCTGTGCGGTTCAGCCGACAACCTCGGCGAACTGGTCGCCTACCGGGCACTCCAGGGCTGCGCCGGCGGGCTGCTGATGCCGGTCGGCGGGGCGATGCTCTTCCGCACCTTCTCCGCCAGCGAACGGGTCCGGGCCGGTCGGCTGATGATCTTCCCGCAGCAGGTCGCCCCGGCCATGGCCCCGATCCTCGGCGGCGTCCTGGTGGACGAGTTCTCCTGGCGCTGGGTGTTCTACGTCAACCTGCCGGTCGGCATCGCCGCCACCCTGTTCGGCCTGATCTTCCTCACCCCGCACCGGGACCATCCCGCCGGTCGGCTGGACATACCCGGGCTGCTGCTGTCGGCCGCCGGGCTCGGCGCGCTGATGTACGGGGTGTGCGAGGGCGCGCAGCAGGGCTGGTCGGCGGCTCCGGTCGACGCCGCGCTCGTGGGCGGCACGGTACTGCTGGCCGTCGCCGTCGTGGTGCAGCTCCGCAGCCGCGAGCCGGTGCTGCGGCTGCGGCTCTTCAGTGACCGGCTGTTCCGGGACACCAACCTGATCTGCCTGGTCGGCATGGTGGCGATCATGGGGGCAATGTTCCTCGGGCCGCTGTTCATCCAGGAGGCCCAGGGACGCAGCGCACTGGCGTCCGGGACCAGTACCTTCACCGAGGCCTTCGGGGTGGTGGTCACCGTCCAACTGGCCGGCGCGGTCTACTCGAAGGTCGGACCACGTCTGATCATCGCGGCGGGCCTGGGCCTGGTGGCCTGCGTACTGCTGCTGCTGTCCACCTGCGACCTGCACAGCAGCCTGTGGACCTTCCGGCTGTACATGTTCCTGCTCGGGGTCGGCATGGGCGGGGTGTTCATGCCGACCACGGTGGCCTCACTGAGCACGGTGCGCCTGATCGACGTGGCGCATGCCTCGACGCTGAACACCATGGTCAGGCAGACGGCGGGGGCACTGGCCCCGGCGGTGGTGGCCAGCCTGCTGGTACTGGAGGCCGGGGCCCAGGGCCGTTCCGCTCCGCCGCTGGCGGCCTACCAGGACGCCTACCGAGCGCTGGCGGTGATCGCCCTGGTGGCGGCCCTGTTCAGCCTCACCATGCCGGACGGCGTGGCCCGCCGAGCCGCCCTGGGCGAGCCGGAGCCGGACAGCTACTCGCCGACAGCGACGCACAGTGAGCCTTTTCCGTCCTAGCCGGAAGCAAAGCCGACGTCGGCGGATACATCGCCGCCGATGCCGACACCTCTGCGGGTCAGTCCCGGGCGCCCAGCAGGAATTCCGGGTACAGGTGCACCGTCTGCTCGACCAGCCCGTGCAGCCCGGCGACATACTCGCCCACTCCCCCGGCCTCCTCGACGCTCGCGTGCAGTCCGTCGATCAGCGGCCCGGCCGTCGCCGCGTAAGCCCGCAGGCGGCTCGGCTCGGTCAGTCGCGCCGCGAACTCGTCCCGGGCCGCCGCGGAGGCCGCGCACCCGGCGAGCAGTTTCTCCGCCACCGCGCGCCCCGGCTCGGACAACGACTCCAGGTACTGCACCACCATGGAGGTGGCAGTGCCGTTGCGAAGGTCCTCGTACCGCCCCGAGGAGATGTCCCGCTGGTCGTTGACCATCTGCCGCAGCACCCCGAAGCGCACGCCGAAGTCGCGCCACGCGTCCACCTGCGCCGCATCGCACCCGGCCAGCACCGCGCCCATCGCCGCGGCCATCCCGTACGGGGCGCCGGTCTTGCCCCGGTAGCCGGCCGTGACCTCTTCGGCGGTCGCCGTCGCCGCGGTCATCGTGAGGTCGGTGAGCTGCCCGGCTATCGCCCGGTGCCAGCAGCGCGAGAGCTCCCGGCGCAGCCGCAGCGCCCGCTCCGGGTCGTCGCGGCAGGCCTCGTCGAGCACCTCGGCCGACAGGTGGCAGGCGATCCCGACCACGGCGAGCAGATCCCGGTCCGCATCGTCCGGGCCGGCGGCCGACGGCCGGGGTCCGGCGTCGGACAGGTCGTCCAGGTACCGTGCCGAGACCCACCACAGCACATGTGCCATCGCCGCGGCTTCGGCCGGCGCCGGGTCGCCGGAGTGCGTCCCGTGCACCAGGAACGGCAGCGCGACGATCCCGTCCACGGCCGGCCCCGAGCCGCGCCCGGCGATCCGGTCCAGGAAGCCGGTCAGGGCCCGTCCCATCGCCCGGTCGGCGGCTGCGCCCGGACCGATGGAGACGGACAACTCCTCCCCCAGGCCGCGCAATCGCCGCAGCACGCCGTCCGAACTCCACAGGGGTGCGTTCGCTGTCATGGTGCCCTCCGCAGTCGACAGTCAGGGTGCTGAGACGCTAGCTTGTGCGAGTCGATCACATGGAACTCGCATGGCGCAAACGGTAGTTGTGCCATTCATTTGTGACCGCCGTGTTTCGGCACGGGCTCCGGCACGACCAGGGGGAGGGGAACACCGGTGGCCGACACGGACCGGCAATCAGTCTGGCGGCAGACGATCACACCCGCACTGTTCGCTATCGGTCTGGTGGTGAACACCGCCGGCTTCGCAACCGTCTGGAGCCGCCACGACCAGCCAGGACGCACCTTCGCGCTGGCGTTCATCGGCGTCAACCTGCTGTGGCTGCTGGCCGAGGCCCCGGTCAGCCTGGGCAGGCCGAGCGCCCCGCCGCGCGAGGTGTCCACGCTCGTCGTCTACGGCCTCACCCGGTTCTCGACCGTCGCCGCCGCGCTGTTCATCGTGCCGCTGGGCTCCGAGACGGTGGTGCGCGAGACCGCCGCGGTCGTGGTGTTCGCGGGCGGCGTGACGCTGCGCCTGGTGGCCATCAGGACGCTGGGGCGCTTCTACTCCCATCACGTGATCCGCCACGACGCGCACGCGATCGTCTCCACCGGCCCTTACCGCCTGATCCGGCATCCGGCCTACGCGGGCATGCTGCTGGGGCACGCGGGCCTGATCGTGTTCTTCTTCAACTGGCCGGCGCTGGTGCTGCTGATCGGGCTGGCCTGGGTGCTGTCCTGGCGCATCCGGGTCGAGGAGCGCACGCTGCTGGTACTCCCGGCCTACAGCACCTATGCGGCGCAGCACGCCCGCCTCGTGCCGGGAGTGTGGTGACTCTCCCGGCGGGGATACCCGGGCTGGACGCCGACGTCTGCGACCGACTGCTGAACACCACGCGGTCGGTACGGCGCGGCCTGGACCTGGAACGTCCCGTCCCCCGAGCTGTCGTCGAGGACTGCATCCGCCTCTCGCTCCAGGCGCCCAACGGCGCCAACCGGCAGGACTGGCGCTGGATCCTGATCACTGATCCGCAACGCCGCGCGCAGGTCGCCGAGATCTACCGGCGTGCCTTCCGTACGAGGCACGGCCCGACGGCTCCGCAGAGCGGCGTCCTGCGCGACGCGAGCGACCTCGCCGAACGACTGCACCGGGTGCCGGTGCTGGTCCTGCCCTGTCTCCAGACCGGGGAGCCGCTCCCGGAGGGCAACCAGGCCGGCCTCTGGACCTCGCTGCTCCCGGCCGCGTGGAGCTATGCGCTGGCCGCACGCAGCCGGGGCCTGGGGACCACCCTCACCACGGTCCACCTCGGCCTGGAGGCCGAGCTGGCCGACCTGCTGGGCCTGCCCGAACACGTCCACCAGGGACCGCTCATCCCGACCGCTTACGCGCTCCGGCAGACCTTCGGGCCCGCTCGGCGGCGCCCGCTGGAGGAGGTACTGCACGTGGACGGCTGGCAGTCGGAGACCGCGACGGCGGCCTCGGGAGCAGGCCGATGACGGCGGCCGTCGACGCCCCGAGCGGCGGCCTGGCGGACCGTCAGAGTCCGGTCAGCGAACCGGTTCCCGGTCTGCTCCGCGAGGAGGCACTGCTCGATCCGACCGCAGCCGGCCACAAGTTCTCCCGGCTGGCCGAACTGCGCGCCGCCGGGTTCGCCGTGCCCGACCTGTTCGCGGTGCCCGCCGCCGCCTTCGACCGGGCGCTCGCGCCGGTGCTGGCGGGCCTGGCCGCGCCGCCGACCGCCGCCGACCCGGAGGCCGTGCGGCGCTGGAGCGAGCAGGCGCGCGCCGCCGTGCTGTCCGTCGAGGTGGACGACGACCTCGCACGCGCCGTCCAGCTCGCGTTCGACGAGGTCGTCGGCCCCGACGGGCTTGCCGCCGTGCGCGCGTGCGTCGTACCGGGCCGGGGCCAGCAGGGCGAGGACAGCGCGGCCGACCCGTTCGCCGGACTGAGCGACAGCTTCCTGTACGTACCGCGCGCCGACCTGCTCCGGCGGATCGTCGAATGCTGGGCCTCGGCCTACAACGCCGAAGGGGTCCTCTACCGGCTGCGGCGCGGCACCGATCCGGGCGCGGCCCGGGTCGCGGTGGGAGTCCAGCAGATGGTGCTCGGCGCCGGCTCGTTCGTCGCGTTCACCCGCGACCCGCGCGACGGCGCCGACCGTGTGGTCGTGGCCGCCGCCTACGGCATCGGCGAAGGCGTCGTCCAGGAACGCGCCGACGTCGACCACTACTTCGCCGATCGGGCCACCGGCACCGTGCGGCAGGAGATCGCGGTCAAGCGCCGTATGGTCGGCGCCCCGGGACCGGGCGACCCAGCCGAACCGACGCCCTGCGAGGTCCCCGCGGAGCTGGCCGAGCAGCCGGTCCTGAGCGAACACGCGCTGGCGCTGGTGGTCGGGACCGCCCGCAGGATCGAGGAGTTCTTCGGCTGCCCGCAGGACATCGAAGGGACCTTCACCGCCGACGGAGAACTCCGGATCGTGCAGTCCCGGCCGCTCGCGCAGCTCCCGGCACAGGTGCTGTGGAGCAACCACAACATCACCGAGAGCTATCCGGGGGTCTCCTGCGCGCTGACGTACTCGCTGGCGCGCGACTTCTACCGGACCGTCTTCGCCGACCTCTACCGCCGGATGGGCGTTCCCGAGGAGCGTCTGCGGGAGAACGCGCAGCATCTGGAGCGCATGGTCGGCCTGCGCGAAGGCCGGGTCTACTACCGGCTCGACGCCTGGTACGCGCTGCACGGGATGATGCCCGAGTTCGAGTTCATCCGGGGCTGGTGGGAGCACTCGATGGGCCTGCGCCCCGAGCCGGGGACGGACCTGTCCCCCGGCTGGCGCCGCCGGGCCCTGCGCACGGCGCCCGGCACCCTGCTCCGCAGCGCCCGGCACTTCCGTCAGGTACGGGAGTTCCTCGCCCGCTGGGACCGGACCGCCGCGGACGCGGGCGACCTCGAATCGCTGGACGCCGAGGCCCTGGTCGCGTTCTACCGCCGGCTGTGGGCCGAGGCCGGCACGCAGTGGGGCGTCACGCTCACCAACACGGTCCTGGGCATCCTCCCCGCGGCAGGCTACGAGAGTTCGCTGCGCCGTTGGACCGGCGCCCGGCACCGGGCCCTGTTCGGCGCGTTGCTGGCGGGCGGGCCGGAGAACCGCACCCTGGCCGGGCTCCGCGGCGCGCTGGAGCTGTCCGACCTGCTCCGCGCGCGGCCCGACGCCCGCGACCGGATCCTGAACGCCGCGACCGCCGCCGAGGGCGCCGCCGTGTGGCGGGAGCTCGTCGAGGGCGTCCACGGGCCCGACATCGCCGAAGCAGCCCGGCGCCAGCTGCGCCTGTACGGCGATCGGGCCGTCGGCGACCTGAAGCTGGAACAGCTCACCCCGCGCCAGCGGCCGGAGATGCTGCTCGACATGCTGCGCCCGCACCTGCGGCAGGCCGCGGGCGCCGAGGCCAGCCGCGCCGACGAGCGGAAGGTCCGCGCGGACGGCGAACGCGAACTGCGCGAGAGCTGCCGCAATCCCCTGCGACGCGCGGTCATCCGCGCCTTCGCCTCCCGGATGCGCGCACACGTCAAGGCGCGCGAGGACGCACGGCTCTGCCGCACCGAACTGTTCGGCCTGTCACGGCGGGTGCTGCTGCGGCTGGGGGTGCTGCTGGCGGGCGCCGGGCAGCTCGACGATCCGCGCGACGTCCTGGACCTGACCGTGGAGGAGGTCCTCGGCGCGTTCGACGGCACTTTCCCGGGCGGCGACCTGCGCGCGCCCGCAGCTCTGCGCCGCGCCGACCGCGAGCGCTGGGAGACGCTGCCCGCGCCGCCTTCACAACTGGTGAGCCTGGCCGGGCGGCCGCTGGACCCGGCCCGGCCGGCGGCCGCCACGCATCCCGGCGACGGTGGCGCCCCGGACGATCCGGACGATCCGGACGTGCTACGCGGCCTGGCGTCGAGCGCGGGTATCGTCCGGGCGCGGGCCCGCGTGGTCCTGGACCCGGACGTTCCCGCTGACACCTGCCGGGACGCGATCCTGATAGCCAGGGAGACCGACCCCGGCTGGCTGTTCCTGATGACCGCGGCCCGGGGCCTGGTGGTCGAACGCGGGACGCTGCTGTCCCACACCGCCGTCACCGGCCGACTCCTCGGGGTGCCGACCGTGGTCGCGGTCGCGGGCGCCACCACCCGAATACCGGACGGCGCCGAGGTCGAACTGGACGGCGGGGCCGGCACCGTACGCATCCTGGCGGTCCCGGCCGAGGACAGCGAACCGTGACGGTCCGGCTGCGCCGCTACCTGCGGGGCAGCTTCCCACCGGCGCTCTACCTGCCCTACGCCCTGGCCTGGGCGCTCGGCGGGACGGCCATGTTCGCGCTGGCCCGACCCGGCGAGCACGGTCCCGGAACCTGGCGGCCCGGCTGGGCCACCCTCGCCACGCTGGCGTCGTTCACGGTGCTGCTGCTGCTGGTCCGCGCCGTCGACGACCTGCGCGACCTGGACTACGACCGCGAGCACAACCCGCGGCGGCCGCTGGCCTCCGGCGCGGTCGCCGTCCGCGACGTCGGCGTGCTCATCACCGTCGGGGCCGTCGTCGTCCTGGGGCTGAACCTCCCGCGCGGCATCGCCTGGACCGGTGCGGCCGCCGCCCTCCTCTATCTGCTCGCCCTGCTGGCCGCCGACCGACTGGCGCACTGGCCCTCCGGCGACGCGATCGTCGTCAGCGCCCTGACCGGCCTGCCGGTGCAGCTGCTGCTCGGCGGCTACCTGTACACCGCGCTGCTGCACGACACCCACCGGTCCGCCGGCCCCTCCGCGCTGCTGCCGCTGGCCACGATGCTGGCGATCTTCACGCACCTCGAACTCGCACGCAAGACCACCCGTTCGCCGAAGCCGGGCGAGCGGACCTATGTGGCCGTGTTCGGCGTGGCGGCGACGGCGCGCGCCGCACTGGCCGCCGCCGCCGTGGCGACGGTCCTCGCGTTGGCACTGACCCGGCCCTGGAACCCGGGCGCCGAGGCCGGGTGGCTCGTCCTGGTTCCGGCCGTGCTGCCGGTGCGCGGCGCGCTGCGCTTCTTCCGCGGCGGCGCCGAGCGCTGGCCATCGGCCGACTCGGGCTTCTACCTCCTCGCAGCCTTCACCGCGTTCCTCGTCGTCGACCTCCTGGAAGGCCGTACCCCATGACCGACGAGCTTCCGAAATTCCCGTTCCCGCATCCGCCCAGCCCGCGACCGCCCGCGCGGTTCGCCGAGATCACCGGCGAGCCGGAGCTGCCCAGGGTGGTCCTGTCCAACGGTGCGTCAGCCCTGCTGGTCAGCCGGTACGCCGAGGTACGGGCCGTGCTGTCGGACGACCGGTTCAGCCGGGCCTCGTTCGCCGGCCGACCGATGTTCGCCCGCTCCAGCGGCTCCCTCGCGCTGGCCACCAGCGACCCCCCGGTGCACAGCCGTCGCCGGCAGGCCGTGGCCGCCGAGTTCACCGCCCGGCGGGCCCGCGAGACGGAGCCGCAGCTGCGCCAACTCGCCGCCGACTGCGCCGCGCGGCTGCGCACCCTGCCGCAACCGGCCGACCTGGTCGAGGAGTTCACCGTCCCGTTCGCGCTGCGCACCAGCACCGAACAGCTCGGCCTGCCGTACGACGACGCCCTCCGGCTGCGCCCGGCCATGGCCGTGATGATGTCGTTCGGTCTCCACACCCCCGACGAGGTGGCCGCCGCGCACGCCGAGATGCACGGCTACTTCGCGGCCCTGGTCTCACAACGCCTCAACGAGGCCGCCGATGGCCGGCCCAACGACGATCTGATCACCCGGCTGCTCACCGGCAAGGGCTCCGACCGCCTCAGCCACGAAGAGGTCGCGGTCTTTGGGTCCGGACTGCTGATGGCCGGATTCGACACCACCTCGCGGCAGCTCGCGATGACGGTGCTGACGGTGCTGCGCGACCCGGCTCTGACCGCGCGCCTGCGCGAGCAGCCGGAGGCGCTGACGCCCGCGCTGGAGGAGGTGCTGCGCTGGAGCTCGCTCATCGGGACCGGCGGCGCCGCGCACGTGGCGCTGGAGGACGTGCGGCTCGGCGACGTGCTCATCCCGGCCGGAGAGGTGGTGGTCCCGCTGACCGCCGCCGCCAACCAGGACGCCACGGTCTTCGCCGAGCCCGACCGCTTCGACCCCGAGCGCAAGGACAACCCGCACGTCGCCTTCGGCCACGGCCGCCACTACTGCCTGGGCGCGCCGCTGGCCCGGCTACAGCTGGACCTCGGGATGACCGCTCTGCTGGCGGAGTTCCCGGTTCTGCGCCTGGCCGTACACGAAGACGAAGTCCGTTGGACCACGGGCCAGTTCATCCGCGGGCCGCTCACGCTGCCGGTGCGCTGGGACGGCGGGGGGTGGCCCGGCGCCGCGCAGCCGGCCGCGCACTCTGCCGGGAATCGCGCTGGAGATCGCGCCGAGGCGGCGTCCGGATGCCCGTGGTCTCCAGGGCCGACGAGAGGAACCGAGTAGCCATGAGTGGGATGCCGTCATCCGCCACCACACCGATCGTCCTGGTCGGGGACCGCTTCGAGTCCTTCATCGCCGCCGGGCTCGGGACGAGCGCCCACGGCCTCGCCGAGGCCGTCGGCCACGGCGCCTGGGACGGCCTCGCCGAGCCGATCCAGATCCACCTCGGGCAGGGCCTGGACGAGGCGGCGGTCGCCACCGTCGTCGAGGCCGTCGAGCGCCGCGGCCTGGGCGACCGGCTGCTCCTGGACCCGCGCGACCTGCCTGCTCCGGTTCCACCGGGCGCCGTGCACAAGCGCGACGCCCGCAATGTCCTGCTGGCCGACCTCGTCCACGACGGCGCGGACACGTTCGAGGCCTCGCTGCGCCTCCACAACGACAACGAGCTGGTCCTGGACCACCAGTCCGGCCCGCACCTGCAAGGCATGATCCTGGTCGAGGCCGCACGCCAACTGCTCCTGGCGGTGTGCGAGCTCGAATACCTGCGCCCCTGGCCCGACTGGACCTTCTCGTTCCTGCTGACCCAGCTCGACACCCGGTTCCACCGGCCGGTGTTCCCGCTCCCCCTGCGGATGCAGATGACCGCGCACCGCGCGGACACCGCCGACGTGAACCGGATGCGGCTCGGCCTGGAGACCCGGTTCGTGCAGGGCGGGCGGGAGGCCGCCACCTCGACGGTGACCGCCTCGGTGCACCCGTCGGAACGGTTCCGTCCGATGGAGCGCAGGGCCGCGGAGGTGGCCATCGCAGCTCTGCCGCAGGCCCGGCCGCTCGCCGTGCCTGCGAACTCCGGCGCTGAGTCATTTCCAACCTCCTGACGTGGGCAGTGGGTTAGCCGCGGAGGGCAGTCGATGGCGACGCCTGTCCGCAGGCCGCCAGGCCCTGCTCGTGCTCGGGCACCTGCGGTGCGGCGATATCCACAGCCGACCTGCCGCCGCGTCCGGCAGCGGCATCGCCACCGTCTACCGCTACATCCGCGAGGCCGTCGACGTCCTGGCAGGCCCGGCACTCACCCTCGAACAGGCTGTCAGCACCGCTGCCAGGAAGGCGTACCTGATCCTGGACGGCACCCGTGCACCTCTTCGCCGCTGACAACAAGCATCTGCGCCAGGTGACTCACGATGGTGGACCTACCGGCACCGCTCGGCCCGTCGACGCTGACGAACACCCCACGGGGGTGATCAGAAAAGGGCCGCAGTTTCATGCCGGCCCCCTCGTGTCGGTTGGTTACGAAGAGCTTCGAGCGGCAACGGGTCGCCGCCGGACTGCGACGCCATGTGGATGAACAGGCGAGCGGCCATCAAGGCGTCGTAGGTTGCCCGGTGCGGCCTGAGATCAGTCGGCATGCCCTCGGCCAGGTTGAACTCCTCGACCAGTGAGCCGAGGCGGTAGCTCGGCCGGCCAGGGATCAAGCGGCGGGCCAGCTTGAGCGTGTCGAAGACCTCGGGGCATTCCCAGTCATCGAGCTTGCGCTGAAGAACACCGACGTCAACATGCGCGTTGTGGGCGACCAGAGCGTCAGCCTTCAAGGACCGGAGTACGTCACCCTTGATGCTCTCGAACAACGGCAGGCCAGCCACCTGCTCGTTGGTGATCCCGTGAATCTGCTCGGCCATCGGCTTGATCCGGGTGAGCGGCCGAACCAACCAGCTCGACAGCTCTCCGATGACGCCGCCGACAATCCGAACGACGGCCAGCTCCACCAGGTCCGGTGGTTGGTAGCCGTTGCCTTCAACGTCTACCACCACGTAGTTGAGGCTCGTCCAGTCGGTCACGTCGTTTCTGCCTTCCATCCGATTTCAGCCCGGCCGTGTCGCCGATCGTGGTGGGGGTGCCGGACATCGTGAACCTGGAACCCGAGCGCGTGTTGCAGGTAGTAGCGCGGTTGTTCCTCGCTGAGCCCGGAGACCACGGCGGCACCCTCATGGATATCAACGACCACCAGGCCGCTGGCGTCGGGCAAGTCGGAGGCGACTTCGTGTATGCGGTCAGCAGTCGGGATGCGGTGGGCAGCTCGACAGATGTCCAGTTGGTTCAAGGGGCAGATGTCGCACAGTTCACGGACGCCGTAGTGCCCGTTGTAGTCCGGCTCGCCATGGGCGTACGACACCGCGCAGGAGGTCTTGCGGAACAACGAGTCGCTGCCGGCGAAGGCTGAAAGGACCCGCCTTTCCAGCGTCTCCGGCACGATCTTGCGGCGAGCGGTCTCGTCGTACGGCTCGGGCAGGTTGTTCGCCCGGTAGTAGTCAGCGATCTCGTCGCGGTAGAACAAGCCGGTGAACACCGTGGCGTCGGCTCGCTTGCTCAACTCGTACGCCCGGTCGAGGTGTTCCGGTGAGTCGTTGAGACCAGGGACCAACGGCCGCCAGTACAGAACCGTGCGGTATCGACGGCCCACAGCCGCGCTCACGATCTTGAGGGACTGCGCCGCCACCTCGGACGGGTAGGGCTCGATCTCCTTGTTGTCGATGCCCGAATAGGTGAACAGCAGCGTCACCTTGAGGTTGCGCAGGCCGTTGAGTCGCACCGCGTCTTCGGTCTTCATCTGGTGGCGGGTGATCACCAGCACGTGGTGGTGGAGGCCACGTGCGTCCAGGTCCTCCAGCACTGCGAAGGTGTGGGGACGGACGGCCGGCAGGAACGGATCGGTGGCCCGGTTGAACAACTGCACCGGGGTCACGTCCGGCTGGAAGTAGCGGTGATTCACCAGCTCAGCCACTGCCTGAGTGTCGGTCATGAGGGCACGCGGTTGGCGCTGGTCCCACAGACCGTAGGTGTGTCGGATGCAGTACGCGCAGTCCAGGGGGCACCCCTGGATGTGGTTCGGGCTGAGTCCGCTCTTGCGGTACTCGATCACTTCGCGGGCACGTTCGGGTAAGCGGGCCATCTGATCGCTGCTCAGCAGCGGCGCGAACGTGGACACCTAGTTCTCCCAAGATCCCGAGGGAAGCGAACGCGATTGGCGTCCCGAAAAGGAGAGTAGGGCCAACGGATGTATCCGAGTAGAAAGTTTCTCAGCATTTCTAGAAACTCCAGATCGATACACGGGTGCCGAAATCAGGAGCCATCCTCCGGGGCGAGATCATCGATCACCCGGGTAATGATCGTTCGAGCCGCCCGGCCATAGCTGGCGACGGCGGCGAGCTGGTCGAAGACGCTGCCGTACAGCTCGACCTCCTGCGGCTGAGCAAGGTTCAATTCAGCGGAGTACGTCTCCACCATCACCCGTTCGTTGTCCAGCAACCAAAAGCCGTGCCACGGGGCGACCACGTATGCCGTCTCGAACCCGATGATGCCGAGCTTCACATGGGGAAGCGCTGAAAGAGAAACCAGGCGATCAAGCTGCCCTAGGGTCACGTCTGGTTCGCACAGCCGGAAGCGGAGTGCCGCCTCGGTGAGAACGAAGTGAAATCGCTTGTCTGTCCGGTACAGGATTTCCTGTCGCTGTG
>Ga0302314_10015232_pt1 | contig 13082 bp, 10 predicted proteins | sample III_Palsa_N2_3_FD_200533 | JGI IMG/M metagenome (GOLD analysis project Ga0302314, IMG submission 200533) | Peat permafrost microbial communities from Stordalen Mire near Abisko, Sweden - III_Palsa_N2_3 | ecosystem: Environmental > Terrestrial > Soil > Palsa > Peat permafrost | place: Sweden...
AGCCGACTACCTCGGCGGCCTGGCGTTCCACCGCCTCCAGGGCGACCTCGTCGCCCTCGTCGGCCACCTGCAGCAGCAGCGGGGAGAGCTCGTGGATCCGCTCTTCGGCGATGCTGTGCAGGTGGAAGCCCAATGCGGCGTCCAGCGCCGTCGGGGTGGCGAAGTGCGCGGCGATCGCGGCGGAGAGCGCGGTGTGCGGACCGCGCCCGTCCTCGCCGCGGACCGCTGCCCACATCGCGTACCGGGCCAGTTCCAGGCCGCCGCCCCAGTCGCCGGTCATCGCGCCCAGGGCCGGGTAGCGCACGCGCCGTCCGTCCGGGGCTATGCCGACGCAGTTCATCCCGGCTCCGCAGACCACGGCGACGCCCCAGGGCTGCGCGGTGCCGGAGCGCAGGACCGCGAAGGAGTCGTTGCCGACGTCCACGGTCTCGGTCCAGCCGCGCGCGGCGAAGGCCTCGGCCAGGGCTTCCTCCTCCACCGGCAGGTCGGCGCCCGCGACGTAGGCGGACAGGTGCCGGGCCAGCGGCAGGTCCCGGGCGAGCCCGAGGCCGTCGCGCAGTTCCTCCACGGCCTTGGCCACACTGTCGATCGCGTTCTCCACGCCGGCCGACTGGGGCCGGAACGGTCCGCCGCGGGCCTCGCCGAGCACGGTGCCGTCCGCCGTCGCGAGCATCACGTCGGTCTTGCTGTTGCCGCCGTCCACCGCGAGGACCGCGCCGCGAAGCAGCGCCGCCCCCTCGGCCGGGGCGGCGCCCTGGACGGGGCTCAACTCTGCACAGCCCATGGCAGGTACTGGCTGTTGGCCGCGAGCAGCGCGTCGGCCAGTCGGTTGGACAGGCCGTACTGGCCGATCAGGGGGTGCGCGAACAGGGCCTGGAAGACCCGGTCCCGGCCGCCGCGGATGGCCGCGTCCAGGGCCAGTTCCTCGTACGCGCTCACGTGCGCGATCAGGCCGCGCATGTGGGCGGGCAGCGGGGTCTGCGGCAGCGCCGTGATGCCGTCCGAGCCGACGCGCGCGGAGACCTCGATGACCGCTTCGTCGGAGAGGAAGGGCAGGGTGCCGTTGTTGCGCATGTTCACCACGCGGAAGTCGCGCTGCCCGGCCGGGTTGGTCAGCGAGGCGATGAGCTCCACGGCGGCCTCGGAGTAGAACGCTCCGCCGCGCTTGGCCAGCAGTTCGGGCTTCTCGTCCACGGCGGGGTCGCGGTACATCTCCAGCAGCTTCTCCTCCATCGCCAGGACCGCGTGGGCCCGCGACTCGGAGTGCTTGAGCTCCTCGACGACCGCGTCGTGCTCGTAGTAGTAGCGCAGGTAGTACGACGGGATCGCCCCGAGGTCGGCCAGGACCTTGACCGGCATTTCCAGGCTCTCGGCTATGTCCTCGCCGTGCGTGTCCAGGATCTGCGGCAGCCAGGGCTTGCCGTCGATCTGCACGCCCCGGATCCAGGTCAGGTGGTTCAGGCCGACGTGGTCGAGTTCCACCTGGGCGGCGGTGACCCCGGCGCCCGCGGCGAAGCGCCGTTGGAAGCCGATGGCCACGTTGCACAGGCCGACGGCGTCGTGGCCGGCGTCGAGCAGGGCGCGGGTGACGATGCCGACCGGGTTGGTGAAGTCGATGATCCGCGCGTTGGGCGCGTACCGGCGCACCTGCTCGGCCAGGTCGAGCACGACCGGGACCGTGCGCAGGGCCTTGGCCAGGCCGCCGGCGCCGGTGGTCTCCTGACCGACGCAGCAGAAGTCCAGGGGCAGGGTCTCGTCCACGTTGCGCGCGGCCTGGCCGCCGATCCGCAGTTGGAAGAGCACGGCGTCCGCGCCCTCGACGCCTTCCCGGACGTCGGACGTGGTCAGGACCTGGCAGGGGTGTCCCTGCTTGGCCAGGATCCGTCGGGAGATCGCGCCGACCGCGTCCAGCCGGCCCTGGTCGGGGTCGATCAGGGCGAGCTGCTCCACCGGCAGCTGGTCACGCAGTCGGGCGAATCCGTCGACCAGTTCGGGCGTGTAGGTCGAGCCGCCGCCGATTATGGCGAGTTTCATGGTCCTCTTCTTCGGGGATCGTCGTGCAGTTCTGGTGCTTGTTCGGGTACTGGTTCTGTGTGCGGTACTGGTATTGGTGCTGGTACTGGTGTTCGTTCCGGTCCGATGCCGGGCCGGGGTCGGGACGGCCGGTGCGGGCCCGGCTAGACGGCGGCCGGGAAGGTGGTGGCGAACACCGCTTCCCGGGTGGCCGCCAGGGCCGCTTGGATCGCCCCGGCCAGGACCGGGTTGTCCGGGACTTCGGACAGCACCAGCCGGGGCCTGGGGATCGCCATGTCGTGTAAGGACTCGGCGACGAGTTCGCGCAGCGGATCACCGCCGGCCCGCAGGATCGCGCCGGTCAGCACGATCAGTTCCGGGTCGAGTACCGCCACGATCGGGGCCAGGCCGGCGGCGAGCCGGTCGGCGAGTTCGCCCAGCAGGCGCAGGCCCACCGGGCCGGCCTCCACCGCGCGGGCCACCGCCATCGGCGCGTCCGGGCCGGTGAATCCGTGCGCCCGGGCCAGTTTCAGCACCGCCGGAGCGCCGGCGATCGACTGGAAGCCGCCGTTGGCTCCGCGGTTGAGCGTGCGCACCCGGGGGGCTCCGGGCACCGGCATGTAGCCGACCTCGCCCGCGCCGCCGGTGGCGCCGCGGTGCAGCTTGCCGTCGATGACCACGGCCGCGCCGATGCCGTCGGCGATCCAGATCACGACGAAGTTGCCGCAGCCGGCCGCGCCGCCGCCGATTCCCTGCTCGGCCACCGCGGCCAGGTTGACGTCGTTCTCCACGTCCACGACCGGGTGCCGGCCGCCCTCGGCCAGGCGCTGCGGGGTGAGCAGGCCGGTGCGCAGCCGGCCGAGCAGGTCGGCGTCGTGCCAGCCGGGCAGGTGCCGGGCGTAGCCGAGCCGGCCGGTCTGCGGGTCGATCGCGCCGCCGAGGCCGATCACCAGGTGGTAGAGGTCTTCCAGGCCGAGTCCGAGGTCCGCGACGGCGTTGGTCAGGGCCTCGCGGACCCGGTCCACCGCGTCCACCGCGAAGCGGCCCGGGGTCGGCAGCACCTTCTCGCCGAGGATCTCGCCGGCCAGGTTGCACACCCGGGTGACGATCCGGGCCGGGGTGACGTCGAGCCCGGCCACGTGCGCCGCGCCGGCCCGCATCCGGTAGAGCCGGGCGACCCGGCCCGGCCCGTTGGCGTCGGCCTCGCTCGGCGCGGAGGCGACCTCCTCGACCAGGCCTATCGTCAGCAGGCGGTCCATCAGCTGGGAGGCGGTCGGCTTGGAGAGCCCCGCGAGCACGCCTATCTGGGTGCGCGAGAGCGGACCGTGTTCGGCGAGCAGGCGCAGCGCGGTGCGGTCGTTGATCGCCCGGAGCAGGCTGGGGGTGCCCGGTAGCACCGGAGCGACGGCGGCGCCGTTGTTCATGACCATGCCCAACCCCTCCTTGTCGAGATAGATAAGGAAACTTTCCTTACCGATGTCGGAACGTTAAGGGCTGGGGAAGATCCAGTCAATAGTCCTAACAAAATAGTGCCCAGGCCGAAATCGGCAGGCATGCCGATACGCCGATCTTCAGAGCGGGCTTGAAGATCGGCGTATCGGAAACTTCACAATATAGAGGGCAATTCGCCCATAAGTACCCTGAACGGGCAGTGATCCAAGCGAGGCTCAGAAGGCCCGGGCCAGCACCTCAGTGATCGGGAGGGAGGAGTCCGCAGGCAGGTCGAGCGCGGAGGGCGCGACGCCGCGGGCGACCAGCTCCGAGCCGAGGGCGGCGACCATCGCGCCGTTGTCGGTGCACAGTTTCGGCCGAGGCACCCGGATCGTGATGCCCGCCTCGGCGCCGCGCTCCACGGCCATCGCGCGCAGCCGGGAGTTGGCCGCGACGCCGCCGCCGATCAGCAGGTGGTCCACGCCGTGCTCCTTGCAGGCGCGGATCGCCTTGCGGGTGAGCACATCCACCACGGCCTCTTGGAAGGAGGCTGCGACGTCGTTGATCGGAACGGTCTCGCCGGCCCGCTGCTTGGTCTCGATCCACCGGGCGACGGCCGTCTTCAGGCCGGAGAAGGAGAAGTCGTACGGCGCGTCGCGCGGTCCGGTCAGGGCGCGCGGGAAGCGGATCGCCTCGCCGTCGCCCTCCCGGGCCGCCTTGTCGATCAGCGGGCCGCCGGGGAAGCCGAGTCCCAGCACCCGGGCCACCTTGTCGAAGGCCTCGCCGGCCGCGTCGTCCACGGTGCTGCCGAGCGGGCGGATGTCCGAGGTGACGTCCGGGACCAGCAGCAGCGAGGAGTGCCCGCCGGAGACCAGCAGGGCCAGGCAGGGCTCGGGCAGCGGGCCGTGTTCGAGCTGGTCCACGCACACGTGCGCGGCCAGGTGGTTGACCCCGTAGATCGGCTTGTCCAGGGCCAGCGCGTAGGCCTTCGCCGCGGCGACCCCGACCAGCAGCGCGCCGACCAGTCCCGGGCCCGCGGTGACCGCGATCGCGTCCACGTCGGAGAGCTTGATCCCGGCGGTCTCCAGGGCCCGGCGCACGGTCGGCACCATCGCCTCCAGGTGCGCCCGGGAGGCGACCTCGGGCACCACCCCGCCGAATCTGGCGTGCTCGTCCACGCTGGTGGCCACGGCGTCGGCGAGCAGCTCGGCGCCGCGCACGATACCGATCCCGGTCTCGTCGCAGGAGGTTTCGAAGCCGAGCACGATCGGCGTCTGGGTCGGGGCGGGGGACACTTCGATCAGTACCCTTCGTCGGTCGGGGCCGGCCCGTCGGGGGCCGTGGGGAAGCGGGAGATGACCGTCATGGCGCGCATCACGATGGCGTCCACGCCGGCCGGCTGGTAGTAGCCCTTGCGCAGGCCGATCGGCACGAAGCCGAACCGTTCGTAGAGCGCTTGGGCCCGCGGATTGTCCGCGCGCACTTCGAGTACCACGTCGTCGCAGCCGCGCCGGGCGGCCTCGGTCAGCAGGGCGGTCAGCAGCCGGGAGCCGAGACCGGCCCCCTCGCGCAGCGGGTCGACCGCGATGGTCTGCACCTCCGCCTCGCCGAGGCCGATCAGCAGGCCGGCGTAGCCGATGATCCGCGGGCCGTCCGGGTCGGGGTGCGCCAGGTCCTCGCCGTATTCCTCGATCACCAGGTAGAAGCGGGTGGCCTGCTCGGCCAGCTCGGACCAGAACATGCCCACCGACCAGGCGTCCTCGGGGAAGGCCGCGTGTTCGAGCACCGACACCGCCGGGATGTCCCACCACCGCATGGCTCGGAAATTCAGCCTTCCGGGTGAGCGCAGACTGGTCATGATCGCCTCCTCACCGTAGGGCCGGAGAACTTACGGGTTTCTGCGCGACGGGTTCCACCGCGTCCGGGCGGCGTAGGTAGAGGGGATACGGCGGCAGGATCTCGCCGCTGCTGGTGGCCAGCCGACCGACAGCGAGGGTGGCCAGCGCGGCGGCGCTGGGCAGCACCGGCGCGATCGCATGCGGGAAGAACTCGGGGTACTTCACCGGACCCTCGCCTGCCACCGGGAGGTGGGCCACCTGCTCGGCGACCACACGCGGCCAGTCCACCGCGGCGTCGCTGAGGCGGACCGGGTTACCGCTCGCCGAATCTGAATCCGAATCCGAATCCGCGTACAGCGCCCAGTAGACCTCTTTGCGGCGCGCGTCGATGGCCACGGCGAACCGTCCCCCACCACCTGCGCCACCTGCGTTTCCGGACATTGCGGCCGAGGCCTGGGCGGCCAGTACGTCGAGGGTGCAGATCCCGTGCACCGGGATATCCAGCGCGTCGCCGAGGGCCAGCGCGGTCACCAGGCCGACCCGCAGACCGGTGAACGGACCGGGGCCCACCCCGACCGCGATGTCCGTCACCTCGCCGCGATCGCGCCCGGCCTCGGCCAGCACCCGGACGATCCCGGGCGAGAGGAGTTCGCCGTGACGCCGGGCGTCGACCTCGGTGAATTCGGCGATCACAGACGCCCCGTCGTGGAGTGCGACCGTCACCGCGGGGGTCGCCGTATCGAAAGCCAAGAGCAGCACGGGAGCCATTATCCTCATCGAGGCGGTGTCATTGCTCCATTCGGTGCGGCATGATGGGTCCAGACGTAGCAATTTCGGTCGTCGCCGCAGGCTGATCGACTCCGACGGCGCGGCAAGGTGGAGGCAGGTTACCGGTGGGCACACGCGGCGTGCGCGACGACGGGCCGAACGGCTATGAGCCGCGGCGCAGCGCGAACGGGCCTATCGACGAGCCCGACAATCCCCGGCGCTCGCTGGGCGGACAGCGGCGCGACTCCGGGGATCCCCGGCGCAGTGTGCCCGGCCCGGATTACGGGGCTCCCGATCCGCGGCGCGGCCCGGTCGACCCCGGATACCCGCCCAATGACCCCCGGCGCGGCGCGGCCAATCCCGGATACGGGCCCGACGACCCCCGGCGCGGTCCGGCCGCCCCCGGCTACGGACCCGGGCCCAATGAACCCCGGCGCGCCGTGAACCCTCCCCGGTACGCGCCTGATGACCCGCGTCGCGGCCCGAACGGGCCCGTTGGACCCAATGTGCCCAACGGCCCCAACGGCCCCCGGTATGAGCCCGAAGACCCGCGGCGCGCCGTCGGCGGCCAGCGGCGCGGCCCGGACGGCCCGCCTCGCGGCGTGCACGGGACCCAGCCCTACCCGGAGCCGGACCAGACGCGGAACTGGCCGGAGGGCAGGACGCCGGGCGGTCCGCCGAACGGACCGCGCAACCGTCCGCCGGAGCCGACTCCGGACAGCGCCCCCCGCAGCCGACGCCGCGAATCCGAGCCGCCGGAAAACCCGGGCCCCACGTCGCGCCGGCAGGCTGCGGCGAAGCCGAAGTCGGGACGCAGCGCCACCGTCTCGGTCCTGTTCATGACCGCGGCCTCGCTGGTCGCGGTCGGCGCGCTGGCGCTCCAGGCCTCGGGCCAGACCGCGCAGCTGAACAGCTCAAGTTCGAGCCAGAGCGGCACCTCGCCGGGCAGTGTGCCCACCGGCGCGCCGACCGGACCGGCCGCGGCGGTCAACCCGCTCGCGCTGCCGGCCAACTCGGGCACCGGCGAGCGGATCGTCTACTCCCCCGAGACCAAGCGGGTCTGGCTGGTCGGCGCCGACGGCAGCACGGTCCAGCACACCTTCCCGATAGTGCCCGGGACGGTCCCGGTCCCGCTCGGCACCTACCACGTCTCCAACCGGGATTCCGGCGAGAACGGCAGCGACGGCATCTCCGTGCAGTACGTGGTCTTCTTCGACAACGCCGCGACCGAGGACTCGTCCACGGCCTTCGCCTTCGACGCCGAGGCGGACGTCACCGGCCTGCCCCCGGCGCCCACCGGACACACCGGCGCGGTCCGGATGGCCCAGGCCAACGCCGGTCTGATCTGGTACTTCGCCCCGCTGGGAACCCTCGTCGTCGTGGTCTGACCGGCTCAGCCGATGTAGGTGACGGTGATCACCCGGGGGTCGAGCGCACTCTCGTCCGCGCCGCCGTCGCCGTCCCCCGCACTGTCACTGTCACTGTCACTGTCACTGCCGTCCGCAGCGGCGCTGCCCTCGGCCGCGTCGTCGGCGAGCGCCCTGGCCAGGTGCACGGTGTAGTGCGCCTGAGCGAGCACCTCGGCCTTACCTTCGCCCCACTCCACCACCGTGACGGAATCCTCCACCGCGGTGTCCAGATCCAGGTCGTCGAGCTCGGCCAGCGAGCCGAGCCGGTACGCATCCACGTGCACCAGCGGCGCGCCACCTGTCAGCGAGGGGTGCACCCGGGCGATCACGAAGGTCGGCGACGTAATCGGCCCGCGCACTCCGAGTCCTTCGGCGAGCCCCTGGGTGAACGTGGTCTTCCCCGCCCCAAGTTCACCCGACAGGATGACGAGATCGCCCGCGCCGAGCCGGCGGCCGAGCCGCAGCCCGCACTCCCGAGTCTGCTCGGCCGACTGCGAGCGCAATTGCTCGATCAGCCGGGTACCGGGCACTGTGGCACTCTCCACGCCGCTCTCCACGAGGTCTGCTTGCACAGGCGCGCTGTTCACTGGGCTGCTTTCCTGTCTGCCTTGGCCGGACGGGCGGCGAGCTGGTGCTCGGCCCGCTCCACCAGCCTACGCAATGCTGCCTCCACTTCTCGCGGATGTTCCAGAATCAGCGCATGCCCGCCGTTCGGCACGATCACGAAGTCCGCGGCGGGCATCGCGTCCGCCAGCGCCCGGCTGTGCTCCACCGGCAGCATCAGGTCCCTGTCCCCCACCATGACCAGAGCCGGGATGTCGTCGAACACGGCCAGCGCGGTGGACTTGTCGTGCACGTCGAAGATCGGGAAGAACTGCGCGATCATCTCCATCGACGTGGACAGGATCATCTCCTGAGTGAACCGGACCACCGCCTCGGACACGTCGGAGCCGAAGGCGTAGCGCTTGGTCAGCACCAGGCTGAGATCCCCGGTGGCCCGCCGTCCCCGGTCGACCAGGCTGTTCTGCTTGGCCAGCAGCTCGAACATGCCCGGTATGGTGCGGTGCAGCAGTTTCGCCCCGGCCTTGGGCAGGCCGAAGCTTATCTGCTGCAGCCGTCCGGCCGAGGTGCTGATCAGGGCCGCGCCGACGATCCGGCCCGGCTTGCCCGGCCCGGCGAACAGCTCCGGGTGCGTGGCGGCCAGGGCCATCATGGTCATCCCGCCCATCGAGTGCCCGATCAGGATCACCGGGCCGGTCGGGCAGGTCGCTTCGAGCACGGCGTAGAGGTCCTCGCCGAGCAGGTCCACGGAGAGCTCGCCGTCGGGCTTGGGCGGCTCGGACCGGCCGTGGCCGCGCTGGTCCCAGAACACCATCCGGTACTCGTTGGCGAAGGCCGCGCGCTGATAGTGCCAGGAGTCCTGAGTCAGGCAGAACCCATGCGTGAACAGCAGGGTGGGCCGCGCATTGGCGTCCTCATCCGCGCGCCGCGCCGCGCCGCGCCCGGCGGCGGCCCGGGTGGACGGGTTGTGCGCGCGGTACCAGTCCGGCCGCGCCCCCCCGCCCCGGCCGGTGTCGCGGAACTGCTCGTGGGCCTGGTCCCAGTGCGCTTCCGCCGGGCGCGGCCAGTCCCCCGGCTCGTCGACCTCAAGGTAGAGCTCGACGCCGTCGGCGGAAAGCACCGTCTGCGGGCGGCCGCGGATCGTGCCGAAGGCCTCGCCGGGATCGTGCGCCCTGGCCATCTGGCGCACCGTCCGGCCGATCGTGTAGCGCTCCAGCGCTATCCCCACCGCGGCCCCGGTGGCCACCACGCCGACCGCGGCGCCGAGCAGGCCGGCCCGCTTTCCCATGCCGCGCGTGTCATCGCCCACGACCAGTTCGCCTTTCCTTCCGAGCAGCAACTACCTCCACTCGATTGTTACCACGGGGTAGCGTTTCATGCGCCCGGAGAAGTTATTCGGGCGGTCATTTGTGTGATTCATCGCCAGGAGAAAAAAGAGTCAATCCAAATAGACCCGTGGGACCCGCGGTCCGATCCGGGTGACCACCTCGTAGGCGATGGTGCCGGTCGCCTCGGCCCAGTCCTGGGCCGTGGGCTCGCCCCGGTCGCCGGGACCGAAGATCAGCACCTCGTCGCCCACCGCGGCCTCCTGCTCGCCGAGATCGACCACGAACTGGTCCATCGCCACCCGCCCGGCGATCGTGCGCCGCGTCCCGCCGATCCAGACCGGCCCGACCCCGGAGGCGGCCCGCGCGATCCCGTCCGCGTATCCGGCCGGAACCAGTCCCAGCCGGCTGGCCTGCCGGGTGCGGTACGTGTGACCGTAGGAGACGCCGTGGCCCTCCGGGACCAATTTGACCGAGGCCAACCGTGCCGCCAGGGTCATCGCCGGACGCAGCCCGAAGTCCGCCGGACTGCCCACCTCGGGCACCGGGGAGACCCCGTAGCTGGTCAGCCCACAACGGACCAGGTCGAAGTGGCTCTCCGGCAGCAACAGCGCGGCGGCCGAATTGGCCATATGCCGCAGCGCCGGGCGCAGTCCGGCCGACTCGGCCACGGCGAGAGCCTCGTGGAACGCGTCCAGCTGTAGTCCGTTCGAGGGATGCCCCGGTTCGTCGGCGCAAGCGAAGTGGGACCAGATCCCTGTGATCGTGACCAGTCCGTCGGCCTGGGCCTTGAGCGCCTGCTCGACCACGGCCGGCCACTCCTCGGGCGGCACGCCGTTGCGGCCGAGGCCCGTGTCGGCCTTCAGCTGGATCCGCGCCGTCCGCCCCGAGTCACGGACCAACTCGGAGCGGGCCGCAACGAGGATCTCGCCCAGCGCCCAGGAACCGGACACCGAGATGTCCACGTCCGCCGCGATCAGCTGGTCGAAGGGGTCTCCGGGGGCGTGCAGCCAGGTCAGGACCGGCACCTCAAGCCCGGCCGCGCGCAGCGCCAGCGCCTCCTCGGGCAGCGCCGTCCCCAGCCACCCGGCCCCGGCCTCCACCGCGGCGCGCGCACACTCGACCGCGCCGTGGCCGTAGGCGTCCGCCTTGACCACGGCCATCACCGCAGCCGGGATGACCAGCTCACGCATCCGGCGGATGTTCGACCGGATCGCCGACAGATCGATCCTGGCTTCGAGCCGGGCGCCCGGAGACGCGGACGACGCCGATGACGTGGATTTCGAGGGGGGGCGCACGCTCTGATTGTTCATCACTGGCTATTGTGCCAGGCCGTCCGAAGGGAGCGGAGCAGGTCACCGGCCGCGACCGGCCCCTGACGCGCAGCGATCCGGCCGGCCATGCCGTGCAGATAGGACCCCGCGGACGCGGCGTCCACCGGATCGAGCCCAGCGGCCAGCAGCCCGCCGATCAACCCGGCCAGCACGTCCCCGCTCCCAGCGGTCGCCAGCACCGGCGTGCCGGTCGGGTTGACCCGCACGGTGTGTCGGTCCGGACCCGCGATCAGCGTCGTCGGCCCCTTGAGCAGCACCGTCGCACCGGTCAGCTCGACCAGTGCCCGGACGTGCGCCAGTGGCTGGGCCTCGACCTCGGCCCGCTCCACCCCGAGCAGCGCAGCCGCCTCCCCAGCGTGCGGGGTCAGCACGGTAGGCGCGGTGCGCGCCGCCAGCTGCTTGAGCCCGCTCTTGTCCAGCATCGCCAGGCCTTCGGCGTCGATCAGGAGCGGGACGTCCTTGTAGCCCAGTAGCTTGTGGAAGGTCAGGACCGAGCCGGTGGTCGTCCGATCCATGCCGCAGCCGACCGTCCAGGCTTGAACCCGGCCCTCCCCGACCATTACCTCCGGGTGGGTGGTGGTGACCTCGACCGGCCCGAGGTAGCGCACGGCGCCCACCCCCGACCGCAGCGCACCGCCCAGCGCCAGCAACGCCGCACCGGGGTACTTGACCGACCCGCAGGCCACGCCCACCACGCCACGCCGGTACTTGTCCACCGACCGTGCCGGAGACGGCAGCAGCGCGGCCAAGTCCGCGTCCTGCAACGCCTCCACCTCGGCTTCCTCCGGCAGGTGCGGCCCCAGTCCCAGGTCGACGAATTCAAGCACCCCGGTCCGGCCCGCCCCCGGCTCGATCAGCAACCCTGGCTTGTAGGTACCAAAGGCGACCGTAACCGCTGCGTCGATCGCGTCGCCGGAGACTTCGCCAGTGTCCGCGTCGATCCCGCTAGGCAGATCCACGGCGATGATCGGTACTCCGCTCCGCGCCGCAGCCCGGCCCAGTTCGGCGGCTGCTCCGCGCAGCCCGCCCTTCCCGCCGATGCCAAGCAGGCCGTCGAGGATCAGGTCGGCGCCGTTGAAGCTGTAGCCGCTGAAGTCGACGCCACCGGACTGCCCGCCTGCAGTGAGTAGCGCCCGCATGCCGTCGCCGTGCACTCGATCGGGGTCGGCCGTCAGCGCACGGATAGCCACGCCACGCCGTTGCAACAGCGCACCTGCGAAGAGCGCGTCGCCGCCGTTGTCTCCCACGCCCACCAGGAGGACCACGCGGGCCCCGTAGACCCCGCCTCGGGATTCCTGCAGCACCCTCATGACCACTGCGGCCAGGCCGGCCGCAGCGCGCTGCATCAGGGTTCCGTCCGGGAGGGTCGCCGCCAGCTCGGCCTCGGCTTGCCGGATTGTCTCGACCGTATACGCGTGTCGCATTCATCCAGTATTGCTGGTTGGGTGCTGCCGCGCCCGACCTCCTAACCGCGAAGGCGAAAGCAAAAGCAAAAGCAAAGACGAAAAACGCCTCCGGCGGGCCGGGCTCCGAGGGGAATGGGCCTGGTCGGGGATGTTGCGTTGGGTGGGTGGTGGGGTTGCGCTGTGGTCGGCTTCGGCCTCCCTCGTCACCCAGTCGTCCCAAGGGAGCCAGACCGGACGGGGTATGTCAACTCCCAGATCTCTTGAAGTGGAGGTAGTCAAGGTCTTCGGGATCTGGGAGTTGACATACCCCGCCCGGCCCGGCTGGCTTCGCCCCGCCCGGGTGACGAGGGAGGCCGAAACCTCCAGAGAGAGGTCTGCTTGCAGCAGCAGGTACTCGGCCACATGTCGCGAATCGAGGTGCCCTGGCAAAAGGCTGGAGAGAGGGTGGTCGGCTGGCAGGATTGGCAAGGCTGCGGACCTCGTCGGTTGGGCCGACCGACCAGCCAGCCAGCACCCCTGCACTGCCTTACTCCATGGTCGGCGCAACCGACAGTCGGTCGGTCGGTCCGACCGACGAGGCATCGCTGCGGCTGCAGGGTTTCGACATCGAGCCCGGAGCTCCCCGAAGCCGCCCTCCCCGCTCGTCGGTTGCGCCGACGAGCAGTGCCGGTCGGTCGGCCGAGCCGACATGCAGCGCCGGTCGACCGAACCGATCGGCCGGGGTGTCGCCGCCACAACTGCCACTGCACATCTTGTTGGCCACCATCGCATCGCCGTTGCCATCCTCGCCCGTCGGCTCGGCCGACCACCCGCCTGCCTGCTCGCCCGCCTTCTAGCCAGGGCACCCCGATTCGCGACATGTGGCCGAGCACTACGCTGCCGCCGGCAGACCTCTCTCTGGAGGCTTCGGCCTCCCTCGTCACCCGGGCGGGGCGAAGCCAGCCGGGCCGGACGGGGTATGTCAACTCCCAGATCCCGAAGACCTTGACTACCTCCA
>Ga0302314_10015233_pt1 | contig 13082 bp, 13 predicted proteins | sample III_Palsa_N2_3_FD_200533 | JGI IMG/M metagenome (GOLD analysis project Ga0302314, IMG submission 200533) | Peat permafrost microbial communities from Stordalen Mire near Abisko, Sweden - III_Palsa_N2_3 | ecosystem: Environmental > Terrestrial > Soil > Palsa > Peat permafrost | place: Sweden...
GAGCAGCTCCGCGAGCTGTTCACCGGCAGCGGCCTCGAGGTGAACCTGATCAGGCCGCGCACGGTGTTCTCGCCCCGGACGGTCAGCTACCTGCTCGCCCGCGACCAGACGAGCTTCGCCGAGCTGGTCAAGGCGGAGCTGCGGGCCCGCTCCGACGACTCGGTCGGCGCCCAGCTGATCGCCTGCTGCGTCAAGAAGGGTTTAAATGCCCCGGCGGCCCGGTCAGCGCCTGCGGCGGTCGCGCTTGCCCTGGCACGGGACGCAGCGGGCGGTCGCGGGGCGGGCCTCGAGCCGGGGCTCGGGGACCTGGCCTCCGCAGTCCACGCAGCGCCCGTAGCTGCCGTCGTCGACCCGGGCGAGCGCGGCCAGCACCTCGGCCCGCTGGGCCGCCGCCGACTGGACGGCCGCGGCGTTCCGGTCCGCCTCGGTCAGGTTGGCCCCCGCGTCGCCCGCCTCGGCGCCGCCGCCCCTGGACAGGTGGTGTTCACCCATCAGTACCGTCACCGTCCGGTCCAGGTCGGCGCGCATTTCCTCTAGCCGTTCGCGGGCAACGCTGATCTCCATCGATCATCCTCGGGGGCTGGGAAGAAGCGGGTTATGAGAGCGCGGGCCGCTCCGGGTCACCGGAGGGACCGGCGAGGAGCTCGGCCAGCGGCTCGATGAGGTCAGGCCCGTTGTTCCGCACGGAGTTGACGGTCGTCGCCACCCGGTGCGAGGTCAGGGTCCCGAACCCGGCGGCCGTGGCGGGCCGCATGGTGGCGAGCAGGTGTTCTTTCTCGTTGTTGGCCGGGTCGAGCCAGTCGGCCCAGTCGTCCGGCGCGATGACCATCGGCGTCCGGTCGTGGATCTTGCCGATCTCGTCGGTCGCGTCGGTGGTGATGATCGACGCCGACCAGTACCAGGCGTTCTCGTGGTCATCGGGGAGGGCGCGGTCGTGCCAGAGCTCGTAGATGCCGGCGAAGGCGAGGATGCCGCCGTCCGTCCGGTAGATGTAGTACGGCTTCTTGGCCTTGCCCTCGGTCTCCCACTCGTAGTAGCCGTCGGCCGGGATCAGGCAGCGGCGCTTGGCGAACGCGGCCCGGTAGGCGGGCTTGACCGCGACCGTCTCGGCCCGGGCGTTGATCAGCCGGGAACCGCCCTTGGTGTCCTTGGCCCAGAACGGCACGAGACCCCAGCGCAGCAGCCGGAGCTCGCGCTCGACCGCCGGGTCGTCGGGCTTGGCCTCATCGGGCTCCGCGCGGTCCAGGACCGCGTAGATCTGCTTGGTCGGGGCCACGTTGTAGTCCGAGTTTCTCTCGGTGGCCACGGTGTCACGCTCGACGGCGAACTCCTTCAGGAGCTCAAGCCGCTTCCGCGCGGAAACGAACCGACCGCACATGCGACCTTCCCTCATGGCCCGGTGGGGACCGGATTGAAGCTTCTTAACCGGAAAACGCCACAGGCAAACCCGCTTCCGGTCCGGCTCGCCACCGTGCGTTAGCCGATACCCTCAAGGTTATGGACTCAGGACGCTGGCGCGCCCCCGCCGCGCACGGACCGGTAAGCGCGACGCTGCGGCTGCCCGGCTCGAAGTCAATAACCAACCGGGCGCTGCTGCTCGCGGCGCTCAGCGACTCGCCGTCGGTCGTGCGCGGCGCCTTGCAGGCCCGCGACTCATCCCTCGCCATCGCCGCGCTGCGCCTCCTCGGCTGCTCTTTCGAAGAGGAGGGAACGGGCCTCGCTGTCTGCGGCGGCTCCATTACCGACGGCTCCTCGGTCAGCATCGACGTCGGCAACGCGGGCACGGTCATGCGCTTCCTGCCCGCGGCCGCGGCCCTGTCCCGGGCGACGGTGGCCTTCGACGGCGACCCCCGGGCGCGGGAGCGGCCGATCGGCGCGCTGCTCACCGCCCTGCGCACCCTCGGCGTCGCCATCGACGACGAAGGCCGGGGATCACTGCCCTTCACCATCCACGGCTCGGGCGCGGTGCGCGGCGGCCCGGTGACGCTCGACGCCTCCGGTTCCTCGCAGCTCGTCTCCGGCCTGCTGCTGGCCGCGCCCCGGTTCGCCGACGGCGTGGAGGTCAGGCACGAGGGCCCGCCGGTGCCGTCGCTGCCGCACATCGAGATGACCGTGCGCATGCTCCGCGACGCCGGCGCGGACGTGGAAGTGGGCGCGGGCGAGCGCCCGGACTTCTGGCGGGTCCGGCCCGGGCGGCTCAACCTCGGCGACTTCACCGTGGAGCCCGACCTGTCCAACGCCGGGCCGTTCCTCGCGGCCGCGCTGGTCACCGGCGGGACCGTGACGATCAGGGACTGGCCGGCCAACTCGCTGCAGGCCGCGGACGGCATCCTCGACGCGGTCACCCGGATGGGCGGTTCGGTCTCGTCTGGCCCCGCGGGGCTGACCGTCACCGGTTCCGGTGCCATCAACGGGATCGAGGCCGACCTGCGCGACATCCCCGAGCTGTGCCTGCCGCTCGCCGCGGCCGCGGCGCTGGCCTCGGGTCCCTCGACCTTCACCGGGGTCGGCCACACCCGGCTGCAGGAGACCGACCGGCTGGCCGCGATCGCCAAGGAGATCAACGCGCTCGGCGGCGACGTGACCGAGCTGCCCGACGGCCTGGTCATCACGCCCCGCCCGCTGCGGGCCGAGCCGGGTCACGCGTTCGAGAGCTACGACGACCACCGCATGGTGATGGCCGGGGCCGTGCTCGGCCTCGCCGTCCCCGGCATCGAGGTCCTCAACGTGGCCACCGTCGGCAAGACCTTCCCCGCCTTCACCACCGTCTGGAGCGAGATGTGCGGAGCCTGAGCCCTGAGCAGTAAGCGGTCCGACCTGGACGAGGACGACGTCCGGGTCCGGGCCGGACGCAGCTCACGGCCGCGCACCCGGCGGCGCCCGGCTCACGAGTCGGCCCCCGAGGCGTTCGTGATGAGCGTCGACCGCGGCCGGTACGGGTGCGTGCTCGACTCCGGCGACGACGAGGCCGGCTTCGGCGAGTCGATTCCCGGCCACGGTCGCCTGCTGACCGCGATGAAGGCCCGCGAGCTCGGCAAGGGCTCGATCGTCGTCGGCGACCGGGTCGCCCTGGCCGGCGACACCTCCGGCACCACCGGGTCGCTCGCGCGGATCGTCCGGGTGGCCGAGCGGACCAGCGTGCTCCGCCGCTCCCCCGATGACACCGACCCGCTCGAGCGGGTCGTCGTGGCCAACGCCGACCAGATGGTCATCGTCTGCGCGCTCGCCGACCCGGCGACCAAGACCCGGTTCATCGACCGGTGCCTGGTCGCCGCCTACGACGCGGGCCTGGACCCGCTGCTGGTGCTGACCAAGTCCGACTTGGCCGCGCCCCGCCGGATGCGGGCGTTCTACCGGCCGCTCGACATCCCCATGCTGACCACCAGGCAGCCGCTGCCCGCGCAGACGCTGAGCCGGCTGCGCAAGGCGCTCGACGGCCGGCTCAGCGTGCTGATCGGCCAGTCCGGGGTGGGAAAATCGTCGCTGGTCAACGCCATCGTGCCCGACGCGGGCCGGGCCGTCGGCCACGTCAACGCGGTCACCGGCAAGGGGCGGCACACATCATCGTCGGCGATCGCGCTCCCGCTCCCCGACGACTCCGGCTGGATGATCGACACCCCCGGGGTCCGCGGTTTCGGCCTCGGCCACATGACCCCGGACCGGGTCGTGGAGGCCTTCGGCGACCTAGCCGAGGGCACGGCCGGCTGCCCGCCGGGCTGCGATCACCTGTCACCGGGCTGCGGCCTGGACGCCTGGGCCGCCGCGCACGACGCCGCCGCCCGCCTCGAGTCCCTCCGCCGCCTGCTCCGCAGCCGCGAATCGGCCGACTGACGTGATGGCGGATCATTGTCCGTGCGCGGGCACGGACAATGATCCGCTATCAGGCGCGGCGTCCCGCGGGCCAGCGGGACGCCGCTGCCTGTACCGTTTCGCCCGTGGGAAGCTATGACGACGACCTGCGGTTCGCGCACGTCCTCGCGGACGCCGCCGATGACATCACGACCAAGCGGTTCAAGGCGCTCGACCTTCGGGTCGAGACCAAGCCCGACCTGACGCCGGTCTCCGACGCCGACCGGGCGACCGAGGACTCGCTGCGCAACATCCTGCGCCGGTCGCGGCCCCGGGACGCGGTGCTCGGCGAGGAGTCGGGCCAGACCGGCACCGGCCCCCGGCGCTGGGTCATCGACCCGATCGACGCGACCAAGAACTACGTCCGCGGCGTCCCGGTCTGGGCGACGCTCATCGGCCTCATGGACGGCGACGAGGTCGTGGCGGGCGTGGTCACCGCGCCGGCCCTCGGCCGCCGCTGGTGGGGGGCGGTGGGCGGCGGGGCGTGGACCGGCCGCAGCCTGAGCAACGCCACCCGCTGCCAGGTCTCCGGCGTGACCAGCCTGGCCGACGCCTCGTTCTCCTACTCGGGGGTCGGCGGGTGGGCCAAGGCGGGCAGGCGCGGCGGCTTCGACGCGCTGACCCAGGCGGTCTGGCGGACCCGCGCGTTCGGCGATTTCTGGTCCCACATGCTGGTCGCCGAGGGGGCGGTGGACGTCTCGGCCGAGCCCGAGGTCTCGCTCTGGGACCTGGCCGCGCTCCAGATCATCGTGCAGGAGGCCGGCGGCCGGTTCACCAGCCTGGCCGGGGAGGCGACCCCCGACGGCGGCAGCGTGGTCTGCAGCAACGGGCACCTGCACGACGAGGTCCTCGCGCTGCTCAACGAGGCCGGGGCGTAATCTCCCCGGCATGCGCGGCTGAGACATCATGTCTCTTTGAAAGGCAACGATATCGCACATGCGGGGAGACGCCCCGCACGCTACGCTGAGTGGCAGGCCGCCTGGCGGAGAGTTCCCGCTCCACCGCCCGGCTGGTGCCCGGCTGGTTTCCCCGGCCGACCGGGTACCGCGGCACCCGGCTCGGTCAACTCCCCCGTCCACCGGGCCGGGTGCCGACTAGACGATTCCCGTTCCATGGCAGGCTGGAATGGTGACGGCTGGGGATCTGGTGACGGTGATGCGGCGCGGCGAGCTGGCCGGCCTCGTCATGGCCCCGGACGGGACCGCCGCCGTCGCGGTCGCCGGCGGCGAGCTGATGATGTCGGCCGCCGAGGTCGCCCGGCTCGACGAGGAGATCAGGCCCCGCTGGGTCACCTGGTCCCAGGAGACCGCGGGGCTGCTGGTCGAGCACGGGGTCCGGCTGTCGACCTGCTGGGACATCGCCGCGGTGCACCGCCTGCGGTTCGGCGGCTTCCGGGCCGACCCGGGCTACGCGTGGGCCCTGCTGCGCGGGCTGCCGCCCGACGGCGTTCCCGTGCATGTCCCGCGGGGCCAGCCGAGCGGAAGGAACCTGTTCAACGGGGCCGACCTGTTCGACGCCGCCCGGGACGCGGCGGCCGCCGCCGGCCACCCGAGCCGGGCGGGCGCCGACGGCGGCGCGGATTCCAATGCGGGTGCGGGTGCGGATGCGGATGAGAAGCGGCACACTGATGAGGTCCCTGGGGCGGATGAGCCGGTCGGTCCCGACGGCTACCTCAAGGCCGACTGGGCGCGGGGCGGCTGGGCGAACTCTCCCGGGACCCGGCTCGCGTGGGCGCGGCTCGCCCGCCAGGCCGCGGAGCTGCAGCAGGCCGCGCAAATCCAGCAGGCCAGCGGGCACAAGCACGGCAGCGGCGGGGGCGGGATCGGGATCGCGCACTCGGAATCGACCGCCGAACTGCTCTGCGCCGAACTGGCGGCCGACGGGCTGCCGGTGGACCGGGACGCGGCCGAGGGCCTGCTCACCGAGATCATCGGGGCGCGGCCGCGCGGCCCGGCCGACGCGGCCGCGAACCGGGCGACGCGGGACGCGCGGGTGCTGCGGCACGCGCCCGCCGGGGTGACCGCCGACCTGCGCAGCCCGGCTCAGGTCAAGTCGTTGCTGGCCGAGGCCGGGATCAGCGTGCCGGATACCCGGGCCTGGCGCCTGGCCGAGTTCGCCAAGGACTCGCCGCTGGTGGAAGCCCTGCTCGACTGGCGCAAGGCCGAGCGGATCGCGACCACCTACGGGTACGCCTGGCTGGACGAGCACCTGGGCGCCGACGGGCGGCTGCGGGGCACCTGGACCGGGTGCGACGGCGCCGCCGGGCGGATGACCGCGTCCAGCGGGCTGCACAACATGCCGACCCCGCTGCGCAAGGCGGTGCTGGCCGAGCCCGGGCAGGTGTTCGTCCGGGCCGACCTCGGCCAGATCGAGCCCCGGGTGCTCGCCGCCGTCTCGGGCGACGCCGCGCTGGCCTCGGCCACCGCCGCCGACGACATGTACCTGCCGGTGGCGGCCCAGCTCGGCGTCGACCGGCCGACGGCCAAGGTCGCGATGATCGCCGCCATGTACGGGCAGACGACCGGGCACGGGGGCGCCGCCGCGCGGCGGATGCGGACCGCCTACCCGGTCGCGATGGGCTACCTGGAGACCGCGGGCCGGTCGGCCAGCGCCGGGCACGACCTGCGCACCTACGGCGGCCGGCTGATCCGGATGCCCGCCGGCGGATCCGGCCGCGGCCTGTACGGGCGGAACGCGCTCATCCAGGGGGCCGCGGCCGAGCTGTTCAAGATGTGGGCGGTCACGGTCCGCGCCCGGACGGCGGTGCTCGGCGCCCGGATCGTGCTCTGCCTGCACGACGAGCTGCTCGTGCAGGTGCCGGAGGAGCAGGCGACGCGCGCGGCCGGCCTCGTCGGCGAGTGCCTGGCCGAAACCGCGAGCCGGTGGGCGCCCGGCGGCCGGGTCAGGTTCCTGGCCGAGATCAGTACCCTGCGATGCTGGGCGGACGCGAAAGGTTAGCATTCCGGCCGTCCCGCGGCCGGTTCCCCGTCTCCCATCCTGATACCGTAGCCAGAGGCCCGAGGCATCACTGGGCCTGCGCATCGGGGGGTTGCTGGGGGTCGCCCCTCCGGGCGATGACGACGGGAGATTGTCTTGACGTTGCCGCGATACCGCAGAGTAGTGGTCAAACTCAGCGGGGAGGCCCTAGCCGGCGCCGCGGGCAGCGGAGCCGATCCCGCCAGCCTCGCCCGGGTCGCCGACGAGGTCCTTTCCCTGCACAACATCGGGGTCCAGGTCGCGGTGGTCGTCGGCGGCGGGAACTACTTCCGCGGCCGGATGGCCGAGGGCTGGGGGATCAGCCGGGCCGAGGCCGACAACATCGGCATGCTCGGCACGGTGATGAACGCGCTCATGCTCCGGGGCGCGCTCACCGCCCGGACCGACGCGGACGTGCGGGTGATGACCGCCCTGCCGATCCACAGCGTCGCCGAGCCGTTCATCCGGCTGCGGGCCGTGCACCACCTGGAGCGCGGCTTCATCGTCGTGCTGGCCGGCGGCATCGGCCAGCCCTACGTGACCACCGACTACCCGGCCGTGCAGCGCGCGCTCGAGCTCGACGCCGACGCGCTCCTGGTGGCCAAGCAGGGGGTCGACGGGGTCTACGACTCCGACCCCAAGCACAACCCGCAGGCCCGCAAGTACACGTCCCTGACGTACGAGGAGGCCATTTCGGCCGGCGTGCGGATCATGGACACGAGCGCGTTCGTGCTGGCCAACGAGCAGGGCCTCACCATGCACGTCTTCGACGTGGCCGCGGTCGGGGTCATGCAGTCCATCTGCGAGGGGGCCGAGCTCGGCACCCGCATCACCGCGAAGTAGCCGCCTCGCAGCAGCCGCCGCCTACGACTTCAGCTTCCGCCACAGCGGGCGGGGGACCAGCTTCATGGCCGTGGCCAGGCCGACCAGCGGGGCCGGCACCCAGACGACGGAGCCCGAGCCGCGCAGCGCCTTGGCCACCGCGGCGCCGACCGCGTCCGGGGTGGTGGCGAGGGGCGCGGCGGGCATCCCCTCGGTCATCCGGCCGATCACGAAGCCCGGCCGGACCAGCAGGACCCGCACCCCGGTGCCGTGCAGCGAGTCGGCGTAGCCCCGGGCGAACGCGTCGAGCGCGGCCTTGGTCGCGCCGTACACCGAGTTGACCTTGCGCGGCCGGACGCTGGCGATCGAGGACAGCACCACGATCGTGCCGCTCCCCCGCTTCCGCATCGCCTCGCCGAACGCGAGCAGCGCGGTGACGTGCCCGGTGAAGTTGGTCTCGATCATCGTCGCGGCCTGGCGCACGTCGCGCTCGGCCTGCTCCTGCGGGATCAGGACGCCGGTCGCCGCGATCACCAGGTCGGGCACCCCGGCCGCGTTGACCGTGTCGGCGAACGCCTGGTGGGTGTCGGTCGCGGTGGCGTCGTACAGCGCGACCGTGACCGGGCGGTTCAGCGACTTCCCGGCCGCCTCGAGCCGCTGCTGATCCCGGCCGGCCACGATCACCTCGGTGTCCGGGCCGAGACCGAGCGAAGACAGGATCGCCAGGCCGATCTCGCTCGTGCCGCCGAGCAATAGGACACGGGACAGGCGGCTGGGTCCGTTCTGCATGCTCATGTTTTTTTCCTTACTCCACGTACAGGCCGACACAGAACAGGACGAGCCACCCGGCCTCGAAGAGGAGCATGATCGCGTCCCGCATGATCAGGTCTTCCACCGGGCGGACGGTGCGCCGCGCGGTCAGCACGCCGAACCGGGCGAGCGCGGCCGCGAGCGGCAGGGCCGACAGCAGGTGCCAGGGCCGGGCGGGCGGGGTCTCGCTGACCGCCCACATCAGGTAGGTCGCGAGCACGCCCGCCCCGACGAGCAGCTGGGCGACCCGCAGCATTCCCGGCCGGTACCAGCGCAGCGCCGGGCGGTGCCGCACGGCGTCGGCGCCGAGGCTGGTCAGCTCAGTGTAGCGCTTGGCGATGGCCACGCCGAGCGCGCCGAGGCTGCACACCAGCAGGAACCAGATCGACGGCCGCACGTGGGTCGCGGCCGCGCCGCCGAGCACCCGCAGCAGAAACCCGCTGGCCACCAGGAGCATCTCGACGAACGGCACGTGCTTGAGCCGGAACGAGTACAGGAACGAGGAGCACAGGTACAGTGACGCGGTGGCGACGAGCAGCGGCTCGCGGATCACCACCCCGGCCCCGACCGCGATCGCCGCCGCGAGCACGGCGAGCACGATCGCGTGCCGCACCGGCAGGGCGCCCGAGGCGATCGGGCGGTTCCGCTTCACCGGGTGCTGCCGGTCCCGCTCGACGTCGACGACGTCGTTGACGAAGTACACCGCGGCCGACGCGGCGGCGAAGGCGAACATGGCGACCAGCGCGTAGGCCAGGCCGTCGTCCCGGCCCAGGCTGGCCGCCGCGAGCGGGGCCGCGAACACCAGCAGGTTCTTCGGCCACTGCCGCGGCCGGGTGGTGCGGACGGCGGCGCGCAGCCAGCGCGTCGCCGGCACCGGGCGCGCGGCCGGGGGACGCGCGGCCTCCTGCGGCCCCGTGTTCTCCCCCGGCGCCAGGGCGTTTTCGAGGGTCACCGCGCGTAGACCGCCGTGAAGTCGCGGGTGGACGGGGTGTAGTAGGTGTAGGGGCTGGGCTGCTGGGTCGGCAGCAGCGGCGTCGGCGTCGGGTTGGCCGCGTTGCCGTCCGCCGTGTAGTAGTCGAACTTCATCCAGGCCGGGTTGATGTCCATCTGCATGCCCTCGACCGCCCCGGCCTGCTTCAGCAGCTGGCCGAGGGACTGGGCGTCAAGGGCCGGGCCGTAGACGTAGACGATCCGGCCGTCGGAGGTGATGCCGAGCCCGGACCGCCACACGTAGTACCCGCCGCCGAGCGTCGCCCCCCAGCTGCTGAGCACGTCCGAGTTGGCGTCCGCTGCCACCTTGCCGTGGTCCACGAGCAGCTTGAGGTTCTGCCGGACGCCGACGATCGACGAGTTCAGCTTGAAGTCCCGGCCCCACTCGCCGATCTTGACTGACCCGTTCTTGTAGTAGACGACCGAGGCCGCGCCGTTGACGAGCGAGCCGTGGTAGATGCCGTTGAGGTAGAAGCCGCCGCCCGCGGCGTCCAGCTTGAACCCGCCGTTGAACGTGGCCAGCAGGCCCTTGCGCTGGCCCGCGGGTATGTAGTTGGGCACGCCCCAGTTGGCCTCGCCTGGGTCTTCGGTGCCCGGGCGCAGCGAGAACTTGACCAGCCGCTGGTCAATCGAGGCGATGCCGTTGACGTAGGAGGTGTACTTGGCGTCGCGCAGGAACGTGGTGAAGATCGCGGGCTCGCCCTTCACCTTCTCCACCACCCGCCATTGGCCCTCGCCGGTCAGCGCCGGGCCGCTCGCCAGCGGCTTCACCACGGCCGGGATGTCCGGCTGGAAGCCCTTGGACTTGGACTTGGACTTCGTCTTGGTCGCGGTCACCTGCTGGCCCTTGGGCACGGCGAGCGAGAACGACGGCTTGCCGCCGGTCTTGGGCGGGTTGTAGCTGATCCACTCGCCGAACGTGACGATCGGGCCGAGGTCGTGATCGCGGGCCCATTCGGCCAGGTTGGCCGAGAGGCCCTGGCCGTTGTTCTTGGTCGCCGCCTGGCCCACGGAGAACATCAGCCAGACGACGAGGACCGCGAGCAGGGCCGAGATGACCCGGACGGTGCGGCGGCGGAAGAACCGGCGGGTGCGGCGGAGGCGGACCTTCCGGGGCGGCGGCGGCCGCCGCCGCCGATCCTGGGCGGGACCGCGACCGGGACCGGGACCGGGACCGGCGCCCTGGCTAGGACCAGCGCCCTGACCGGGACCGGGGCCGGGGCCCTGCGCGGAAGCCGCGTAGCGCTGGGGGCTCTCGTCCGCGCCGGGCGGGACGAAGACCCAGGTCTGCTGCTGGTCGTCCCAGGTCCAGCTCTGGCGGCTGTCGGCGGGCTGGGCGCCGTTGGCCTGCTGCTGGCCGTACGCCGGCTGCTGCTGCCCGTATCCCGGCTGCCCGTACCCCTGGGCTCCCTGGGGGTCCTGGGGGTCCTGGGGGCTGTTGTACGGGGGCCGCCGTACTGGCCGTACTGGTCGTGGCCGTACCCGTACTGCGGCGCGTACTGGGGTTCGTACGGCTGAGGCTGGCCGGGTCCGGGCTGGTCGGACCACGGGGGGCGGGCGCCGCCGGGCACCATTCGCGACATGTGGCCGTCCTCCCGCGTACCTCAACCAATCCCGCCGGGAAGGCGCCGCCACGAGCCAAGGAATCGTCGCAAGACCGATACCCCAGGCCAAGGCTCTGCTGCTGGCGCTTCCGTGCTTTATGCGGGAGCGCGGGCGTCCGCGCTAGATGTCAGAATATGCGGTCTGTCATCCGATGCGGGCTCAACTTCACCGACCCGTCCCAATTTGATTCTCTTATCTCCTTCATGGCCCGTTTCCGGGTGTTCTGGTCCATACGGTCGATAAAAAGCACGCCGTCCAGGTGGTCGGTCTCGTGCTGCAGGCAGCGGGCCATGACCTGGGTCCCGACGACCTGCACCGGGTCGCCGCGGTCGGTCACGCCGCGGGCGACCGTGTTCAGCCGACGCTTGACGTCGTAGTAGATGCCGGGGAAGGACAGGCATCCTTCCTCGCCGTCCTGCTCGTCGTCGTCGGGGAAGTCGAGGACCGGGTTGACCAGGTAGCCGCGTTCCCCGCCCACGGCGTAGGCGAAGACCCGGAGCCCGACGCCGATCTGCGGCGCGGCCAGCCCGGCGCCCTGCGCGTCGTCGAGCGTCTGGGTCAGGTCCTTGACCAGGTTGGTCAGCTGCTTGTCGAAGTCCGTGACGGGGTCGGCGGCGGTACGCAGGATCGGGTCGCCGAACAGTCGGACGGGACGGATTGCCATGCCTCAGAGGGTAGCCGCCGCCGTCGAGCCCGCACCCTCAATCGCAAGTTATTTGACAACCAGCCTTCAAGGAACATATAAATCGAGTTGTAAGTTTCTTACCAGCACAGGGCGAGACCACACTGGGTGGCTGCCCTCTCAGGAGGTAGCGATGTACCTGACGACTCAGCCCGCCCCGACCAGCCGGGACTTTGACCGGATCGTCCGCCGCGCGTTCGGCTCCGGCACCGCCGGCTATGCCCCGGCCCTGCCGATGGACGCCATCCGCCGCGACGGCCAGCTGGTGCTCCGGTTCGACATCCCCGGCGTGGACCCGCAGAAGATCGACGTCACCGTGGACAAGGGCGTGCTCAGCGTGAGCGCCACCCGCGAGGAGATCAAGACCGAGGGCGAGAGCCCGGTCGCCCGCGAGCGGCTGTTCGGCAGCTTCACCCGCCGCGTCCGGCTGTCCGACACCCTCGACGCGGACGCGATCGAGGCCAGCAACAGCGACGGCGTGCTCGAGATCCGCATTCCGGTCCGCGAGGAGGCCAAGCCGCGCAAGATCACGGTCGGCGCCACCACCGAGGCCCAGGAACTGCCGGCCGGGTAAGTCGCAGCGACTGGAAACGCGAAACGGCCGGACAGCGCACAACGCTGGCCGGCCGTTTAGCATCATGTCGACGGGACGGGAGGTGACAACGCATGGAGCCATTCGAGGAGGAGAACGTCCCGCTCTTCACCGTCGGCCAGGTCGCGGAGATGCTCTCGCTCAAGCAGGCCTTCCTGCGCCGGGTGGACGAGCTCCGGGTCGTCTCGCCGCAGCGCTCGGCCGGCGGCCAGCGCCGCTACACCCGCATCGAGATCCGGGTCATCCGGCAGGTCGCCTCGATGGCCGACGAGGGCATGACGATGCCCGCCATCCGGCGGATCATCGAGCTCGAGCAGCGGCTGGCCGAGGTCATCCGGCACCGTGACGAGCTCGCGGCCCGCCTGTCAGAAGCCGCGGAGGAACGAGCCCGGCTGTCTGCCCAGCTCAATTACCTGAAAGCCAAAGCCGACAGCGACCGTTCCGCCGAGCGATAGCTCAGCTGACCCGGCAGATGATCTCGCCGTTGGGGACGACGAACCAGCCGTCCTGGTGGGCGGCCCAGGCCCGCCAGCCGTCGGCGATCCGGTCCAGGTCCTCGGCGGTGGCGTGGCCGCCGGCGATCGCGGTGGCCGCGAAGGCCGACTTGAGCGTGCGCTCGGCCCACAGGTCGCCCCACCAGGCCCGCTCGGTCGCGCTGGCGTAGGTCCAGTTGGACGAGGACGTGGCCACGTCGGCCAGGCCCGCTTCCCGCGCCCAGACGTGCAGGTGGCGGCCGCCGTCCGGCTCGCCGCCGTT
>Ga0302314_10015235_pt1 | contig 13080 bp, 10 predicted proteins | sample III_Palsa_N2_3_FD_200533 | JGI IMG/M metagenome (GOLD analysis project Ga0302314, IMG submission 200533) | Peat permafrost microbial communities from Stordalen Mire near Abisko, Sweden - III_Palsa_N2_3 | ecosystem: Environmental > Terrestrial > Soil > Palsa > Peat permafrost | place: Sweden...
TGGGACTGCTGGAGGATATCGTGCCGCGGCTGCTGCGCGAGAACGGCATCGACTATGGCGCCGACCTGCGCCGATTTGCCGAGGCGCCAGCGAACCAGGGCGCCAGACTGGCGGCACATGCATGAGCGGGATGCCTGATCCGATGCTGACCCGCGCCGACACCGCCAGCCTGCTGCAAAGCGGCCGCAAGCTCGATCGCGCCTCGCCGGTGCCGCTGTGGCGGCAGTTGCGCGACCGGCTTGCCGCCAGCATCCATAGCGCCGAGTTGCCGCCCAACGCGCCGCTGCCCTCCGAGATCGACCTGTGCGCGCTGTTCGCCGTCTCGCGCCCGGTGGTTCGTGCCGCCCTCGAAGCACTGGCCGCCGACGCGATGGTGGTGAAGGCCACGCGGCGCGGCGCGTTCGTGGCCCACCGCAAGGAGGAGCTGGACTTCGCTGCCTCCAACATCGGCCTGTTCGGCGAGATGATCGCCAAGGGTCACCACGTCACGACCCGGCTGATCAGGCTCGCCCGGCGTGCGCCGAGCGAGCGTGAGATGATCATGCTGCGCCTGCCGCCCGGCGCGGACGTCGTCCATCTGGAGCGGCTCTATCTGGTCGACGGCCAGCCGATGTCGACGGGTGTCATCGCGCTGCCGGCGAGCAAGGTACCGGGCATGGAGGAGACGGATTTCGTCGATCGCTCGCTGTACGCGACGTTGCGCGACCGCTACGGGCTGGCCGTCGTCAAGTCCGAGCGCTGGTTGGAAGCGGTGATTCCGACGCCGCAGCAGCGCGCGCTGCTGCAGCTGGGCGAGCACACGCCGGTGATCGCCATCGAGTCGCTCGGCTGGCTGGCCGATGGCACGCCGATCGAATACTACAACGCCCTGTACAGCACGCGCGACCGGCGGCTGCATCTGGTCGTGGGTTCGACGACGGGCGGCAGCCTGTGAGGCCGCTGTATCTCGGCATCGATGTCGGCGGCACCGTGGTCAAGGCCGCAGTGTTCGACGATCGCGGCACCGAGGTGGCGGTCGCCGCCAAGCCGCTGCGTGCGGTCCATGTGCGGCCGGGCACCACCGAATGCGACATGCACCAGATGTGGCAGGCGGTCGCCGCAACGGTGCGCGACGTGCTCTCGCAGCCTTCCGCGCCGCCCGACCGCATCGCCGCGGTGTGCTGCACCGGGCACGGCAACGGCATCTACCTGCTCGACAAGGACGGCCAGCCGGTCGGCAACGGCATCGTGTCCTCCGACACGCGCACCTACCACATGGCGGCGGAGGCGAACGCGCGCGCCGACCTCGGGCCGGTCCGCGCGCTGCGTGGCCAGCAGTTCCACGTTTCCGAGCCGCTGCTGCTGTTCGCGTGGTTCGACGCGCATGCGCCGGAGATGAGCCGCCGCACGCGGCACGCCGTGCTGTGCAAGGACTACGTGCGCTACCGGCTGACCGGTCGCATTGAAAGCGACCTGAACGACCTGTCGGGCAGCGGACTGCTCGAGCTTGCCACCGGCGACTACAATTCGCTGGTCTTCGAGGCGCTCGGCCTGTCCGCGTGGCGGGACAAGCTGCCGCCGATCCGGCGCAACAGCGACATTTGCGGTGGGGTGACCGCGCAGGCCGCGCGCGAGACAGGGCTGGTCGCCGGAACGCCGGTCGTTGCTGGCACCATGGATCTCGATGCGATGATCCTCGCGTCGGGTGTTACCGACGCGTCGCGCTTCATCGTCTGCGCGGGCACCTGGAGCATCAACCTGCTGGTGCTGGAACACGCCTGCCGCGACCGGCTGCCGATGATGCAAGCGCTGCACCGTGACGGCCAGCGCGTCCTGGCCTGCGAGGGCAGCCCGACCTCAGCGACCAACCTTGCCTGGATGCTCGATGCCGTGCTCGCCGACGCGCGGCCGGGATTTGCGGCGGTCAACGCGATGGTCGATGGCCTCGCACCGCAGGACAGCCATCTGGTCTATCTGCCGGACATCCACGGCGGCGCCGGGGCGCCGCAGGCGAGTTTCGTCGGGCTCGGCCACGGCAGCGGCAAGGCGCATCTGCTGCGCGCGATCTACGAGGGCGTCGTCTTCGCGCATCTTGCGCACATCGACGAGCTTGCGGCGAGCACGGGGCTGCGGCCAGCGGTGGCGCGGCTTTGCGGCGGCGCGGCGCAGAGCCCGGTCTGGGCACAAATGTTTGCTGACGTCCTGGAAATGGACATCGAAATCGCCGAAGGCTCGGAACTTGGTGCGCTCGGCTGCGCGATTTGCGCGGCGGTCGGTACCGGCCGGTACGCCGGATTCGAGCAGGCGATGGCGGCGATGACGCGCATCGGCCGGCACTATCGCCCGGACGCGTCGCGCGCCGCGATCTACCGCGGCAAGCGCGCCGCGTTCACCCGCGTCCGTGCGGCGCTCGCCCCGATCTGGACGCATCTGGGAGGTGACACGGCCGGATAGACCAGCCGCGGACTGGCAACACTTCACGCCAAAACGGAGGGAAACGACAATGAAGCTGAGAACGATCGGGCGACAGGTTTCGATAGCCGCACTGGCACTGGCCGCATTCGCGACCGGTGCGCGCGCGGCCGAGAACGAGTGCGTCGGCAAGGTCCCGGTGATCCGCGTGATCGCGCAACCGATCCTGACGATCCCGTTCCTTGACAAGAACAAGGGCGAGTTCGAGAAAAAGTGGAGCACCAAGGTCGACATCCAGCAGTTCGGCGAGAATGAGCGCCGCGCGAAATCGCGGCTGGATGCCTCGCAAGGGGCCGGCGCCTACCAGGTGTACTATATCGACGAGGCGAACGTCGCTGAGTACGCCACCAACAAATGGGTGCTGCCGCTGCTCGACCTGATGCCGAAGGATTGGGACTGGAACGACTTCCTGGAGGGCCGCCGCGCCGTCGCGACCTACAAGGATGTCGCCTATTTCGCGCCCTTCGAAGGCGGCGGCGACGTGATGATGTACCGCAAGGACCTGCTCGCAGCGAAGGGCCTGCAACCGCCGAAGAACCTCGACGAACTCAAGAAAGTCGTGGCAGCGCTGAACGATCCGCCGAACGTCTATGGTTGGTCGGCGCGCGGCCGGCGCGGCTCGGGCATGAACGTGTGGCGCTGGACGCCGTTCTTCCGCGCCATGGGCGGGCAGTGGTTCGACGGCGACAAGCCGGCCTTCAACTCCGACATCGGCGTGAAGGCGACGCAGTATTACCTGGACTTGTTCAAGTTTGCGCCTCCGGGGTCCGGGACCAATACCTGGAGCGAAGTGATCGAAGGCTTCCGTGGCGGCCAGGTAGGGCTGATCGTCGAAAGCGACGTGTTCGGCCCCTGGGCCGAGGATAAGACCAAGTCGCGGATCGCCGGCAAGGTCGGCTACGCCCCGCCGCCCGAGCCGCTGCCGTCCGCCGGCTTCGCGCACGGCTTCGCGATCTCCAGCAAGGGCAACCCGACCGACTGCTCGAAGACCGTCTCCGCCGACTTCGTGGCATGGTCCACGAGCAAGGACATGGAAGCCCGCAAGGTCAAGGCCGGCATCCTGAGCGACTTCGCGCGCAAGAGCACGCTCGACAATCCGGACTTCAAGGCTCAGGTCAATCCAGATTACATCAAGGCGCTGCTCGACACGGCGCCGAAGACGGATCTGCTGATCTGGAAATCGCCGCTGTGGCCCGAGGTCGGCGACGATCTGGGCTTGCAGCTTGAGGAAGTGTTCACCGGCTCGCAGACCGACATCAAGCAGGCGCTGGATGATGCGGCCGATCAGGCCTCCGAAGCGATCAAGCGCGCGGCCGGGCAATAGGAGCTTGGCGGCCGGGCAGCGTGCCCGGCCGCCAACCGACCCCGTGGGGAGAACGATGGACACCGCCGATCTGCAGGCCGAGCCATCCGGCAAGCTGCTGCCGCGCGGCCGCTTTGCGAGGCTGGCACTCGGGCCGCCGCTCGCGCTGCTGGTGCTGATGTCGCTGCCGCCGACGATCGGAGCCTTGCTGCTGGCGTTCCGCAACGTCTCGCTGATGTCGCCCGGCAGCCGCTGGGTGGGGTTCGCCAATTTCGCCCGCATGCTGACCGACCGCCGGCTGCACAACGCGCTGCGCATCTCGCTACTGTGGGAAGTGGTCACGGTTGCCGGCGCCGTGGTGGTTGCGGTGCTGCTCAGCGTGCTGATCTTCGAGAGCATCAAGGGCCGGGCGCGCGACGTGATCTGCCTCGCGCTGATCCTGCCGATCCTGCTGCCGCGCGTCTCCGCCGGCCTGATCTGGCGGTTCATGTATTCGCCGCTGATGGGCGTGGTGAACTATCCGCTTCAGCTCGTGGGTCTGCCGCCGGTGGAATATCTGAGCCAGCCGGGCACGGCGCTGTACGCGGTGGCCGTCGTCGATATCTGGCAATGGGGCCTGTTCTTTGCCGTCATAATGCTCAAACTGCTGGAGACCTTGCCGGCGAGCCCGCTGGAAGCGGCGCGGCTTGATCATGCCTCGACCTGGGGCGTGCACTGGTTTGTCAGCCTGCCGATGCTGCGGCCAGCGCTGATCACCATGCTGTTCGTCAAGGCGGTGGAAAGCCTGCGGTCGTTCGATCTGATCTACACGATGACCAATGGCGGCCCGGGGATCGCCACCGAAACGCTCGATCTGTATGCCTATCAGACCGGCATCGGCATGAGCGGACGCATCTCCTATGCGGCGGCGATGAGCGTGCTACTGCTGATCCTGTCGACGATCGCCTTCTCCGTGCTGTGGAAACGCTCGCAGCGGTGGTCAGCATGATGCGCCGGCTTGGCGGCGTCATCACGGTGGTTGTGCTGCTGTTTGCCACACTGTTTCCGGTGTTGTGGACGTTGCTGAGTTCATTCAAGACGCTGAAGGACATCGTGACCCCGGTGCCGACGCTGCTGTTCCAGCCGACATGGCAGAACTACGCCGATGTCCTGGCCACACCTTCGGTGCAGCACGGGCTTGCCAACAGCGCCATCGTGGTCGGCTGCTCGCTCGGGATCGGCATGCTGCTCGGCGTGCCGGCCGCCTACGCGCTGGTGCGCCATGCGCCGCATCTGAAAAGCGATGTACTGTTCTATGTCCTGTCTTTGCGGTTCATGCCGCCGGTGGCGATCGCCATTCCCTTCATCGTCATCTACTCCGACCTCGGCATCAACGACACGCGCTTCTCGCTGATCCTGACCTATTGCCTGACCACCATCTCGACCATCATCTGGCTCGGTGTGCCGGCCTTCGAACAGGTGCCGCGCGAAATCGAGGAGGCCGCGACCCTGGAAGGCTACACGCAGTTCCAGGTGTTCCAGAAAGTGGCGCTGCCGGTGGCCATCCCGTCGTTGATCGGTGCCATCCTGTTCACCTTCGTCATCGTCTGGAACGAGTTGCTGATCGCGCTGTCGCTGACCTCGCAGAACTTCACCTTGCCGGTGGTCGCGGCGAGCTTCACCACGATGGGGATGGAAGTGCCGTGGGGTATCATCAACGCTTCCACCATCCTGCTGGCGCTGCCGCCATTTCTGTTCATCGGCGTGATCATGCGGTTCCTGAACCGCTTCTTTCGCGCCACCCACTGACCCCGCTGGAACGCAAGCGCATGGCGACAATCGACATCGAGAAATTCGTCAAGCAGTACGGCCCGGTGCGGGCGCTGCACGAAGTGGACCTGCATATCGCGGATGGCGAGTTCGTCGTGCTGCTCGGGCCGTCCGGCTGCGGCAAGTCCACCATGCTGCGCATGATCGCAGGGCTTGAGGAGATCAGCGGCGGGGTGCTGCGCATCAATGGCAAGCCGATGAACGCGGTACCGGCCCGCGACCGCGACATCGCCATGGTGTTCCAGAACTACGCGCTGTACCCGCACATGACCGCCTACGACAACATCGCCTTCGGCCTGCGGCGGCTGAAGGTGCCGAAGCCGGAGATCGATCGCCGCGTGCGCCAGACGGCGGAGCTGTTGGCGCTCACGGCTTATCTCGACCGCAAGCCGCGGCAACTGTCCGGTGGGCAGCAGCAGCGCGTCGCGATGGGGCGTGCGATGATCAAGACGCCGCAGGTGTTCCTGTTCGACGAGCCGCTGTCCAACCTCGACGCCACGCTGCGCGACCAGCTCCGCGTCGAGGTCAAGAAGCTGCACATGCTGCTGCGCACGACGACGGTGTTCGTCACCCATGACCAGCTTGAGGCGATGACGCTGGCCGACAAGATCGTGGTCATGCGCGACGGCCATGTCGAGCAGATCGGCACGCCGCGCGAGGTCTATTACGCGCCGGCCAGCCTGTTCGTGGCGCGCTTCATCGGCACGCCGGCGATGAACCTGCTGCCGATGCAGGTCGCACCCGACGGTGCGCGGTTGGTGGCGGATGGTCTGTCCATCGTCCTCGACCCCGAACAGGCCGCCGGCGTACAGGCGGGGCAGGTGGTGACGCTTGGGATTCGCCCGAAGGATCTGCGGCTCGCCCATTTGCAGCCGGGGGCGGAGCGGCACGCGGCGACGGTGATGCTGAGTGAGATGATGGGCGCCGAGACGCTGATGCAGGTGCGCGTCGGCGCCACCGAATTGCTCATGCTCGTCGACGACCGCGATACGGCGGCAACCGGCAGCATGATCGAGATCGCCTTCGCGCCCGAAGGGCTCCGCCTGTTCGATGCTGCGAGCGGGAAGGCGATCGTGGCGGGGCGCGCCAGCCGGGCGGCGTGAGGTCGGCCGTCATTGCCGCTCGGCACCATGTTGCATTGATCGACGACAGCGGCACGACAACCCGCATCTGGTGAGATCCCAACGCCGATTGACGCGTCGGAATCCACATCATCTCAATGACGCGACAACGCACCTGCCGCGGCAGGTGCGGAAACTACGCAGGTGACCGGCCAACGGCCCGGTATCCGCCAAGTTCTGCAACGACTGAGTGTTTTCCGACCCTGGGTGACTGCGCGGCGGCGGGCTACGCTCGTCCTGGTAACGGGCCGTGCGCTCAGTTCTGCTGAAAACCCTGGAGGGGTACGGTGTCGAGACCCCGGCGAAGGATTTTCCAATGAAGCCTGTTCATGTCTCGATCGTGCTTGGAGGGCTGATCCTCCTTGGCGCGCTGCCCGCCGCCGGCCAGCCGGCGCAGCCCGCCGCCCCGCCAGAAACTGCCGCCGGCAGCGACCCATCGCCAGGGCACGATACGTATCTCGGGAAGGCGCGTGCCGACCTGCAGGCGTGGCGCCGGGAGCTCGATGCCTTCGACACGAAGGTGGAGGCCGAGGGACGCGTCGATAGCCGTGCGGCCGCCGACCGGCTGAACGTGGCATGGGCCAACACCGAGGCTGAGGCGGGGAAGCTGCAAGCCGCCGGAGCGGACGGGTGGGTGCGCGCAAAGGCATCCTTCGAAGACGCGTCACGCGAATTCACTGAGGCATTCGACAAGGTCCGTCCGCGGCACGATGCAGCCCCGACGCAATGAGCCGCATCGCCACCGGCTCGATGGCAGCCGCGCGACATGAGACCTCACGGTAAGACATAGCATGCCCGCCATTGTCGCGCTGCCCGCCAATACTGCCGCTTCGAAGCAACCGGCAACCGACCCCACCAACGAGCCAAGTTCCGGCCTGACGGGCGACGAGGCCCGCCGGCGATTGCAGCATTACGGCCCGAACGCCATGCCGGACACCAGCGTGCATCCGCTGCGCGCGGCGCTGACGAAATTCTGGGCACCGGTGCCGTGGATGCTCGAAGCCGCGGTCGTGCTGGAACTGGTACGCGGCGACTATGTCGAAGCCGCGGTCGTCGCCGGCCTCCTGGTGTTCAACGCGGCGCTCGGCCTGTTTCAGGAAGGGCGCGCGCAGGCCACCCTCGCCGCGCTGAAGTCGCGCCTCGCGCTCAATGCCTCGGTCCGGCGCGACGGTGCTTGGGTTACCGTACCTGCCACGCAACTGGTGCCGGGCGACGCAATCAAGCTGTCGCTCGGGGGCGTGGTCGCGGCGGATGTGCGCCTCACCGGCGGCGAGGTGCTGCTCGACCAATCCATGCTCACCGGCGAATCGGTGCCCGTTGAGGCGGGCACCGGAGTGCACACCTTTGCCGGCGCACTGGTGCGGCGCGGCGAGGCGATGGCGGAGGTCACGGCGACCGGCGCCCGCACCAAGTTCGGCCGTACGGCGGAGCTGGTCCGCACCGCCCATGTCGTCAGCTCGCAGCAGAAGGCGGTGATGCGCGTCGTGCGCAACCTCGTCGGTTTCGCAGGCGTCGTCGTCGTACTCCTGGCGGTCTACGCCACGTTTCTCAAGCTGCCGCTCGTCGAGATCATCCCGCTCGTGCTGACGGCGGTGTTGGGCTCGATTCCCGTCGCCCTGCCGGCCACCTTCACCCTGGCGTCAGCACTCGGCGCACGGGCGCTCGCGAAGAAGGGCGTGCTGCCGACGCGTCTCTCGGCGGTGGACGAGGCGGCGACGATGGATGTGCTGTGCGTCGACAAGACCGGCACGCTGACGCGCAACGCCCTGACCGTCACAAGCGTTCGCCCGATGCCCGGCGTAGATGCGCCCCGCGTTCTGGCGCTGGCGGCACTGGCCAGCTCGGACGGCGGACAAGACCCGGTCGATGCCGCCATTCGCGCCGCCGGCAAGGCCGCGACCGCCAAGGACGTGCCGACGTTGGTGACGTTCGTGCCGTTCGACCCGGCGACAAAAATGTCCGAGGCGACCGTCTCGGACCCGGGTGGCGGGACGCAGCGTGTCGTGAAGGGCGCCTTCGCGGTGGTCTCCGCCCTTGCCGGGCAAATCCCGACAGCGGCCGCAACGGCGGCCGAGCTTGAAGGTCAGGGCTTCCGCGTCTTGGCAGTGGCGGCCGGACCCAGCGCGGCGATGCAGCTGCTCGGCCTGATCGCGCTCAGCGACCCGCCACGCGCGGACTCGGCGGCGCTGGTCACCGAGTTGCACGGCCTGGGCGTGTGCACCGTGATGGTCACGGGCGATGCCCCGGCGACCGCGGCGATCGTGGCGCACGCTGTCGGGCTCGACGGTGCGGTCTGTCCGCCCGGTCCCATTCCGGACACGGTCAGCCCCGGGTCATATGCGGTGTTCGCCGGCGTGCTGCCGGAGGACAAGTACAAACTCGTCAAGGCGTTCCAGAAGAGCGGCCACACTGTCGGCATGTGTGGCGACGGCGCCAACGACGCCCCGGCGCTGCGGCAGGCGCAGATCGGCATCGCCGTCTCCACGGCCACCGATGTTGCCAAGTCTGCTGCCGGTATGGTGCTGACGGAGCCCGGGCTGACCGGCATCGTCGCTGCAGTCAAGGAAGGCCGCCTCACTTTCCAGCGCATCCAGACCTACACGCTCAACTCCATCACCCACAAAATCCTGACCGTGTTCTTCCTGATCGCCGGACTTGTCATGACCGGGCACGCGATCCTGACGCCGCTGCTGATGGTCATCGAGATGATCACCGGCGACTTCCTGGCGATGTCGCTCACCACCGACAACGTACGCCCCTCGCCGACGCCGAATGCGTGGCATATCGGCGCCCTGACGGCGGCCGGCGTGGTCATGGGGGTTTGCCTGCTGGCCTTCTGCAGCGGCGTCCTGGCGGTCGGCGCGTTTGGGCTGGGCCTTGCCACGGCACCGTTGCAGACCCTGGCCTTTGCGACCCTGGTGTTCGGCAGTCAGGCAACGATATTGACGCTGCGCGGCCGCCCCCACTTGTGGAGTTCCCGCCCCAGTGTGTGGCTTGCCGGGTCGTGCGTCGCGGATGTCCTGATCGCCTCGGTGCTGGCCGTTGGCGGTATCGCGATGGCGCCTCTGCCAGTCATCGTTGTGGCCGGAGTGATCGGGGCGTCCGCGGTGTTCGCCCTCGCCCTCGACGCGGTAAAGGTGCCGGTGTTCGTTCGTCTCGGCATCACCTAGGACCGGTCGTGGACCGCCGGCGGCACGCTTCGCCGCCGGCGGCGTCGCCTCAAAAGCCGGCGAGCCGACTACCAGCCATAGCCTTGCCAGCCGTAGTGGCTGTGCAGCCGCTTCTCGTAATAGGTATCGATCATCTCGACTGCATCCCACGGAGGGCTGGACTTCACCTTGTCGCGGCCGATGTCGACCGTGATCTGGCGATCGACATAACTGATCCTGCCCACCGCATAGGGCGAGATAAGCACGTGCTTGCCGAGCCACCAGTTGCTGGTGTCGACGATGAGGTAGCGGACGCCCCATGTCGCATCGTCGATCAGGACGTTTTCCACATGCCCGATCTCGCCGTCGGTGGCGAGGATGTGGTACCCGGTGACGGCGGCGAGGCTTCGCAGATGCGGGTCGCCGTCGTCCTCCAGCAGGCCGAGGTCTTCCGGTTCACGCAGTGCGGAGCTTCCGAAATACGGTGGCGGCGACAGCGGCGACGCGATTCCGCCCGTGCCGAAGTAGCTGCCGCCCCAGAGCGGATCCCATCCATAGTAGTCGTAAAGATTCCTCTCCATCTGCGCCGACACCGGCTGATCCTGGAGAATGCTGGGACTGGCCTCGATCTGGTGCTTCGACAGCACGACCGACAATTCCTGCCGCTCGTAGTTCAGGCGTTCGACCGCCGACGGATGCAGCAGAACCTTCCGCGTCGTCAGCCACGTCCCGGTATCCACGACCACCCACCGGATCTTCCAGGTCGTGTCGTCGAACAAGAGATCGGTAACGGTGCCGATCCGGCCATCGCTCGCCTCGATGGCGTAGCCCCTGAGGGCTGAACCTGCCAACAGCATGGTGTAACGCCTTCCCGGTGTGTTCTGCTCGATGTTCCGGCCAGAGCCGCAAGGTGGTCGCGACGGCCTTGCGACTCTGGCCATCCCCTCCGCTGTGGCTAGCCGGCGGCCACGGCTTCCAACGTCTTCGCGGCCTTGGCGTTCGATGGATGCTCGGCCGCCTTGGCACCGACGAAATCAAGCACCACGCGCCCGGCCACCTTGCCGTGCTCCAACCGGTCGAAGATGTCGTTGATCGCCGACAGCGGTTGCAGCTCGATATCGGCGCGCACCTTGCCATCGGCGGCGAACGCCAGGGTCTCGGCCATGTCCTCGCGGTTGCCGACGAACGACCCGCGGATGGTGATGCAGTTCGCGACAACATCGAACAGGGGCACGGGGAAATCACCCGGCGGCAGCCCGACCAGCACGCAGGTGCCACGCTTGCGCGTCATGCCAACGCCCTGCTTGAAGGCGGAAAGCGACGGCGCGGTGATCAGGACGCCGTGAGCGCCGCCGCTGGTGGCCTTCTTGACGGCCTCGTCGGCATCGCCGTGCTTCGCGTTGACGACGACATCGGCACCGAGCTTCCTGGCCAGCGCGAGCTTGGCGTCGTCGATGTCGACGGCGCAGACATGCAGACCCATGATCTTGGCGTACTGTATGGCAAGGTGGCCAAGGCCGCCCGCGCCGGAGATGACGATCCACTCGCCGGGCCGCGCCTTGGTCTCCTTGATGCCCTTGTAGGTGGTGATGCCGGCGCAGATCAAAGGCGCCGCTTGCTTGGGATCGAGCTTCGCCGGGATGTGGGCAACGTAGGCGGGATCGGCGAGCAGGTATTCGGCGAAACCGCCATTCTTGGTATAGCCGCCAAACTCCGCCTCGGCGCACACGGTCTCCCACGCCGTCAGGCAATATTCGCAATGCCCGCAGGCCGAGTAGAGCCAGGGCACGCCAACGCGGTCACCCTCGCGGACCAGCGTGACACCCGCACCGACGGCAGCGACACGGCCGATGGCCTCGTGGCCCGGGATGAACGGCAGCTTGGGCTTCAGCGGCCAGTCGCCCGTCGCGGCATGGAGGTCCGTATGGCACACGCCACACGCTTCGGTCTTGACGAGGATCTGGCCCGGCCCTGGCGTGGGGATGTCCAGTTCATGCATCACCAAAGGCTTGCCGAACTGCTCGACGACGGCGGCTTGCATTTTACGCGCCATGGGTTCACTCCTGTTTTCGATATGGGATCGGTAGATGTCGACGCAGCCGCCGATCAGGCGGCGGCTTTCGTGCCCAGCCCGCGTACTGCCTCGATCATCTTCGAAAGCACGGCGGCGGCGTCGCCGTAGACCATGTTGCAGTTGTCGGCGTAGAACAGCGCGTTCACGATGTCCGCGTAGCCTTTGCCCTGCCCGCGCTTGACCACATAGACCTTCTTGGCCTGGTCGGCGTTGAGGATCGGCATGCCGAAGATCGGCGAGGACTTGTCGGTCCGCGCCGCGGGGTTCACCACATCGTTGGCACCAATCACCAGCGCCACGTCGGTGGTCTTGAAGTCGTCGTTGATGTCGTCAAGCTGGAAGATCAGATCGTACGGCACGCCGGCTTCGGCCAGCAGGACGTCCATCTGGCCCGGCATGCGGCCCGCGACGGGATGGATCGCGAACTTCACTGACACACCGGCCGACTGCAGCAGCTCGACGAGTTCGTAGAGTTTTTGCTGCGCCTGCGCCGCGGCCAGGCCGTAGCCGGGGACGATGATGACGCTCTTGGCATAGCGCATGAAAATGCCGGCATCACCTGCTTCGGTCGGCTTCAGGCTGCCTTTGATATGGCTCGGCTTGTGCCTGGACGTGTCGCCAAAGTTCGTGAACAGAACGTTCTCGATCGAGCGGTTCATGGCCCGCGCCATCAGCAGTGTCAGCAGCGTGCCGGCGGCGCCGACCACCATGCCGGCGATCATGAGCGCCGGATTCTCCAGCACGAAGCCTTCGAACCCGACCGCAAGCCCGGTCGCGGCGTTGTAGATCGAGATTACCACAGGCATATCCGCGCCGCCGATGGGCAACGTCATCAGAATGCCGTAGACAAGCGCGCAGGCGAAAAACACGTAGATCAGGTGCGGCGCCGACAGCAGCGGATCGGTCGCTCCGTGCGTCGTATAGACAAGGTATCCGCCGACGGCGAGTGTGCCCAGCAGGACCAGGAGATTGAAATATTGCTGGCCGCCGACGCGCAGTGGTTTCTTGATGACGCCTTCGAGCTTGGCCCACGCAATCAGCGAGCCTGACAAGGAGACCGCGCCGATCAGTGCGCCCAGCAGCGTCACCACAAGCTGCGTTGCCCCCGGTGTCTTGGTGCCGAGCTGTTCGACCGCGGCGATCGCGCCGGCGGCGCCACCGCCCATGCCGTTG
>Ga0302314_10015238_pt1 | contig 13079 bp, 10 predicted proteins | sample III_Palsa_N2_3_FD_200533 | JGI IMG/M metagenome (GOLD analysis project Ga0302314, IMG submission 200533) | Peat permafrost microbial communities from Stordalen Mire near Abisko, Sweden - III_Palsa_N2_3 | ecosystem: Environmental > Terrestrial > Soil > Palsa > Peat permafrost | place: Sweden...
AAACGGCGCACAAACCGCGGCTCCGAAGCGATAAAGTTGGCCTTCAGATAAGCATCTACACATTCAAAAGCCAGCGCCGTGCCGATGATCCGCGCGCCCAGCACCAGCACGTTCATCTCGTCATGCTCCACGCCCTGGTGCGCCGAGTACGTGTCATGGCACATGCCCGCGCGCACGCCCGGCATCTTGTTCGCCGCAATGCATACGCCCACGCCCGACCCGCAGATCAGCACGCCGCGCTCCACGCGCCCCGCCATCAGCTCCTTGCCCACCGCCAGCGCAAAGTCCGGATAGTCCGAAGGCTCCGTGTTGAACGCACCCAGATCCACCACATCATGGCCGAGGCCCGCGATATGCTCGCGGACCTCTTCCTTCAGCGGAAACCCTGCATGGTCGGAAGCAATGGCGATCTTCATGGCTAACTCCTACTCAAAAACTTTTGTCATTTCGCAGCGTAGCGGAGGAATCTGCTTCTCTACCCAGACCCTCCACCTTACTCATGCAGCAGGCGCGCAAAGCGCTCTTCGCCGTCCGCGCAGGACTTATTTCTTCATAGCGGCAATGGTCTTCTTCGCGTGCTCAATGATGTTCGACGCGTTGAAGCCCAGCTTGTCCATCGCAATCGGCCCAGGTGCCGAAGCGCCGAAACGGTCGAGCCCGATCACGGAACCCCTGCGGCCGACATACTTCCACCAGCCCAGCGTCGCACCAGCCTCTACCGCCAGCTTCGGCGTCTCCAGCGGGAAGATGCTCTCCTTGTACTCTTCGCTCTGCTCTTCGAAGAGCTTCCAGCTCGGCATCGACACAACGCGCGCCGTAATGCCCGCAGCCTTGATCTCCGGCAGCGACTTCAGCACCAGCGCAACCTCGGAACCCGTCGCGACGATGATCACATCCGGCGTCGCGCTGCCCTCTTCCAGGATGTATGCGCCCATCTTCACGCCGGCCTTCGTCTTGGCCGCATCCAGGATCGGAAGCGCCTGCCGCGAGAGCGCCATGAACGCCGGCGAAGGCCGCTCAATGCAGAGCTGCCAGCATGCCGCCGTTTCGGTCGCATCCGCCGGACGGAAGTCCGTGAAATGCGGGATCGCGCGCAAGCTCATCAGCTGCTCCACCGGCTGGTGCGTGGGTCCATCTTCGCCGAGTCCGATGGAATCATGCGTAAAGATAAAGAGCGAGTGACAACCCATCAGCGCCGCCATGCGCAGCGCGGAGCGTGCGTAGTCAGAGAACACAAAAAATGTAGACCCGTACGGGATCAGACCGCCATGAGCCGCCATGCCGTTCACCATCGCGCACATGCCGAACTCGCGCACGCCGAAGTACACATTCTTACCTTTAGCATCAACGTGGAAGTTCGCGCTGTCCTTGAAGATGGTCATCGTGGAGCTGGTCAGGTCCGCCGCGCCGCCGAATATCTCCGGCAGCGTCGTCGAAAGCGCCGCCATCACACTGCCGCCGGCCACGCGCGTAGCGATCGGCTTGTCCGCCGGGAACACCGGCAGTTTAGCTTCCCAGCCCGCAGGCAGCTTCTTCGCGACAATGCGCTCAAACTCAGCCGCGACCTCGGGATACGCCGTGCTGTACTTCGCGAAGTGCGCCTTCCATGCGTCGTGCGACTTCTTGCCGTTCGTCTTCGCGGCATCATAATTCTTCTGCACTTCGTCGGGAACGTAGAAGAACTTGTCCTCGGGCCAGCCGAGCGTCTTCTTCGTGATCGCCACCGCCTCCACGCCCAGCGGCTCGCCGTGCGCGCCCTTGGTGCCGGCCTTCGGGCTGCCATAGCCGATCACCGTCCGCATCAGCACCAGCGTCGGCTTGTGCGTCTCGGCCTTCGCCTCGGCAACTACCTTCTCCAGCCGCGCCAGATCGTTGCCGTCCTCCACCCAGATCGTCTGCCAACCGTACGCTTCAAAGCGCTTGGCCACGTCTTCCGTGTAGCTCAACTCCGTCGGGCCATCCAGCGAGATCAGGTTGTCGTCATAGAACACGATCAGCTTGCCCAGGCCCAGCGTGCCGGCCAGCGAGGCCGTCTCATGCGAGATGCCTTCCATCAGATCGCCATCGCCGCAGAGCACGTAGGTGTAGTGGTCCACAATGTCGAAGCCCTGGCGGTTATAGACCGCGCCCAGGTGCTTCTCGGCCGTCGCCATGCCCACGGCCATGGCAAAGCCCTGACCCAGCGGACCCGTCGTCACTTCCACGCCGTCGGTCTCGCCATACTCCGGGTGCCCCGGCGTGATGGAGTGCCACTGGCGGAAGCTCTCCAGGTCGCTCAGCTTCACCTTGTAGCCGGAGAGATGCAGCGCCGAGTACAGCAGCGCCGACGCATGCCCGTTCGAGAGGACAAAGCGGTCGCGGTCGATCCACTTGGCGTCCGCCGGGTCATGCTTCATCAGCTTTTGATAGAGCAGGTAGGTGATGGGCGCGCATCCGAGCGGGGCTCCAGGATGGCCGCTATTGGCCTTTTGCACGGCATCGACGGCGAGAAAACGGAGGGCGTTGACGGAAAGCTGGTCCAGAGTGCTCATTGAATCCTTCTTGATCGGCGCGGGCGCGCCACTATATTGTTTGGTCTACGTCATTTAGTGTAACAAGCACTGGCCGATATTCGCGCGAAACACCCATGAATTCATGGAAATTACTCCTCCGGACGAGTAAGCACCTGCTGTTCCCGCTGCGCTACTTGTTTTGAACAGCCCGCATGATGCGGGACTGGTCGGCGGTGCGTCCGGGCACGGCATCCCGCTGGAGCGTGATCTCGAAGTTCTGCCCCAGCCAGCGGTTCTCTTTCGGCCAGAAAATCGTAAAACTCACCACCTGCGCATTCTCCGTCGCTTCTCTCGGTATCCAGACGTCAAACCCGGCCAATCCCACGGCACGGGCAGGGGTCTGCTGCACCGTCTTCCAGCCGTCCGTCGACCAGTGCAGCTCAAACTCCGCCGTATCCAGAACATGCAGTGTACGGTCAGCGCTCATGGACGATATCTTGCGCGTCAGCTGGAATATCTCCACCTTGTTGTAGTTCTTGCGCTCGGCCACCGGCGCGGCGTAGCGCTCCTCTACAACCGAGATGCGGTCAAAGACCTTACCATCCGCCACCGACCGCAACAGCTTCACATACTCTGAATGGCACCACACCAGTGGTTGCGCCGAGCCCGCCGACCGCCCAAAGTACAGCCCATCCTCCGGCAGGTCCTCGTGGTCCCATATCTGCTCCGGCAGCATGCCGCCGAAGGAGCTGAAGCGCTCCATCGCCTGGATGTACTCCGTCACGTCGCGCCCTGCAGCCAACTCGTAATGCGCGCGCTCGCCCGTCAGCAGCGGCCATGCGCGCCCCTGCCCCCAGCCCTCGTACGGTCCGCCGTCTTTGCGCTGGCCGTAGCCGTCATGGTTGTAACGCCGCCAGCACGGCCCGTACGGCGTATTGATCTTCAGTATCTTGTCGACCACCTTGAGTGAATCGATGATCAGCGGATCGTCCGCGCGCCGTATGCCGTAGCGCACCAGTTCCAGGAACCCTGCGTCGATGATCTCCCGCGCGTCGAACTCATACTGCTCGCCCGGCCCGCGGTTCGCCGCGTGCAGCATCATGCTCTCGCAGTCGTCCTTGGCAAACGGATCGCCGCACATCGGCGGACGGATGCGCATGTAGTGCCGCTTCACCTCGGGGTCCAGCGTGCCCTCGTTGGTCACGGTCCAGTCTTCAAGATGCCCCTCGATCCAGTCCGCATAGCCTTCAAAGAACACCGCAATCTCTTCGCGATTGTGCGCGCGCGCAATATCGCCCGCGCACACCAGCCCGGAGATCACCGCCGCCAGCGTCGACGGCGAGTAGCCCGCATTCTCCTCCCAGCGTTCTTGTTGTGTGACGGGGGCATAGTGCACCAGGCACCCCGCCGCAGCCTCCACAAACGGCCAGATATCGAAGTTCCCCAGCCCGCCCAGCTTCCACAACCGCCAGCCGAGAATGATCGGGAACGCGATCTCATCCAGTTGCAATCCCGTCCAATAAGGCGTTCCGTCGATCCAGAAGTTCTGCGCAAAGCTGCCATCGGGCCGCTGCGTACACGCCAGATACACCAGCGCCCGTCGCGCCGTTTCCACCCTGCCGCACGCCAGGATCGCCGTCGCCGACTGCACCATATCACGCGTCCACACCAGGTGATAGCCGCCTAAATCATCATCACCCTTGCTCGCGCCCCACGGTATCGACGCCGACGCAATGAACGCCCCCGGATACGTCTTGTCCTCGTGCGCCAGGATCACGTTATGCGAGATGCGCATCAACTCGCCGCCGTCCGTTGCCTGCTTCGCCAGCCGCTCGGGTGCGACCGAACGCTTCCACTGCTCGATAAATCTCTTCAGGTGCGATTCAAACGGCACCGAGAGCGACTGCATCAGCCCCGAGAGCGCCGCATGGTGTCCATCGCCGAAGCTGATTGCGATGGTGAACTCGCGATACTTCGCCACATCGATCTCGCCGGTCATCGCAATGTTGCCGTCCAGCGCGGTATCGAACTGCCAGTCCATCTTCATGTTGTCCGAGATGTCCTGGTAGCCGTCGCTGGTGCCCACGAACCCGCACGACGAGCGCGAAAACCCGCAGCTCACGCCCATCGCCAGCGACGTACCGCCCTTCCACGCCAGCAGAACGCGCTGCCCCGCCACCTCGATCGAACGCGCCGAGTTTCCCGCGCCGCCGCCGTTCAGATGCGGGGCCAGCAACGCATATGCCTTGAGCTTCTTCAGGTGCTCTTCATCGCCTTCGATCTTCACGTGGATCAGCACCACCGGATGGTGTGGGTCCGAGATGATCTCCTTCGTCATCGTGTACTGGCCCTGGCGGTCATTGGCCACCACGCGCACGGCCAGTGCGTCTTTGTCGATGTAATGGAAGTCGAACTCGAAGTCGCGCTTCTCTTCGTGGAAGAAGGTCTCGCCGTCTGTGAACAGCAGCTCCATGTCGCGGGTCTGCGGACGGTCGATGGTGGGATAGTAAATTTCGTTCAGCGTGCCGTGCGAGACCGTGTACCAGACATGCGACGACGCGGCGTACGCCGTGCCCACCGCGTCCTTTTTACTCGAGGTCCAGCGCGGCTCCAGGCCGGGCGAACCGAAGGCCTGGCCCTGGTCCGTGATCCACTTGTAGGCTTCTACCAGAGCGCTCATGCAGTGATTGTCCCGTCCGCTATCTACCTAGAATCCTATATGATGCGAAATGCATGCAGAAATCCTGCGGAACCGCAGTGCACCCTGCGCAGTGCATGCAGCGGCAACTCACATTGCTGCATCCAATCTAGCAGCCGGAACGCGGCACACTTTCACCAAGAGCCTTATCAAAGAAGAAAACAGGAGAACGACACGTGGCCTACGAACTAGCACCTCTTCCCTACGCCTACACCGCCCTTGAGCCCACCATCGACGAAGCGACCATGAAGCTTCACCACGACAAGCATCACCAGGCCTACGTCACCAACCTGAACGCCGCCATCGAGAAACATCCCGAACTCGGCTCCAAACAGGCGTGGGAGCTGCTGCTGGACCTCTCTGCCATCCCCGAAGACATTCGCGGAGCCGTCCGCAACAACGGCGGCGGCCATGTGAACCACACCATGTTCTGGACCATCATGAAGCCCGGCGGCGGCGGCGAACCCACCGGCGCCTTCGGCGAGCAGATCAAGAAGGACTTCGGCAGCTTCGAAGACTTCAAAAAAGCCTTCAGCGACGCCGGCCTCAAGCAGTTCGGCTCCGGCTGGGCCTGGGTCGTGTTCGACGGCGGCAAGCTCAAGGTCATCAGCACCGCCAACCAGGATTCGCCCATCTCCCTCGGCTTCTTCCCCATCCTCGGCAACGACGTCTGGGAGCACGCCTACTACCTCAACTACCAGAACAAGCGCGCCGACTACCTGGCCGCCTGGTGGAACGTCATCAACTGGGACCAGATCAACATCTTCTTCGCCAAAGCCAAGGAAGTTCAGAAGTAAATTGGCTGGATTGCAAAAGAGAGACTGCGCGAGCAGTCTCTCTTTTGCATTTAAGTAAATATTTAATGGTGTCATTCTGAGCGTAGCGAAGAATCCAGACGCTCTACGCGCGACCCATGCACTCCCAGGCTTCCGCTGCACAAACGCTAAAGGTTTTGCCGATACAGATGGCGCATTGATTCGCCTCAATCTTTAAACTGGAAATCAAGACGTATCGCCAACAAGTAGCAGAATCAAATATTTACAAATAAAATCCCTGTTTCCAAATATTTAGCCAATGCTCGCGCCCATAACCAAGCAGAATCAAATATTTGCGAAATGACAGGGGGAGGGGGTACTCACAATGAAAAATGCTCTCGTACCAAAGCCAGCGCCTCTTCCGTCGTATGCACCCGCCCCTCCAACTGCGCATCCTCCGCAAAAGCAATCATCTCCTTGAACCGCGACCCCGGCGCATACCCCGCCGCAATCAACTCGCGTCCGGTCAGCAGCAAAACCGGCCGCACAGCCTCTTCCGGATGCTGTTCGTACGCGTCGCAAGCAAAATTGTAGAGAGAAAGGTCCCCATGCGCCGCCATGCAATCCATGCGATGCAGTGCCAGATGTTCCGCAAAATTCTCCAGCCGCAAAAACCGCTTCAGCGTCGATTCCTTCATCTCGCGCACATCGCCAAAGCGCATGTGGTTCTTCACCAGTGAGGAGATCTGCGCCGTCTCCTCATTCGAAAATCTCAATCGCGCGCAAATAGCCTCCGCCATGCGCACGCCCACCTCCACATGCCCATTGAAACGGATACGATCATCAGGCGATGAGGGTGGCGTAAACGTCGCCGGTTTGCCCACATCATGCAGCAGTGCCGCCCAAGCCAGCGGCGCCGAGCATCCCGCCGGCAGTTGCTCCAGCAGCAGCATGGTGTGCACCCAAACATCGCCCTCGGGATGAAACTGCGGCGGCTGTTGCACGCCATGCATCTTCACCACCTCCGGCAGCACTTCTTTCAACAATCCACACACATCCAGCAGCTCAAACGCCGTCCGCGCCGAGCCTTCTGTCAGCATTCGCGTCAGCTCCTCACGAACTCTTTCCGTACTGACCGCATGGATCTCCGCCGCATGCGCCCGAATCGCCGCAAATGTCTTTTCTTCGATTACGAACCCAAACCGCGCCGCAAACCGCACCGCCCGCAGCATGCGCAGCTTGTCCTCGGCGAAGCGCAGCGACGCATCACCGATCGCCCGCACCACCCCCGCCGCCAGATCATCCCGGCCGCCGACATAGTCCAGCGTCGCCGCAACCGCATTCTTCGTCTCTTCGTAGATCACCGGATCGAGCAGCATTCCATTGATGGTGAAATCCCGCCGCAGCACGTCCTCGCGCCCATCCGCAGAAAACCGCACCGCATCAGGCCGCCGCCCATCCGAATACGCGCCGTCCGAACGAAGTGTCGCCACCTCGGTCGCAACATCCTGCTCCACCACCAACACCACGCCAAAGTGCGCGCCCACGGTGAACGTCTTCGCGAACAGCGCCACCACTTCATCCGGTGTCGCCGAGGTCGCCACGTCATAATCCTTCGGCGGGATGCCCAGCAGCATATCGCGCACGCAGCCGCCGGCGAAGTAAGCCTGATACCCAGCCTCGCGCAGCCGTAGCGCAATCGCGGCAGCGGCGTCATACTTCGGGTTTGTGTCAGTATTCATGCGCTCTTCTACTATAGAGAGTGATGCAAAATGGCAGCCTGATCCTCGGCATCGAAAGCTCCTGCGACGAGACCGCAGCCGCCGTCGTGCGCGCCGGCTCCGAACTCCTCTCGAACGTCGTCGCCTCGCAGATGCAGATGCACGCCGTCTACGGCGGCGTCGTGCCCGAACTCGCCTCGCGCGAGCACCTGCGCAACATCGTCCCCGTGGTGCGCGAGGCCATCGCCCGCGCCAACATCACAATGGATGCTCTCGACGCCATCGCCGTCACCGAAGGCCCCGGCCTCGCCGGCGCCCTGCTCGTCGGCATCACCTACGCCAAATCGCTCGGCTTTGCGCTCGGCAAGCCGCTCATCGCCGTCAACCACCTCGAAGGCCATATCCACGCCGTCCTGCTGGAGATGCGCCAGCAGCACCAGACCGCCTTCGCCGGAGAAAAAATTCTCGCGTTAGTCGTCAGCGGCGGCCACACCCACCTCTATCTCGCCAGCGAGCAGAACGGCGCTTGGACCTACCGCAACATCGGCCGCACGTTAGACGACGCGGCCGGCGAAGCCTTCGACAAAGTCGCTAAACTCCTCGGCCTCGGCTACCCCGGCGGCCCCTGGATCGACGCGCTCGCCCAGCACGGCGACGCTTCCGCCGTCCCATTCCGCATGGCGCAGATCAAGCCCAAGGCCCACCGCGCTGAAGCCGACACCGCGAACCGTCATCTCGACTTCAGTTTCTCCGGCATCAAGACCGCCGTCCTCCGCCACGTCGAGACCCACGCCATGCGCGAAGGCATCGCCACACGCCGTGAGGTCCTCTCGCAACTCACCGAACCCACACTCGCAGATATTCTCCCCCTCTGCGACGCCGAGACCCTCAACCTCATCGCCAGCTTCCAGCGCGCCGTGGTGGACTATCTCCTCCGCGGGACCTTCGCCGCCGCCGAAGCCTATGGCGCAAAGGCCATCGTCGTCTCCGGAGGCGTCGCCGCCAACCGCGAACTCCGCGCCCGCTTCACCGCCGAAGCTGCGAAGAGAAATCTCCCCGTCGCCTTCCCATCCCTCGCGCTCGCGACCGACAACGCCGCCATGATCGCCGCCGCCGCCTGGCCCAAACTCCAGAGCCAGACCTTCGCCACAGACGCTCTGCAGGCCACTGCGCAACTGCGCCTCGGCTAAAGTCTGCCCACTCAGCTAGAATCAACTTCGACGCATGAAGCTCCAACTCTTCAACACTCTCAGCGGAACCACCGAAGCCGTTCTCCCCGCCGACGGCGCATCCGTGCGCATGTACGCCTGCGGCCCCACCGTCTACGACTACAACCACATCGGCAACTTCCGCACCTTCCTCCACGTCGACATCCTTCGCCGCACGCTCCTGCTCTTCGGCCTCAAGGTCACGCACGTCATGAACATCACCGATGTAGACGACAAGATCATCCGCAACGCCTCCGCGGCCAGCACGCCCATCGCCGACTACACCGCCAAGTTCGAGCGTGCCTTCCTCGAAGACCTCAACGCCCTCGGCATCCAGCGCCCGGAGTTCATTCCGCGCGCCACCGACCACATCGCCGAGATGGTCACCCTCATCCAGCAGCTCGCCGCCCGCGACCTGGCCTACAAGACCGAAGACGGCTCCTGGTACTTCCGCATCGCCGGCGACCCCGACTACGGCCGTCTCTCCAAAAAAGATTTTGAAGGCATTGAAGACGGCGCGCGCGTCGACGTGGACGAATACGAGAAAGACACCGCCCGCGACTTCGCTCTCTGGAAGGCGCCCAAACCCGGCGAGCACCACTGGGAGACCGCGCTCGGCCCCGGCCGCCCCGGCTGGCACATCGAATGCTCCGCCATGGCATTACAGCTGCTCGGCAACAGCTTCGACCTCCACGCCGGCGGCGAAGACCTCATGTTTCCGCACCACGAGAACGAGATCGCGCAATCCGAATGCGCCACCGGCGAACTCTTCGCCCGCCACTGGATGCACGTCCGCTTCCTGCTCGTGGAAGGCAAGAAGATGGCGAAGTCCGAAGGCAATTTTTATACCCTCCGCGATCTTCTGCTCAAGGGCCACAAGGTCTCCGCTATCCGCTACCTGCTTACCTCGGTGCCGTATCACCACCAGATGAACTTCACCTTCGACGGCCTCACCGACGCCACCGTCGCCGTTGAAAAACTGCGCACCTTCAACATCCGGCTCACCGCCGCCACCCGCTCCGGCGCGGACAACGCCACATGGTCGGAGCGTGTAAAGCAGGCCGATGCCGAGTTCATCGCCGCACTCGAAGACGACCTCAATACCGCCCGCGCGCTCGCGCCCATCTTTGAGCTGCTACGCTTCTGCAACGGCCATCTGGACAAGACCGGCAACATCGCCAGCCCGGCAGACATCGCCGACGCGCTCGCGCTGCTGCAAAAATTCGACAGTATCTTCGCCATCCTCGAAGACCGCGATGCCGAGACCACCCGTGCCGCCATCGCCTGGGCCGAGACCGAAGGCCGCACCAATGAGGTCTCCTCCGACCTCGCCAGCAGCATGGCCTTCACCGACGCCGCAATCGACGCGCTCGTCGCCGAACGTACCGAAGCCAAGAAGACCCGCAACTTCGCCCGCGCCGACGCCATCCGCAAGGAACTCGCCGAGAAAAATATTCTTATTGAGGACTCCAAAGACGGCGTCCGCTGGAAGCGTAAATAGTCCTGCGCGGACGGCGGATCGCTCGCTCCGCTCGCAAAAGCGGGTGCTCCTAGCTGTATAGTTTGTTCACAAGCATGAACCCCGCGACAACAACACGCGGCACCCGAACAATCAGCGCGCAGCAATTCTTCCTGCGCGCCATTGACTCCATCACAAAAAAGCTCGGACGCACACCCATCACCGCGCCGCATCTTGCCACCGGCACGCGCGGCGAAGAGGAAGCGCTCTTCCACCTGCGCCGCAACGGCTACACCATCATCGCGCGCCAGTGGCGCAGCGCAAAACTCCGCGGCGACATCGACCTCATCGGCTGGGACGGCGACACCCTCTGCTTCATCGAAGTAAAAGCCCGCACCCGGCGCGACTGGGCATCGGCCGAGTCCGCCGTGGACGAAGAGAAGCAGCGCATGCTCCGCCGCATGGCGCGCGCCTACCTGAAACGCTGCGACAACGCAGACGATCTAACTACTCGCTTCGATGTGGTGAGCGTCTACCTGTCGGACACAGGCGCGGAGTTTGAGATATTGAAAAACTGGTTCCGCTTCGACTAACGCGCCCGCCGGTGCTGGCCAGAGGGAGTCGCGCTGGAAAACGGTGCCGAGCCGAGCGCCATAAAGCGCCGCGCGTCCGCGTCGTACGTCTCTACCCCGCCCGTGCCAATGTCGAAGACCCAGCCGTGCAGCCGCAGCTTCCCATCCTCGATCGCCTTCTTCACCGGCGTATGCGTCAGCAGGTTGTCGAGTTGTGTCAGCACATTCTCATGCACGATCGCATCCAGCCGGGCCTCGTCATCCATGAAGGTCATGCCCTTCACGCCGTCGAGCGCACCGTCCGCATAGTGCAGCCACCGCGCCACGGCCGGCATGCCGTTTAATTTTTCTACGCCGTTCATCAGTGCCGTCATGGCGCCGCAGCCGGAGTGCCCGCACACCACAATATCGCGCACGCCGAGCACAGCCACAGCGTATTCAATGCTCGCCGTCACACCGCCCGGCTCCGGTCCGCCCGGCGGAATGATATTGCCCGCGTTGCGCACCACAAATAATCCACCCGGCCCCTGCTGCGTCACCAGCTCCGGCACCACGCGCGAATCCGAACAGCCGATAAACATCGTCTGCGGAGCCTGCCCGCTGGCCAGCTCATGAAAGAGCACCTTGTCGTTCGGAAACACCTCGCGCTGGAACTTCAGCACACCGTCGATGATATGGTCCATCTTGCCGTCCCTTGGCATCTGCGATCAGTCCTTTGCGTCTTCGTACTCTTCGTTCCACGCCGTCTGGATCGCTTCCAGAATGCCTTCATTCGACTTCGCCGGATCGCCCACGAACCCCGGCAGCGATGTCACGTAGCGGTGCAGGTCCGTAAAGCGCACGCTGTACGGCTCGATCTCCGGATACTTCTCCTGCAGTTGAATTCCAATCTCCAGAAAATCCGTCCACTCGATATCACGCGCCATAGATACTCCTATTCCTTGCCGAACGTCGCCGGCTTACCTTCCTGCACGTAGTTAATATTCCACGTTGGGATCTCGACGACATACGCACCCGGCTTCAGGATCACCGCCTGGCAGCCCAGACGCGAGCTCAGTTCCAGCCCCGGAGCCTTCTCCATGCGGTCCAGCTCGTCGTCATCCGCCTCGCTGATGCCGGCCTCGCCCTGCTTCACCAGCAGGTGGCACGTGGTGCACGCGCACACGCCGCCGCACGCGTGATCCAGAAACACGTTGTAGTTCTCCGCGACGTCCAGAAACGACATCGGCTTGCCATGGTGGTCATACGGCATGGTGCCGTACTTGAATTCAACGGTCTTGCCCTCCGGCAAAAAAGTGACGCGCACCATATCAGCCGCCGGCGGCTTGCTCAGATCGATCTTGCTCTCTTCAGACATAACGTTTCCCGTTCTCTCTTCTGCTAAAAATCTCTTTACTTCTTCTTCGTATCTTCAAACTGCGCCGGCGCAAACGGATGCGGCGCAGTCGGCCCCACTCCCAACGTATCACTTGCGGACGCCATCGTCTGGCCCTTAATCGCCGACGATACGGCCGAGTCCATCATCAGCTCCGCAAACCGCCGCGTCGCTTTGTCCAGCGCGTCGATCGCATCGCGGATCGCCTTGTAATCCGTGCCTTTTTTCACCGCATCCAGCGCCTGCCGCGCATCCGCAATCGCGTCAAACTCCTCCGGCGTCAACTGCTGCCATGCCGGATGGCTGGAACCCTTCTCGACGGCGGCAATGATCGTCTCCGCCTCATTGCGCGCCTCGATCACCTGCCGGTTCGCGAGATCCTCTTCTGCATTATCGAACGAGGCCAGGATCATCGTCTCCACCTGCTCGTCCGTCAGCCCGTACGTCGGCTTCACATCGATCTCGGCTTCTTGTCCACTGCGTTGTTCCCGGGCAGAGACGTGCAGAATCCCATTCGCATCAATTAAAAACTTCACCTCGATGCGCGGAATGCCCGCCGTCATCGGAGGAATATTTTTCAGGTCGAAACGTGCCAGCGAGCGGCAATCCGCGGCCAGTTCGCGCTCGCCCTGCACCACATGGATCGCCACATTCGTCTGCCCGTCCACACCCGTCGTAAAGTGCTCAGTCGCGGACGCCGGAATCGTCGAGTTGCGCGCAATGATCTTCGCGACGACTCCACCCAAGGCCTCAATCCCCAGCGAAAGCGGCGTCACATCCAGTAGCAGCAGTTCTTCCG
>Ga0302314_10015239_pt1 | contig 13079 bp, 9 predicted proteins | sample III_Palsa_N2_3_FD_200533 | JGI IMG/M metagenome (GOLD analysis project Ga0302314, IMG submission 200533) | Peat permafrost microbial communities from Stordalen Mire near Abisko, Sweden - III_Palsa_N2_3 | ecosystem: Environmental > Terrestrial > Soil > Palsa > Peat permafrost | place: Sweden...
ATCGTCAACAGCTCGTCGATGGCCGGGCTTCTCGGCGTTCCGATGGGTGGTCCGTACGCCGCCAGCAAGTTCGCCATCGTGGGGCTGTCGGAGTCGCTGCGGGCCGAGCTCGTCGACTCCGCGATCGGTGTCAGCGTCTTGTGCCCGGGTAGCGTTCGCACGCGGCTCTGGCGGACTTCGCGCGCGGTGCGTGGGCTGCCCGATGTCGATGTCCCGCCACCCGAACTGAAGGGTGGGTCGGCCGATCCAGACGGAATGGATCCCGACGAGGTGGGTCGGCGCGTAGTCGACGCGGTTGTTGCCGACGAGCCGTACATCATGACCCACCCCGAGTTTCGAGACTCAGTCACGGAGCGGCATGCCGCTCTGCTCCGCGGATTCGAACGTGCGGCGGCATTCCAGCAACAGCCCGCGGCGGCTCAACGTGACCACGCTGGGCGATGCGGTCAATCATTGGTTTGAGAGGTGAGACGGTCGTGAACTTCGCGCGAGATGTCGTGGGAACCCGTCCCGGCGACGCGCTGGCCCTGATCGAGCTAACCCGGGACGGGGGCCGGCGCGAGTGGACCTTCTCCGAGGTTCTCAGCGGCAGCGGTGCCCTCGCGGGACGGATGGCTGACGCCGGTGTCGGGCGCGGCGACGTCGTCATGACGCTGATCGGCAATCGGCCGGAGTGGGTTCTGGCGATGGTCGCCTGCTTCCATCTTGGCGCCGTCGTGCTGCCCTGCAACGAACAGCAGCGCGCGAAGGACCTGCGCCTGCGCCTGGCGGTCGCCGCTCCGCGCCTCGCGCTCGTCGACGAACGCAACCGCGCCGAACTCGAGGCCGCAAGCCCCGTCTGTCCCGTGCTCGCGATCCCGGACCCGAGCCTGTTCGCCGGTCCGCAGCCCGCCTATGCCGAACTGTCACGAGAGGACCCCTGCCTGCTGACCTTCACGTCGGGCACAGAAGGCGAGCCCAAGGCCGTCGTCCACGTTCAGCGCTACCTGACCGGCCAGGAATTGCAAAGCACCCACTGGCTCGACGCTCGGGCCGGCGAGGTGGTCTGGTGCACCGCGGCCAGCGGCTGGAGCAAGTCGGCTCGCAACGCGTTCATCGCGCCGTGGCTGCGAGGCGCGGCCGGAGTCCTCCACGACGCCCGGTTCGACGTCGCCGAGCGCCTCGACCTCGTCGCGAGGGAGAGCGTCAACGTCCTCTGCATGGCGCCCACCGAGTACCGCATCATTGCCAAGCGCGCCGAGATCCCGCACTTCGCCCACTTGCGGGGGCTTGTGGCCGCGGGAGAGGCCCTGAACCCCGAGGTCCTCGACATCTGGGCGGCCGCGACCGGACTATCGATCCGCGACGGCTACGGGCAGACCGAGACCGGGCAACTGACCGGCGCGCCGCTCGGCCAGGCCGTCCGTCCCGGCTCGATGGGACAGGCGCTGCCGGGCATCGACCTATGGATCGACGATGGCGAGCTCGTGGCCGACCCCGCCACGGTGCCGACGTTCTTCACCGGCTACCTCGGGCACGACCCGGTGGCTACCGATCGACCTTGGAGGACCGGAGATCGCGTCCGCCTAGAGGACGGCTGGCTGTACTTCGAAGGACGCGCAGACGACGTGATCGTGTCGTCTGGGTACCGGATCGGCCCGTTTGAGGTCGAGTCAGCGCTCGTGTCGCATCCGGCGGTGGCCGAGGCGGCGGTCGTGGCAGCGCCCGACACCGAGCGCGGCGAGATCGTCAGAGCCGTCGTGGTGCTCAGAGACGGACACGTGCAATCCGCTGAGCTCACGTACGAACTGCAGGAACACGTCAAGCGGATGACCGCGCCGTACAAGTACCCGCGGCAGGTCGACTACACGTCCGAACTGCCCAAAACCGTCACCGGCAAGGTGCAGCGAGCAAAGCTCCGAGCAACTTCCTAGGCGAGGTGCTCGCGGAAGTGCGCGAGCAACCGCGTCCACGCATCCGCAGCTACGTCGGCGACGTACAACTCGCTACCGTCGCGCATGAACGCGTGCCCGGCGTTCGGGTAGATGGTCGTGTCCGGGTGGTGGGCGGCCACCGCTTCCATCCCCTCGCGTGGAATCCACTGGTCGGTAGCGCCGTAGAAGACCAGCGTCGGGCAGCGCGGCTTGCGGTCGGGATCACTCGCGATGTATTTCGGGATATCTCCACCGTAGAACGCGACTGCGGCGTCGTAGCCGTCGCCGTAGCACGCCGCATACCACGTGTAGCTTCCGCCAAGGCAAAAGCCTGTGACGCCGATCCGCTTTGCGCCGAGTCCGCGTAGCGCGGACGCAGCGGCAGCGAGATCGCCGAGCATCTCGTCCATCTGCACCTCCTGGTACTGCTCGCCCATCGGCTTCGCTCCAGGCCCGCCGGTGCGAAAGTAGTACTCGGGGGCCGCCACGGCATACCCTTGCGCCGCGAGCCGCTCACACAAGCGCAGCAACGGCGGCTCGATCGACCCGCCCTCGGCGATGACGACCACCCCGGCATCTACAGGTGTGGTCGGGCGAGCGAGGAAATATGGGGTTTCGAGGTCAGGCAACAGATCTCCTATTGGATTCAGGTGACGGAAACCGCATCGGAGATTCGGGTTATGGTCAGACCCGGCATCTCGGTCTCGCTCTCGCGCCACTCCTCCATGTGCCTGATGTAGGCCGAAGCGCCAAAGCCGTGGATGTTGGCGAAGATGCCCTTGTTGTCCTTCGCGTCCCCTTCGTTGTTCATATAGCCTGGGGTGCACTGGGCCCGGGCGTTGCCGTACTCAGCCCAGCCTGGGTTGTTCTCCGGGCTGTGCGACTCGTCGAGCGCCCTGCGCCACGCGTCCTCGGCCTCGAGGGTCGGCTCAACCGAGGCGATCTCCTGGTCGATGCAGCGCTTGATGATCCAAGCGATGTGGGTTGCCTGCTTGCCGTTGGGGTACAGGTAGTTGGCGCCGAGCCCGGCGCCGATCACGGTCATCTGGAAGTAGTTCGGCAGGTTGTGCACAAGCACGCCGTGCATGTTGCGGAAGCTCTCGGCCCAATGATCGTCCAGCGTGACGCCACGGCGGCCGACGATCGGAAAGCGAGCTAGCTTGAAGACCGACGAGTGACCGACTTCGAGGCCGGATGCGTAGACGATCAAGTCGACCTCGTACTCGACGCCATTGGCCACGAGGCCGCCATCGGTGATCCGCTCAACCCCATCCGGGACGTCCACCAAGGTGACGTTCGGCCGGTTGAACGTCGCGAGATACCCGTCGTTCCACGCCGGGCGCTTGCACCACGTCGCGTAGTAGGGCTTGAGCGCCTCGGCGGTGGCCGGGTCCTTGACGATCTCACCGATCCGGGCCCGCACGCCCTCCATGTAGAGCATGTCGCCCAGTTCCATGAGGTCCCGCATGCTCAGCTCGACGCCCGCCTGCCGGGCCGCTTCTGCCGCCTGCGCGGCCAGCTTCCTGATCGCGCGCTGCTGGTCCGCGAAGCCCAAGTCGTTTGCCGGCTCGCACCCCGGGCGGCCCTCCACATCCGCGAATAGAACCTCCACCCGAGCCTCTTGCCAGCCGGGCTCGAGGCTGCTCACCCAGGCTGGATCCGTCGGCGTGTTGTTCCGAGGATCGACAAGCGCCGGCGTCCGCTGGAAGACGTAGAGCTGCTGAGCGCTCTCGCCGAGATGCGGGACGACCTGGATGGCGCTGCAGCCGGTGCCGATGATCGCGACCCGCTTGTCGCTGAGCTTGTCGAGCTTGCCCTTCAGGCTCCCGCCGGTGTAGTTGTAATCCCAGCGGGCTGTGTGGAAGCTGTGACCCTTGAAGCTGCGGATCCCCGGTATGCCGGGGAGCTTGATGTTCATCGTCTCACCACCGGCGAGAATCGTGAAACGGGCTCGCAGCAGATCACCACGGTCGGTCTCGACGGTCCAGCGGCTGGCTTCTTCATTCCAGACCATGCTCGTGACATTCGTCTGGAACAGAGCAGCCTTATAGAGGTCGAAATGCCGGGCGATACGCGCAGCGTGTTGATGGATCTCGCCGGCGTCCGGGTAACGCGACGTGGGGATGTAGCCGGTCTCTTCGAGCAACGGGAAATAGCCGTAGGACTCGCTGTCGCACGCTGCCCCCGGGTAACGGTTCCAGTACCAGTTGCCCCCGAAATCAGCCGCGCGATCAATGATCCGAAAGTCGTCGACCCCCAGCTTGCGCAGCTTAGTGCCGGCTTGCAGACCGGCGAAGCCGCCACCGATGATGACGACGTCCACATCGAGATCGAGCGCGTCGCGCTCTGCCCGTCCCTGCGCGAAATGGTCGTCCAGGTACTGGCTGAATTCTCCCTCGATCTTGATGTACTGCTTGTTCCCCTCGGGCCGCAGTCGCTTGTCGCGCTCGGCCCGGTACTTCTCCAGCAGCGCCTTCGGGTCAAAGTCGAGCTTTAAGACCTTCTGGAGATCCAGGCCATCGGTTATCGCGGTCATCGACATATGTCTCTCTTCTCACCTCGGGTGGATTCCAGCGCGGGACGTCGGGCGAGGAACGACTATGACGGTGACCGAGCTGGGTCGCCCATGGCCCTTGTCATGGCACGATTTATATAGAGCGCAGCACGTCGCGTCAAGCAGATAGGCCGCAATAGGTTCGGTAATGTGCCAAGCAAGGTCTGCTGGATGTCCTAGTCGAGGAGCTCGTAGGCTGGAATTGTGAGGAATTCTGGGAAGGCGTCCGTCAGCGCGACCTGCTCGAAGATGGCGCGCGTGTCGTCGGGCCGGCCCGCCGCCCAGGTCGTCTCGCCGACATTCGCGCGGATGCGGTCGAGTTCCTCGTCGAGGATCCGACGGACCAGGCGGCGTGTGATCACGCGCCCATCCTCGAGCTTGCTCCCGTGCCGGATCCACTGCCAGATCTGCGAGCGGGAGATCTCGGCCGTCGCCGCATCCTCCATCAGGTTGTTGATGCCGGCCGCGCCGCGGCCGCCTAGCCAGAACGAGATGTACTGGAACCCGACGTTGATGTTGCCGCGCAGCCCCGCTTCGGTGATCGACCCCGGGGTCGAGCGAGCGTCGAGCAGCGCGGCTGCGGATGGCTCGGGCTCGGGCCGGGCGGTCTCGATCTGGTTGGGCCTGGCGCCGAGGACCTCGTCGAAGGCGGCCATCGCGACGTCAACGACGTCGGGGTGGGCAACCCAGGTGCCGTCGAATCCGAGCGTGGCCTCCCGCCGCTTGTCGGCGCGGACGGCGTCGATCGCGCGCTGGTTGGCTACGGGATCGGTGCGTGACGGGATCAGCGCGGCCATGCCGCCCATCGCGAACGCGCCGCGGCGATGGCAGCTGGCGACGAGCAGCTTCGCGTAGGCCGACATGAACGGCACGGTCATGTTCACGTCGGTGCGGTCGGGCAGCACGAAGTCGGGCTTTTCCCGGAAGCACTTGATCATCGAGAAGATGTAGTCCCAGCGTCCTGCGTTCAAGCCGTAGGAGCGCTCGCGCAGCTCGTAGAGGATCTCGTCCATCTGGAACGCGGCCGGAAGCGTCTCGATCAGGACGGTCGCGCGGAACGCAGCGTGGGGCAGGCCGAGCGCCTCCTCCGTCCAGACGAACACGTCGTTCCACAGCCGCGCTTCGAGATGATGCTCGAGCTTCGGCAGGTACAGATACGGGCCGCTGCCGCGGGCCAGCAGGCGCGCGGCGGAATGGAAGGCGAACAGGCCAAAATCGAGCAGCGCGCCGGCGAGTGGCAGCTCGTCGAGGGTCAGGTGCTTCTCATCGAGGTGCCACCCACGCGGACGAACGAGCAGCGTGGCGGGGTTGTCAGCCAGCTCGTAGTGGCGGCCGTCGGCGCTGTCGTAGGAGATCGTGCCGTCGATCGCGTCGATCAGGTTGGCGTGACCGGAGATCTGGTTGTGCCAAGTCGGGGAGTTGGCATCCTCGAAGTCAGCCATGAAACCGCGGGCCCCCGAGTTCAGGGCGTTGATCACCAGCTTTCGGTCGGTCGGTCCAGTGATCTCGACGCGCCGATCCGCGTAATCTGCGCGCGGGGCGGCGACGCGCCACTCGCCGCGGCGGATCTCGCTGGTGTCCGCCAAGAAGTCGAGGCTGCCGCCCTGGCGAAGCGCCTCGTGGCGCTCGCGGCGCGCCGCGAGCAGCTCCTGACGGCGGGGCCCGAAAGCGCCGTGGAGCTCGCCGAGGAACGCGACCGCTTCGGCGCTGAGGATTTCTGTCCGCGAGCGCTCGTCGAGGCCGGTGGACGTGATTGCGTGCGTGCTCATACGGATGCTCCTAGAGAGAGTGCGTGTATGCACGGTCGAGCACCTGCATGGTGTGCAAGACCGGAAGGTGGTGCCCGAGCGCTCCAAGATGGCTTTGGATCTGCGTCACGCAGCCGATGTTGCCGGTGGCGATCAGCTCTGCACCGGTGCCGATCAGGTTGCGGGCCTTGCGCTCGCCAAGCTCGGCAGCGACGTCGGGACGCTCGACGTTGTAGATGCCCGCCGAGCCGCAGCAGAGCTCCCATTCGGCGGGCTCAACGAGCGCCACCCCGTCGATCGACTCGAGCAGCCGCCGGGGTGCGGCACGGACGCCCTGGGCATGAGCGAGGTGGCACGCATCGTGGTAAGCGACAGTGATCGGCGTGGCCAGCGGCGCCGGCGCTTCGCGGAGGCCGAGGCCGTCGAGGAACACGGCCACGTCGACGACCTGCTCGGCAAGCCGCTGCGCCCGTTCCTGATCGGCGTCTCCGAGGAACAGAAGTGGGTACTCCTTGATGCCGGAGCCACAGCCGGCGGCGTTCGTCACGACCGCATCGACTGAAGTGGAGCCAAACGCTTTGAGATTACGACGAGCAAGCGGCTTGGCGTCCGCAGCGGCGCCGGCGTGCATCGCCAGCGCGCCGCAGCAGCCCTGCGACGGCGGGATCACGGTCTCGACGCCATTGCGCGCGAGCACGCGCAGAGTCGCCCAGTTGATATCCGGCGCCAGTACCTGCTGAGCGCAGCCGGCGAGCAACGCGACGCGCGCGCGGCGCGCGCCCTCCGCCGGGAAGAGGTGCGGCAGCGGCGCTGGGTCAGAGAGCTCCTGCGGGAGCAGGCGAAGCATCGCGCCGATCGGCCCCGGAAGCCGGCCCGCGATCGGCTTGGCGAGCCGTCCCGCCTGGGCCGCCCGCCGAAAGCGTCGTGGGAACGGCAGTGTCTTCAGGGCGATGCCGCGCAGCAGACGGTCCAGCGGCTCGCGCCTGCGCCGTGGCTCTGCGTAAGCCCGAAAGAGCGTGATCAGCTTGCCGTACTCGACACCCGATGGGCATGCGGTCTGACAGGCTTGGCAGCCGAGGCAGTTGTCGGTGTACGGGAGCGCGAGCTCGAGCTCGAGCTTGCCTTCGAGCACCTCCTTGATCAGGAAGATCCGCCCGCGCGGGGAGTCCATCTCCTCCCCCATCGTCACGTACGTCGGGCAAGTCGGCAGGCAGAACCCACAGTGCACGCAGGCCCCGATCGCGTCGGCCATCGTCTCGCCCTGCGGCCCGTACGCCTGCGGGTCGATCTCGTGTTGCATGCTCAGTCCGCGACGAAGCGATCGAACGGATCCAAGGCCGAGCGAACACGCTCAGCGAATCGCCCGCCGTAACGGGCCCCGAGCGGGCCCGCAAGCGGCGGACCGGTGAGCGCCACACCCGCGAGGCCGAGGCTGGCCAGCACGCTCGCAAGCTCATCGGCCGGATGGCCGCGCGGCCACGCGACCCATGCGACGTTGCCCGCCAGGCTGTAGCGGACGAGCGCCTCGGCCGCCCGGAGAGCTGCGTCCGCGCGCCCGACGAGGTCCGCAGTCAGGGGCACGCGAACGATCACCCGCTCCTCGGGCACCCACGAGAAGCTTGCGACGTCCGCCCAGTAGGCGCGGTCGACGCTGCCCTCCAAGAGCTCGGCGGGCGCGCCGAGCTCGTCCGACAGGCGTCTGCTGCGCGCACCGAGCACATCGGCATCGCCGCCGAGCCTGACGACCAGGCGCCCGCCAGGCTCCACGTCGACGGCGTCGAGTGCGACCGGCCCACGGCACAGCCGTGCGATCGTCGCGAGCGCACGGTCGAGTCCGAGGTCGTAGCGGTGCGTGACGGTTGCGCTCGGGCGTGGGAAGACCTTGAATGACAGCTGCGTGATCACGCCAAGGCGCCCGCGTGAGCCGACCATCAGCTTCGGCAGGTCGAAGCCCGCAGCGTTCTTGACCACCTTCCCGCCTCCCGCCACAAGGCGCCCGGTGCCATCGATCAGGCGTACACCGATGACGAAGTCACGAACGCCGCCGTGCCGGAAGGCGTTCGGGCCGGACGTCGCCGCCGCGACCGCGCCGCCGATCGTCGCACCCGCGTCGAGGAACGGCGGGTCGAACGGGAGGTACTGGTCGTGCTCGGCAAGGGCATACGCCACCTCGGCCACCGGCGTCGCCGCCCGGGCAGTGACGGTCAACTCCGCCGGGTCGTACTCGACGATTCCACGGAGGTCGGAGACGTCGACCGAGATGACACCGTCACCGGCTCGGGACAGCGCCGGCTTGCTGGCGCCCGCGACCGGGAGAATCCGCTCGCCGGTGTCGCGGTCGCGGATCAGCTCTCGCACGTGCTCGATGCACGCGGTCGCGGCCGTCATCCGACCGCCTCCGGACGGAGCATCTTGCCCCGGTTGGCAAGATGCTCCGGGTCAACCGCACTGCTTATCCGTCGCATCAACCCGAGGTCGTCCTCGGAGAACATGAGCGGCAGGTAGTCGCGTTTCTCGACGCCGACGCCGTGCTCACCGGTGATCGATCCGCCGAGCGAGACGCAGAGCCTGAGGATGTCGCCGGCGAGCTGCTCGGCTCGCTCGACCGCGCCTGGCTCGCGCCCGTCGAACAGGATCAGCGGGTGCAGGTTGCCGTCTCCGGCGTGAAACACGTTGGCGACCCGGATGCCGGTCTCGGCGCTCAAACGCTCGATCTCGGCGAGCGCCTCTCCGAGGCGGGTGCGCGGCACGACCCCATCCTGCACGAGGTAGTCGGGCGCCAGCCAGCCGACCGCCGAGAACGCGCTCTTGCGTCCCTTCCAGATCAGCGCGCGCGCCTGGGCGTCCTCGGTCGACGACGTCTGCGTAGCCCCCGATTCCCGCAGCAGCGCGTCGAGCCTGACCGCATCGGCCGCGACGACATCCCGCTCGCCCTCGAGCTCGACGATCAGCAGCGCCGCCCCCTTGGGGTAGTCCGGTTTGACCGACGCCTCCGCCGCCTCGATCGCCAGCGCATCCATGATCTCCATCGCGACCGGCAACAGCCCGGCTCTGATGATCGCGGCGACCGCGTCGCCTGCCGCCTCGAGGCTGCCGTAGACCGCGAGCGATGTTCGCTTGCACTCGGCGATCGGCACCAACCGCAGCGTCACCTGAAGGGCGATCCCGAACAGCCCCTCCGACCCGCAGAACATGCCGACCCAGTCAGGGCCGACGGGCTCCGTCGAGCCGCCTCCCAGCTCGACCACCTCGCCATCGGGAAGCACGACCCTGAGGCCGAGCACGTGATTGCTCGTCATCCCGTGCCTGAGGCAGTGCGCGCCGCCCGAGTTGAACGCGAGGTTCCCGCCGATGCTGCACACCGCCTGGCTCGAGGGATCGGGCGCGTAGGCGAGGTTGTACTGAGCCGCGACCTCGCTGACGTGCAGGTTGATCACCCCGGGCTCGACGACCGCGATGCGGGTATCCGGATCGACGCGCAGAACTCGATTGAGGCGGTTGAGCGCGACGACCACTCCGCCTTGCACCGGCAACGAACCACCCGACAGCGACGTGCCCGACCCGCGCGCGACGAACGGGACGCCCTCCTTGTGGCACACGCGCACAACCTCGACGACTTCTTCTGCGGTCTCGACGAGGACGACTGCGAGCGGCCGTTGATGAAAGGCGGTCAGCGCATCGGAGCCGAACGCCGCGAGCTGCGCCGGACCGGTGAGCAACCGCGACCCGAGACCGAGACTGGCGAGGGCATCGAGGAAGCCGGTCATGCACTTACATCTATGTCAGAGACAGTTGCATCTGTCAAACTATCGGATAGATGCATGCGATGCAGGCAGCTGACCGCGCCTACGAGTTCGCGAAAGCGCGGATCCTGGACGGCCGTTACACGGGCGGCGAGCTCCTCTCCGAGGGACTGATCGCCGACGAGGTCGGGGTCAGCCGCACGCCGGTTCGCGAGGCATTCGTACGCCTGCAGACCGAAGGTCTGCTTCGCCTCTATCCAAAGCGCGGCGCCCTCGTGGTCCCCGTATCGGCCGACGAGGTCGAGCACGTCATGGACACCCGTCTGCTCGTCGAGCGACATGCAATCGAACGCGTGATCCGCCGCGAGATCCGCGTGACCGAGAGCGTGAAGATCTCGCTCGAGGTCCAGGACGCGCTGGCCGCAGCAGGCGACGTGGATCAGTTCGTGGAGGTGGACCGGGAGTTCCACCGCATCTTCGTCGCGGCCGCAGGGAATCCGATCCTGCTGGCGCTGCACGACTCCCTACGCGATCGCCAGACCCGCATGGGCCTCGCGGCGATCGCTCGCGATGCGGGGCGACTGGCGGAGATCCTGGACGAACACCGTCAGTTGGCCGACGCTGTTGTGCGGCGCGATCTCAACCGCGCGGGCGCCGTGATCGATCGTCACCTCGACCGTACGCTCAGCCTGTTGCTGGCGCCAGTGCCCGATCTCATCCACCGTCAGGAGCCTCGATGACCAGTGCCGATCGTCGCGTAGGCGCCGGAATGGCCAAGCAGGCGCAGCTACGCGAGCAGCAGCTTGCGGGTGGCGCGCGGAGCGCTGGATGGAAGGCCGGGTTCGGCACCGTGTCGGCGATGGCCAAGCTCGGCACCGACGCCCCACTCGCCGGGTTTCTGACCGACGCAACGCTGGTGCCCGACGGTGGCACCGTCTCGATCGCCGGCTTCGCCGCCCCCCGGCTGGAGCCCGAGGTGGCCGTCCGGCTCCGCGGGTCGATCTCGCCCGCCGCGACCCCGGGCGAGATCCTGGCCGCGGTCGAGGCGGTCGCGCCGGCGCTCGAGATCGTCGACATGGGTCCGGCCGACGATCTCGAGGAGCTGCTCGCAGCGAACATCTTCCACCGCGCCTTCGCGATCGGCCCGTTCGCTGACGCGACGCCGACGACGTGGGACGAAATCCGCGTGAACGTCTACATCAGCGACGCCGACCCGCAGGTCGGCGTCGACCCCGCCGCGCTGCTCGGCAGGGCGCAGGACATCCTCGGCGGCATGGCCCGGCAGCTCCCGCTCGCCGGAGCGAGCTTCGAAGCCGGCGACATCGTGATCACCGGTTCGGTCATCCCCGCGCTCGAGCTCACCGGCGGCGAGGCGGTCCGTGTGTCGCTAAGCACCGGCGACGCCGTGTCAGTCACGATCGAGCCCACTGGTTGAGCGTGACCGTTACTGCGCCTGCTGGCCGTCGCGTATCGGGTGGTCAGCAACCGCATGAACGACAGCCACTTCACCGGCAATCCGGCGACGGAGTCCGGCGGAGGTTGTGCCTGCTTCCGCGCCGAGAGCAGCCGTCTCGCGTGGGCCGTGGAGTTGCGCTGGCGTGTCCGCTTCTTCGTGAAACCGGCACAGCTAGCGGCTGGGCCACGAGCGGCAGGGATGGTGGTGGTGTCGATTCGGTCGTGGCGCAGCCGAACGCCTAGAGAGCACCTCGGCGTCCAGGTGCGCAGGCGCGTGCAGTTGATTGCGGCGCATCCTCGACCGAACCGCCAGCCCCGCGGCCGAGCCGATCAGCGCCTCGACCATGGCCGAGGCATCCAGCACGACCGACTCAGTTGCCGGGCCGGACACCGAAGTCCTCCGTCAGGCTGGGCTCGACGATGTTGCGAGCTCGTGCGAGACGCTGGTTTCGACCCGGTTGCGTCCGGCGGCCTTGGCCGCGTAGAGCGCGCGGTCGGCCTTGCGGATCAGCTGGTCGGGTTCACCGGCGTCGTCGGGGAGTGTCGCGACGCCGAGGCTGGCGGTCAGCGATCCGACGTTTGAGATATCAGCGCTGGCGATCGCGATTCGCAGTTTCTCGGCGACGTCGCGTCCCGTCGGCCGGTCGGTGTCTGGGAGCAGGATGAGGAATTCCTCGCCGCCGTAGCGCGCCGCGAAGTCGCTGGCGCGCAGCGTCGAGCTTAGGATCTGTCCGACTGCTGCGAGCGCCTTGTCGCCCTGCTCGTGCCCATGGACGTCGTTGATCTGCTTGAAGTGATCGAGGTCGAGCAGCACGGCGGCCAGTGGGCTGACGCGCCGGGCGGCGTGCGCTGCCATTCGCTTCAGGGTCTCGTCCGCGGCGCGGCGGTTGGGCAGGCCGGTGAGCGCATCGCTGGCGGCGCGCGTCTCGGCCAGCGCGAGATTGCGCTGGTTGGCGAGAATCGGGGCGGCCTGCACGACGGACTCGCGGACACGATTGCGCTCGCGCTCCCCGATCGCTCCAGCTCGGGCGACCAGCACCGAACCGATCACCTGACCGCCGACGAGCAACGGCTCACACGCGAGATCGCCTTCGATCTTTCCGCACACCTCGCACGGCATCAGCGAGTCTTCCCCCGAGCGCCGCTCGTGGGAGCGGCTGAGACGCACAGCCATGCATGAGCGCGGCTTTAGCTGCTCGAGCTCGATGCCGCGCAGCGGTGTCGCTTCAAAGCGCTCGCCGATCAACGGTTCGAGGCGATCGTCGCTGTTGTTGCGGTTAAACACGGCGGCTGCGGAGCCGGGCACGGTTCGCTCGATGTGGCGGACCAGCAGCAGCCGCGACTCATTCTCCGATTCGGACACCTGCAGCAGCTCGCGCAGCTCGCGCTGACGCTTGGTCCGTCTGCGTTCTGCTCGTGCGGTTCGGCGCACGAGCAGACTTCCGATGTACACCAAAGCGAGCGCCAACGCAGCCGCAAGTCCGACGGCGTCCCACGTCTGGGCCGACAGCGCAGCGTCTCGCCGCTCGTTCAGCTGCACATCATACGCAGCGTTCGCGGCGCGAAACCCATCCATCGTCGCCTTGCCAGCGAGCGCCTGGCTGACGGATGGCGACTTGCCGACGCTCTTCACCCGGTCGATCTGCGCCTGCGCAGCCGCATGCCA
>Ga0302314_10015241_pt1 | contig 13078 bp, 12 predicted proteins | sample III_Palsa_N2_3_FD_200533 | JGI IMG/M metagenome (GOLD analysis project Ga0302314, IMG submission 200533) | Peat permafrost microbial communities from Stordalen Mire near Abisko, Sweden - III_Palsa_N2_3 | ecosystem: Environmental > Terrestrial > Soil > Palsa > Peat permafrost | place: Sweden...
TCAAGCCAGGCCGGAATCTCCCGCCGCATCGTGGCGGCCTTCTCCGGCGTCGGGACGCCGTCCGAGCAGATCAGCAGTAGGTAGTTCATACCCAGACGACGAACGGCTCAGCTCCGAAAGGACACCGCTCAGCGACTTGCGGACCGCGCCGCCTGGGCGGCGGCGTCGAGCCCGGCGCGGGCCGGTGGCGCCAGCTTGCGTGCCAGCCGCCAGCGCGCTCCGGAGAAGCTCAGGTTGGCGACCGTCGCGAAGCCGCGCTCGTCGGCCCGCAACGCCAGCAGCAAGTGGGCCACCCGGTCCGAGATCGGCAGATTGTCGCCCTTGGCGCGCACGCAGTAGCACTGGACCCGACGGCCGCGACCCCGGACCAGCACGGCGCCCTTGCCGCCGACGAGCCAGATCCCAAGACGCCCCGGCTCGGCGACGAAGCCGGTCTCACGCAAGAGCTCCCGCGCGTCGTGACCGACGAGGTCGCCGAGCAGCCCGAGCGCTCGGCGCTCGGCTCCGGCCGGCGCGGCGCCCGGCAGCCGCGGCGGGCGCAGCACCTCGGCGCCCTTGGCGGCGTACAGATCAGGGATGAACCAGGCGAACGCGAGCGCCGCCAGCGACACCGGGATCAGCACCGGACTGAGCACGACCAGCCCCGCGGCCGTCGCCAGCAGCGGCAACTCGTGGGCGATCGTCCACGCCGTCCAGCGGCGATCGGCCCGCCGCAGCGACGGTTCGTCGGCACGCGGTCGCCACGGGACGTCGGCCAGCTCCGGCAGCTCGCCGGTCAGCGGCAGGCCGGCGTCGGCCGCCGCCATCGGCCTCAGCCGCCCGCGATCGGCCGGCGGAGGATCACCAGCTCGGCGTCCACCGGCAGTTCGCGTACCTGTTCTGCCCCACCGCCGCCGGCGGCGCCGGAGACGGCGAAGTACCCGCGCGCCAGCTCGGCCTCCATCGCCGCACGCGCGCGTTCGAAGGCGACGCCGTCGCCCGGCGACCATTGCGCCAACTCGGTGTGGCCGGTCTGGTCCAAGCGGATGAGTCGCGACATCGCGTGCCTCCCTGAAATCGGCGGATCGAGCGAACCGATCATACGCCTGCGCGGGAGCGCTCAGCCCGGTTGCACGTCGAGCGTGACCGCCAGTGGCAGGTGATCGGACAGCGTCCCGCGATCGAGCGTCTGCGCCTGCCCGATCACCCGCAACGGCTCGCCGATCAGGATGTGATCGACGTCGCGGTCGGCGACCGATTGCAGTCCCTGCGCCTCGGGTGCGCCAAGGTTGAAATCGCCGCCGAGCACCAGCGGCAGCCCATCGGCCCAGGTCCGGGCGGCTTCCGTCGCGAGCACGAGATCCCGGCGTGCACGTTCGGGAGCGTGCGCAGTGGCGTGCAGATTCACGAGCCACACCCCGCAGGCGAGCTGGACGCCGTGCGCCCAGCGCCGCTCCGGGAGCCGGCAGAGCCGCACCGAGCGATGCTCGACGATCCGATCGGCCCGGGCGAGGATCGCGTTGGCGCCACCGCCGTTGGACTTGATCAGATCAGGCCGGCGAACCGCGACGAAGCGGCGCAGCGGCAGCAGCGAGTTGCGTGACGTCCGGACCGACACCTGCTCGCAGCCGAGGAGCTGCGCCAACGCTTGAGGCCACCATGGTGGGACCTCCTGAAGCAGGGCGACATCCCACTGCCAACCTGCCAGCGCGCGGGAGAAATCGTCCAGCATGTCGCGCCCCGATCCGGGCACCGAGCGTCCGTGCATCAGGTTCCAGGTCAGCACCCGCAGCCGCACGGCGCCCAACGTACACTGCCGGACTTGCTCCGCCATTTCCTGACCGGCGCCGAGCTGCGCCCGGACGAGCTGCAGCGGCTGCTGGAGCGCGCCGACGAGCTGAAGGCGGCGCCGCTGAGCTCGGACGCGCTGCACCGGCGGACGGTCGCGCTCGTGTTCCAGGCGCCGTCGACTCGGACCCGGACCTCGTTCGAGGCGGGGGTCGCCGAGCTCGGGGGTCACCCGATGGTGCTGCGTACCGAGGACACGCAGCTGACGCGGGGTGAGTCGGTCCGTGACACGGCCTACATCCTCGGTGCCAACGCGGCGGCGATCGGGATCCGGACGCCGTCCGACGAGCTCGTGCAGGAGCTGGCCGGGCACGCACCGGTTCCGGTGATCAACATGTTGACCGCGCTGCATCATCCCTGCCAGGCGCTGGCGGACCTGATGACGTTGCGCGAGGCGTTCGGCGAGCTGCGCGGCCTCAAGCTCGCCTACGTCGGCGACGGCAACAACGTGGCGCGATCGCTGGCGGTCGTGGGCGCCCTGGCCGGGATCGAGCTGCGCGTCGCCGCGCCGGACGGCTACCAGCTCGAGCAGCTCCCCGGCGTGCTGCTGACCGACGACCCGCGTCAGGCGGTGGCCGGGGCGGACGCCGTCTACACCGACGTCTGGGTGAGCATGAGCGACGATCCGGCGACCACCCAGGCGCGCCGCGCGGCGCTGGCCGGTTACCGGATCGACGACGCGCTGTTGAACCTCGCCGCGCCGCACGCGATCGCGCTGCACTGCCTGCCGGCGCACCCCGGCGACGAGATCACCGCGGAGGTGCTGTACGGCCCGCGCCAGCGGATCTGGGACCAGGCCGAGAACCGCCGGCACGCGCAGAAGGCGCTGCTCGAGCTGCTGGTCGCCGACCAGCCATAGCGCACGTCTGGCGGCCGGGTCGGATACGCTCGCCGCAGTCCAGCAGACGATCAGGAGTTCTGAGATGCCCCCTGCCAAGCGCGCAGCGACGACTGCCAAGCCCAAACCCCCGGCCAAGAAGGCGGCGGCCTCGAAGACGTCCAGCGCCGCCAAGAGCCAGCCGAAGGCCACGGCAAGCGCGGCGACGAAGGCCACGTCCAACAAGACGACGGCGAGCAAGGGTTCGACGAGCAGGGCGTCAACGAGCAAGGCGTCGGCGAGCAAGCCGGCGCCGAAGACCGCCAAGCCGGCGGCGACGCGGACCACTCGCGCCGCGTCCACGGCCAGCGCGCGGCGGACGTCCGCCGCATCGCACTCCAAACGCACCGAAGGCGCCCGGGCCGCGGCCGCGCGGGTCAAGCAGGCCGCCTCGACCGACGGCGCGGTGATCTCGATCGCCGACCAGCTCGTCACGGGCGCGGTCTCGTCCAAGGACATCGTGATGCTCACGCGTGAGCGCATCCAGGAGACGCTTGACGACGCCGCCTCACGTGGCCGCATGACCCGCAAGGACGCCAACGAGCTGGTCGCCGAGCTGGTGCGCCGCGGCCGCTCGGGCGGCGGCGACGTGGTGTCGGAGATCGAGGGTCTGCTCGGCAAGGGTCGTGATCATGTCGAGTCCGCAACCAAGCGCGCCGCGCGCTCGGAGCCCATCGACCGGATCGTGCGCGGAGCCGATCGCGCCCGCCGCGCCGCGGGCGTCGGCTCAAGCTTTCCGATCAGCGGCTACCCCGAGCTCAACGTCTCCCAGGTCCAGACACGGCTGCGGGAGCTGTCCAAGCCCGAGCTGCGCAAGGTGCTGACCTACGAGCGCAACCACGCCAACCGCAAGTCGGTCGTCGGCGCGATCCAGAAATCGCTGTAGACGGCCCCGGCTGGTTCAGGCGAGCTCCTGGTCGCGGCCGGCCGGGCCGCGGTGCTGCCATGCTCAGTCCATGGAAACCGTTCCGACAACCACTGCGACACGCCCGCAGCGCGGGGACGAGCTCGAGCTGACGATCGACTCGCTGGCCTATGGCGGCGCCGGCGTCGCGCGACTGAACAACTACGTCGTGTTCGTCTCCGGGGGGTTGCCGGGCGACCGCGTGCGGGCCGTCGTCGGCAAGCGCAAGCGCTCCTACGCCGAAGCGCGAGCGACCGAGATCCTCACGCCGGGACCCGATCGGATCGAGCCCGTCGCCGACCATCCCGGCGCTCCGTGGCAGGTGCTCGCCTACGAGCGCCAGCTGCAGATCAAAGCCGAGCAGGTGACCGACGCGCTGAAGCGGATCGGCAAGCTGGAGGGGTTCGCCGTCGAGCCGATCGTGCCCGCGGTCCAGCAGTGGCGGTATCGCAACAAGCTCGAGTACTCGTTCGGGACCGGCCCTGACGGCCGCCTCGAGTGCGGCTTCCACGCCCCCGGCCGCTGGGACGAGATCGTGCCTGTCGGCGACTGCCTGCTGGCGTCCGAGGCGGCCAACGAGGTCCGCGAGCGAATCGTCGTCGCCTGTCGCGAGCAGGGACTGGCCGCGTATGATCGCCGCGCCGGAACCGGGCTGTTGCGCAACCTGGTGGTCCGTGAGGGACGGCGCACCGGTCAGATCCAGGCGCGGCTGGTCACCGGTGACGGACGACTTGACCGCGAGGCGTTGATCGCCGCGGCCGGTCCCGGGCTGGCCGGGTTACTGTGGACCCGTACCGAGCGCGTCGCCGAAACCACCCAGGGCGGCACCACCGAGGTGCTGGCGGGCAGCGAGCGCTTCGCCGAGACGCTCGGTCAGATGCACTTCCGGATCTCGGCCGAGGCGTTCTTTCAGACCAACACCGAGATGGCCGAGCGGCTGTACGAGTTGGCGATCGAGTACGCCGCCCCGACCGGCTTCGAGCGTCTCTACGACCTGTTCTGCGGGATCGGGACGATCGGCCTCCTGGCCTCGCCGCGGGTCGCCGAGGTGTGGGGCCTGGAGCTGGTGGAGCGGGCGATCGCCGACGCGATCGCCAACGCCCGCGCCAACGAGATCGACAACGCCCACTTCTTCGCCGGCGATGTGCGACTCGCGCTGCGCGAGCTGGTGGAGAAGGCCGGACGGCCCGACGTGCTGATCGTCGATCCGCCGCGCGCTGGGCTGTCGCAGAAGGTCGTGCGCCGGGTGATCGAGGCCGCGCCGAAGCGGATCGTGTACGTGTCGTGCAACCCGACGACGCTCGCTCCCAACGCGGCGCAGCTCGTCGGCGACGGCGGCTACGAGCTGGTCCGGGTGCGCCCGGTCGACATGTTCCCGCAGACGCCGCACATCGAGTGCGTCGCGGAGCTGGTCCGCCGCTGACGGCGGGTAACGCGGGTACTAGGGTCTGATCCCGACATGCGCGCGGTCACGATCATCGACAAGGTCCTCAGCGTCTCGGACATGCCCGACCCGGTGCCCGGCAGCGGCGAGGTGCTCGTCAGGGTGCGCGCCGCCGGGCTCAACGGCGCCGACATGATGCAGCGCAAGGGGGTCTACCCGGCGCCTCCCGGCGCTCCGCGGGACATTCCGGGTCTCGAGCTCGCCGGCGAGGTCGTGGGGCTCGGCCCAGGCGCGATCCGCTTCGAGCTCGGGGACCGCGTGATGGGGATCGTCGGCGGCGGTGGCCAGGCCGAGCTGTGCACGGTTCACGAGCGGGTCCTGATGCCGGTCCCCGAGCGTCTGTCCTGGACTGAGGCGGGCGGCACGCCCGAGGTGTTCACGACCGCTCACGACGCCGTCTTCACCCAGGGTCGGCTGGTGGCCGGCGAGCGGCTGCTGGTCCACGGCGGCGCCGGTGGCGTCGGCACCGCCGCGATCCAGCTCGGCCGCGTGGCCGGCGCCCGGGTGACCGCGACCGTCCGCAACCCGGACGCGCGCGCACGGGTGGCGCAGCTGGGCGCGACGGTGATCGAGCCCGAGGGCTTCGTCGAGCACGGCCCGTTCGACCTGATCCTCGAGCTGGTCGGCGCGATCAACCTCGCCGACAACCTCAAGTCGATCGAGTTCAACGGCCGCATCTCGGTCATCGGCACCAGCGCCGGCGCCACCGCAGAGCTGAACCTCGGCCTGCTGATGCACAAGCGCGCCCAGATCTACGGCTCGACGCTGCGTGCTCGCCCGCTGGAGCAGAAAGCGTTGACGGCGCGCGCGGTGGAGCGCTCGGTCCTGCCCGCGCTCGACAGCGGCGAGATCGTCGTTCCGATCGCCGAGACGTTCGGACTGCAGGATGCCGTCGCCGCCTACGACCGGTTCGCGGCCGGCAGCAAGCTCGGCAAGATCGTGCTCGTCAACGACTGAGGCGGTCGCGAGCACGACATCCGTCCGGTTTTTGGTGTCGATTGGCCGGGGCCACGGCCGTCGCCGATATGGCACGTATCCGCTTCGCATTGCAACCCTCGCGCTGGTTCGCCGCGGCCACAGGTCTGGTGATCGTCTGCCTGTCGGTGGCGATGCTGAGCGGCCCGTCCAGATCAAGCGCCGCACCGGTCGCGCACGCTGCCGCGGCGAGCTGCACGGCGCCGGATCCCGCGACGCGCAACCCGTCGAACCCACTGGATCTGGCGAGCGCACCGGGGTCTGACCCGCTCAACGGCGCCCGGTTCATGGTGCCCGGTCCCGGGAGCGGACGCGCCGCCGGCGCGATCGCGCAGCTGCTCGGGATCGACCCGAAGTCGCTGCCGCCGACCGAGTCCTGGGCCGAGTTCTCGCAGGACCTGCAGTCAGGCCCGCTGCACGCGCAGCTGGCAGCCGATCCCGCGCTCGCCAAGAAGGTCGATGAGCTGGCGCTGATCGCCGGCCAGCCCCAAGCGCAGCGGATCACGAGCGGCTCCTCGGGCGGTGCCCCGTCAGGGATCTACAAGCAGACGCGCAAGGTGCTCTGCTCGGTCGACGCGTCAGATCCCGGCACGATCCCGATCATCACTACCTACTTCCTGCACGCCGCGCTGCACGCCTGCCCCAGCACCCGTCAGATCAAGGCGTACATGCCGAGGTTCAAGGCGCAGATCGACGCGATGGCCGAGGCGACCGGGAACCACCCGATCGTGTACCTGCTCGAGCTCGACGCGATCGGCTCGTCGGGCTGCATCGCCAAGCGCGGCTCGCTCCCCGCCTGGGAGGCAGCGCTGCGTTATGAGATGCGCACGATTCAGGCGCTGCCGCACACCGTCGTCTACGTCGAAGGCGGCTATTCGGACGCCAACAAGGTCGCCTACGCCGCCAGGATCCTGAATGCCATCGGGGTGAAGCGGATTCGCGGCTTCTTCGTCAATGACACACACAATGAATGGACGATGAACGAGGTGCGATGGGCGAAGAAGATCGCCGCCAGGACGCACGGCGCGCATTTCATCGTCAACACGTCAGACAACGGCCGAGGACCGAAGCTGAACCCCCACCCCAGTCGGCAGGGGATCGAGGATCTCTGCAACCCACCGGGTCGCGGGATCGGGATCGAGGACACGACGGATACCGGCTTCGCCGATGCCGATGCGTTCCTGTGGACGCACACGCCCGGCATGAGCGCGGGTAGGTGCAACGGCGGCCCGGCGTCCGGATTCTGGCCCGCCAAGGCCGAGCGCGAGGCCGCCCGGGCAAACGATCGGCTCGGGCCCGGCCGCCCGAGCTCGCCGTACGCAGCGCCCGATCTGTAGCGCACCGACGCAGGCGCGGGGCGTCAGGGGCCGCGGGATTCGGCGAGCCGGCGGGCCCAATAGCGAAACCAGTCCGGGCCGTAGGGCACGTACACGCGGGTGGCGACGCCGCGGTCACCGAGCTCGTCCAGCACGTCGCGACGGACCCCGAGCAGCTGCTCGACGACGATGCCGGGATCGACCAGCAGCAGTGCCTCGCGCATCCGGCCGTCGTGCGTGGCCATCGACCAGCTAACGCCGGCCCGTGCCAGCTGCGAGCCGAGCCGGAGATAGGCGATGTCGGTGGGCTCGCCGAACGGGTGCGCGCCGCTGCGCTCCACGTAGGCGCCTTTGACGAGCCGGACGTGGACTCCGGCGTCGGTCAGCGTGCGCGCGTCGCCGGGCGAGCGCAGCAGGTTGGCCTGCACGGTCGCGCCAAGTCGGTCGCTCGGGCCGCGGCCGGCGACGTCGAGCACGCAGCCGAGGATCGCGTCGGCGTGGGCGGCGTCCTCGGCGCCGATCTGGATCCGGCGCCCGTCGGGTAGCGCCCGGACGATCGCCTCCAGCCGCCGAGCCGCCCCCGCCGGGTCGGTGTGCACGGCCAGGTGGGTGAGGTCGACCGATAGCCAGGCGCGGTCGCTCGGCAGCTCGTCGATCGCTTCGGCCAGCGTCACGTAGTCGTCGGCCACACGATCCGCCGCCGCCGGATCGTCGACGCGCTCGCCGAACAGGTCGACGCTGACCATGTGTCCGGCGTCGAGCAGCGCCCGCGCGGTGCCGAGCGCCTCCGCGGTGCTGGGGCCGGCCACGTACCGCGACGCCGCCCGCCAGGCCGCGGCCTCGCCGCCCGGCAGCGCCTTGACGCCACGCTCCAGTCGCCGGCTGGTGGCGAGGTGCAGCAGCAGCGTGCGGTCGTAGCCCATCGCTGGTGAAGTCTGACGAGTGGCGGATTTGTACGTCCATACCGGACAAATCTTCCAACCCATGCCCGGTAACTACAGCGCCAGCGCGGCCGGCGCCTCGAGCACCGCCCTGATCGCCGCCAGGAACTGCGCGGCGTCGGCGCCGTACAGGATCCGGTGGTCGCAGCTGAGCGTCAGCGACAGCAGCCGGCGATCGACGATCTCGCCGTCGGGGCCGCGGGCGAGCACGTCACGGATCGCCCCGACGCCGAGGATCGCCGCCTGGGGCGGGTTGATCACCGGCGTGATCACGGTCATCCCGTACATCCCGAGGTTCGACACGGTGAAGGTGGCGCCCGACAGCTGCGGCGGCGTGATCGTGCCGGCACGCACCCCCTCGGCGAGGCTGCGGCTGAGCGTCGCGATCTGCCCGAGCGTCTTGACGTCGGCGTCGTGGATCACCGGTACCACCAGCGCGTCGTCGGCGGCGACCGCGACGCCGACGTTGATCCGCTCGTGCAACTCGAATGCGCCGTCGCCGTACGAGCCGTTCGCGCGCGGGTGCCGGCGCAGGCACAGCGCGCACGCCTTGACGATCAGGTCGTTGAGCGAGGGCGCCGTGACGTCCTGAGACGACGCCAGCTCCTTCAACTGCGCGCGGAAGGCGAGGGCGGCGGTCATCTCGACCTCGGTCTGGACCTGGAACTCCGGGATCGTCGCCTTCGCCTCGGACATCCGGCGGGCGACGAGCCGTTGCCGGCGGGTGAGCTGTACGCGCTCGGTGTCGCCGCGGGTCCCGGCGTCCCCGCGCTCCGCCGGGGGAGCCGCTTCAGGAGCGGGCGAAGCGGCACCGGGCGCCGGCGGCTGCTCCACGCCGGCGGCCGCCAGCACGTCGGCGCGGACCACGCGGCCGCGCGGGCCGCTGCCGGTCAGCGCCCCCAGGTCGACGCCGTGCACGTCGGCGATCCGGCGCGCCATCGGCGTCGCGGGCACGCTCGTCTGGTTCCCGGCGGCGTGTCCGTTGGTGCTCGGGGCCGGCTTCGCCGCGGGGTCGGCCGCCGCCGCGCCGGCGTCGTCGTCCGCGGCGGTCGCGGCGTCTCCCGCGGTTGCGGCGTCTCCGGCGGTGGGGGCGTCTCCGGCGGTGGGGGCGTCTCCGGCGGTCTCGTCCTGCACCTCGGCGGCCGCCGGCGTCCGTGCGCCGGCCGGCTCCAGCCGGGCGATCGTCTCGCCGACCGTCACCGTCGTCCCCTCGGCGACGACGATCGACAGCACTCCGGACGCCTCGCTGAGCTGGGTCATCGTCGCCTTGTCGGTCTCGACCTCGACCAGCTCCTGGCCCTCGACGACGTCATCGCCGTCGGCCGCCAGCCAGGTCAGGATCGTGCCCTCCTGCATCGAGTCCGACAGGTGGGGCATGAGCACGTCGGTCATCGGATCATCTGGCCTTGAGGTCGGTTCTCAGATCAGGTCGAGCGCGGCGCCGGCGATCGTTTCGGCGTCGATCCCGAAATGGCGGTAGAGGTCCTGAACATCGCCCGACTGGCCGAAGTCCTGGACGCCGAGGCAGCTGATCGGCGTGTCGTTGGCGGCGCCGAGGAAGGACAGCGTGTGCGGGTGGCCGTCGAGCACGGTGACGATCGGCGTCGCCTCGCCGCGCGGCAGGATCGCGTCCAGCACCGAGTCGTCGGCTCCCCAGGAGCCGAGCCCGAGCCCGCGGCGTACCTGCAGCGCGCGGAAGACGAGGTCCGCCGAGGTGAGGCAGACGACCGCCGCTTCGATCCCGGCGTCCGCCAGCTCGTCGGCCGCGGCCAGCACCTCCGGCATCACCGCGCCCATGCCAACCAGCGTCACCCGCGCCGGCTTCACCGGGCCCGCGGCGCGCAGCCGGTAGCCCCCGGCCAGCACCGCCAGCCGGCGCGCCTGAACGGCATCGGCGTGGTCCGGCAACCTGGCCAGCGCCTGGTCCAGCGGCCGCGTCGACAACCGCAGATACGCCGACTCGCCATCGGGGCGGCCGAGCCGTCCCAGGGCGTGCAGCAGGATCCACTCCAGGTCCTGGCCGAACGCCGGCTCCCAGGCCGTGCAGCGCGGCTGCTCGAGGCCCACCGACGGCGTGATGATCGATTGGTGGGCGCCGCCCTCGGGCGCGAGCGTGACCCCGGCCGGAGTCCCGATCAGGATCGACTGCCCGCCGGCGTACATGCCGAACGACCACTGCTCGAGCGCTCGGTTGACGAACGGGTCGTAGAGCGTCCCGATCGGAAGCAACGGCTGCCCGTCCCGTGACCAGGTCGCGCCCAGCTCGCCCAGGAGTCCGACGAGGTTGCCCTCGGCGATCCCCAGCTCGATGTGCTGCCCGTGCTCGGATTCACGCCAGCGCACCAGGGTGTCGGTGTCATCGGCGAACCAGTCGACGCGGTCGCCGATCGACCAGACCCCGACGCGGTTGATCCAGCCGCCGAGGTTGGTCGAGGTCCCGACGTCGGGCGAGACCGAGACCACACGAGCGGCGACCTCCGGGGCGGCGTGCGCGAGGTCGGAGAAGAAACGCCCGAGCTGCTGCTGGGTGGACGCGCGGCCGGCATGCGAGCGGCCGACGTCGACCGGCACCGCCGGCGGCGCCGCGTCGGCCACCGGCGGGCGCTCCAGGCGCTCGGCCGCCGCGCGGCAGAGCGCCGCCGCGTCGGACTCCGGATCCAACGGCGCCCACGGATCGTCGGCGCAGGCGCCGAGCTCGCCGGCCAGCGCCTGCCACTGCGCCTCGGACAGCAGCGCCGAGTGGTTGGCCGGATGGCCCTGGGTCGGCAGCTGCCAGGCCTTGATCGTGTAGGCGAAGATCACCGTCGGGCGGTCCGACGCCGAGCCCGCCTGGCGGAAGCCATCGAGCAGGTCGGCCAGATCGTGGCCGCCGAGATCACGAACCGCCGCGTACAAGGTCGCGTCGTCGAGCGACCCCACCAGCCGCGCCAGCTCGCGCTGGCCGCGTCCGCGGGTGGGTGGGCTCGCAATCCGCTCGCGCAGCTCGGAGACCGAGGAGCGCAGCAGCCGCTGGTACTCCTCGTTGGGCATCTGGTCGATCCGCCGCCGCAGCGACTCGCCGCCCTCGCGCGCGAAGATCGAGCGCAGCAACCGCCCGTATTTGATCGTGATCGTCTGCCACCCGGCGGCTTTGAACATCGCGCCGATCCGACCGGCGGCGATGTCGGGCACGACCCGATCGAGCGACTGGCGGTTGAGGTCGACGATCCACAGGACCTCGCCCAGCGACGGGATCATCGGGTCGACCAGGGCCTCCCAGATCGCGCCCTCGTCGAGCTCGGCGTCGCCAATCAGCGCCACCTCACGGCCAGCCTGCGGCACGTCGAAGTGCCCGGCGACGTATCGATGCGCGAGCGCGCTCCACAGTGTCTGCGTCGCCCCGATCCCGACCGATCCGGTCGAGAAATCCACCGGATCGGGATCCTTGGCACGTGACGGATACGACTGCAGGCCGCCAAACGAGCGCAGCTCGGTCAGGTACGAGCTGTCCAGTCGCCCGAGCAGATAGTTGATCGCATGCAGCACAGGCGATGCGTGGGGCTTGACCGACACCCGGTCGCGGCCGCGCAGGTGCTCGAAGTACAGCGCGGTCATGATCGACACGAGCGAGGCGCTGGACGCCTGATGGCCGCCGACCTTGACCCCCGACGGCGTCCGGCGGACCTGGTTGGCGTGGTGGACGATCGACGTCGCCAGCCACAGCACTCGCCGCTGCACCTCGTCGAGCGTCTCCAGCGACGGCGCGGCGGGAGCGGCGGGGTCGGCGTCGACGGCGGCCATGACGCGATATTGAATCCGGCCGACCCATGTAGACGCAAGTTCAGGCCGCTATACGCGCAAGAATCCCAGGCCCAACCGCGTGAATGTTATGATTCTTGCGTGGCTCTCGACCACACCGACCACCGGCTCGTCGACTGCCTGCGCGCCAACGCGCGCGTGACGCTGGCCGAGCTGGCGACCGAGGTCAGCCTCTCGTCGCCGGCCGTCAAGCGACGGATCGATCGCCTCCAGGAGCGCGGCGTGATCACTGGGTACACGGCGATCGTCGACCACGGCAAGCTCGGCTTCCCCCTGCAGGCCTTCTCCGAGCTGCGCTTCGACGGCACCGCCGGGGTCGACGAGATCGCCGCGATCGCGGACGAGATCCCCGAGGTCGAGGCCGTCTACACGACCGCCGGCGACCCCGACGCGCTCGCCCTGCTGCGGGTCCGGGACGTCGAGGACCTCAAGCGCGTCGTCGACCTGATCCGCCGCAAGGGCGCGGGCACCAAGACGCTGATGGTCGTCGGAACGAGCGCCCGCGGACCGGCCTGATCAGTAGGGCGGCAGGTCGGCCCACCACTGGCCGAGCACGCGGAACGCCGTCCAGAACTCCCGCTTGGCGCGCTCCTCGTCCAGCGCTTCGTCGATGTTGGGCACGTACAGCGCCTCGATCGACGGGGTCAGCCGTTGCAGCTCGCCCTCGACGGCCGGCAGTTCGCGAGCCAGCGGGATCTCCAGCTCGTTGATCGTCCGCAAGGCGTCTGAGCCCATCACCACGACGATCTTCGGCGCCACGATCGAGAGCTCCTCGACGATCCGCGCCACGCACGCCGGATCGGCCATGTCGGTGTCGACCACCGGGCACTTGACGCACAGCGTCCCGTATACCGCCAGCGGGTCGATCGACAGCCGCTTGAGCGACTTCATCAGCGCGTTGCCGGTGCGTCCGTAGAACGCGACCCCCTCCTCGACCTCCGAGGGCCGCGCCGAGTACTTGAGCATGAAGATGTCGGCCTGGGGGTGGCCGGAGCC